>Ga0315290_10002963_pt1 | contig 12078 bp, 8 predicted proteins | sample YL17G12_0_MG_FD_203627 | JGI IMG/M metagenome (GOLD analysis project Ga0315290, IMG submission 203627) | Sediment microbial communities from Yellowstone Lake, YNP, Wyoming, USA - YL17G12_0 | ecosystem: Environmental > Aquatic > Freshwater > Lake > Sediment | place: USA: Wyoming | collected...
CCGGCAGGGCGCTTCCTCCGTGGGGAGCATCGGCCTCATCGGGCCCGTCCGGATGGACTACTCCCGGGTGATCCCGCTGGTCGAGTACGCCGCGGGCCTGCTCACCACGATGTTCGAGGACCGTTAGGGCCGTTAGCCCGCCCGGATTTCCCGCGCGATTTCAAAAGGAAAGGAAAGGAATGGAAGACAGGGAGAAAGAATCGCCGCTGTCGGAAGCCATGGCGGAGGTACCGACGGGGGAGGATATCGAAGGGGGGCCGGTGTGCGGCGGGGAACCCGCGGAAACGGCCGATGCGGCGAAGTTGAAGGAACAGATGGCGTACCTTGCCGCGGAGTTCGAAAATTTCCGGAAGCGCATCGCGCGGGAGCGGGAGGCGCAGGCCGCCTTCGGGAACGAGCAGCTGCTGCGCGCCGTCCTGCCGTTCCTCGACAACCTCGAGCGGGCGATGGTCCAGGCGGGGGCCTCCGCCGAGGCTCTCCTCTCCGGCGTCCGGATGACGTACGACCAGTTCCTCTCGGAATTGCGCAAATTCGGCCTTGAGCAGCTCCCCGCGCAAGGCGGGACGTTCGACCCGTCCCTGCACGAGGCGATCGCGAGCGTGCCCTCCTCGGGGAAGCCCGGGGGGGCCATCCTCGCCGAGGCGCGCAAGGGGTACCTTCTCCACGGGCGCCTGCTGCGCCCCGCCCAGGTGACGGTGGCCGCCGCCCCTCCGGAGGACGGCGGCGGGGACGCTCCCGCCGGATCGGGGGGGTAGGTGGCGTCGAAGCGCGACTACTACGAGATCCTCGGCGTTTCCCGGGAGAGCGGCCCCGACGACCTCAAGAAGGCGTTCCGCCAGTTCGCCCTCCAGTACCACCCCGACCGGAACCCCGGCGACAAGTCCGCGGAGGACAGGTTCAAGGAGATCAACGAGGCGTACTCGGTCCTCTCCGACCCGGAAAAGCGGCAGCAGTACGACCGCTTCGGGCCCGCGGGGCCCACGGGGCAAGGGTTCGGAGGCTTCGGCGATTTTTCGGGGTTCGGCGTCGAGGACATCATCAACGACTTCTTCGGCGGGATATTCGGGGCGGGCGGGGGAGGCGGACGCTCCCGCCGCGGAGCGGATCTCCGGTACAACCTGACGGTCACCTTCGAGGAGGCGGTCTTCGGCGCCGAGAAGGAGATCGTCGTCCCCCGGACGGGGGTGTGCCGCGACTGCTCGGGAACGGGCGCGCGGAAGGGGACCCGGCCGGAGCGGTGCGGCGCCTGCCACGGGCAGGGCCAGGTCACGATCCAGCAGGGGTTCTTCGCGATCCGGCGCACATGTAGTCGCTGCGGGGGGACGGGCCAGGTCGTCAAGGACCCGTGCGGTAGCTGTGCCGGCACCGGCCACGTCCGGGAAAGCCGCACGCTCAAGGTGAAGATCCCCCCCGGCGTCGACAGCGGCACGCGCCTCAAGCTGCGCGGCGAGGGGGAGGCCGGGCCCGCGGGCGGGGGCGGCGGCGACCTGTACGTGGTGCTCACCGTGAAGGAGCACCCGTTCTTCGTACGGGAAGGGACCGACCTTTTCTGCGAGGTGCCGATCACCTTTCCGCAGGCGGCGCTGGGCGCGACGATCGAGGTGCCCACCCTTTCCGGGAAGAAAAACCTCTCCATCCCGCCCGGCACGCCGTCCGGCCACGACTTCGTGATGCGGGGGGAGGGGGTCGCCGCGCTCAACTCCGGCCGGCGGGGGAACCTCGTGATCCGCGTGTTGATCGAGGTGCCCAGGAAACTCACGAAGCGCCAGAAAGAGATCCTCACGGAGTACCAGGAGCTGTCCGAGGAGTCCCCGGGTCCCATCGCCCGAAGCTTTTTCGAGAAGGTGAAGGAGATCTTCGGTTGACCTGCTGCCCCTGGCGAATTCTGGTGCAACGTTCCGCAATTACCCCGGCATTCGAGCGCAATCCATACGGGAGTGGGGTGCCCCTCATGCCGAGCCGGGGGTACCCCAGGGAGCGCAATCCGTACGGGAGTGGGGCCCCGGTTCGCTTAACTCTCCTCGCCTGCCTGTTCGCATTCCTGCTCCCCTTCCTTCCGGTTCCCGTCGGGGCCGCCGAGGCTCCGCGGCCGCTGCTTGTCGGGGCCGACGCGATCCCCGTTCCCCGCCCGGGGGCCCCCCCCGAGGTCGCGCGGACGGCGCCGATCGTCCCCTTCCTTCGGGCCGAGGGCGAGTACGCCGCGGGGAAGAGCGACGAGGCCCTCTCCCGGTTCCTCGACCTCGCGTACTCCGCCCCGGACGACGAGCGGAAGGGGTTCATCTGGTGGCGCGTCGGGGAGCTGCTGCTCGTCCGGGGGGATCTCGACAAGGCGCTGGAGGCGGCGGACAAGGCGGTGCTCCTCTCCCGCGCGCCGTACCTCTCCCTCTCGGCCGTCGACCTCAAGCTGCGGATCTACCAGCGGATGAAGTGGAACAGCGAGGCGCGGCAGATGGCGGCGTACCTCCTCGACCGGAAGTTCGTGGGCGCAAATCCTCCCGCGCTCCTGGCCCTGATGGCCCGCGCGGACGCCGGGGCGGGGAAGCTTGGCAGCGCCCTTGGGCTGTACCGCGGTGCCGTTGCCGCCACCGCGGATCCGCAGGCATCCGGGCGGCTGTCGGCCGAGCGGGAATCGGTCATCGACGGAGCGACGGATCTCTTCGCGCTCCGGGGGGCGGCCGAGGGGGAGGAGGATCCGGAGGTCCGCGGCCACCTGTATCTCGCGATGGGGAACGCGGCGATCCGGAAAGGGTTCCTCGGGATGGCGGCCCACGCGTTCGAGCGATCGGCGCGGGCCGGGGGGAAACGGTCCCGGGAGGCCGCGGAGCAACTGTTCCGGGCGGAGAAGATCATCGCCGCGCGACCCAGGATCGTCGGCCTCGTCCCCCTCTCGGAAAAGCTCTCCGACGTCGGGTACGCGGTCCTCATCGGGGCGGAGGTGGCCCTCGGCGTGTTCCACGGGCTCAAGCGGAACGGCGCGACGCCGGTCATCCAGTGGGTGGACACGGCGGGGCAGCCGGAGAAGGCGCGGAAGGAGTTCGTCGCCGCCGCGGCCGACCGGATGGTGCTCGGCATCCTCGGCCCGGTCACCGGAGAGGAGGGCCGGTCGGTCAGCGCCGCGTTCACGCAGAAATCGCCGCCCACGCTGTACCTGGGACAGAAGCCGATCCTCGAAAAGCCGTTCCTCTACGGGTTCGGACTCTCTCCGGCGCAGGAGGCGCAGGCCCTTCTCGCGCACCTGGCGCGGGCGGGGATTTCCGATCTGCTCCTGTTCCACCCGGAGAACGGCTACGGGAAGGGGTTCGCCGCCGCCGCGGTCGCGGCTTCCCGGGAGGCGGGGGTCCGGATCGCGAAGACCGTGTCGTACTCCCCGGAAGTGCAGGACTTCACGGGGGCGATCCAGAGGGCGGTCGGCAACGCGACCTTCCAGCGCCAGTCGCGATCGAAGGAGAAGGGGAAGGCGATGAAGCTTCCGCTGGGGGGGATCATCATCGCGGACCGGTGGGAACGGGTCTTCCTCCTTGCGTCGCAGCTGCGCTTCTACAACGTCTATCTCCCGCTGGCCGGATTCTCCGGGTGGAACGACGCCGAACTGCTTCGGAAGGCGGTCGGTTCCGTTTCCGGGGCGGTCTTCCCGGTGGACTACTCCGAAGTGATCCCGGGGTCCCAGGGCGACCGGTTCCGGAAGGAGTTCCAGGAGGTGATGCGGGTTCCCCCCACCCGGTTCGAGGCGATGGGGTACGACGGCGCCCTTTTCCTCTCCGAGGCGTTTTCGCTCGAGGGCGGTTCCGGACGCTCCCTCGGGGAAGCGATGCACGAGAGGATCCCCCGCCTGAAAAATTACCCCGGCGTGACGGGAACGTTCCAGTTCACCCCCGCGGGGGATCTGCGACGGAAAGTCCCCCTCCTGCAGGTCGAGCTGGGGAACTTCGTCCCCCTCCCGACCCCCTGAAACCCGTGCCCGGAGATCTCGCCCGGAAAGTGGGAATGTCGCTCTCCCCCGATGGTCCGATCGCGCGGGCGATGCCGGGGTTCGAATCGCGGCCGGGGCAGCTCCGGATGGCGCTCGCGTGGGCGGAGGCGCTCGAAACGCCCCGCGTGCTGGTCGCCGAGGCGGCCACCGGGATCGGCAAGACGCTCGCCTACCTCGTCCCCGCGATCCTCTCCGGCCGGAAGACGATCGTCTCCACCGGCACCCGCACCCTTCAGCAGCAGCTGATGGAAAACGACATCCCCCTGGTGCGGGAGATCCTCCAGTACCCCTTTTCGTGCGCCGTCCTCAAAGGCCGCGGCAACTACCTCTGCCTGCGCCGCTGGAAGCGGTTCCGCGCCGAGCCGCTCTTCGAGTTCGCCCGGGAGGCCGGCTACTTCTCCGCGATGCAGGCGTTCGCGGAGACGACCCGTATGGGAGACGTCTCCGAGTGCGTCGGGGTGCCCGAGGACGCGCGCGTCTGGGGAGAGGTGAACGCCCGCAGCGAGATGTGCGACTCTTCGACGTGCGGCGAGACCGAGCGGTGCCATCTCGCGTCGGCCCGGCGGCGGGCGGCGGACGCCGATCTCGTCGTGGTGAACCACCACCTGTTCTTCGCGGACCTCGCGCTGCGCGAGCGGCTCGGCCCCGGCCGCGGGGGCGAGGAGGGGCGGTTCGGGGAAGTGCTTCCCCGCGCCGACGCCGTGGTGTTCGACGAGGCGCACGGGGTCGAGGAGACCGCCTCCGTCTTCTTCGGCGTGACCGTCTCCCTCGGTCGCGCCCGGGAGCTCGCGCGGGACGTCAAGCGTTCCGCCGCGAAGGCGGGCGGCGGATGGGACGCCCTCCTGCCGATGGCCGAGCGGTTCCGCCTCGTCGCCGAATCCGCCTTCGACGCGGTGGGGGACGGGGAAGCCCGTTTCGCGCTGCCCGCGCCCTCCGCCGGTACCCCGTTCGGGCGGAAGGCGTCGGCCCTGCTCCGCGCGGGGGAGGAACTCGCCCTGTCGCTCTCGGACGGCGCTCCCCGCGGGGAGAGGGAACCGGATCCGGGGACGGACCGGGACCCCCTGCTCCGGCGGGTCCGCTCCTTTCTCGATGATCTCGGCTCGGTCCTCTCCTCCGACTCCGCCTCCGCCGTGGCGTGGGCGGAGCGGCGCGGCGCGTCCGTCTCCCTGCACCGGACGCCGGTCGAGGTCTCCCCGGTCCTTTCCGGGGCACTGTGGGGGGAGCCGATTCCTTTCCTGCTCACCTCGGCGACTCTCTCCGTTTCGGGCGACCTGTCCTATTTCCGGGAGCGGGTGGGGCTCTCGCGGGTTGATGCCCGGGAACTCATCGTGGATAATGAGTTTGACTTCGCGGGGCGGGCGCTCTTCTACGTCCCGCAGGGGCTTCCCGACCCGTCGGACTCCGCGTTTCCGGCCGCGGCGGCGGAGGAGACGCGGGAGATCCTGTCGTGCTCCGGCGGCGGCGCGCTGGTCCTGTGCACGAGCTACCGGATGCTCTCGGCGCTGAGGGAGGAACTGCGGGGGACGCTGCCGCACACCCTGTACGTCCAGGGGGACGCCCCGCGGGCGCACCTCCTGCGGGAGTTCCGGGAGGGCGAGGACACGGTGCTGATCGGGACGGGGACGTTCTGGGAGGGGGTCGACGTTCCGGGCGCCTCCCTGCGGTGCGTCGTCATCGACAAGCTGCCGTTCGCCTCCCCGTCCGACCCCGTGACCTCGGCCCGCATCCGGGTCCTGCGCGACCGGGGAGCGGACCCGTTCATGGAGTACCAGCTCCCCGAGGCGATCCTTTCGCTGCGACAGGGCGTCGGGAGGCTTCTCCGCCGCGGGGACGATTACGGGGTGGTGGCGCTCCTTGACCACAGGGTTTCGACCCGGGGGTACGGCCAGCTCTTCCGGGCCAACCTTCCCCCGGCGCGGTGGACTACCGATCGGGCCGAGGTGGCGGCGTTCTTCCTCCGGTTCCACGGAGAGAAGGAAAAGGAGGAAAAATGATGATCCGGAAGGCGGTGTTCCCCGCGGCGGGGTTCGGGACGCGGTTTTTGCCGGCGACGAAGGCCTCTCCCAAGGAGATGCTTCCCCTGGTGGACATGCCCCTCATCCAGCACGGGGTCGAGGAGGCGAAGGCCGCCGGGGTGCGGGACATGATCATCGTGACCGGCCGCGGGAAGAACGCCATCGAGGACCACTTCGACGTCTCCTTCGAGCTGGAGGCCATGCTGAAGAAGAAGGGGGACGGCGCCCTCCTCGCCTCCGTCCGCCGCGTCACCGACGGGGCCGATTTCTTCTACGTCCGCCAGAACCTCCCGCTGGGGCTGGGCCACGCGGTGCTCCGGTCGATGGACCTGGTCGGCCAGGAGCCGTTCGCCGTCATCCTCTCGGATGATGTGATCGACGCCGAGGTCCCCGTGTTGAAGCAGATGATCGAGGCGTACGAGAAGTTCAGCGCCGGCGCGGTCCTCGCGATCCAGCGCGTCCCGAAGGAAGCGGTCTCCCGGTACGGGATCATCCGGGGGAAGCGGATCGCGGACGGGGTGTACGATGTGGAGGACATGGTGGAGAAGCCGAAACCCGCGGAGGCGCCGTCGGACCTTGCGATCATCGGCCGATATATCCTCCCCCCGTCGATCTTTCCGGCTCTCCTGGCGACGAAGCCCGGGTCGGGGGGCGAGATCCAGTTGACCGACGCCATCCGGTCCCTCATCGGGACGGAGCGGATCATCGGGTTCGAGTTCGAGGGGGTCCGGTACGACGCGGGGACGAAGCTCGGCTTCCAGATGGCGAACATCGCCTTCGCGCTGAAAGACCCGGAACTCGGCCCGGGACTGCGGGCATTTCTGAAGAAGGAGAAATTGACGTGAGCCGAAAGATCGGAGTTTCCCGCACGCGCCAGAAGTCTCCGGGGGAGGTCCGGGAGGAGGGTGCGGCGGCCCGCCGGACCGGGCATGTCCTGCTGCTCGACCTCCCGGTGGAATCCGCCTGCCAACCGCCCTCCGACGTCGTGGAGATGGACGACGCCGTCCGGGTCGTGCTGGAGATCCCGGGGATCCCGGCCGCGTCCGTGCAGGTCCGGGTGCTGGGGAACCGGATCGAGATCACCGGGGAGAAGCCCCCGGATTTTCCCGCGGGAGAGACCTCCTTCCTCTGCCTGGAACGGATCTTCGGGAAGTTCCAGCGGGCCTTCGAAGTGAGGGGTTCGGTGAACCTCGGGGAGGTATCGGCGCGGATGGCGAACGGGATCCTCGTGATCACGATCCCGAAGATCGCGGACCGGCGCGGTCGGGAGCGCCGGATCCCGGTGACGACCGGATGAAGGGAAAGACGGAAAGGGGAGCGACGACATGACCGACGAGGCGAAGAAGACGAATCCGCAGGAGGGGGCGGACACTCCCGCGGACCGGGCCGAACCGGGGAGCCGCCCGGCCGCTTCGGTCGCGGAGCCGGGCGCGGAAACTCCGAAGGGGGGCATACCTTCCCCGGAGGAGGAGAAGGAGGGCGGGCCGGAGATCCCCGAGGTGCTCCCGCTGCTGCCGGTGCGCGACATCGTCATCTTCCCGTACATGACCCTGCCGCTGTTCGTGGGGAGGGAAGGTTCCGTCGCCGCGGTGGACGAGGCGCTGGCGCGGGACCGGTACATCTTCCTTGCCACGCAGAGGGACCCGTCCGTGGAAGACCCGAAGGAGGGGGACCTCTACCGCACGGGCACGGTGGCGATGATCATGCGGATGCTGAAGCTCCCCGACGGCCGGCTGAAGATCCTCATCCAGGGCGTGGTGAAGGGGAAGATCGTCGAGTTCATCGAGGCGAAGCCCGCGGTGCGCGTCCGGATCGACCGGATCGTCGAGTCCCCGATGAAGGAGGGGTCCCTCGAGGTGGAGGCGCTGATGCGCGCTTCCCGGGAGAAGATCGAGAAGATCCTGTCGCTCAAGAACATGCCGGTCGAGATCCTGATGGTCACCGAGAACATCAATAATCCCGGCGTGCTCGCGGACCTCGTGGCGTCGAACCTGCGCCTGAAGATCGAGGAGGCGCAATCGGTGCTCGAGGAGGAAGACCCCGTCGCGCGGCTGAACCTGGTCAGCACCCTCCTCTCCCGCGAGCTGCAGCTGGCGGAGATGCAGGCGAAGATCCATAACCAGGCGAAGGAGGAGATGTCCAAGAGCCAGCGGGAGTATTTCCTGCGGGAGCAGATGAAGGCGATCAAGCAGGAGCTGGGCGACATCGACGGGAAGTCCGAGGAGGTCGATGACCTGAAGGGAAAGATCGAGGCCGCCGGGATGCCCGAGGAGGTGAAAAAGGAGGCGGAGAAGCAGCTCCGCCGCCTGGAGGGGATGCACCCCGACTCGGCCGAGTCGTCCGTGGTGCGCACCTACCTCGACTGGATGGTGGAGCTCCCCTGGAAGAAGGAGACGAAAGACAACATCCGCATCGGAAAGGCGAAGGAGATCCTCGACGAGGACCACCATGACCTCGAGAAGGTCAAGGAGCGGATCCTCGAATACCTGTCCGTGCGCAAGCTGAAGGACAAGATGAAGGGGCCGATCCTCTGCTTCATCGGTCCCCCGGGCGTGGGGAAAACGTCCCTCGGGAAGTCGATCGCCCGCGCGATGGGGCGGAAGTTCATCCGCATGTCCCTGGGCGGCATCCGGGATGAGGCGGAGATCCGCGGACACCGCCGGACGTACGTGGGGGCGCTTCCCGGTCGTGTCATCCAGGGGATGAAGCAGGCCGGGACGCGCAACCCGGTCTTCATGCTGGACGAGATCGACAAGGTGGGCGCCGACTTCCGGGGAGACCCGTCCGCGGCGCTGCTCGAGGTGTTGGACCCCGAGCAGAACTTCGCGTTCAGCGACAATTACCTGAACGTCCCGTTCGACCTGTCGAAGGTCCTGTTCATCGCCACGGGGAACGTGATCGACCCCGTCCCGCCGGCCCTCAAGGACCGGATGGAGATCATCCCCCTGTCCGGATACACCGACGTCGACAAGCTCGCGATCGCGAAGAAATACCTTTTGCCGCGCCAGCTCGAGGAGAACGGGATCCGGCGGGGAAAGATCACGATGAGGGACAAGGCGATCCTCGCCATCATCCACGAATACACGCGGGAGGCGGGGCTGAGAAACCTCGAGCGGGAGATCGGCCAGGTGTGTCGGAAGCTGGCCCGGAAGATCGCCGAGGGAGAGAAGGGGCCCTTCACCGTCACCCCGAAGAGCCTCGCGAAGTACCTCGGGGCTCCACGGAACCTTTCGGAAACGGAGGGGGAGGCCGACGAGGTCGGCGTCGCGACGGGCCTTGCCTGGACGCCGACGGGGGGAGACATCCTCTTCGTCGAGGTGTCCCTCGTCGACGGGAAGGGAAGCGTGATGATCACCGGGAACCTCGGCGACGTGATGAAGGAGAGCGCCCAGGCGGCGATCACCTACGTCCGTTCGCGCGCGGCGAGGCTCGGGCTGCCGCGGAATTTCCACGCGAAGCACGACATCCACATCCATGTCCCGTCGGGGGGGATCCCGAAGGACGGTCCTTCCGCCGGGATCACGATCGCGACGGCCCTTGTCTCCTCGCTCACCGGGATCCCCGCCCGCAGGGACGTGGCGATGACCGGCGAGATCACCCTCCGCGGCCGCGTCCTTCCGATCGGCGGCCTGAAGGAGAAGGCGCTGGCGGCGCTTCGCGCCGGGATCAACCACGTGATCGCCCCGGCCCGGAACGGGAAAGACCTCGAGGAGATCCCTCGCCACGAGGCTCGGCAGGTTCGCTTCACGCTGGTGAAGACCATGGACGAGGTGCTCCCCCTGGCCCTGACGAGGGACCCCTTCTCCGCGAAGAAGGCATCGAGGAAGCCGAAGCGGGCGCCCGGGGCGAAGGGGAAGCGGTGAAGCGGGCCGACAAGGGGAAATCCCACGGAACCGGGCCCACGCCCCGGGGCGTTCTCCTGCGGGACGTGGGCGAATCCGGCCTGATCGAACTCCTCCGGAAAAAGCATGGCGGCGTTGCGCGTCCGGGCGAACTCCCCATCGGCGACGACGCCGCGGTGGTGCGCGTTCCCGGCGGGCGCGCGGTTCTCTCCACCGACCTGCTGGTCGAGGGGACGCACTTCTCCCTCGGCTACTTTCGCCCGGAAGAGGTGGGGGGACGGGCCCTCTCCGCCAACCTCTCCGACCTGGCGGCGATGGGGGCCGACCCCGTCTGCTACCTGGTCGCGCTGGCCGCGCCTCCGGGGACTCCCGTGGCGACGGTCGACGCGATCTTCCGCGGCATGGCGACCGCCGCCAGGCCTTCCGGGATCCGCCTGATGGGCGGGGACACCTGCCGGGGCGAACGGCTCACCCTCTGCCTGACGGTCGTCGGGGCCGTGGGGCGCGGCAAGCCCGTCTCCCGCGCCGGCGCCCGGCCGGGGGATCTCCTCTACGTCACCGGGTCGCCGGGATGGTCGAGACTGGGGCTCGCGCTCCTGCGCGGCGGGCGTCCACCGAGGCCGTCCGGGTGGCGCCGCGAGGCGATGCGGGCACACCTTCGTCCCGAGGCCCGCTGGCGCGAGGGGCGGGCGGCGGCGCGCTCCGGCGCGGTCGCGGCGATGATCGACGTGAGCGACGGGATCCTCACGGACCTCTCGCACCTCCTCGAGCGCGACGGACTCGGCGCCGTCCTCGCCGAGGAGACGTTTCCCGTCTCCCGGTCGTTCCGCGCGGCGTCGGCAGCCCTCGGGGTCGGCCCGCTGGACGCGTTCCTCGGAGGCGGGGAGGATTACGAACTGCTGATGGCCGTCCGTCCCGCGCGCCGCGCGAGCTTTCTGCGCGCCGCCCGCTCCTTCCCTTCGGGCGCGACCCGGATCGGCGCGGTGACGAAGGCCCCGGGGATCCGCGTTCGGCGCGCGGACGGCTCGTGGCTCGAGGGCGCCGCGCTCCCTTCCGGATTCGGTCACTTCCCGCCACCGAAGCGGCGGACCCGCTGACGCCGCCGTGAAAGCGGTCCTTCTCCCCTTCCTGTTCCTCGCCTCCGCGTTCTTTTCCGCGACGGAGACGGCGCTGTTCGCCCTGCGCCGGGTGGATCTCCTGAAGTGGAAGGAAGAGGGGAACCGCCGGGCCGAGCGGATCGCGCAGATGCTCTCGAAGCCCAACCGGCTGATCGCGACGATCTTTCTCGGGAACGAGATCGTCAACGTGGCGATCTCCTCCGTCATCGCCGCCCTCCTCCTGCCGCATCTTCCGGCCGGGGCCGGCGAGGGCCTCGCCCTTCTCGTGGGTACGCTGGGGATCCTGCTGATCGGGGACGTGACGCCGAAGTGCCTCGTGTGGCAGCGGGCCCGGGGCTTTTCGCTGCTGGCCGCCGCGCCGCTCCACGCGTTCTCGCGCGTGGTCGCTCCCGGGCGGTTCGTGCTCGAGAAGATCGCCGGGGGGATCCTCTTCCTGCTGGGGGAGCGGGGCGGGCCGCAGACCCGCGAGATGATCTCCGAGGCGGAGTTCCGCGCGCTGGTCGACGCCGGAGAGGAGACCGGCACCCTCGACTCGGAGGAGAAGGAGCTCATCCACAACATCTTCGAAATGACCGATCGGCGCGCGGGGGAGATCATGACCCCCCTGCCCGACGTCTTCATGATCCCGAAGGATCTGCCGTACGAGGAGCTGGTCGCCCGGTACCGGCGTTACCGCCGGTCCCGGATTCCGGTCTACGACGGCGAGCGGAACAACGTCGTCGGCGTCCTCCATTTCAAGCAACTGCTCCGCCCGATGGCCGAGGGGGGGAAGCCGCCGGTGTGGCAGGATCTCGTCCGGCCCCCCTACGTCGTCCCCGTGGTGCAGAAACTCCCGCCGCTGCTGCGCGAGTTCCAGAGGCGGAAGGTGCACATCGCCATCGTCGTGGACGAGTACGGGGAGACGTCCGGGATCGTGACGCTGGAGGACGTCCTCGAGGAGCTGTTCGGGGAGATCCGGGAGGAGCGCGACCGGGAAGAGAAGGAGATCGTGCCGCGCCCCGACGGGTCCTCCCTCGTCCTCGGGAAGACGCCGATCCGCCATTTCAACGAGGCGTTCGGGACCGGGATCCCGGATCTGGAATTCGACACGGTCGCCGGTTTCCTCCTCCACGAGTTCGGGAGGATGCCGGCCC
>Ga0315290_10002966_pt1 | contig 12074 bp, 26 predicted proteins | sample YL17G12_0_MG_FD_203627 | JGI IMG/M metagenome (GOLD analysis project Ga0315290, IMG submission 203627) | Sediment microbial communities from Yellowstone Lake, YNP, Wyoming, USA - YL17G12_0 | ecosystem: Environmental > Aquatic > Freshwater > Lake > Sediment | place: USA: Wyoming | collected...
AACCTATATGGGCTTGTTCCCAGATGATCAAGAAAAGAATAAAGTGTTATCATCTAAATGATAAAAAGTTCTGGTTTGGAATAGAATTTTGGAAGCTAGGCCCTGAGTATTATGCCATAATAGAGTATCTTGGACTTTACGCGAGCATCCGGTTTAACGATCTACTTCATGCTATCGTGACAATACAAATGATGAAAGAACTTGACGGAGTTTACTTTGAAGAAGGAAAGCCATTCTGGTCTGTTGCACTCGAAAAATCCCATCATATATTTCAAAAAGTTTCTAACTGCAAAAGGCGAATCATGAATGAGCCCATGCTGAAAAGATACCTGAAGGATACGTGGACCGAAATCAAGAAGTGCCTCTGATGCCCAAGCTCCTTAAAAAATTCTCTATTGTAAAAGGAGCCTACGGAAGCGTTCTCCTGAACGGAGAGCCGGTTTTTGATTCTGACTTCTACTTTGAGCTGTACAAAGCATACAAGAAGTATTATCTTATCGCCTTCAGCTGTATCTGGAATAGCCCCACGGTGATAAAGTTTTCCAATCTGCTAAACGCCATAATGCTATTCAAGGAAATACAGAACGACGCCATATCAAAAAATCTGATGATCCTCCAAAAAGAACCCTACTGGGTCATGAAGGACTCCCGCTTTAACAGGAAGTTTTGGACTAAAATAAAGAAGTCTAACCGGATCATAATGAATCCGGGTCCTATCTCGGGGGCTTTCAGCATTAGCCGTGTAAGAGACTATCTGGAATATAAGTAGATGCCGAAAAGAAAACTTCCAATCGTGGTAAGAGCAATAGAAGTAAAAAGCGACAGGCACAAGAACTTCGGTAAAGGAGACTTTCGTTTTGCACTTCTGGAAGACAGAAAAAAATCGTATTTCGCGGCTTGGAGCTTTAGCGACGGATACCTTGTAATCCCGTTCGACACGCAGCTCGAAGCGGTTATGTTTTACCAGATGGTAGTAGAAGGCCTAAAAAAGGTATTTGAGTTCTTTCAAAGTGGTGGAGAGCAGATACTTTTCAGCTTTCAAGACCTCGACAAGCATGCCTCCAGCATACACTCGTATCTGGCTTTATCGTGGGGTTGGATAGAGAGCCGCATAAAGAATGGAGAAAAAGTTGTTCAATCTCTACAAAACGTCGATGTCGTTGACAAGATATTTGGTTCTCTCGTTGGTCAAAAAATAAAAGACTTCATAAAATAATGAATTTTCTTCTTATTTTTCACCCTCTTTTCACACAATGGGTATACCGTAGGAACTAAGTTCCGGTACTGATATGAAGCAATACGTCCTAAACTGTTACAGAAAAGGATACTACGTTAGATTCTATAAGGATATGAATGGCCCGGACAGGGAGTATGTAATCATTTCCGTCTGGACGGTATCCAAAAAATTCTGCTATCTGGTTGTCGAGAACATCGCATCAGGAGACTACTGTGCGCTTCGGTTAAAAACGCTATTGGAAGCAGCAATAAAATTTCAAGAAGCGGATCAGCTTCTTCAAAAAGACTTTAAAATATGGGGCGAGGCCTCAGAAAAAGCGTATAAACTGGCCAAGCCAAGATATCTTAAATATGCGATCACGGCTAAGAACTGTATGCGTCTTGCAACACCAGACGGGCTACTTCGGTTTAATCGGTCGGGTTCTGCCATGGGAAGATTCATGAAGGTATTGCTTGGAAGGTATGAAAATCCTCAGGCGTAATACCTGCTACTCTGGCGATAGCGTGGACAATAAAAATCTAGGTGGTGCCTTTGTAGTTGAATATAATAATGAATTTTTTGTCGGAATACATGACGATCTTGGATTAGCTTTTTTTATAAGACGTTATGAAACCTGCCTTGAAGCAGGACTTATATTTCGGGAAGTACTAGATTATTGCGTTAAGGTTTACCATGGAGGGAACAGAAAACTTTTTTGGCTGGAGGACACAGATACCTTTATGCCTAAAGAAAGATATGCAAACATGCTATCTGAAATAGTTGAATTGGGCTCTGAAAACGTGAAATCCGAAAATCAGGAACTCAGGAAGGGAGCGAACATAAATCCTCGTATCATAGAAATAATGACTCAGTAAAAAGGCCCATGAATATATTAAAATGCAGTTTGTGCTTTGAGAATGCGCCATCATCAAGTTTGGTTTCCATTGGTGTTATAGCCATACTTGAACAAGACAACAATTTTTTTGTGGTTGTGTCATCAGAACCCAGAGACGTTTACGGAGTAAGGAAATGCGAAACGTTTCTTGAGGCTGGCCTGATATTCAGGGAAGTACAAAAATTTGTCTCAGCCAATACTACTTCTTTTCATGCACATTGGGTTAAGGAGGCGTCCGGTTCGAGTAGCAAAAACCATTGCGAAATTTTGGTAAATAAGCTTATCCAATCCGGAGAGGAGTATATTTTTTCTGGAAAAAGAGACCCCGGCGTGGGTGATAATATTCATCCAAGCCTAGCGAAAATAATTATGGCGTGATAGGAATACGAAATGAAAACGCTAAAATGTAATCTTGTTTTTAAGCTTAAGCGAGGAAACCCTGTAAGCCACGTTGTTCTTCTTTTCTCGTTAGTTATTGCTGAGCACAGAGGCAAGTTCTTCTTTTGCGTCCAGCAAGATCCTGTTTACACGAACCCCGAGTATGTGATAAAGAAATGCGAAACTTATCTGGAAGCTGGCCTACTCTGGAGAGAGCTTAACGAAGCACTCACAACAAAAAGCGGTGAATTAATCTGGTTCCGGGAAATCGTGGCTATCACCCCAAAAGAGAAAGAACTCTGCAAAAAACTAATAAACAACCTGATCCGTTCTGGAAAAGAATACAATTCGAAAATGGTTAACCCATTGCCGGACTGTGTCAAAAAAATAATAGACCTGTGAAAAAGAAACCTGAAAAACAAAACGCGCCGGTCCTTCTTATACGAAAGACGTACAAATCGAGTGTAACGATGTTTCCGTACATCTTTGACATGTGGAAGCTGGAAGAGAACCTCTTCTATGTTTTTCAGTATGGACTGTCCAAGTACCACGGGATTCGGTGCAAGACGGAACTTGAAGCTGTCTTTGAGTTACAGAACTCCATTAGCTGTACGCGTAAAAGCTCTGGGTCGCTCGAACAGGTGAAAAGCCTCTCTGGAACTCGTCTGCTGAAGGCAAAGAATCCGATTTGGAAGTGGATACGAAAAAATAGGAGGAGCTATTTCAGTATTCCTTGGGGTATAGGCTAATGAATACCGATAAGATAAAAATCTCGCCCGCCGCGTCAGCTGGCTTTTATTACAACGAAGCCGAAATGTGGGTCGTGTACGGAATCGTAGAAATTGAAGACAAGTTCTATTTTTCTTTAATAGCAATTGACAACTCGTTTTATCACATGTACTCGGGAAAGAAAGGTGGAATGTCCGGATCTTTCATGAAGAAATTCAATAACAGTCTGTCTGCCCTGCTGCTGTTCATGGAGATAAACGACTTTGCTAAAAAGGCGGGTATATACGGATCGCCTGATTTGAAGTCTTGCTTGGAGGAATATCCAGATGACCTCTATCGCGAGCTGGAAGAGTTCTGCCGACTCCGAGAAGACGGAATTCCGGTGGATGGCGTCTTCACAGAAGGAAATTTCATTGAGCCACTGAAAAAGATACTCCAAAAAGAATGAAAATAATAAAAGCAGAAGTCTTTGCTTCCCACAACCGAAGGGCTGATCTCTGCCAGATTTCCATCCGGGAGATCGACGGAAAGTTCTTTGCTGTTGTTTCAGACTACGCAAAACCGGGAAAGGTGATATTCAAGAAGTGCGATTCGCTGCTGGAAGCCGGGATGGAATTCAAAGCCTACACGTCAAAAGCGGAATCGAAACAATATAGGAAGATAGCCGTTGATGGGACAAGCTTTGAGTTCTCTGCAGATACGTTCGATTTTACTTCCAAGAGCTAGCGCTCCCCTACGGATTCGGATTTTCCAGTACAGCCGTATTAGTATTGTTACCGGCAGTATAACTAGAACAGTACGACGCGCTACCGGACGCACCGCCACTGCCGCCTGTCCCACCTCCGCCAGCAGTACCAAGCCACACCTGAGTAGCGCCAATCGTGTCGGTTGTATACGTTTGGATGCTATACCCGCCAGTTCCACCGTTTCCTGCTCCGCCACTTCCGGGAATCGAGAACGGGAAATTACTAGGAGATCTGTCTTGGAATGTTTTAACCTCCTGATATCCGCACTTGAGGAAGTGGTCGAGCTGATACCGAAAACTCATGATTGCGTCTAAGGTATCTTCGAACAGTTCGTCAAATAAGACAATACCTTGGACAGACGTTGCAATAACTCTGTACTTGTCTTCTTCGTTTCCAACACAAGATAGAATAATCTGGTCAAGGTCACTGTTGGTATTAAAGGCGGAATTCTCAAGCTTGCGTTCCATCTTCAGCTTCATCGCAGGCTCCTTTAAACAGGCACGACCTTATAGTGAACGGGTCGAATCCACCGACCATGACGAAGCCGCCGTTTCTTGTTTTGTTCAGCCGTAATCGTCACCTTGGGCGGCTTTATTCCGTTTGTGATTAAGACGCCTTTGTAAAAGCAGATCACCGACCGGAGACAACGAATTTCATGGCGTAGCTCATTAAGGTAATCACAATCCGCTCTTCTGAAGTATTTGTTGCAGGGTGCTTTCATGGACTCTTTCCTTGCTAAGTATACCAAAAATGGCAAGTGAGTCAATTAGATACTATTTTTCCCAGAGTACGATTTGTAAGAAACCTTCCGGACAATTGCGCCTTTGAGCCACTGATCGTACTCTTTCTGGGAACCGACGTTACGAAAGTTAGTAATAGCGATTAAAGGGTCAGTAGTTGGTTCAAACGAGGCGAGCATATAAAGCGGTGCCTTCGCGTTTTTCTGCATCTGGATGTTATGAAAGTACACATAATATTTGGTTCTTAATTTTACTAGGTAGAAGAAGTCTTCGACGTGCGTTTTAATACGGGGATCGACTTGGACGCTTACTTTTTTATGAACGATTATCTTAAGCTTCTTGACCTTCTCAAGATAGAAAGGGGCCTCTCTAGCATATAGACTTACAGACGGTTTCTTTCTAGCGCGAAAGGCCATTGCTGTTAAAAGCTTCCAAGAGTCTCGTCTTGGCACTTCTGACAGAGACACGAGGCATCAAATTCTTTCTGGGATGCATAATCCCGGAGATCCGATCTCTTCACGGGCCTTCTGCACGAAGGGCACTTACCCTCCTTGGCGAAGTTCACCTCGCGACCGAACCCGCTCTTCCGCAAGATCTCTTCCTTCTGCGGCTTCATGGCCTCTTTCCTCTTATAGATTGCCAATGCAGCTTCCTCTCGATTTGAGAGCATTTTTTAGCGCGTCATAAAAAACCATTGCATCTATGACTGAATAAAAGACTGAGCGATACATCTTTATTCTATCCGACAAGCCTTCTCTTGCCGCAGACTTAAGTGCGTTCTCTTCAACAAGCGATTCAATCTCATGGCGCGATGAGATAATTTCGTATTGCTCTTGCCCATTAATACAAAAATCAAGGAATACACATTTTCCCTTTTTAAAATCATAGTTATAAAAAGACGGTGATAATCGTGCTAGGCTTTCACGTTTTATCATTTTAAGATGCATGCTTACTAACGATTCTTCACCTTCAAGGCAATGCTCCCCTATATTTGATATTAGCCTTTTAGTGTGCTTCACCGCCTGTCCCTCTCTTTTATAAAATTAGGGTTGTCTGGCTGCTTGTCCATTATCGCTTTCAGTTGTTCAAAGGATACAGGAAAGAAGTTGTTATTGTCAACCCCCACGTCCCACTGTTTTCCTACGGGTGGAAGTCTTCCGTGCGTGTGACCAAAAACAGCACACGAGTTAAAGTGAGAACGATTCCATACGCGCATTGCGTAATGGCAGGCAACTATACGCATACCTTCGATAGTAAATTCCATCATGTAGTTATTACTATTTTCCATCCACTTATCGTGGTTGCCCCGGATAAAGATATGCTTTCCTTTCAGCCTTTTGATATACGCTTCCGCCGCAGGCTTCTTCCCAAACACGAAGTCCCCCACATGAATAACGGTATCGTCTGGCCCGACAACGGAATTGTAGTTCGCAATTATAGCCTCGTCCATTTCCTGTACGGTCTGGAATGGACGTTTACAGTATATCCGGATATTGTCGTGAGCGAAATGCTCGTCCGAAATAAAGAAGTACCGCATTACGAATCCCCTCTTTTCAGTTTGTCTACGTGGTCCGAGAACTGACGGGCGCTCTTTTCAACGTCGCCGTACTTGCTGCTGGCGTTTGCGAGATGCCGTCCCAGCAGCCCGAAATCCTCGTTAAACCGTTCAAGATCCTTTGAAATCTTGCTGAGTTCCTTGAACAAGTCATCGGCATGGCGGGCCATCTTCTCACGGCTGATATTGCTCAGAATGACCCTCAGGAGCGCCGCCAGCGTCGTGGGAGATGCCAGAGTCACCTTCATCTTCCCGAGGCGGTCCAACAGGCTACTATTCTCGCATATGAGGGCGTAAACCGACTCGGACGGAACGAACATGATGGCAAAGTCTTCCGTCTTTGGCGGTCGGATGTATCTGGAACTAATTTCCTCTGCCCGCTTCAGGACGTCGGAATCGAACAGTTTCCGCTTGGCGGGCTTGTCGGCGGGCTCGATGTCGCCGGTCAGGAGCGGCATAGCGTTCGCCAGCGGGAACTTGGAGTCAATCCCGATCATGCGCGTCTTGTCGGCGTCAATAAAGACGACGGTATCGACCTTCTCGTTCCCCTCGATGACGTGCTGACGGGCGTACAGGCCAGAGTTTCCGAACACGTTCCCAAGGATGCTTTCAAGCTGGGATTCACCAAATAAGCCGCGCCCCTGCGGATTCCGCAGAATGGCGTTCAGGCTCTGGATGTCCTTCGACGCCGATACGATCTGTCCGGCGGTTCGCCAATGCCGGTCAGCCGATCCGCAACGGACTTGCGCAGCGTCTCAAGACTCCCCTCAAAGGAACCGAACGTCTTCTGGAGCGCCTCGGACTGTTCCGTCCTTCCGGATTTCAGGGCCTCCTCCACGGCGCTCTTGAGCACTCCGATATTCTTCAGGATGCCTTCATTAATAAGCTGTATCTTTGCTTCTGTTTCGCGCCGAGTGGTCTGCTGCATCTCGGCGCTTTGGCTGGACAACGTGGCCGTCGCGCTGGTAATGGCCGACGTGGTCAGCGTCGTCTGGGAAGTCAGAAGGCGATTGCAGTCATCGACAATGGAAGAAAGACCCTTGTCAAGGCGCTCCGACAAGCTGGCGGCGTCTTTCTTATGTTTCAAGAAAAGCAGAACTTGCAGAACGGCAACCCCGAGAATAACGGCAATGACGCACACCGTTTCCATTATTGCTCCTTTTCGCTCTCACGTGTCTCAAGCCACTTAATGGTATTGTCCAAATGGTAAGCCGCCCTGCGAAGTCCGGGGGAGGAGTCGAACACGCTCTTGGATAGCCTGCCGTGTTTGATTTCCATGTAACACTCTGCGCAGCGGCCATCCTTATATACAGGATCTCCGCACGTGCATTTGGTTGCAACGATGATCGGTGGATTAGTTTCTCTGTATATTCTCGTGCTTCGTTTCTCGCATCTTTTTAGCTTCTTCGACTTGGCCTTGCGTAAAGACGAACGCTTCGAGCGGGTCCTCATCTCTAGCCGTCCTAATATACTCGACTGAGCATTGCATACAAAGAACCAACGCCCCACGGTCTTCTTTGACCTTGAGAGACTCTGGGGAAATATAAACAGAATTCCCGCAGGCTGAACAGTTAGACTTGGTGCTTCCCGGCACAATCATAGAGTAGTACGTGTCAACAGTACGGAGGCACAGGAGATAGGCTTTGTCACTCATATTTATAGCTTCTTTTCCTCAACCGGAACCACGGCTGGGGGTTTCTCGTCCTTCGGCTTCTCAACCGGGACCGCTGCTCCGTTGCTGAGGAGGTTGGCCGGAACTCTGGACATGACGGACTGCTTGAATGCCTGAAACTCTGAGAGCGTCGTCAGAGACTTGGGAGCCTTCTCGACGTAGGCGACCTGTGCCAAGACGTTTGCATCGAAGCCTAGAGAAGCCGCGAGAGACGCGACGATCTTCGGCGTCGGCGGGCGAACCTTCTGGTTCTCAATACCCGACAGATACCCCTTGCTCTTCTTCACCAGCTTTCCGAGATCCTCCAGCGTGAGCTTCTTCCCAGCACGCAGGTTCTTGACGATCATTCCGAACGCCATAACGCCTCCACTTAAAAAGGGGGACTCACGAAACATTAACTTTAGAAAAAGGGAAATGTGACAAACCCTCTTTCATATCCACATAGTTATCTCCGGGGCGTACCAGCGACTTCATGTCTCCTGAATAGCTGGATGCCCCGATTTCGCGCTTGACAGCATCTATGTAGCAGGAAAACGCTCCTTCACCATCAACAAAAAGGGTTGGGCTGATTCCTCGCTTTTTCAGATCCTCGCCAAACTCTTGAATGAAAACAGAATCAGCTCCAAATCTTTCGAGGTCAATCTCTTGGAGGAAATCCAAAATCCAGCTATACGAGAACGGCTTGAAGGATGTGCCTCTCCCGAAACGCTTGAAACCCAGAAGTGTAATCGGGATATCCCAACTAAATTCTTCTGCAACACGAAGGGTATCCTTGATGGTCTTCTCGTCGTAACAGCCAAGAGGAATCTGGAGGGTGGCTTGCGGTAACGCTTGGTCCGAATAGACACCCGAATGTGTCACCCCCTTCGTGTTCCAGTCTAGCACATCCCTGATCTTTTTCAAGTTTGATATCGCGAAACTCCCGCAGAATTCCTTAACAGCCTTTGAAATCTTCTTGTCTTTCATCCAATCCGTTGAGTTAGACGAAAAATTAGGTGTAATTCCATTGTGGTATATTGCCTCAAGAATTTGGCAGAAGGCGGGATGCGCAGTCGGTTCACCCCCGCCAAGCGCTATTTCGAATGTCTGTGCCTCTCTAAGGCCATAAACTATGTGGCTAATGTCGTCAACAGCGGCGTGCTTTCCGTTTTCACCGGATGCCTGATAACAGAATGGACAACCCTTGTCGCAGTAATCTGTGATCTTCAAGTCTACGAGTTCTGGAGTTGACGCGTGTGTCAGCGGTTTCGCGTCGTCTTTGAACGAAAAACGAATCTTGGCCCCCGTGCGATGATTGTAAAGAATCCACCAGTCGCCTTCTTTTCTGGCAAACAGAATCTCGTCGGAGTCTGTTTTTATATTCTTAAGCGCTGGAGTCCCACAATCCTTTTGCCACGCTTCGGGTATCTCTTCGTTGTCGTTTCCACCACGAATACTAATTCGTGGATTGTGAACAACGTGGTCGCAAAGTTCCTGCAAGAACTCCGCGTGAACTTGCTCCCTGTTAAGGAGGCTGCGTGGAAACGAAAAAGCACTCTGATGATCGGCATGCAGTAAAGGAGTTTCACCTAGGTGATTCTTGGCCTTGAAATATTCCGAAGCCATATCAACGCCCAAGATGCCTTTGATAATGCTGGCCTTGTGCTGATACGCGATGTTTTTCGGAAGCGCCATGAAAACCATAGCCGCCATGTAGCGGGCTTTATCTTTCGGAGCGACCAAATGGAACCACTCCCAACCGTACTCAAATGACCGCACGTCAAGATTCTCGGGCATCTTGCTGCCCAAGAGGATAGAGTGGGACGACGAGGAATTGTTTGCATGCCCCAGACGAACGCTAGATATCTTCACAGTCATCTCCACTTACTTGTACTTGAAGCAGTCTTCCACAGCGTAAACAACGCCGCCTCTATAGCTTCTAGCTTTGATCGCGTTGCGGAACCCTTGACGAATTCGAGGGAGGAAAACGACGCTTCGGGTTTATCTTCAAAGTAAAAATAAACGTCGCCCGTTTTCCAGTCGATGTCTACTCTGTTGATTTCGTTCTTTTTTCCTTTTTTTCTGTGTTGTGCTTCGTAACCGCAGCAGCAATTTCCACCGGCATGAACGCAGCAGTCTGAAAGATGCTGAAAAGGTTTAGCCATTTTTTACTTTCCATACCAAAGCCACACGGGCTTGATACAAAGAAAGGCGTAAGCATCATGATCGACGTGCCCCCAGTCCTCACAAAACGCACGCCAGCCCAGATGGTTATCGCCATCATGATCACATTCGTAATCCCAGTCTTCCACTCCCGCCTCGCATTCCTTCTTTAGAAGACCCTTCGCCCAGTCTTCCTCAAGAGAATCTACTATTAACGCGGCAAAAGAATCGATCCGTTCTTTTGATACCGGAAAGGATGTAACAGAAGGAGAATCAACAAACCAGTACAAAATGAAGCCTTTCTTCGGGTCTTTCTTCCACCCGGCAATAGGCCCGCACAAGCACTCTTCGCTAATCGCAAGACGGATCGTATCCGCCAACATTTTGGCTCCGCGCCCGTTCACGTTGAATACCCTGTTGTCCATAATCCTATTGTGTAAGAAAACCTTGAAAAATAAGAAAATTTCTAACCCGTATCTGATATGTCATCGATTAGTTCGTGTTCCTTCGCATACCTGTACCTATGAAGCTCTTGTAAAAGAGGCTCAAGCCAACCCCAAACGTGGGCGTCAAAATTATAGGAAAGCCGATCTTCGCCTCTGGCTATCACTCCGGGATCAAATCCGGAAAGTCTCAGGCCGAACTCGCTCAAAAGCGCTTTCAGGTCTTCGCATCTTTTAACTAATTCGTCTACTTCTTTTTTGGATCGCAACGTAAATCCTCCTAGTTCTTGGCCTTATCAATCTCGTCAACTGCTTCGGCCAGACGCAAAGCATTTCCGAGAACGCGATTCCACGCTTTTGAACAAAATCTCTCTTTTGCTTTTAGGGAACTGCGTTTAAACGCAGAAAGTGCAATGCGATAGTTAGCCAGCTCGTGCACTGGCCATTCTCGTTTCGTCATGCAGGCGTCTCCGACTTCTCGTCCCGGATTGACGCCAGCGTGGGCCTCTTCTTTCCGGGGTACCAGACTTCCGGGACGTTATCTTCAATCCACTTGTTCACAATCTTTTCAATTTCAGCGACGTTGTCTACTTCCTGATCTTCACACAGGTAGTCTTCCAGCAGAGCACTCATGTCGAATTCCGGCTTATCGACGTGCTCACAAATCACAAGACGAATGTCTTCCGCCTTCAGGTCGTGATCTTCCAGATAATCGTCAATCTCCTCGGGTGAATAAAAATAGGTATCATCATCGTGAATACATAGCGGTGTTTCCCCGTCCCAAGGGATCTCTGGAAGAGCAAGCCATCGCTCCCGATCATACTTTTTCAGGCACTCCTTGCAGCAGACGTATGGTTTTTCCGCTCGGCCCTTGCATCCCGGAGTATTACACGGAAGGTCTTTTGCACAGCAGTAACGAGCAATATGCTCTTCTTCTCCGTAATACCGGTCGCAGGACTTGCAGCACCATCCATTAAAATCCTTTTTTCTAATTTCGGCAGCCTGCTCGTATGAAAACTTTTCAACGCCCATGTTTCCGCTCTCCTTAAATGGCTTCATCCATGAGATTGTGTCCTCGTAGTAGTGCAGCACCAAAAGCGTCCTTGTATTCATCAGCCGTAATGGGAATATAGCCGGAATCCATGCCAAAGAACTGGGGAGATTGCTTGCCTTTTTTTATAGATAAATTTCCGTCTTTGTCAACCTCGTGTTCTATGGTAATAGTACATCCGTTGGCTGCACTGACAACGCGCCGATAAAACCACCACTTATCCTTGTCACCTTCTGGACAACTGTATGAATTGCGAAACTTGAAACATTTTCCAATCAACTTTTTAGCCTCAGCGGTCTGCTTCTTTTCCTGCTCTTTCCAGACCGCCGCCTGAAGTTTTTGCAGCCGCTTTTCGTTCTTTGCCATTTGAGACTCCTGTAGAAGTTTAACTTATCCGCTTTGCAATTTTCTTGATCGCCAGCAATTTCAGTTCCGCCCAATCAAGCGCCTCATTAGTCAACACGTGACTTCCCTTGTCAGAAGCGATTTTATTAATATACCGAATGG
>Ga0315290_10002967_pt1 | contig 12072 bp, 10 predicted proteins | sample YL17G12_0_MG_FD_203627 | JGI IMG/M metagenome (GOLD analysis project Ga0315290, IMG submission 203627) | Sediment microbial communities from Yellowstone Lake, YNP, Wyoming, USA - YL17G12_0 | ecosystem: Environmental > Aquatic > Freshwater > Lake > Sediment | place: USA: Wyoming | collected...
ATAATTGATCCATTTAAACAACCACCTCCATTCTAAGGCCTTTATTAGAATCATTAATATTATACCTGATTGCATGGGCGCGGTTTGCAAAAAGAAATGTTTCCGGTTAACTCCTTCCTCCTGAAACAAGCATCTGAAAGTTTAACTCAAAAGGTGTAGAGTACAAACAGCAATCTGTTAAAAATCTTATAAGACACCTATCAGCAGTTTTCCGGAAAATTCATTGACAATCAACCTGAGAAATTATAATCTTTTGAGAAAATATGGAATACGTTAAAATAAAAGTTATGCACGGATGATGAAAACTATCCAAATTAATACGCTTGAAAGATTGTATGTGACTATACAATTAATCTTGTCAATGATCATTATTACAGGTTGCCTTGGAGGTTGCGTGACTGCTCAAAAGGTTGATCCATCCACAGTCAGTAAATATGAGGGATTTATCCATGATGGCGAGACCACAAAGCAGGAAATCCAGGACCGCTTGGGGCCTGCCCAGTCCATCTATGAGAACGGCGGAATCCTTGTCTATTATGTGTATCTGCAAGATGATGGTCGCATGAACCTTAAGGGGCCTGGAACATGCCATGCTTGTGTGCTGGTATTTGATAAGGACAATGTGCTTGAACGTCACAGTCTGGTCAAACATGGCTGCCGATAGGTGGTTGTCTATATCGTGTTCTGTCCTGATTGGTGTGCTGTTGCTCGCTGGATGCCTTCCCATACCTGTCGTGCCTCATGGATTAGGCGTCGTGCCGGACAAAGAGGCCTTTGAATCTCTTCGACCCGGGGTAACAACCCGTGCAGATGTTCTTCTTCTGCTGGGTGAACCCAACCACAGGTTTGATGATGATCGCTTTCTAATGTATGAATGGACGGTAGCTTACGGGTATGTAATCGTTGGAGGTTATACTCAGGCTTATCCAATACCCGTCGCAGCGCCTCATTATCTGTGCCTTGAGTTTGGGCTGGACTCGCGTCTTGTTCGGAATGAGCATCTTATTGGTTCGCTGTATGCAAAACCGGACAAAGCAATCAGGAGATGTACGAAACAATCGGAGGAATTGGATGAATCAGGCGAAAAATAGAGCACTATCCGGGTTCACAATATGTATTCTTTTTTTAACAATGCTCCTACAGTATAGTTGTATGGCGGCGACTGCCTTAAAGGGCAAAAAGGGTCTGGATGTTAGTACGGTCAAGGTCGGCATGAGCAAGGCAGATGCTGAAAAAAGCCTTGGTCCTCCTGTTCGCGAATGGGTTACATCTTCAGGTATTCTCTATCGCGTTTACGACTACGACGCAGGCATGCCCCCAAGCGGTGGTGACGCAGCGGCTCATGTTTTCATGGATGTAGCCACTGCCGGTGTATGGGAGATTTTCGGAGCTTTTGGAGCGTTCAATGACCTTGAATCTCGTAAGCGCGAACAGATGGCGGTATCATATGATGTCAATGACATGGTTATCGGGGTCTTTGATCATTTTGGTGACTTCGATATATTACCTGCTGACGGACGTGCAGAGAAATGAAGAAAACGAGCTCGATCCCTTTGCATAACGAATCACCCCACTGGACTATCCGCTGAGCTGCGCCAGTGAGTTCAGGAGTTACTTCTCTTGATAATCTTCAATTATTGGAATACCTTCGTGACGTTTGTTCGTAGGTGTCATTAACAAAAAAAGGGTGTTCCCTTCGGGACGAAAGATGCAAAATGACAAATTCGTATCACAGAGTCAAACGAAGGAATTTATTTGATAATACTCGGCGGAAAGAAGTAGCATAAGGAACCAAAATGAATGATGAAGGAAAAACAAAAGAACAACTCGTCAATGAATTAAAAGAACTGCGGGAAGAGCTTGCTTTCTTCAAAGCTTTAAGCGCGGAAAATATTCCAATTGCGCGGGTGCTGAAGGATTTTAAGGAAATACACGAAAATTTCTATAAATCCAATCCCCATCCTATGTGGATCTATGACCTCGAAACACTCACTTTTCTTGATGTGAATGATGCGGCTGTTCAACGGTATGGTTATTCTGAGGAAGAATTTCTCTCCATGACTATCAGGAATATTCGCCCACCCGGGGATATTCCGGCACTTCTTGAAAATATCGCAAAGGTTACGAAAGGGCTTGATATAGCCGGAACATGGAGACACATTAAGAAGGACGGAACTTTAATCCAAGTAGAAATTATTTCTCATACGCTGACTTTTATGGGGAAGCGGGCTGAGATGGTTCTGGCCCTTGACATAACCGAGAGAAAGCGAATGGAAGAGGAATTGATAGAATTAAGACAGCAAATTCATAATTTTGAAAAGTTACAAATAGGACGCAAGCAGGCAGAGGAGTTGATTGAAAGGCTTTATCATCAAAATGAACTTGTTCTAAATGCAGCAGGGGAAGGTATTTTTGGTTTGGATATTCAGGGGAAACACACATTTGTTAATCCAGTTGCAGCTCAAATGCTCGGTTATACAGTTAATGAACTCATAGACAGTCATAGTCATACGCTGTGGCACTACAAGAAATCGGATGGGAGTTCGTATCCTGTAGAAGAGTGCCCTATCTATGCTGCATATAAGGATGGTAAGGTCCATCATAAAGATGACGAAGTTTTTTGGAGAAAGGATGGTACTTGTTTCCCAGTTGCGTATACCAGTACCCCCATCATAGAAGATGGAAACATTGTTGGAGCGGTTGTAACGTTCAGAGACATCACGGAGCGTAAACAGGCGGAAGAGAAATTAAAAAAATTGTCGGATGAGTTGGCTCGTTCTAATGCTGACTTACAACAGTTTGCCTATACAGCATCACATGACTTACAGGAACCAATAATGGTGGTTGCAGGATTTGTGAAGTTATTAGCAAAGCGATACAAAGGAAAACTTGATGAAAAAGCAGATGAATTTATTGAGCATGCCATAGATGGGACTGAAAGGATGCAAGTGCTTATTAAAGACCTATTAGATTATTCACGAGTAGGATCAACGGGCAAGAGTTTTACGCCCACCGAATGTTTATCGGCCTTAGACAAAGCAGTCTTCAATCTTCAGATAGCCATTAAAGAAAGTGGTGCAGTAATTACCCATGACGACCTGCCAACCGTAATGGCCGATTCCTCACAGTTGGCAAGATTATTTCAGAACCTGATCAGTAATGCGATCAAGTTCCGTGGTAAAGAGGCTCCTAAGATTCACATTTCAGCCAAACAAAAAAAAGATGATTGGATTTTCTTTTTTAAAGACAACGGCATAGGAATTGATTCAAAGTTCTTAGAACAGATTTTTGTTATGTTCCAGCGCCTGCACACAAAAAAAGAGTATCCAGGCACAGGGATAGGGCTTGCGACCTGCAAGAAGATTGTTGAACGCCATGGCGGCAGAATTTGGGTGGAATCAGAGCAGGGAAAGGGCTCGGCATTTTACTTTACAATTCCTAATAGAGAGGACAATACTTAACTATTTTGAAACTCAACTTACAGAGGTAAAACTCCTTCCTGGAAGAGCGATTTTGAAATCTTGTCCTATGATGCAACATTACAAACCGGAATCAAGAAATAAAAGTGCCTACTTTTAATCTAAATATTTGACAAAATCAGTATTTTGTATTCTAATTAGAGTCAGGAAGATTTAAAGGAATCCCAATGGCGTATCAGATTAGAGATAAGACAAAAAAGCAATCAACAAAATGTCCTTACATGTTCCAATGCTTGAATAATGAGACTTGGATTACTTGTTCTATCGAAAGAGATATACAAAAAACATTTCTTGTTATAAAAACTAAGAAGGATAAAAGCACCTGCCCTTACTGTTTTTCTTATGTCGATTCATTTTATTGCAATTGCCCTTCCAGACGTGAAATCTACCAACGTTATAAAGTATAGAAAAAATTAAAAATGAAAAAACCAAAGAACCAGCAAGAAAAGGACAAGGAGACAACGAAAAGCTCTACCACGAAATTAATAAAAGAAATAGCCAGAGCGGAAGGCATTATCAGCGCAATAGGAGATGGCATAAGTATTCTTGATACGACATTTACGATTGTCTATGAAAATAAACTACATAGGGACTTAATGGGAGCTCATGTCGGAGAGAAATGTTACAAGGCGTACCAAAAGAGACAAGACATATGCTGTGGTTGTCCTGTGGCTCCCACATTCAAGGATGGAAAAGTACACACCGTGCAAAGGGAAGTACAAACTGATAGGGAAACAAGATACTTCGAGATAACTGCATCTCCTTTGAAGGATCCAACAGGAAAGATAATAGCAGGCATCGAAGTTGTAAGTGATATAACCGAACGCAAAAAAGCGGAGAAGCTTATAGCCGATGCACTTGTTTTTAATAAAACAATTTTTGAGGCATCACCGATTGGCATCATTACATTCAAAGCTTCGGGACAGTGTGTTTCAGTTAACGAATCCCTTGCAGAAATGGTTGGAGCAACTGTAGATCAATTGCTGAAACAGAATTTTTACCACCTCGAATCATGGAAGAAGTCAGGTATGTTAGAGGTTGCGGAAGAGGCATTAGCTGCAGGAATTGAAAAAAGAAAGGATGTTCATGTAGTCAGCACATTCGGGAAAGAAGTTTGGTTTGCCTGTCGCTTTGTCCCTTTCCAATTTGAAGACGAGCCCCATTTGCTTGCGTTATTTACTGACATCACCGAGCGGAAAAGGGAACAGAAAGCACTGCAAGAAACCGAGCAGAAGCTCAGGAATATCATTGAGCACAGCAATGAGCTTTATTATGTTCATGACACCAACCATGTGCTTAGCTATGTAAGTCTGCAATCATTACAGATTCTTGGATATACTCCTGATGAAATGATGATTGAGTGGACAAGGCTGGCCACTGACAACCCGATCAACAAAAAAGGGATAGAACTTACTCTGAAAGCTCTGAAGACAGGAAAGAAGCAGGGGATTTATTTATTGGAATTATACAAAAAAGACAGAAGCAAGGTGTTGTTTGAAATTGATGAGTCACCTTTGAAAGACGAACAGGGAAATGTAATCGGTATTGTTGGTGCTGCAAGAGATGTCACTGGGCGCATTATGGCTGAAGAAGAAAGAGACAGGATCCTCAATCTGTCATATGACCTTATCTGTATTGAAGGGGCAGACGGTTATTTTAAATATGTAAATCCGGCATGGGAAAGTACACTTGGTTACTCAAGAGAAGAACTTCTTTCAATGCATTTTCTTGATATGGTTCATCCCGATGAATATCATAAAAATAAGGAAGATTTTTTTGCTTTATTGGCGTCTGGCAAACAGAATATTGGTTATGAAAATTGCTTAATTCACAAAGATGGTTCAACACGAATAATCTCCTGGACAGCTTCACCATTACCGGAAAAGGGTTTGATATATTGTATTGGACGTAATATTACTGAGCGCAAGAAAGCAGAGGCATCGCTGAAAGATAGAGAGACATTTCTCCATCTCCAATTCAATAGAATGCCTATTGGCTGTATCACTTGGGATGTTAATTTCCGTGTCCTATCATGGAATCCAGCAGCTGGGAAAATATTTGGGTTCACCGAAGAAGAAGCAACAGGGAAACACCCTTACGACATTATTGTACCTAAAGATGAGCAACTACATGTAGATACTATATGGCAACGCCTGCTTGAAGGTGATATTACTGCTCATAGTGAAAACGAGAATATAACCAAAGATGGGCATACCGTCACTTGCTATTGGGTTAACACACCGTTTAGAAAAGCTAATGGAGAAGTAATTGGAGTGATCTCTATGGTTCAAGACATCACCGAGCGTAAGAAGGCCGAAGAGGCACTGCAGGCTTCAGAAGCAGAACTTCATGATAACTATTTTACTCAGGCTGCCATCAACATGATACTAAGCGAATCACTTGAAAATATACCATTAGAGGAATTCCTTCAGAAGGCCTTGAACATGATACTTTCAATTCCCTGGGTTGCCTTTAAAGCAATTGGCAGTATATCTCTCGTGGAAGATGGAGCGGATGCCTTGATGATGAAAGCCCAAAGCAATATTCCCGAACCGCTGAAAGAACTCTGTGTACGAGTTCCCTTTGGAAAATGCCTTTGTGGAAAAGCAGCGCAGGCTCAAAAAATCCAGTTTGCCGACCATATCGATGAAAGACATGAAACCTGCTACGAAGGGATGGTTCCTCACGGTCATTATTCTGTGCCAATTCTGTCAGGCGGCAGGACACTGGGCGTGCTGAATATCTATTTAAAAGAAGGGCACATCAGAAATCAAAAAGAAGAAGAATTCTTGAATACTGTTGCCAATACCCTGGCTGGAATCATAGTGCGAAGAAAGGCGGAAGAAGAGAAAGAAAAACTGCATGGCCAGCTCCTGCAAGCACAGAAGATGGAAGCAGTGGGTCAGCTTTCCGGAGGCATCGCCCATGATTTCAATAACATCCTTACAGCAATAATAGGGTACGGGAATCTCTTAAAAATGGAGATAGAGAAAGACAGCACACTCAGCACATATATGAAATACATACTTGATTCAGCGGAAAGAGCTGCTAAACTCACCCAGGATCTTCTTGCGTTCAGCAGAAAACAGATGATCAGCCCGAAACCGATAAATGTGAATGAGGTCATAAAAGGAGCAGAAAAGATTCTTCTCAGGCTGATCAGTGCAGATATTGAACTTTCCACCCATCTTTTGGATAAGGATTTGATAGTGATGGCAGACAGCACCCAGATGGAACACGTATTGATGAACCTCGCAACAAATGCACGGGATGCAATGCCTGAGGGAGGGAATTTACTCATAAGTTCTGATTTCACAGAAATAGATGAGAGATTTATAAATATGTATGGTTATGGTGAAAAAGGCAGGTATGCTGTGATGACTGTCTCAGATACTGGTGTAGGTATTGATGAGCAAACAAAAGAGAAGATATTTGAACCATTTTTCACAACAAAAGAGATAGGGAAAGGCACCGGCCTTGGACTTGCCATGGTTTACGGTATCGTGAAACAACATGATGGCTTTATCAATGTCTACAGTGAACCGGGCAAAGGCACAACATTCAAGATTTATCTCCCCTTGATTCATGCGGAAATAACAGATACAAAAGAAATAGAATTGCCGATTTCAAAAGGAGGGATTGAAACAATTCTTGTAGCAGAAGATGATGCTATGGTGAGAAAGTTCATGAGAGAGATCCTTGAAGGTGCCGGGTACACTGTAATAGAAGCGAAAGATGGTGAGGATGCAATCAAGGTATTTATAGAGAACAAAGATAGAATCAAGTTGCTCATCCTCGATGTCATAATGCCAAAGAAGAATGGGAAAGAAGTATATGAAACGCTAAAGGAATCAAACCCTTATATAAAAGCTCTTTTTATAAGCGGCTATAGTGCGGATATTCTTCATAAGAAAGGCATTATAAGTGAAGGACCTGAAGTTATTCTAAAGCCTATTTCATCGGATAACCTATTAAGAAAGATCAGAGATTTAATGGATCAATAAACTCCATCGGCCAATAAGAATTTGTGATTATTATATAACTTGTAAAGGGTAAGCATTTCCAAGTGTCCTCAGCGCCTCTTGGTAAATATCCATAGTGTTGACTTGAAGAAAGTTTGAATCGTCAAAATGATAGTGATATCATAAATCTATTCTGGAAACGGCAAACAAGAGATGAATCGTTATACAATGAAAAATATTCTTTCGGAGACATGCGTTGCATAGAGTATGTCCCTGGTGGATCGGATATATATTGGCAAGTCCTTTGAGGCGTTTATTACAAAAGCCCGAAGAGATTTTAAGGTCATATATAAAGGAAGGTATGAATGTCTTGGATATTGGATGCGGAATGGGATATTTTTCTTTGCCAATTGCCAGGATGGTCGGTTATACAGGCAAAGTTGTATGTGTTGATTTACAAGAAAAAATGATTAAAGGTCTTATAAGGAGATCTGATAAGGCTGGATTGTCAGATAGAATTGATGCCCGTGTATGTCGCCCGGATTCTCTGGGGTTGACTGATATTTCAGGAAAAATCGATTTTGCTCTGTCCTTTGCTTTAGTTCATGAGGTGCCTGATAAAGAACGTTTGTTATATGAGATATTCAGCACTATTAAACAGAACGGAAAACTTTTGATTGCAGAACCAAGGGGACATATATCAAAGAAGGAATTTGACGCTACAGTCTCCATTGCTCAAAGGGCTGGTTTTGAGGTTGTCAGTGACCTGATAATAAGACGAAGTTACGCTATTTTGCTGATCAATAGGTAAGATAAAAATTATTTGGATCATGCGGAATCCTCTCCCTTCCATCCGTGTGTTCCGATTAAAGGGACAAATATACAGGGGGTATGATTTTCTTCTGAGAGCTTTCCCCCGGTTTTTTTGATCTTTAAGAGTATCTGAGAGAAACGGTCTCCGACAGGGGCAATCAGAATGCCGCCTTCCGAGAGTTGTTCTGTTAGAGGATCAGGGATTTTCGGAGCCCCTGCAGTTATTATTATCCTGTCAAAAGGTGACTGCTCCTGCCATCCTAATGTTCCGTCCCCGACCTTAACATGAATGTTTATGTAACCGAGAGAAGCGAATTTATCCTCTGAGCGCTGGGCAAGTGAAGCGATCCGCTCAACAGTGTAGACTTCTTTAGAGAGTTCAGCGAGGATAGCTCCCTGATAACCCGAGCCTGTCCCGATTTCCAATACCTTTTCGTTTCCTTTAAGCTCAAGCAACTCTGTCATGATAGCTACCATATAGGGTTGTGAGATTGTCTGGCCTTCACCGATCGAAAGGGCCATATCATCATACGCCCTGTGCTGCATGGACTCATCAACAAACAAATGCCTCGGGACTTTTTTCATCGCAGAAAGCACCCGCTCGTCCATGATACCCCTCGGGATGAGTTGTGTCCTTACCATAAACTCTCTTAATTCTTCAAAATCCATCAGCTGAATCTCTCTCCTATTTCCCTCGCTGATATTATACCTGAGACAGAAGCCTGTATAAGCCCCCTGCTTACACCAGCTCCGTCACCAATCGCAAAAAGATTCGTTATCTCGGTTTCGAGGGATTCTGTGAGTTTAGGGAGCATTGAATAGAATTTTACCTCTGCCCCGTATAATAAGGTATCTTCTGAATTCACACCAGGCGCTATCTTATCAAGCGCCTCAAGCATCTCAAGAATATTGGTGAGATGGCGGAATGGCAGAACGAAACTCAAATCGCCGGGTGTTGCATCCTTAAGGGTCGGTTTAACATTCCCGTTTGCTATTCTTTCATGAGTTGATCTCCTGCCTCTGCGCAAATCTCCAAGACGCTGAACGATCACTCCCTTTCCGATAAGGTTTGCCAATCCTGCGATATAGCTGCCATAAAGTATCGGCTCATCAAATGGCTCTGTGAAGAAAGTGCTGACCAGAAGTGCAAAATTTGTATTGTCAGTTTTGCTGTTTGCGTAACTGTGCCCGTTCACGGTCCAGATACCCTTCAGGTATTCCTTTACAACTTCACCATAGGGATTTACACAGAAGGTCCTTACTCTGTCATTGAACATTTTTGAATGGAAGATAAGCTTGGGTTCATAGGTTATTTTGGTGAGGGGATCAAATACTGCAGACGGCAATTCAACCCTCACGCCGATATCAACAGGATTTTTCAGAAGCGTGAGACGCAGTCTTTTTAAATCCTTTTCCAGCCATCTTGATCCCTCACGTCCGGGAGCAAGGATTACAAAATCAGAATATAATTTTGTGCTGTTCTTAAGCCTGACGCCGACCGCTTTTCTTTTTTGTGTGAGCACCCTTTCTACTTCAGAGTTGAAAAGAATTTCGACCTTTTTATCCAGTGATTCCCTGATATTTTTCAAAACGATCTTGCACCTCTCAGTGCCTATATGCCGTATTTTTGATGGTATTAAGGTAAGATTGTTTTCTGCTGCAAGCATTCCTATTTTGGCTATTTTATCCTGATCATCACCGTAGACTATATTTGGAGCTCCATAGCTCATCCAGATTTCATCCGCAGAGGTTATGAGGGACTGCAGAATGTTCATATCTTTGTATCTGGAAAGGAATCCTCCAATTTCATGAGAAAGGGTTAATTTCCCATCACTGTAAGCGCCAGCTCCGCCCCAGCCGCTGAGCAATGAGCATTCAGGACAGGCGGCACAGGAAATCTCCCTTATCTTCATAGGGCAGATTCTTTTATCAATGTCCTTGCCCTTTTCGATTATCAGAATTTTTGCATCTTCTTTTAACCGGAGCAATTCCAGAGCTGAGAATATGCCTGCAGGACCGGCGCCGACTATTATGACATCATATTTTTTCATTTTAATAAAAATACCTTATTCTTTTTGTCATTCCGACTTGTTCGGTCACCTCAGCGACTCGCCGAGGCGAGAATCCTTCTTGATATCTTTTATCTTATTATGATCGAAAAAAGATTCCAGACAAGCTGGAATGACCTTTATTGAAGCATTCTGTTTAGAATGAAAAACTTTCTGTTCTCCTTTATGCTAAATATTCAATGATAATCTTTTCTTCAGAAATATCAATGCGTCATAGTTGGTAAGGTCAAGATGAATGGGGGTGACAGAGACATAATTGTCCTGAACAGCCTGAATATCTGTATCCTCGCCATGTTCCCAGTAAGGTTTCCCTCCGCCGATCCAGTAATGTTTTTCACCGTGAGGGTCAAAGGTCTCCTGTATGGAATCATCGTAAATTCGTTTACCCTGTCTTGTTAATTTCATCCCCTTAATGCCCTTAGTGTTTACATTCGGAACATTAACATTCAGAAGGGTATCATATGGCAAGGAGTGTTCGAGGATATATTCACCTATTTTCAGAGAGATTTTGGAAGCAGCAGTAAAGCTCGAAGCTGAAAAGGTTTTTTCCAGGCTGACAAGCGAGACAGCAAATGCAGGTATCCCCATTATTGTAGCCTCTATTGCTGCAGAGACAGTGCCGGAGTAAGTAATATCATCTCCCAGGTTTGCTCCTTTATTGATACCCGATACAATAAATACCGGTTTTTCCGGTAGGATTTTGTTTACTCCTATTGTAACGCAGTCGGTAGGTGTACCGTTAATGCTGTATACATGCTTTCTCAATTCTTCTACCTTAAGCGGCCTGTGCATTGTCAGGGCATGGCTCACCGCACTTCTCTCTCTGTCAGGTGCGATTATGTAAGCGTCACCGAGTTTCTGCATGCTCCTGAAAAGAGAGATAAGACCCTGGGAATGAACTCCGTCGTCGTTTGTGACAAGAATAATCGGCATAAAAGTATTGTATCAGAATATAAGGCCTGTGTTAACTGCATTTTAATAACTTAATATATCTATAAATATATCTACTTAAACATTGTTACGAAAAAGCTTGCTCTTCGTGGCCTATTTATGCATAATATAAAAGTTTTTAATAACCTTCCTTATTAAATAAAAAAAGATGAAAACACTTACCTACAAGAAGGCTGGTGTTGATATTGATGAAGGGGAGAGGTTTGTAAAACTTATCTCTCCGATGGTCAGGAAGACGTTCAGGTCTGAGGTTCTGACAAATATCGGTTCTTTCGGTGCGCTTTTCAATATCAATGCAAAAAAATACAGGAATCCAGTTCTTGTGAGCGGAACAGACGGTGTCGGGACCAAGCTGAAAATAGCCTTTATGATGGACAGGCATGATACTGTCGGGATAGACCTTGTTGCAATGTGTGTCAATGATATCCTAACCAGTGGCGCAGAACCTTTATTCTTCCTCGATTATTTTGCCACAGGCAAACTCAGGTCTGAAAAGGCGTCAGATGTCATTAAAGGTATCGTAAAGGGCTGTAAGGAGGCAGGTTGTTCCCTAATCGGGGGTGAGACAGCCGAGATGCCGGGATTTTATACAAATGATGAATATGACCTTTCAGGGTTCGCAGTCGGCATAGTTGATAAAAACAAAATAATTGATGGTTCTTCCATTAAAGAGGGAGATGCGATTATAGGCATTGCATCAAATGGTCTGCACAGTAATGGCTACTCATTGGTGAGAAGACTTTTTTTCGATCTGAAGAAAACAGATGTGCATAAATATATTCCTGATCTTAAGAGTAC
>Ga0315290_10002968_pt1 | contig 12070 bp, 9 predicted proteins | sample YL17G12_0_MG_FD_203627 | JGI IMG/M metagenome (GOLD analysis project Ga0315290, IMG submission 203627) | Sediment microbial communities from Yellowstone Lake, YNP, Wyoming, USA - YL17G12_0 | ecosystem: Environmental > Aquatic > Freshwater > Lake > Sediment | place: USA: Wyoming | collected...
GCCATGGGTCCGTCGCTCAGCGGACCATCATCTGGCGAATGACTTTCTCGTCGAGGAATTCCTCGGTATCGAGCACCGCGCGCTCCTGGCGCAGCTGGATCTGGTGCAGGAGGAACATCACGAAGATGCTGAGCGAAAGCGCGACCAGCGTGGAATTGAACGAGATGCCGAGGCCCGCGACGACGCCGGACACGTCGCCTTCGACGGCCTTGTGCGCCTGCTGCAGCGATTCGCCGATGCCGCGCACGGTACCCACGAAGCCGATGGCCGGGATTGCCCAGGCCACGTAGCGCACCATCGACAGCTCCGCATCGAGTCGTCCGAACTCGAGTTCGCACGTGTCATGGATGGCGGAAGAGACGTCCTGGATGTTGCGCGTCGAACCGAACCGATGCAGTCCGCTCAGCAATGCGCGCGGCAGCAGTTCGCCGCGCATCTCGGGCGGCAACGCCTCGACCTGCCGTGCGTAATCGCGCGAGTCTTCCGGCAGGATCTTCATGCCTTCCGGCAACTTGAGCAGGTCCATGCCGAGCAACTGGTCGCCGCGTCGCAGCGACCACGCCTTGTATCCCATGATCGCGAGCGACCAGAATGTCAGGATGAAGCAGACCTCCTGTTCATAGTCCTTGATGATCACGAACAGCTCACGCCTCGGAACGTAGTTCGGATCCTTCTGCATCTGCACCGCGTCATTCGCACGGATCGATTCGGCCCTGGGCCGCACCACCATGGCGTAGAAGCCCTGCACGATGATCGCGATGACGATCAGCGCGAAGAGCTCGAACATGAACTCACTGGACTTGGCTATTTTCATGCTGTGCTCGGGTGCGGGTCTTCAGATGTCCACGGGAAAGGCGACGTCGAAATCGGGGCGGACTTTTTCGGTCGGCTCGAAGAGTTGCGGCGAACCCTTCGCCGCCGCGGGTTTCGCGGGCGGTGCTTCAGTGCCTGATGCTGCCGCTTCGTTCGTGGCGGATTCGTCACCGGCGGCGGTCGCCGCGTCGCCGGTCGGGGGTGCCGTCGTTGGTGCCTTCGGCGGCGGCACCGGCAGGTTCTGCTGCGCGATCGAAATGCCGGTGGCGAGAATCGCCAGGGCGATCACGGGCGCAATCGAAATGGGGCGTGAGCGTCGTTCTTTTCTATTCGGCATAGCGTGCGATCCTGAAGCCGACGTCGTCGCGCCGGCCGTTGCCTGAATCCCGGTAAGCGGCCCGCAGCTCCGTCACGGTGGCGTGACGCCAGCTTGAGCCGCGGATGACGTGCATGTTGCCCGGCGCGGCCGACAGCGGATCGACGGCCACCGCGCTGCTCGCAGGTTGCACCGTGTAGAGGTCCGTCGTCCATTCCGCGACGTTGCCGCCCAGGTCGTAGAACCCGAACGGGTTCGCTGCGAACGAGCCCGTCGGTGCCGTGGCCGGGTAACCATCGTCGAGGTCTTCGAGGATAGTCTGCAGCAGCGGCTGCGCCCGGCGGTCGCCGAAGTTACCCGTGCCCGCGGGCACCGGCAGCGCGTCACCCCACGGATATTTCCGCAGCGAACCATCACGATTCGCGCGTGCCGCCCATTCCCACTCGGCTTCAGTGGGCAGCCGGTAGCCCGTCGTGGCCGGCTGCACGGGCGCCAGCTTGCCGCCCTGCGACTGGTAGGCCGGCGGCAGGCCGTCCTGCTGGCTCAACCAGTTGCAGTACTCGGCCGCATCCTGCCACGTCACGTTGACGACGGGCTGGCGTTCGAGCTCGAGTGTGTTCTGCCCGACGAACCCCGAACGGTGCTGGGTGCGGAACTGCTTGAATTCGCCGTTGGCTACTTCGCGCGTCGCCAGGTAGAAGGGCCGCTTCAGCTCCACCGCACGCTGCGATTCATTGGCGCGGCGACCGGATTCGCGGCGCGAGCTGCCCATCGTGTAGCTCGCCGGCCCGAGCAGTCGCAACTCGGCACCGGACTTCGTGCGGATCGTCGGCGTGACGGCTTTCGATGCTGCGGCGGTCGCGACTTCGCCGCTCGCTGCGCCTGCGGCAGCTGCACCGCCCTCTGGCGACGGCGTTTCGGTCGCGCCCCGTCCTGCCTCGAGCCGCACGTTCAGCACTTGCGGCAGGCCGGGGCGCGGCGTGACGGCCGTGCGAACGGTGCGAAACCCCGCCAGTCGCACTTCGATGTCGGTACGTGCGGCTGGCAACTTGATGGCCTGCCCGGACTTGCCGACCACACGGCCGTTGGCGAACACCTCGGCGGACGCCGGCTCGGCCATCACCGTGACCTCACCGAAGATCGGCGTCAGCGACAACTGCACTTCGCGTCGCTCGCCTGCTCCCACCGTGAGCTGGGTGGTCCGGGGTTCGTAACCCTCCCGCGATGCCACCAGCGCCAGCGCGACGTCGGGCCGCACATCGAGCGTGACCGGCGCACGACCACGGAATGCGCCACCGACACTGACGCTGGCACCCGCCGGATCGGTTCGCACGAGCAGCGTGCCGTCGGGCAGGCCGAGCCGCACCGGGCCCAGCGTCTGCGGCTGGTTCGCGACCACCTGCAGGTCGGTCACCCAGTGCTTGAATCCGGCCTGGCGCAGTTCGATGCGATGCGTTCCCGCGTCGAGTTCGAGCTGCGCCGGAGTGGCGCCGTGCGCGGTGCCGTCCACCAGCACCGTGGCACCCGTCGGTTCGGTGAGCACGGTGACGGGGGCCCACGCGGCGACGAGCTGCGCCGTGAGCGACTGCCGCTGTTCCATGCCCTTGATGTCCACGGTCGCCTTGAACGGCAGGTATCGCGGCGCAGTAATCAAGAGCTCGTGACGTCCGGCCGGTAGCCGAACCTCGCCGGGGGCCGAGCCGACGCCCCTGCCCGCGACGCTGATGCGAGCGGCGACCGGCGTCTGCACCTGCAGGATGCCCGGCAGTTTCGCGAGCCGGTACTGGAACGACTGGTTCGGTGCGTCCGTCACCTTGATCGGCGCGCGCAGGGACTCATAGCCCTTGCGCTGGATCTCGACGGTGTACTCGCCCGGGCGCGCGAAGTGGTTGCCGCCCACGGGCAAGACGAGTCCCCCGTGCAACCGGACCGTGCTGTCGGCGGGAGCGACATCGATCTTCACGGCGTGACCGGTCGCGGAAAACCACGTCGACCATCCAAGCACGGCCACGAGCAGGCCGCCGACCAGCCATGGCCCGATGCGTCGGTCGGGCGCGCCTTGCGCCGGGGGTCGACGGAACGCTACGGCGTCGATGCGTTCGTCACCGTCGTCACCGCCGCCACTGACGACGTCGACGAGCGGCGCCTCGGGTGGAACGGTCAGGTTGCCGCCGCTGCCATCCTCGACGTCGAGGATGCGCCGGCCATCGCGCGTGCCGATGCGCAGTCTTCCACGCGCCACATCGATGACGTCGCCTTCATGCAGCCACGTCGGACGTGACACGGGCGCGCCATTGCAGCGAGGGGGTTCGCGCCCTTCCGCCGGCTGCAGGAACAACTGGCCGTCGTGCAGCGCAATCCAGGCGAGCGTGCCCGCGCTCGCGCCCGGCAGCACGATCGTGTGCCCGGGACCGCCGACACTTACGGGAAAATCCGAAGCCGCCAGCGCGCGTTCGCCGAGGGGATCGCGCAGGATCAGTTCGGTGGGACTCAAATGGGTTCCTCGCAGCGGACGACGAGCGTGGACGGCTGCGCACCCGGCAGCAGGTTCAGCTCCTTGCGCACGTCGCGATAGCCCTGGCGTGTGCCCACGACGGTATAGCGGCCCGGCATCAGCTCGAGGTCCCGGTGTTGAAAGAGCCCAAGCTTACCAATCCGGTAGATCTGCACGTCCGTCGCATTGTCGGACGCCAGCGCCACCTTGACCGGCGTCTCGGCCTGCCGCAACTGCTCGGTCAGGCGCGCCTGCTGGGCCTGCAGACGCGTGCCCGGCGCCGCCACACCGGCCGCGCGCTCGAGCACGTTGCGCGCGATGTCCCGGCCGGAAGGACTGTAGAGCCGTTCGGGCTGGTCGATGAATGACTGCAGTTCGGCGTCGATCATGGCGCGCGGCTCCGCACGCTCCACCCCTTCCTGCGCGGGCCGCAGCGCCGGTTCGGCCTTGAGCGCCTCGCCATACAGCGCAAGCGCTTGCGACCATTGTTCCGCGCGCTCGGCCACGGCGGCGCGCTCGACGATGGAGGCCAGTGATTTCGTCTCGGTGGCGCGGCGGATCTGCTGCAGGCCATCGGCGACTTCCGGCGTGCCGGGCCGGATGCGTCCCGCCTGTTCGAACGAATTCTGCGCCGCAGCGTAGTCGCGACGCGCCAACGCGGCCATGGCCTGCGCCATCGCCGTGGCGTAGGCGTCGCTGGTCTCGCGTGCGCCGAGTCGTGCGATGCCGGCGCGCGCCACGGTCGTCGCCGGATCGAGTTGCAGCGCACGCTGGTACGCCGCGATCGCGGCCTTGGCATCACCTGCCTGTTCGGCAAGCGCACCGGCCGCCGTTTCACGCAGCACTTCGTCGAGTACTCGCGACCGGGCGAGTCCGCTGCGTGCGGCAGCATCGTCGCGCGCGACCTGCAGCACGGCCGCGAACTTTTCCTGCGCCTCGGCCGCGCGACCCGCATCGAACGCGACTCTCGCAGCGGCCAACCGTTCACGAACCACCTCGGGCACGCGCTGCTCGAGCGCATCGAGCGCGCGCGCCATCGCGTCGAAGTGCGCGAGTGCCGACTCGAAATCGCGCCCGGTCATTGCCGCATCGCCGGCAGTCAGTTCGTTGCGGACCTGCGCGTAAGGCGCCCCACCCCAGGTGGCGACGTCCTGTTGCTCGAGTCGCTGCAAGCGCGCAGGCAGCGGACCGCGACGCTCCTCCGCCTTGCGCTTCATTGCCGCGAGGCGTTCGAAATCCGCGCTCGGCTGCGCAACCGGCGCTGCGGCCACGGGTGCAGCGGGCACCGCCGGCGCGGGCGTCTTCGAGTCGACGAGATCCGGCAAGACGAAGAAGGTGAAGCCAACCGCTGCGAGCGCCAGCGCCATGGCGCCCACCAGCAGGCCACGACGGAATCCTTCACTGCGCAGCGACTTTGCCGAGGGCGCGCCAACCGTCGTGCGCCGCCACTGCTGTTGCACGGGCAAGGCGTCGGCCGGCGGGCGCGGCTGCCAGGCCGCAGCGCCCGGTGCGACGGGTGTCGCCGGTTCGATCGGCGCCGACTCGAGGATCTGCTGCAATTCTTCGTAGATGACGCGGGTCGAAGCCGGCCGCTCGTCCGGCCGCTTGGCAAGACAGCGCGCGACCAGTGCACGGAAGGCCTCGGGTGGATCCGGCCTGCCGGCAACCGGTGGCGGAACTTCGTCATGCACGCGGGCCGGCGTCACGTCGGGGTAGAACGGCGGGTGCCCGCTCACGAGCTCATGGAGCAGCACACCGAGGGCATAGATGTCGTCCGCCGCGGCCGCAGCGGCGCCGTCGAGCCGCTCGGGACTCGTCGAATATGGCGATGCACCGGCCGGTTGCGTCGATCCGATCCTGCGCGCGCTGCCGAGGTCCACCAGTCGCGGCAGGCCGTCGCCGTCGAGCAGCACGTTGGCCGACTTGAGATCGCCGTGAACCCAGCCCGCCGCGTGCAGTTGCGACAGTGCCTCGATCACCGGCAGCAGCCGGCGCGCGCTCAACGTCCAGGGACGTCCGCGCAGGCGACCGACCTCGCCGCCAGGGAGATACTCGAAGACGTCGAACGCTTCGTCGCCCGCGCTGTGCGTGGCGAGAGGCGCGAGCAGCGCAGCGTGCTCGACGACGGCGCGAATGCGTTCACCGGCCACGTCGTCACCCGCGCGGAAACGCAGCACGACGTCACGGTTGGCATGCGCGTCCCGCGCGAGCCACGTGGCGCCGTCGTGGCCGGCCGCGAGTGGCCGCACGAGCTGGTATCGCGCAGCCACGACCTGCCCGCCTGCGAGCGCCGTCATGTTCGTCATCGGTCTGGACTCAGCGCTTGCCGGCCGCCGGCTGGGTGGTTTCCGCCGTCGCCGCCGGCAGGCCCGTCTCGTTCTCGTACAGCTCGCGCAGGAGACGCCGCCATTCCGTGTACTGCTGCTCCGCCGAGCCCTTCAGCTCGAGCGTGCGGCCCTCGATGTCGACGACGCTCGGCTGCACTTCGTTCTGGAACGAGCTGCCGAGTTGTTTCAGCGATTCGCCGTGCATCTTGATCTCGGAGCGCATGTCGAGGCCGCTCTTGAAGGCGTAGATGCCGCCGATGACGGCCGCGGTCGCAGCTGCCGAGCCCGCGCTGCTGTTCGTGTTCTGTCCTGCCACGACGCCACCGATGATCGCCGCGGCGCCGAGTAATCCGCGCGTCATCGCCTTGCGTTTCGCCTCGGCTTCGGCCGCGAGTTCTTCGTGTGAGTACTTGCGCCAGTTGACGTACGCGTCGTCGATGGTCTCGCCGAAGTTCGTGTAGTGCTCGTTGAGCGTGTCGATCAGCGCGTAATCCCGCTCATGCACGCGATCCATGCGCTGCACCACCGGGTCGTCCTCTGCGGGCAGTCGCGCGATGGCGTAGGTGCCGCGCTTCGGGTCGTGCGCCAGGTAGGGATTGAATGCATACGGTGCGAGCTCCGACGCGAACCGCAGGTTGGCAACCTGATGCACCTGCACACGCTGCTCACGGGTAAGTCCGTTGCGCGCGGCAAGCAGGTCGTTCGCGAGCGTCGCGTACACGTTGTCGAACGGGTCGCGCGGCTTGACCGGCACGTCCTTGTAGGCGCGCGTGTCCGCCAGGCCGGCGTAGTCCTTGCGCAGCCACGTGCGGCCGGTGGCGTCCGTCACGGCAACCGCGAGCTTCAGCACGCTGCCGTCGGACTCGAGGATCCGGGCGTCGATGTTCACGTCGCTGCCCGAGCTTTCGGCAGGCAGCACGCGCACCTGGCCCCACTGGCCGGTGCTTTCGAGCGTGTCGCGCAGCAGGACGGGCATGTAGCGCGACTCGGCCTTGCGCACGTCCGGGTAGATGCCGCGTTTTTCCTGCTCGGCCACGTCCTGCGGGATGTTCGGATCGAACATGCGCACGCCGACGTCGAGCAGTTCCGCCTGTGGGATTTCGGCCGTCGCTTTCTGCGCGACAACGGGTGCCATCGGGCGCTCGTCCTGCACGACGCAGCCGGCGGCACCGAGCGTGAGGGCCAGCACGACGCAGCACGCTCGCCATGCGCGATTGGAGACAGCGGGAATGATCGAAGTCGTCACTGCGTGCTCTGCTTGTACTTGCGGTATTCCTCCCAGAGCCGCTCGCGCAGTTCGGGGTCCGTTTCCTTCATCGCGGCCTCGCGCAACTGGCGCGCGACGATGTCGTCGTCCCGACCGTCCGGGATGTCGGCCGGCACGTCACGGGGACCGCCGCCGCCCTTCGCACCGCCGCCTACGCCACCACCACCGCCCTGGCTGCCGGAGCCTGCAGCAACGTCGCCGCCCGCGCCGCCCGCGCCGGATTCGCCCGCGCCGGTACCGGCGGCCTCGCCGGCACCGTCCTTGTCCTGGCCGCCCGATCCGTCGCCATTCGCGCCATTGCCATTCGCAGCAGCGCCGCCTGCGGTGCCATCACCACCCTCGCCCTCTGTTCCATTGCCACCCGCCGAGCCGGCGCGGCCGGCTCGCTCCTGCGAGATGGTCTCCTGTTCCTTGCGCATGCGCGCGTCGAACACGGCGAACGTTTCGTCGAAGCGGCGATCGATCTCCGCGCGCTTGTCTTCGGCGGTCGCGGGACCACCGCCACCACCGCCGCCCGAACCGGCGCTGGTGCCGCCCGCGGCTTGCGATCCACCCGGACCGCCACCGGCTCCCGAGCTGCCGGGCGTCGGTCCCTGGCCACCTTGCCCGGCCGGGCCCGCCGAGCCGGGCTGGCCGGGCGTGCCAGCGGTGCCCGCCGAACCCGCTTTTCCTGCGGATCCCGCGCTCGTGGATCCCGGTTGACCAGCCACTCCAGGCTGGCCTGCGCTGCCCGCCGAACCGGTCGAGCCAGCGGAGCCCGTTGGGCCGCCGCTTGGTGCCGAATCGCCCTGCGCGCCAGGCGCGCCCCCGGCGGCGGCGCCGCCGGCCGGTGATCCGGACGATGAAGTCTTGCCGCCCTGCGCACCACCGGCGGACGGAGGCGTGGGCCAGCCTTGCGGCTGCGGCGGTGGGGGCGGCCCGGAACCACCGGAGCTGGAGCCGCCGCCCGCAGGCGATCCGCCGGACTGGGATCCACCCGGCGCAGACGAACCCGCGCTGCCGGAAGATCCTGGGCTGCCGGAAGACGATTGCTGACCGGAGGAGCTCCCCGACGATGAGGGCGAGGACGACCCCTGGCTCCCGGACGACGAGGGTGGCTGCTGACCCGAGCTGCCGCCCGAACTGGGGCTCGAAGGCGACGAACTGCCCGAGGAGGACGGTGACGAGGGCGATGAACTCGGCATGCCGCTCGGCATTCCGCTCGGCATCGAGCTGGAACTGGTCGTCAGGCACCCACTCGTGGCGAGCGAGGCCGCTGCCACGAACACTGCCGCCGTCAGTCCTGAAATGCGTTGCATGCGTTAGAGCCCCTGGACGGTGGGCGGCGTGGACGATCCCGCAGCTCTGGTCCTACGTGCTTGGATGCGTCCGGAGGCCGACGGTTCAACCGTCAACGCGAACCTGCGGCACCGGCCGCACCGGCCGCGGCCGCCCCGGGGGCCACGAGGTCGTCCCCGACGAGGAACGCGCGCAGCTGTTCACTCAGGCGATTGCAGGCGGTGTTACGGACCGGAGTGATGATCGGGATCGGTGCAATGGCGCCGATCAGCACGGAAGTGCCGGTGACGTCGGCGCTGACCGTGCCGACCTCGGTCGCGTTCTGCATGTCCCAGACGGACGCGACATAGCCCGATTCCTTCTCCCACCAGCCGACGCCGAAACAGCCGCCGCCGCCCGGCCCGATCGCGCACGCGACGCTGCCGCCACCGTCGGTCTTGCGGGTGTTGCCGTCGATCCAGACGACGTAGCGGACGCGGATTTCCTGCAACCGCTCGGTGATGCCGGGCCGCTGCAGCAGTACGTGCAGGCCCTCCGCATTGGCCGGAGCCGTGCTCGGCTCGAACCATGGAAACAACGCGTCGGTGAATTCCTGCTCGCCGTAGATCTTGAACGCCGTGCGCGCGGCCTTGCCCCCATGCGTGCTCTGCCCCTTCTCGGGATGGACCAGCTCGCCGCCGAGGCGCTCCTGGACGCAGTCGAGGAATTCTTCCTCGGTGCCCACGCCTTCGAGCTGCGGCTTCTTGAGCAGGACGATCGATTCGTTGGCCTGGATCGGCGTTGCGAGCTGGCGCGTCTCGTCCACTTTGGACGTCATGCAGCCGGACGCCATGACTCCGAGCACGGCCGCTCCCGCTGCGGCGCGCCACGGCGCGCGGGCGCTCGCCGGGAGACGGCGATCGAGCCTGGCGTGAGTCATGGCAGTCCTCCTGCGGCCGCGCGACCCGCGCAGCGGCGACGAAGTTGGGGACGCCCGAGTATACGTCAACGATCCGGGCCGAAATATCGGCATGGCCCGAGTCAACTTCAGTCGAATAATCCCCCTTGCTGCGGCGCGCCGGGATCGCGCAGGAACTGCTGCGTGTCGAGCTGCGGCCCAGCCCCCTGGTTGAGCCCGAGACGCCGGCACGCCCGCGCGAACCGGGCCGCTACCATCGCCGCGTAGGCGCCCTCGCCACGCAAGCGATGACCGAACCGCGGGTCGTTGAGACGGCCCCCACGCATCTCGCGCACGTGGTTCAGCACGCGGTCGGCACGCTCCGGGTAGTGCTCGCGCAACCAGTTCTCGAACAGGGACGCGACCTCGAACGGCAGCCGCAACATCAGCAACGCCGCGCGTCGCGCCCCCGCAGTGGCCGCGGCTTCGAGCAGGCGCTCGATCTCGTGGTCCGTCAGGGCCGGGATCACGGGCGCCATCATCACGCCGACGGGCACGCCCGCCGACGTGAGCTCGCGCACCACGCGCAAGCGCGCCTGAGGCGACGCCGCCCGGGGTTCGAGCGTTCGCTTCAGCGTTTCGTCGAGGCTGGTGATGCTGACGAACACCGACACCAGCTGCCGCTCGGCCAGCGCGCGCAGCAGGTCGAGATCGCGCAGGATCAGGGCGCCCTTGGTGATGATCGACAGCGGATGCCGCCGTTCGAGCAGCAACTCGAGCACGGAGCGCGTGGAGCGCAGCTTGCGCTCGGCCGGCTGGTACGGATCGGTGTTGCCACCGATGTGCAGCACCTTGCAGACGTAACGCGGCGACGAAATTTCCTGCCGCAGCAACGCCGCAAGACCCGGCTTGTGGAAAATGCGGGTCTCGAAGTCGAGGCCGGGACTGAGATTGAGGAAGGCATGCGCAGGTCGTGCGAAGCAGTAGATGCAGCCGTGCTCGCACCCCTGGTACGGGTTGAGCGACTGGTCGAACGGGACGTCCGGCGAGCGGTTGGTGGTGATCGCGTGCTGCGCAAACTCTGCGATCAGCGTCGTCGCGGGGTTCGGCAGAGGCTCGTCGAGACTGCCCCAGCCGTCATCCTCCGGCGTGAGCGTGGTCGCTTCGAAACGACCGGCCGGGTTCGTGACCGCGCCGCGGCCCTTCTCCACCTGATGTCGGTCTGCCCGCCGCATGCATCGAGAATACTGTATGCATATACAGTTGTCATCCCCGGTCGGGGAACCGGTCCATGCGCCACAGTTCGGGGAAGAAGCGGGGCCACGCGAACGCAACGAACAGCGTCGCGCAGCCACCGATGACGACCGCCGGCATCGCGCCGAGCCACGCGGCCACGAGCCCGGACTCGAATTCGCCGAGTTCGTTCGACGCGCCGATGAACACCGAGTTCACCGCGCTCACGCGGCCCCGGATGTCGTCTGGCGTCTCGAGTTGCACGAGCAAGTGGCGGATGTAGACGCTCACCATGTCGCCCGCGCCCAGCACGGTGAGTGCGGCGAGCGAGATCCAGAAGCTCGTCGATACGCCGAACACGAGCGTTGCGAACCCGAAGACGATCACACCGCCGAACATCCAGTGGCCGACACGCTGGGTCACGGGCAGCACGCCGAGCACGACACCGGTCAACGCCGCCCCCACACCCGGTGCTGCACGCAGCCAGCCGAGCCCGCTCGGACCGACGTGCAGCACGTCGGCGGCAAACACCGGCAACAGCGCCGTCGCACCGCCGAACAGCACCGCAAACAGGTCGAGGGAAATCGCTCCCAGCACGGGACGCCGGCCGCGGACGAACCGCAGTCCTTCGAGCAGCGCATGACGATCGAGCGGCGCCGTGCTGGCGGCCGCGCCCGCTTCGCCGCCCCGACGCAGCGTTGCGAGCATCACCAGCGACACGGCGAGCAAGATCGCTACGGTTGCGTAAACGGTGGTCGCACCCGCGAGATACAGCAGGCCGCCGAACGCGGGGCCTACGATCGTCGAGACCTGCCACAGCGAGGAATTGAAGGCGACCGCGGCGCCGAAATGCTCACGCTCGACCAGGTTCGGCAGCAAGGCCTGGCTCGCCGGCATCGCAAAAGCGCGGGCAACACCGAACAGCGTCATGATCCCGAACACCGGCCATGCGCTGTGCAGACCACGCCGTGAGAATGCGAGCAACAGCAGCGCGCAGAGCAGCAGCAACACGTAACAGCCGGTGATGATGCGGCGGCGGTCGCGGGTGTCGGCGAAGTGCCCCGCCGGCAGGATCAACAGCACGAATGGCAGGAACTGCGACAGCCCGATCAGGCCGAGATCGAGCGGGCTGTGCGTGACTTCGTACACCTGCCAGCCAACGGCCACTGTCTGCATCTGCACGGCCAGCGAGCCCAGGAAACGCGCGAGGATGTAGCGCGTGAAATCCGCATTGCGCAGCAGTGCACGACGCTCGTTCCTCATGCGCGGCCGTACCCGGGATGGCGTGCAAGCTGGTTGCTCATCGGTGCGCGGCAGGATAGCCGATGCACGCCCGGGGCGTGGACAGCCGGTAGCATCCGGGCACGTCTTCAAGTGACAATCGATCACTTGCCGCCCTTTCGCGTGCCCGTCGCAAAGATCGACGTGTGCGCCGGTCTCCGGAGTAGTCATCCATGCACCGACC
>Ga0315290_10002972_pt1 | contig 12062 bp, 11 predicted proteins | sample YL17G12_0_MG_FD_203627 | JGI IMG/M metagenome (GOLD analysis project Ga0315290, IMG submission 203627) | Sediment microbial communities from Yellowstone Lake, YNP, Wyoming, USA - YL17G12_0 | ecosystem: Environmental > Aquatic > Freshwater > Lake > Sediment | place: USA: Wyoming | collected...
GAGGCGCGCCGGTGCCGAGGTGGTGGCGCTCGATCTATCGAGGCAGCGCCTCGACGACGAGGCCGTGCGTGCGGCGGACGTGGCGGCGTTCTTCCTGCCGATGCACACCGCCACGCGCCTCGCGCTGTTCCATCCGTGGACGCACCGGGACCCGCGTGTGGACGCGCTCCAGCGCGAGGTCGTCACGATCGTCGGCCGCGGCCTGGCTGCAGATCGGCAGGCCGCATTCGGGCAGGTATGGCAACGTGCGCATGAGTACGCGGGCCGCGCCGACCCGCCATCCGCGGTTCCCCTCCGCCGGTCAGGCCGCCGCCGGCCGCCGGTGCCCTACCTGAACGAGCCCTGGTACTGTTGAGCCGAGCCAGCCGAAGGGCAGGTGGCCCTGATCGAGGCAAGAGCGACGAGGCGAGAGGGGCAGCCTGAGTGCGTCACCCCGGCGAAGGGCGGGGTCCAGGGCGTGTGCTGGAGTCCCGCCTTCGACCGTCGTGTGAGAGGCCCAAAGCGGTCGTCGGCGCGGCAGGCCCGGCTTCCGCCGGAATGACGAGAGCGAGAGGCGAGTGGGAAGACGATGAAGCGGGTGCTGCTGCTGGCGACGACGACCGGGTATCAGACGCGGTCCTTCAATAGGGCCGCGGCTGCGTTGGACGTCGAGCTCGTGTTCGGGCTCGACCGGTGCCGCGGCCTCGCCGATCCATGGGGCGATCGGTCGCTGGTGGTGCGGTACGACGAGGACCCCCGGTCGCTCGAGGCGATTCTCTCTGCCGCCCGGGAACGCCCGATCGACGGCGTCATCGCCCTCGGCGATCAGCCAACCGTGCTCGCGGCCCAGACAGCCGCCGCGCTCGGGTTGCCGTTCCATCCTCCCGAGGCGGCCAGGGCCAGCCGCAACAAGCTGGAAACTCGGGAACGCTTCGCGGCTGCCGGCCTGCCGGGGCCGTCCTTCTTCTGCGTGGATGCCGGTGCCGACCCGCACGACGTGGCCCGGCGGGTGTCCTATCCCTGCGTAGTGAAACCGCTCGCGCTGTCCGGCAGCCGCGGCGTGATGCGTGCTGACGATGGCGACGGGTTCGTCCGGGCGTTCCTCCGGCTTCGGCACATCCTGGACGCGCCGGACCTGCGCAGGATGAAAGACCCCGCGCACGCCGGGATCCTTGTTGAAGGGTTCATCGCGGGCACGGAATACGCCGTCGAGGGGCTGATGCACGGCGGGGAACTGCACGTGCTGGCGATGTGCGACAAGCCGGACCCGCTCGACGGCCCGTTCTTCGAGGAGACGATCTACGTCACGCCCTCCCGTGCATCGGCCATCGACCAGCAGCGCATCACGGCGGCGATCGCGACAGCCGCCGCGGCCCTTGGCCTGACGCATGGGCCCGTTCACGCCGAGTGTCGCGTGAACGGCGACGGTGTGTACGTGCTCGAAGTCGCGGCGCGGCCGATCGGCGGCCTGTGCGCGCGCGCCTTGCGATTCGTGCAGGCCTGCGGGGGCGCCCGGGGCGCGCGCGGGGCGGACGAGCCGATGAGGGTGGGCCAGGATCAGGCGGTGGTGTCGCTCGAAGAACTGCTGCTGCGTCACGCGATCGGTGAAGACGTACGCGGGCACACCCGCGAGACGCGCGCGTCGGGCGTCATGATGATCCCGATTCCTCGCGCAGGCGTGTTTCGAGGCGTGGACGGCGTCGACGCGGCTCGGGCCGTGGACGGGAACCGGGATGTGCTGATCACGGCGAACCCGGACCAGCATCTGGTTCCGCTGCCGGAAGGCGCGAGTTACCTGGGGTTCATCTTCGCGAGCGCGGCCACGAGCCGCGACGTCGTGGGTTCGCTGCACCGGGCCCATGACGCGCTGCAGTTCCGGATCGACCGGGAACTGCCGGTGGCCGGCCCCCGGGGGCTTCGGCCCTGACGGCTGCTACTTCGTCCTGGGCGGAACGTAGTCCGGCGGTACGGCCGAGCCTTCGCCGAAGAAGAACTCGTTCATCTGCTTGGCCATCAGATCCTGCGCTTCCTTCTGGAACGGCAGGAGACGGTACTCGTTCAGGATCATCTTCATGCGCTCTTCCCAGAGCTTCCACGCCTCGAGCGAGACGTTGTTGAAGACCCGCTCGCCAAGCTCTCCCGGCCAGGGCGGCGAGTCGAGACCCGGCAGTTCCTTCCCGAGTTTCACGCAGTTCACCGTACGACTCATCGACATTCTCCGTTCGCAGGGACCAGGGAGTGGGGATTCGCTCCGCCGGCCCTCTTTGACTAGTGTATGCGGTCGCCCGCGCTCGCACCGACAGGAATCGCCCCGGTCTCCAATCCCCGATCCCCGATCCCGGTCTTATCGTTGGTCTTCTCCACCTGGACACGCGCGTCGTTGAAGCATGCGCCGGCTCCGATGTCGGTCAGCGTGTCGGGGGCAAGGGCGTTGGCCGTGGACCCATTCGCCGTGTGGCGGCTCCACAGCCCCTTGGGCAGCGACACCGTGCCGGGGCGCACCGTGGGCGATACGCTTGCGAGGCAGCGTACATCGCCCAGGTCGTTGAAGACCCGGATGGCGTCACCCTCGGCGATGCTCCGGGCATGCGCATCCTCGGGATGGATCGTCAACGCGGCCGGCTGCCGCACCAGCTCGAAGAGCGACGACGAGATGGCTTTTTCACTCGAGGGCGACAGCAACGCGAGCGGGAATCGCTCCGTGGCCGGGTCCGGCTGATACGTGTAGAGGCCCAGCGGCGCCTCGCGCTCCAGCTCGTCGGGAAACAGGTTGGCCTTGCCGTCCGCCGTGCGCGGGAAGACATCGACGAACTGCACGGGCGCGGTGCCGAAGTCCGGGCTCGGCCGCGCGCCGCTGCGGAGGGCCTCGCCAATGGTCCCGGGCAGGTGATCCATCACCCGCAGCATCATCTCGATCTCGTCCCGGGGATCGCCGTCTTCGGCGAGCCCCAGGCGATCCTCGATCTCCGCAAACACCTCGACGTTCGGACGCGCCTCGCCGACGGCGTCAATGACGGGACGAACGAGCTGGAGGCTGATCGGGCCGTAGGCCCGGGCGAAGTCGTACTGCTCGAGGAAGGTCGTGGCCGGCAGCACGATGTCGGCGTAACGGGCCGTGTCGGTCAGCACCTGGTCGAACACCACCGTTGTCAGGTCGTCGCGCTCCAGGCCGCGCCTGACCAGGTTCTGATGCGGCGCCGTGGCGAGCGGATTGCAGTTGTAGACAAACAGCACCTTGACCGGCGGGTCGACGGGCTCCGTGAGCATGCGCCCGAGGTGGTTCATGTTGACCAGACGGGTGCGGGGCTCGTCGGCGCCGACCCACGTCTTTGTCAGGCCCCAAGAACCCGAGTTGCTGAGCGTGTAGCCGCCACCCCTGACCCCGAACTTCCCGGCCACCGCTGGCAGCGCCAGGATGGCCGCCGCGCCGTTCCCTCCGTTGCGGTTGCGCTCCAGGCCCCAGCCGCAGCGGATCACGGCCGGCGAGGTCTGCGCGTACAGGGAGGCGAAGCGCGCCAACGCGTCGGGCTCGATGCCGGCGATGCCCGCCGCGCGTTCGACGGTCCATTCCCGCGCGCGTTCGCGCAGGCGCTCGGCGCCGTGGGTGTGGGCCGCCAGGAACGCCTCGTCCGCCAGTCCGTTCTCGAAGAGGTGCCGGTGCACGGCCAGCGCCACCGCCACGTCGCTGCCGGACCGCAGCGGTAGATGCAGATCGGCCAAGCGGGCCAGCGGCGTCGCCCGCGGGTCGAGCACGACCAGCACGGCGCCGGCACGCTGCGCCTCGCGAATATAGGGCACCAAGTGAATGCCCGACGCCGAGGGGTTCGCGCCCCACACCACGATCAGCTTTGCGCGCACGTAGTCGGCGTACGTGACTGATGGCATCTTGCCGTAGAGCGCCTGGTTGGCCGCGCTCGTCGTCGAGGCGCAGATCGTGCGCGCGAGGCGTGACGCACCGAAGCGCCGGAACAGCCGGGCGTCGGTGGTGTCCTGCGTCAGGAGGCCGTTCGATCCGCCATAGTAGTAGGGTAGCACCGACTCGGCCCCCCAGCGTTCGCGGGCCTCGCGCATGGCCGTGACGACGCGTCCGAGGGCCTCGTCCCAACTCACCCACGTGAACTCGCCCGACCCCGGAGGGCCTATGCGCAGCCCGGGGCGCATCAGCCGGTCCGCTCCGTAGACGCGATCGCCGAACCGCCTGACCTTCCCGCAGATGTAGCCGTTGGTCACCGGGTTGTCGTGCCCGCCGTCGAGCGCGACAATGCGTCCATTCTCGAGGGAGACCTCGACGCTGCACGAATCGGGACAGTCGAGCGGACAGGCGGTGTCGACGACGTGCCCGACGGGTTTGTTCACCTGGGTGCCTGTATGCGCACCGCCTGGCCGTCTTTCAGCTCGCGGAGCGCCTGGAACGGGCCAGTCACGACGGGCATTCCGTCGTGCAGGCCGGTGACCTCGATGTCGAGACCGCCGATGAGACCGGTCGTGACGGGCCGAAATCGCACGGTTCGCCCTTCGGGCACGAAGACGCCGGTCTGGTCCTGACCGTCCTTGCCAGGACGAATCACCACAGACTGGAGCGGGACCGCCAGCACCCCCTGGCGTTCAGCCGTCAGGATCTCGGCGTCGCAGGTCAGGCCGGGGCGCAACTTCCGGTCGGGATTGTCCAGCCGCACCTTGACCTTGAACTCGCGGGCCGCGGCACCGGTGCCGACGACCGGGAGGGCGCTTGCGCCGATTTCCACCACCCGGCCCGTAAACGACACGCCGGGAATGGCCTCCATCGTCACGCGGGCGGTCTGGTTGAGCTGCACCCGGAGTACGTCGGCTTCGGCGACCTTCACTTCGGCGTCGATGGACGAGAGGTCGGAAATCGTCATCAGGGTGGTGCCCGGCTGATTCTGTATGCCCATCACCACCATCTCGCCTTCCTGCACAGGGAGCCTCGTGACGGTGCCGCCAATCGGTGCCAGGATTTCCGTTTTTGCCAGCAGGTCGGCGACCCGTGCGGCGTCCGCCCTCGTTTCCGCGAGGCGGCGATCCGAGGCCTCGCGACCTTGCTGCATGCGACGCAGCGCGGCCTGGGTGCTGTTCAGCTGGGCGTTCGCCGTGTCCGCTGCCGCTTTGGCCGCGTCGAGCTCGGCGGCGGGCACTAGCCCATCCCTGCGCAGATCCTGCGTGCGCTGGAGCCGGAGTTGTGCCTCCTGCGCCCGGGCCTTCGCGGCATCAATCTCGGCCACGGCAGACTGCAGCTGCTCCGCCATCCCGCGAAGGTCGGCTTCCGCCCCCTTGACCCGGGCGTTGGCGGCCGAGGCGCTGGCAGCCGCCTGGACGGAGTCAATCCTGGCGAGGATCTGTCCGGCCTTCACGACGTCGCCTTCCTTGACGCGGAGCTCGACGAGGCGGCCCATCACGCTCGAGCCGATGTCGGCATAGCGCTGCGCGACCACCGCACCCGACGCCGTCACGAACGACCGAAAGGTCGCCTTGCGCGCCACGGGCTGCGTATCGACCGTCGTGCCGCCGCGGTCCCGACGCATGGCGAAGAGCGTGCCCAGGACGACGATGACGACGGTCGCTGCAATTCCGATGTTCCGACGCCGCATAGGCCTCACTTTACCACGTAGGGATCTGGTTCCCTGTTGAGACGCCACCAGCGCTCGCCAGGGATCCAGGGCGGCTCCCAAGGCGTCCATCAGGTACACTGGTGTGCCTCCGGACACACGCGGAATGACATCGAGACTCCGACCGTACGGCGAAGCCATCGCACAAGGCGTGTCCTCGGCGATGGGGAACCCCTTGCGCGCGGCCCTGGGCGCGCTGGCGGTGGCCGTCGCCGTGGCGACGATCGTCGTGGTTGTCACGGCGCTCGACGGCCTGGCCCGCTACGCCCGGGCCACAGGGGCGCGGGCGTTCGGCAGCGACTCGTTTCTGCTGGCGCAGATCGCGACGGCGGGGCAGAGCACGCGGCGGGAGCTCGCGGACAAGCAACAGCGAAATCCGGCGATCACCAGGACCGACCTGCGGTTTCTCGAGCGCCACGCCGGCGGCGATCTCGTGTATGCCTCCACCGTTCAACGCGCAGGAGATGTGACGGCGGGGGCGCGCACGTACGAGAACGCGGGGATCAGCGGAGCGACCTCGACGCTGGCGGAACTGCGGGACCTGGGCCTCGCGCGAGGGCGGTTCTTCCAGCGGGACGAAGATCTGCGAGGCGCGCAGGTCGCCGTCATCGGCGCGGATGTGGCCGATACTCTGTTCCCATCCAGCGACGCGCTGGGGGCCTTCATCCGGGTGGCTGGCCGTCGATTCGAGGTGATTGGCGTGCAGTTGCGTCTCGGGTCGTCCGGAGGCACATCGCTGGATCGATTCGTGTGGATGCCCCTGACAGCGTTCGAGCGCATCTACGGCGCGCCACCCACGTTGAACATCTTTGCCAAGGCGCGGGATGTGGACGAGACCCAGGCGGCCGAGGACACCGCCCGGACCGCCCTGCGTGCCAGGCGCCAGCTGCAGCCTGGCGTGGAGGACAACTTCGACCTGCTCACGCCGGAGGCCGCGCGCGATTTCGTGCTGCGTCTCTCGGAACGCGTCGGCGCGGCGGCGGCGCCGATTTCCGCGATGGCGCTGCTGGCGGCGATCGTCGTCATCACGAATACCACCCTGGTGTCGGTGACGCAGAAGACACGCGAGATCGGCGTCCGCCGCGCGCTGGGCGCTCCACGCGCGCAGATCATGCGGGAGGTCGTCGCCGAGTCGACGGCCATTTCGCTGGCGGGCGGCATCGCGGGCACACTCTTGACGGCCGTCGCCATCACCGCGCTCTCGCGGGCCATCAACCTCGACATTGTCGTGAAGGGGAGCACCGTGGCCTGGGCGATCGGGGCCGCCGGCATCACGGGACTAATCGCCGGGTACTATCCGGCCCGGCGCGCCACGCGGATCGACGTCATTGCCGCCGTGCGAGTGGAGTAGCAGACGTGAGCTGGATGGTTGACGGGTCCGAGGCCGCGACACTCGCGCTGGATTCCCTGCGGAGCCAGAAGCTCCGATCCGCGCTGGCCATCGCGGGCATCGTCATCGGGATTGTCACCGTGGTGCTGGTCGCGACGGTGCTGGTCGGCGTGCGCAACGGCATCGCCGGCCTGTTCCGCGAGCTCGGCACCGAGAACGTCTTCGCGTTCCACCGCAACGGCGATCCGTATTCGCCCGCCTCCGACAAGGACGCACAGCGCAAGCCTCTCGATCCCGCATTCGCGGCGGCGATCGCGGCGAATGCGACGGCCATCCGGGACGTGGCGGCCCAGATCATCGTGCCGCCGATCATCGATGGAAAGCCTCTCGTCGCCCGCTACGGGACGAACGAGAGCGACACGGTCCTCATCGAGGGGGCGACGCCGGGCTTCTTCGAGATTACCGGCACGGAGTTCCGTTCCGGCCGTCCGTTCACCGACCTCGAGAATCGCGCCGGAGCCAGGATCGCCGTCCTCGGGTCCAACGTGGTCCGGGCGCTCTTCGGCTCGGGCTCGCCGATTGGCAAGGCGTTCACGTTGGCCGGGGACACCTACTACGTGGTCGGCGAGGCGGCTCCCAGGCGCGGGAGCTTCTTCGGGGAGAATCGGCAGGACAACGTCATCTCGATCCCCGCCGGCACGGTGGCGCGCCGATATCCCGACGCGAAACAGGCGATCCTCTACGCCCGGGCCAGGCCCGGGCAGTTGCCGGCGGCGAAAGTCGAGATGGAGTTCCTGCTGCGGCGACTCCGGCGATTGGCTCCCGGCGCCGAGAATGACTTCAGCCTCTCCACGGCGGAGCAGATCATCGCGCAGTTCGATCAGATCAGCGCCCAGATTGGCCTGGCGACCTTTGCGCTGGCGGCCGTCAGCCTGGTCATCGGCGGAATCGGGATTGCCAACGTCATGGTGATCAGCGTCACCGAGCGCACGCGGGAGATCGGCACGCGCCTCGCGATCGGCGCGAAACGTCGTGACGTGCTCTCGCAGTTTCTGATCGAGGCCGCGCTGCTGTCGGCGGTGGGCGGGCTCGTCGGCGTGGGGATCTCTTGGGCCGTCGGCTTTCTGCTGAGCGTCTGGGCGCCGGCATTCCCTTCTGTTCCCCCGGCGTGGGCCGTGATCGGCGGTCTGGCTTCGGCCGTCACGACCGGACTCGTGGCGGGCTATCTGCCGGCGCGCCGCGCCGCTGGCCTCGATCCGGTCGAAGCGCTCCGCTACGAGTAGACTCCGGAGACGACGAGGGCAGGGCGCCGACCCGACAGTTCGTCGGTCCCGCAGGTCCCGCTGGAGACGTGGACGCCGTGTGGGAGACCTGATACCAGCGGCTACCTGGGCTGCTGCGCCACTCCGCACGCACGCGCCAGGAAAAACACGGCGGTGACGCACGCCACGACGAACACCACCAGCAGTATGACCCGCTTGTCAGACCCACCTCGACGGCCCCGGCGGTGTGACGGTCCGTGGCGGCGCTGGTGCCGGCGGTGGCCGCGCCGGGCTCCGCCCTGGACTTCTGCGACCGGCGCGTGATCTGCCGTCCCGTCGGCTGAGACGTGCGCCGCGCCGCCGGCGGAGGGCGCCGCGTGATGCGGAAGGTCGAGAGACGACAGATCCGGCTCTCCCCGGTCGTCAGCCTGTCCAGGCGTGGGCTCGTTCTCGACGACCGGGATCGTGGGGTCGAGCGACAGGAGGTCAAGATCCCCGTTGTCAGGCCCGTGACTCCGTCCCTGCCGGCGGCGGGGCGAATGCCCGTGCCGCCGCCGCTCCGAATCCAGCCGCTCCGTCTGTGCCATCCACCCGTGATAGCGGCATCGCGCGCACGTCACGTATCTCTGCCGGCTGAAAGGAAAGACGACTGCGGTCAGCCAGTGCGACGTGACGTGGATGCTGCGGGACCCGCAACGCGGACAAGCCGACATACGCCCCGAAGAGTGCCACCGGAGAGAGGAGCGGTCAAGGGAAACAGCCGCGCGGGAAAGAAAAAAGCCCTTTCCGGGATGCACCCGGAAAGGGCCTCGATTCAGTCCGTGTCGGCGGCCGGAACTCGAACGTCTAGCGGGACGGACTCGCGTCGTTAGTCGCAGCGATAACGCCTGCCGTCACGCCGGCGCCGATGCCCACCAGTAGCAGGATGCCCCCGGTGCTCGCGAAGAACGCCCCGATGCCACCCGCCGCAGCCGCTCCGGCCAGCGCACCGGCGGCACTGGCCGCGATCGTGAGGCCCGAGACGATACCGCCTGCCGCCAGCGCCATCGACGTGCTGACGCCTAGGATCTTGCCATCGTCATCGACGATCTCGGCGATGTAGTTGCCGGGGTTGAGGCCCTTAAACTCAAATGCGCCGTTGGCCGCCGACCTGGTCGTCGCGACCAACTGGCCGGTGTCGACGTTGCGCAGTTGCACCTTGACACCGGCCAACACCTGGTTCTGGGCGTTCCGGGCTGTTCCCGAGATCTGACCGGTTCCCTGTGCGGCAAAAGCCGTCATGGCCAGTCCCAAGGCAAGAACGACGGTAAGCATCACGCTTCGCTTCAACATGTCACCACCTGCCTCGCGGATTAGCCTGGGGAGCTGCCTCCGAGATGGGCCAACACACTTACGCCCAAGGCGTTACACGGTAATATCGGTCTATCACATCCAGAAGTCAAGACCCCTGGCGGACTTCGCCTTACATCTCCTGCATCCGGCCGGCCTTGCGGTCCCAGTACTCGACGCGCGAGGTCTCAACCCTGATCAGCGAGAGTTCGGGGTCGTTCGCGCCGCCGGCAAACCACTGGTTGTAGGCTGCGCTCCACATGAGCGCGGCGCGATCGAGGTCACGCACGACCGACGCCGAGCCCGAGACGGATATGAACCGGTCTTCCGGCGCCGACACGTAGGTGACATTCACCTGCTGATTGCCGGCAATCTCCTGTGCGACGGCCGACTTGGTGCGGGTGAAGAACCACAGCGCCCCGTCGAAGGCGTTCTCGGACGCCACCATCGGGCGGCTTCGCAACCCGCCATCTGCGGTCACAGTCGTGAACATGGCAAACGAGATGTCCTTGATGAGATCGTGGAACCGCTGCGCGACGATTCGGCTCTGACCCTGATCCTGCATCCGAACCCTCCATCCCACTAGCTTAGCATCCGCCTCTCACGTCTGTGGATCAGTATATTCCGGACGGCGCTCCGGGGAGGTTCTCATGAAAGCTGCGCTGCTGTTGTTGCTGGTCGTGTACGAGAGGGCCCCGACGCGCTGACCTCGCGTTCGCGGTCGAGCAGCGCCTGCTTGATCGGGAGCCCGCCGCCGTAGCCCACCAGTTTGCCCGTGCTGCCGATCACGCGATGGCAGGGCACCACGATGGGCAGCGGATTCCGGCCGTTGGCCAGGCCGACCGCGCGCACGGCGCGAGGCCGGCCGACAGCCCTGGCGACGTCGCCGTAGGAGCGCGTCTCGCCGTACGGGATCTGTGTCAGCACCTTCCAGACCGTCATTTGGAACGGCGTGCCCCTGGGATGCAGCGGCAGATCGAATGACGTCCGCTTGCCTCGGAAGTACTCCGTCAGCTGGCGCATGACCTCGCGCAACGGTGCATCGGATTCCTTCCAGTGCGGTTCCGGCCGCATCGCGCCCCTGCCGCGCTGAAACGCGATGTGCCGTAGACCGTGGTCCTCGCAGCCCGCCAGCAGCAGCTTGCCGACAGGCGTGTCCATGTAGGTGTAGAACGTCATGTGTCCGGTGTGATTGACCATGTGACTCATCCTTTCTCGACCGCTGTGCCGCCGCCTGTTCCGCGGGCGATGATGGCGCCCATCCAGTAGAACGGCACGATGATGCAGCCGAGGAAGGCCATCAGGGTCAGTGCCATCCAGAGGTACGTGTCACCCGGAAAACGGAGACCGAGCAGCGACCAGGCGTAGGGCAGCAGGGCCAGGGCGCCTCCGGCGCCGCCGGCAAGGGCGCACGCCGCGCCCGTCCGGGCCAGACGTGACGTCGCGATGCCCACGGCGAAGGCGGCTATGGCCCCACCCATGCCGAATCCGGCGGCAAACGCGCCAAGGGTGGCGGCGAAGACGACGACCGCCGGCTCGCGGCCGGTTAGCCCCTGCAGGCCGCGAAATGCCGCCGTGACACAGACGCCGGTCACGAGAGACCCGGCGGCCATCAGCATCGTGCCGCGCCTCCCCTGCCGCGTCTGACGACCAGCCATCCATCCGGCTCCGGCGAACCCGAGGAGCGCGCCGATCCACGTCACGATCTCCACCCCGGTGCGAAGGGGGTAGCCTGCCGCCGAGGTGAGCCCCAGGAGCACTGGCGGACCCGCCAGCGCCACGAGCGCGCCACGAGCCGACCGGGCCCACGCAGACGGATAATCCACGACGCGTGGTTGACTGGCGAGGAATGCGTCCATGCTCGCCGGACTATAACCCAGGAGGCCGATGAGGACGATGGAACTCGCGTACGGCCTCCGCTCTGGCCGGCGTCCTCTCGTGCTAGGCTTTCAGGGCCCACACCGTGTCGCGGTCCAGCGCGTCGCAGTCGGTGTCATGCGCCTGCACCTCAGCCGACAGGGTTCATCTCGTGGTCGGATCGCGACCGGAACGGTGCGCCAGATGAAGATCGGCGTCGTCATCAATCCCGCGGCCGGGCCGTCCTGGCGCCGGCGGCCCGCAGCCCGGATGGAGGCGTGGGCACGGGGTGTCGTCAAGCGGCATGCCGCGGGGGCCTGGGTGGCGTTTACAGAGGGACCCGGGCATGCCCGCGTCCTGGCGCGGCAGGCCGTCGACGAAGGGGCCGACGTCGTCGTCGCGTGGGGGGGCGACGGCACGATCAACGAGGTCGCGTCGGCGTTGGTCTACAGTCGGGGGACCCTCGGGATCGTCCCGGTGGGTTCGGGGAATGGGCTGGCCCGGGAGCTCGGGATTCCGCGCAGCCCCGAAGATGCGTTGACGGTGGCACTCTCGGGAGCCACCCGCGTCATCGACGCCGGCGAGCTCAATGACCGGCTGTTCTTCAACGCGGCTGGCGTCGGATTCGACGCTCACGTGGCCGAGGTCTTCGCGTCATCCTCCGGCCACCGGCGCGGGTTC
>Ga0315290_10002975_pt1 | contig 12057 bp, 10 predicted proteins | sample YL17G12_0_MG_FD_203627 | JGI IMG/M metagenome (GOLD analysis project Ga0315290, IMG submission 203627) | Sediment microbial communities from Yellowstone Lake, YNP, Wyoming, USA - YL17G12_0 | ecosystem: Environmental > Aquatic > Freshwater > Lake > Sediment | place: USA: Wyoming | collected...
TCGTCGCTGGGGTCTATCGACTACCGCCATGACGAATGGGGCGTCGACGTCACCGTGGCTGGCTCGCAGAAGGGCCTGATGCTGCCGCCCGGCCTGTCGTTCAACGCGGTCAGCGAAAAAGCGCGCGCGGCGTCGCGCGACGCGAAGCTGCCGCGCGCGTACTGGGCGTGGGACGAGATCATCGAGGCGAACCGGAAGGGCTACTGGCCATCGACCCCGGCAACCAATCTCCTCTACGGCCTGCAGGCCGCGCTCGACCAGTTGCTGGCCGAAGGCCTGCCCAACGTCTTTGCCCGTCACGACCGGCATGCCGAGGCCACCCGGCGCGCGGTGCGCGCCTGGGACCTCGAAGTGCTGTGCGCCAACCCGGCTGAATGCTCGAGCGCGCTGACCGCGGTGGTGATGCCGCCGGGCCACGATGCCGATGCCTTCCGCCGCACCGTGCTGCAGCACTTCAACATGTCGCTCGGCACCGGGTTGTCGAAGCTCGCCGGCAAGGTCTTTCGCATCGGCCATCTCGGCGATTTCAACGACCTCTCGCTGATGGGCACGCTCGCCGGCGTCGAGATGGGTCTGGCGCTCACCGGCGTGCCGCACCGCAAGGGCGGGACGCAGGTGGCGCTCGACTACCTGGTGCAGGCGCACGCGGCCGCGCGCGGCGACGCGATCGCGGCCTGAGAGGCTGAGAGTCTTTCGATCATGCCCGCTCATCACGCCGGAAGACGCCCGCTCGTCGTTGCCAATGCTCGCCATAGCCCGAGCTATGGCTGCGCTTTGCGCCTCGATCGGCCGCCTTCTGGCGCGCTGCTCGGGCACGCTCGAAAAACTCTCAGCCTCTGAGCGCTTGCGCCGCAGGGTTCCCGAGCCGCGTGGCGCGGCTGACTCTGGCACCCGTTGAGAAGTCGACCTGCACCCCCGCACCGCCATGCCGCCGGAAGCCGCCCGCATCATCGCCCACCTCGACATGGACGCGTTCTATGCGTCGGTCGAGCTGCTGCGCTATCCGGAATTGCGCGGCCGGCCGGTGGTGATCGGCGGCGGCCGCCGCAGCCAGCCCGAGGAAACGACCGATCCGGCGACCGGGCGCGTGACGCGTACCTTCGCGACCTTGCGCGACTACACGGGCCGCGGCGTGGCTACCACCGCGACGTACGAAGCGCGCGCGCTCGGCGTGCATTCGGCGCTGGGCCTGATGAAGGCGGCGAAGCTCGCGCCCGATGCCGTGCTGCTGCCCACCGACTTCGATTCGTATCGCCGCCATTCGCGGTTGTTCAAGGCGGCGGTGGCCGACATCGCTCCGCAGATCCAGGACAACGGGATCGACGAGATTTACATCGACCTGACCGGCGTGCGGCCGCCGACGGAGCTCCCCGCTGCGGAGGCGACGGAGCAGGTTGCGGCCGACGAGCCCGACCTCGCACCTCCCGAACCCGACGACGACCCCTGGTGGCGCGCCCGCGACGTGGCCAAGGCGATCAAGGAGGCGGTGCGCGCCGCCACGGGCCTCACGTGCTCGATCGGCGTCGCGCCCAACAAGCTGCTCGCGAAGATTGCGTCCGAGCTGGACAAGCCCGACGGCCTCACCCTCGTGCGGCCGGCCGACATCGCGACCCGCATCTGGCTGCTGCCCGCGCGCCGGATCAACGGCATCGGTCCGAAGTCGAGCGCGAAGCTGGAACAACTGGGCATTTGCACGATCGGCGAGCTCGCGGCGGCCGATGTGCAGTGGCTGATCGGTCATTTTGGCCAGCACTACGGCGTGTGGCTCTCCGCCGCCGCGCACGGTCGCGACGAGCGACCGGTGGTGACCGAGAGCGAGCCCAAGTCGATCAGCCGCGAGACGACCTTCGAGCGCGACCTCTCCGCGACCCGCGATCGCAGCCTGCTGTCGCGGATTTTCACCGATCTCTGCGTCGGTGTGAGCGACGACTTGAAGCGCAAGGGCTACGCCGGCAGGACGATCGGCTTGAAGCTGCGTTACGACGACTTCAAGACGGTGACGCGCGACCGGACGATTCCGGTGCCGACGCAGGATGCGCAGACGATACGCCGGGCGGCGGGCGAATGCCTGAAGCGCGTGCCGCTCGAGCGGCGGATTCGCCTGCTCGGCGTGCGGGTCGGATCGCTGGTCCCGGCGGATGAGGCCGCGCGGATGGCGCATGCGACGGAGACGCCGGCGGCGCAATCGTTGTTCGATGCGTGACGGCGCAACCACGTGCCCCGTAGCCCGGGTCGAGCCGAAGGCGAAACCCGGGGGGCTGTGGCAATGGGCACGCCGGCCCCGGGGTTTCGCTTCGCTCAACCCGGGCTACGCGTCCGCGTGTCCCGGCGCTCCCAGCACGCGCAAGCCCTTCGCGTGGACGTCGTCGAAGATCGCTTCCAGCCCCGGATGCGCGCCGCGCAGCCCGTCGACGACGTCCTTCGCCCAGCGCAGATACTCGCGCTTGCGTGTGAGCGTCCAGTTCGCGGGAGGCGCGGCGACGATGTCGTAGACGTTGCAGATCTTGTCGGCGAGCTTGACGAGCTTGGCGCGATCGGACAGCGCGCGGGCGTGCTGGACCTGCAACTGCTTGCGCGCTGCCTTGTCGATGTTCTTGTCGTCGGTGACCTCGAGCACGACCGACGTGATGGTCTCGCCGAAGGCCACGCGCAGCTCGGCCGCCGTCGTGTTCGTGTCCTCGATCGTGTCGTGCAGCAGCGCCGCGCAGAGCACGGCGGTGTCGTCCACGCCCTCGCGCTTCAGCAGGTTGGCGAGCGCGATCGGATGGTTGATGTACGGCGATGCCTCGGCGTCCTTGCGGCGCTGATTGCGGTGCCTGTCGGCGGCGAAGGCGACGGCCTCGAGCAGTTGCGCCAGGGGATCGGCGTGCACAACACGGCTACCGGGTCGGCGCGGGATGGATGCTGTCCACCCAGTGCACGTTCTCGGGATTGGGCTCGACCGCCGGCAGGTCGAGGTTGACGACGACCGGTTCCTGCCCGCTGCGCACCAGCACGCAGGACAGCGGCTCGTCATCGCTGGCGTTGATCTCCTGGTGCGGCGCGTAGGGCGGCACGTAGATGAAATCGCCGGGGCCGGCTTCGGCGACGAACTCGAGCCGGTCGCCCCATTTCATCCGCGCGCGGCCGCTGACGACGTAGATCACGCTCTCGACCGGCCCGTGATGATGCGCGCCGGTCTTCGCCTTGGGGTGGATCACGACGGTCCCCGCCCACAGCTTCTCGGCACCGGCCCGCGCATGCGTGATCGCCGCCGCGCGGTTCATGCCGGGAGTCTGCGCGGTGTTGGTGTCGAGCTCGTTCGCGCGCACGACACGGACGCCGTGGAGACGCCAATTTGATTCGGTCGCTTGGGACATGCGGGTGGCTCGCAGACCCTAACCCTTGCCGCCGGCTTCGTGCAGCGACGGAGTGACGCGGGCGTGCGCCAGGTACTCACGCAGATGCTGGACGTCCTGGCGCCCGAGCGAGTTGCCGCCATGCGGGCGATGCAGGATGCCTTCCGCGCCATTGAGCTTCACCCGGACGCGTGTTCCCGACAGCGATTCGAGGGTGGCGCCCAGGTGGCGCAGCAGCGACTCGATTTCCCGCCACTGGATGTTGCCGCTGATCGGGTCGTGGAAGATGGCGCGGATCAGGTTGTCGTGTTTGTGGCTCATGGCGGATCGGATGCGGTCGCCGGTGCGGAATGACCAATTCGCATTATGCGCCCGGTCGCCGCGGAGGAAAATAAGCGGTCCATTGCCAACGTGCGGGCAACCGGCGCCGACCACGGCGCCGCCGCAAGGACCCCTGCCATTGCCGCCTGACGACCGCGGCGATTACAGGAATCCGATCGACAGCCAGGGTACGGCGGCGATGATCACCAGCGCCACGAACAGCGCGGCGAGGTAGCGCCACACGCGTGGCATGGCTTCGTCGGGCGACACCTTGCCGATCGCACACGCGGCGTAGAAGCCGACGCCGAACGGCGGCGCGAACAGTCCCAGGCCCATCGCGAAGACCACCACCATCGCGTAATGCACCTCGTGCACGCCCAGCGCGCGGGCCACCGGAAAGAGCAGGGGCCCGAACAGCACGATCGCCGGTATGCCCTCGAGCACGCTGCCCAGCACGACGAAGGCGACGACGGAAATCGCCATGAATCCTGCCTGTCCGCCGGGCACCGCCGACATCACCGCAACCAGCTGCCGCGAGAATCCCGACTGCGTCAGCGCCCACGCCATGCCGGTCGCACAGCCGATGATGAGCAGGATGGCGCCGGACAGGGCGGCGGTTTCGATCAGCATCGGGAACAGCCGGCGGTAATCGAACTGGCGGTAGATCAGGAGACCCGCGAGGAGCGTGTAGACGACACCAACCGTCGAGACCTCGGTCGCGGTGGCCACGCCTTCGACCACCACGGTGCGGATCACCAACGGCAAGGCCAGCGCCGGCAGCGCGATCGCAAGCGCTTTTCCGATCTGCGCCTTGGTCGCCTTGGCCAGATGGGAGGTGTCGTCACGCCGGGTCTGAAAAAAAACGAGCACGCCGAGCGCGATCATGCCGACCAGCGCGGGCAGCAGGCCGCCGGTGAAGAGCGCCGCGATCGACACGCCGGTCACCGAGCCGATGGTGATCAGCACGAGGCTCGGGGGAATCGTCTCCGACATCGCGCCCGACGACGACAGCAGCGCGATCAGGTCGCCCTCGTGCGCGCCGCGGCGCTTCATCTCGGGGAACAGCGCCGGCGCCACCGCCGCCATGTCGGCGGCCTTGGACCCGGAGATTCCGGACACGAGATACATCGCGCCCAGCAGCACGTATTGCAGGCCGCCGCGCACGTGACCCAGCAGCGTGGCGAGGAAGTCGACCATCGCCCGCGCGAGGCCCGTCATCTCGATCAGCGCGCCGAGAAAGACGAACAGCGGCACCGACAGCAGGATCAGCGTCGACATGCCCTCGTCCATCCGGCTCACGACGATGGTGAGCGGCGTCCGCGTCGTCAGCGCGAGGTAGGACATCGTGGCGATGCCGAAGGCGAACGCGATCGGCACGCCCATCACCACGCACAGGGCAACGAGGCCCACGAAAAAGATCACCAGGTTGAAGTTGCCCAGCGAGTGGAACACCGGCCGCAGCAGCCACAGGGCGACGATCGCGACGACGATCACCGCCACCGCGGTGCGCACGTGCGCCATCCGCGAGCGCTCGATCAGCCGCGCGATCGAGATCACCATCATCAGCACCGCGCCGACGCCGATTGCGGCGACCCGCAGCGCGTCGCGGATCTCGAGCGCTGGCGTGACGATCGCCCACTGGTCGACGAAGTATTCGTACGACGGCGGCAGGATCAGCAGCACGAAGACGATGACGATCAGCGCACCGAGTGTATCGACCCACGCGCGCCGGTCCGGTCGCAGCATGTTGACGAAGGTGGTGAGCCGCATGTGCTCGCCGCGGCGCAGCGCGATCACGGCGCCCAGCATCGCGAGCCAGAGAAAGAGCACCGACGCGAGCTCGTCCGACCACGTCAGCGGCTTGTTGAAGCCGTAGCGCGAGACGACGCCGGCAAACAGGATGACGATCTCGGCGACGACCAGCGCGGCGGCCGGCACCTCGGTGATCCACCCCAGCGCGCGGTCGAGGCGCTGGAAGCGGGGGATGGAAAATGGGGCCAGGTCCAATTTTTCCCCTGGCCCCATCTTCTGGCTACGCGAGCTTGCCGGAGTACTTCTCCAGCTTCGCCCATGCCTCGGCGCCGAACTTGCCTTTCCATTCGTCGTAGAAGCCGGCCTTGGTGAGCGCGTTGCGGAACAGCGACTTGTCGGGATAGTTGAAGACCATGCCCTTCGCCTTGAGGTCGCCTTCGACCGTCTCGTTCAGCTTCGCCATGTCCTCGCGCTGCTTGACCACGGCTTCGCTGACGTTCTTCGCGACGATCGCCTGGATGTCCTTCGGCAGGCCGGCCCACATCTTGCCGTTGGCGAGCACCCACTGGCCGTCCCACATGTGGCCGGTCATCGAACAGTACTTCTGCACCTCGTAGAGCTTGGCGATCTGGATGATCGACAGCGGATTCTCCTGCCCTTCGACCACCTTGGTCTGCAGCGCCGAGTACACCTCGCTGAAGTTGATGCTGGCCGGCGAGGCGCCGAGCGCCTTGAACAGCGATGTCCACAGCGGGCTCACGGGCACCCGGATCTTGAAGCCGTTGAGATCCGCCGGGGTGCTGATCGGCTTGGTGCTGCTCGTGATGTTGCGGTAGCCGTTGTCGAGGCACTTGTCGAACGTGTAGAGCCCGACCTTGGCATTGGCGTCGCGGATGAACGCGCCGAGCTCGCCGTCCATCGCCGACCAGACAGTGGCGTAGTCCTTGAACGCGAAGGCGATGCCGTTGATGCCGGCGAGCGGCACCAGCGTCTGCAGGATGAGCCCCGACAGCGGAAAGATGTCGATCGCGCCGGAGCGCACCTGCGACAGCATGTCGGTGTCACCGCCCAGCTGGTTGTTCGGGAAAACCTGGATGTCGACCCGACCCTTGGTCTCCGCCTTGATCTTCTCGGCGGCTTCCTTGACCCGGATCGTGCTCGGATGGGTCACCGGGATGTTGTTCGCCCACTTCAACTGGAATTCGGCGGCTTGCCCGAATGCGGGCTGGACGCCGGCGGCGAGCGCGGCGGATCCGGCGAGTGTCTGCACGAACTGGCGGCGGCTGATGGTCATGCGGGTTTCTCCTTGGGTGAGTGAGTTTGCAATCATCTCTTGGCGCGTACGAAAGCCGATATGCCGGGGGTCAATACATCACGAGGCCTCCGTCGGCGACCAGCGTCGAGCCGGTGACGTACGAGGCCTCCGGCGAGACCAGAAAGGCGATCACGCGGGCGATTTCTTCGGGCTCCCCGGTGCGGTTCATCGCGCTCATCGATTCGACGCGCTTGCGGTGGGCTTCATTGCTGAACACGTGCGCGATCATCGGCGTCATCGTGGCGCCTGGCGCGACGGTGTTGACGGCGATTCCCCGGTCCGCCAGCGCGCGCGCGGCGTTCTTGGTGAGCGCCAGCACCGCGCCCTTGCTCGCGGCGTAGGCGGCCGTGCCCGAGAGCCCGCCGCCGCGGATTCCGGCCACGCTCGCCACCGTGCAGATCCGCCCGCCACGCGGCATGCACCGCGCCGCTTCGCGCAGGCACAGGAACGTGCCGACCACGTTGTCGTTGTAGACGCGGCGGAACGTCGCCGCGTCGAGTTCCATGAACGGTGTCATCTCGGCGACGCCCGCACTGGTGACGAGCGCGTCGAGCCGGCCGAGGCCGGCGAACGCGGCGGCGAAGGCGCCGACCAGCGCCGGCTCGTCGGCGACATCGACTTCCATCGCGAGATGCGCGCCCGCGACGTTGGCGCGGAGGGCGGCGGCGACGGCCGTCGCTCCGGGCCCGTTGCGGTCGAGGCAGGCGATCCGATAGCCGCGCGCGGCGAGCTCTCTCGCGGTGGCGGCGCCGATGCCGCTGGCGGCACCGGTGACGATCGCGGTGGGTGTGGGCGTCACGGCAGCCTTTCGCTCTTCGCGGGTGGGTTCAGGAAACTGGGTCACGGTCCGGCTACTTCGCGGCGAGCGAGCGCGCCGCCGCGACGATTTGCCCCACGGTGACGCGCGACTCGTCTTCCAGCGACCTGGCATAGCCCGAGGGGATGCGCGGCGCGCCGAGGCGTTTCACCCGGCACGCCGTCGCCTCGGCCGCCGCCGCGGCGATTTCGGCGCCGAAGCCGCCGACCTGCACGGCTTCGTGCACAACCAGCAGCGCGCAGGTTCGCGCGACCGAGCCGAGCACCGTCGCGCGGTCCCACGGCCAGATCGTCCGCAGGTCGATGAGCTCCACGGAGATGCCTCCGCTCGCGAGCTCCGCCGCGGCGGCGGCGCAGGTATGCATCGCCTTCGACCAGCTGACGATCGTGACATCGCTGCCCGCGCGCACGACACGCGCCGCCCCCAGCGGGACGCGGGTGCCGGGCTCGACGTCGCCTTCGACGCCCCACAGCTCCTTGTGCTCGAGATAGACGACCGGGTCGCCCGATTCCAGCGCGCTGTGCAGCAGCCCGTAGTTGTCGGCAGGTTCCGCGGGCGCGACGACGGTGAGGCCGGGGATGTGCGCGAACCACGCTTCGAGTGATTGCGAATGTTGCGCCGCCGACGCGGTCCATAATCCGATCGGCATGCGCGCGACCAGCGGCACCCGGCCCTGGCCGCCGAACATGTAGCGGTTCTTCGCGGCCTGGTTCACGAGCTCGTCCATGCCGCACAGCGCGAAATCGACGACGCGCATCTCGACGACCGGACGCAACCCCGCGAGGGCCATCCCCACGGCGGCCCCCATGATCGTCGCTTCCGAGATCGGCGTGTCGATCACGCGACCGGCGCCGAATTCCTGCTGCAGTCCGCGATACTGCGCGAAGATGCCGCCGCGCCCGAGATCCTCGCCCAGCGCGACGACATTCGGATCCGCGCGCATCGCCTCGGCCAGCGCGGCGGCGGCGGCCTGCGAATAATTCATCAGCGCCATTGGCCGGCCCCGGTGTTCTGCACATCGGTGTAGGCGGCCGCCGGGTCCGGGGCGGGCGCAGCGGCGGCGAGCGCCATCGCGGCGTCGATCTCGGCCGTCGCCGCCCCATCGATCGCGTCCAGCACCTCCGCGGTGGCGCCGCACTCGGCGAGCCGGTGGCGGGCGAGCTTCAGCGGATCGGATTCGAGCGCGCGCGCTACTTCGGCCGGATCGCGGTAAGCACCCGGATCCACCGAGACGTGCCCCTTGAAGCGATACGTCACCGCGTGCAGCAGTCGCGGGCCCTGTTGCGCGCGAACTGCCGCGATGAGACGCGCCGCTGCGGCATCCACCGCCTCGACGTCGTTGCCGTCGACCGCCAGCGCCGGCACGCCGATGCTCTCGGCGCGCGCCGCGGCTCCGGCGCCGCCGGTCATCGGGCCGGTCGGCGTCGTCGCCGAGATGCGGTTGTCCTCGCACACGAAGAACACCGGGAGCTGGTACACGACCGCCCAGTTCAGCGCTTCGAGGAACGGGCCGCGGTTGACCGCGCCGTCGCCGAAGAAGCACGCGACGATCTCGGGCCGGCCGCGGATCTTCAGCGCATGCGCTGCGCCGACCGCGATCGGCATGCCCGCGGCGACCACGCCGTTGGCGCCGAGCATGCCCACCGAGAAGTCGGCGATGTGCATCGACCCGCCCTTGCCGTGATTGGTGCCGGTCGCCTTGCCGAACAGCTCGCCCATCATCCGGTTGACGTCGGCGCCTTTGGCCAGCGTGTGGCCGTGCCCGCGATGGGTCGAGGTGAGCAGGTCCTCGCGCGTCAGGTTCGCGCAGACGCCGGTGGCGACGGCTTCCTGCCCCGTCGACAGGTGCAGCGGGCCGCGCACCAGCGCCGGCTTGGCGGAGGTCTTCAAGCCCCAGGCCTGGACGCCGCCCTGGCTCGCGATCTCGGCTGCGTTCTCGAATGCGCGAATGCGCGCCATCGTCCGATACAGCGCGATGAGGCGGCGGGTTCGCGGTTGATCGATCGACGGCGCAGCACCCGGACGGGCCTGCGGGTCAACATTCTGGGGAGTGGAAGGCATCGGCGGCTCGGCAAAACATGCAATGTTATCCGATCGTCCGGAATCGGGGGATGTCCCGGGCCGTAGCCCGGCGTTGAGCGTAGCGAAACCCGGGGCCACCGTGGCCGTTGCCCGCCCACCCGGGTTTCGCTCGCGCTCAACGCCGGGCTGCCCGGCGGGTTACGCGTTCGTTCCGGTCTCCCACGCCGACAGATCCGGCCGGCGCAGGTGCCAGTCGGTCGCGCGCTGGAAAGCCTGGCCGATGCCAATCAGCGTTGCCTCGGTGAATGGCGCACCGTTCAGCTGCATGCCGATCGGCAGCCCCTCGGCGGAGAACCCAGCCGGCAATGACAGCGCGCAGGCGCCCAGGTAGTTCGCGGCGCGGGTAAAGGCCGCGAGCGGCGTGGTTGCCTCGTCGACCTCGGCGACCGGCGTGGCGGTGATCGGCAGCGTGGGCGTCAGCAGCGCGTCGCGGCCGCGCATCCAGCCGGCGAACCGGGCCGCGGCGCGACGGCGTTCGGCGAGGAGGTCGATGTAGTCGGCGGCGCCGATGTGCTTGCCCGAGAGCACGCGCTTGCGCACCCACGGGTCGATCGGCAGTGCCGCGTCCTCGATATACGGGCGGTGCACCGCATACGCTTCGGCGGCGATCAGCCGGCCGTTCTGCAGCATCAGCTGCTCGAAGTCGAGCGGAAAGCGCGCTTCGTCAACGATGGCGCCGAGTTCCCGCAGCGCCGCGACGGTATCGGCCAGGACGCGCAGGACGTCGCGGTCGACGTTCGCCGGGAACTGCTCCGGCGCGAGGCAGGTGATCCGCATTCCGCGGGCGTCCGGCTCGGCCGCGAGCAGCGCGTCGACGTCGAAACGCGGGGCATGCAGCGTTGCCGGGTCGCGCGGATCGGCGCCCGCCATCGCGGCGGTCAGCAGGGCCGCATCGTCGACGCTCCGTGTGAGCGGCCCGATCGAATCGAGGGTCGTCGACAGCGGCACCACATTGGCGAGGCTGATGAGACCGTAGGTGGTCTTGAGTCCGGTGAGTCCGCACAAGGACGCCGGGATGCGCACCGAGCCGCCGGTGTCCGAGCCGATCGCGGCGGGTGCCAAGCCGCCGGCGACGGCGACCGCGGATCCGCTCGACGAGCCACCGGCGACACGATGCGTCGCCGTATCCCACGGATTCCACGGCGCGCCCATCGGTTCGTTTCTGCCCCAGCCGCCGAACGCAAACTCCACCATGTGTGTCTTGCCGAGCGGAATCATGCCGGCGGCGAGCAGCCGTTCGACGACGGTGGCGGTGTTCTCGGAGATGCGGCCCTGCCAGCTCTTCGATCCGGCCGTCGTCGCCCTGCCTTCGAGATGCAGCAGGTCCTTCAGCGCGATCGGCAGCCCGTGCAGCGGGCCGACCGGCATCCCGGACTGGCGTTCGAGGTCGGCGGCTTGCGCACCGGCAAGCGCGCCGTCGCCGTACACATCGACATAGGCGTGCAGCCGATCGTCGAATGCCGCGATGCGCGCCAGGCAGGCTTCGACGATCTCGACCGAGGTCACGTCGCCCCGGCGCAGATAGGCGCGCAGGTTGGTCAGCGAATGGAAGGCAAGGTCATTGTGCATGGGATCAATTTCCGAGAATCTGTAACCGGTCGCGGCGGACAAACGCATCATCGCACGAATGGCGCAGGGTAAAATCGTCGCGCGACGCTCCTCCACGAACGACACCCAAGGCCGCCGGACCTCCCTGATGCGCTCCTTCTTCATCGTGCTCGCAATCGCGGTAGCCCTCGCCGGCTGCGCCGACAGGAATGGCGACACGCGGCAAGGCTATGTGGAGGGCGAGTTCGTGCACGTTGCCTCGCCCTATGCCGGCCTGCTCGACAAGCTTGCCGTCAGTCGCGGCGGACAGGTCGCGGCCGGGGCGACGCTGTTCGTGCTCGAGCACGGCGCCGAGCAGGCGGCCGTCGATGCGGCCGCGGCGCGCATCCGGACCGGAGAGGCACGCCTCGAGAATCTGGGTGAAGGCCGGCGTGCCGCCGAACTCGAGGTCATCCGCGCCCAGACCCAGACTGCGGCGACCGCATTGCGGCTGTCGCGCCTGCAGCTCGACCAGAGCGAGCGGCTGCACCAATCGGGGTTCGTTGCGCAGGCGAGGCTGGACGAGGCGAAAGCCGCCTACGATCGCGACGCGGCGCGCCTCGCCGAAGCGCAGGCCGCGATGCAGGTCGGGCTGCAAAGCCTCGGCCGCAAGCCCGAGATCCAGGCGGCGCGCACGGAGATCGAGACGGCGCAGGCCGAGCTCGCGCAGACGAAGGTGCGGCTCGACCAGAAGACGGGGATCGCGCCGGCGGCCGCGCTGGTCTACGACACGTACTATCGCGAAGGCGAGCTGGTGGGCGCCGGCAGCCCGGTGGTGAGTCTGCTGCCGCCGCAGAACGTCAAGGTCCGCTTTTTCGTTCCCGAGACGATGGTGGGCGCGCTCC
>Ga0315290_10002976_pt1 | contig 12056 bp, 9 predicted proteins | sample YL17G12_0_MG_FD_203627 | JGI IMG/M metagenome (GOLD analysis project Ga0315290, IMG submission 203627) | Sediment microbial communities from Yellowstone Lake, YNP, Wyoming, USA - YL17G12_0 | ecosystem: Environmental > Aquatic > Freshwater > Lake > Sediment | place: USA: Wyoming | collected...
TGGGCGTGAAGCTCGCGAGTGAGCTCCTCGAGCTCCATCCGATAGAAGCGGCCCCCGATCGCGGCGTCGAAGTTCTGCGGCACGTCGAGGTAGCGCGAGAGCTTGGCGGGAAACTGCAGCTTCCACATCCCCGAGAGATTCCGTATCACGTCGCAGATCGCCGGGAAGACCATACCGTCCAAGATGTCGTAGCTGCCGTTCAGTCCCAGCTCGATCGTGCTCCGGGGGATGTGGCAGATGTAGGACTGGTAGAAGGCGTCGCCGCGAATGATCTCCAGATCTTCTCCGCCTCCGAAGATCCCGACCGGCAGGACGCCTTGGGCCTCGAAGATCTCGCGGGGGACGTAGACCGGCATGTAGCCGATCGCCAACCCTCCCGTGGCCTCCTTGTAGCGGCGGACCGAGGGGAGCGTGTTGTCGCGGATCAGGGCTTCCGCCTGACCGACGAGCTCTTCGAGGGGGCTCATCGGACCGGGGCTTCCTTGCCGTGCGCCTTCCAGAGCGCCTCTTCGACGAGTTCCTCGTCCCACGTAGCGCCCTCCGCCAGCCTTCGCCGCAGGAGGAGGAAGTCGGGCTCGCGGCACTCTTTGGTTCCTTCGTGGAACGCGCGGAAGCCCGTCCTTCCCTCGGTCATCATGTTGAGCGACAGCCACGCGCGATTCGACTCGCGGTTTTTGTCCCAGTGGGCGAGCTTGTGCTTGCGCATGCTCTCTAACGTCTTGGTCAGGCAGCCCGGCATCGTGGTGGCGAGGGACCAGACGAGGCCGGCGACCTCTTGGTCGAGGAGCGTGAGATCGACCGTGCCCTTCGCCAACAGGGCCTTTCCTTCGCGGAGCGCGTCGCCTTCTTTGGGCTCGCCGTGAACCAGCCGGCCCCACGCGTCGGTCCACCGGTCGGTGACGACCATCGGATTCGCGACGAACTCTCCGTCGACCTTTAGGGCGGGGACGATGCGCGTCACCAGGCCGAGCCTGTAGGCCTTGTGCGCGCTCCAGGGCTTGCAGAGCGTGCAGCTCGCCGTGGCGGCTTCGATCCCCACGTACAGCGGCAGGAAGTCGGTGCTGCCCCCATCGGGGGCCGAGCCGTGTTTCGGACCCGCCTGGCCGAACTGCGCGAGATCTTGCGCGACCGAAAAATCGCACGCCATGCCGATCTCCTGGCCGCCGCCGATCCGCATCCCGTTCACCCGGCAAATCACCGGCTTGTCGCAATGGAGGATCGCCGTGACCATATCGTTGAACAGGCGCATGTACTGCCGGTACTCCTCGGGGTTCCCGGCGTAGTAGGTCGCGTACTCCGCGGTGTTGCCGCCGGTGCAAAACGCCCGGCTCCCCGAGCCCGTGAAAACCACCGCGACGCAGGCGCGATCGTTCGATGCCCGCCGCATCCCGCCGATCACCCCTTTGACCATCGCGGTCGTGTAGGAGTTGAGCTGCGACGGGTTGTCGAGGGTGATCCGCACGGTGTGGAGGCCCGGCACGGGTTCGTTCCCGGGGTCGCGCAACGGGATCTTTTCGTAGAGGAGGCCGGGAGTCTCGTCTGGTAACTGGAGGTCGTGGTTCTTGAAGTCCATGGGTCAGCGCTCCGGCACGAGGATCACGCGGCGGGGGGCTCCCTTCGCGTGGATCTCGGCAAACGTTTCGTTGATGGTAGCCATGGGGCGGTGCTCGACGAAAGGCGCCAGGGCCACCTTCCCCGAGAGCGCAAGCTCGACCACCTCTGGGTAGAGCTCCGGCAGGCAGGCCCAATTCCCCTGAACGGTTGCGTCGAAGGCCATCACGCTCGAAAGGTGCAGCTCGACCTTCTTCCCGGTGTAGCCCACGACGGAGAGGTAAGCCCCTTTGGCGAGGAGCGAGAATGCGGTCGCCTGGCCCGCGGGGGTCCCCGACGTTTCGAAGATCCGATAGCGCCAGGTAGGAATGCCGCGCTCGCCGGCGAAGGCGCGGACCTTGGACTTCAAGGCCTTCGCGTCCAAGAGGTCTCCGCGCAGCGTGAGCGATGCGCCGTGACGCGACATCGTCTCGAGGCGGGCGTCGTTGACGTCGACGGCGACCACGGCGGCGCCCCATGCCGCGGCGATCTGGACCCCGAAGCCGCCCACGCCTCCGACGCCGACGAACACCGCGAGGTCGCCCGGGGCGAGGCCGCTGCGCCTGATCGCCTGATAGGGCGTGGAGACGGCGTCCGCGATGACCGCGAGGTCGGCGAGCGAGAGCCCCGCGCGGTTTTGCGCGCGATCGCCGAGGTCCGGGACCGGGCAGAGGCCGTGCGCGGGAACGCGGACGTGCGTGGCAAACCCGCCGTGGATGTCACTGCCCGGGAAAACCTGATCGGGGCAGATCGCTCCGCGCCCGTTCGCACAGGCGTCGCATCGACCGCAGGGCATGACGGCGGGGACCACGACGTTGCGGCCGAGCCATCCGCGCGCGTCAGCGCCGGCCTCGACGACGTTTCCGCTGATCTCGTGCCCGAGGACGAGCGGGAATCCGTGCCGCGTCGGCACGCCTTCGTAATAGAAGCCCAGGTCGGTGTGGCAGACGCCGCAGCCCGCGACGGCCACGATGGCATCACCGGGAAGAGGCGCTTCGTCCCGCTCGTCGAGAACCATCGGCTCCCCTGCGGCTCTCACGGTCCATCCACTGACACGCATGAGTCCGATCCTCCACCCCCTAGTATGTCCACCAGATCGGTCCGGAGGGGGGATGGTCAATGCGGATCAACGGACTGAATCACTCCGTTGAACCGGCGCTTCGGCAATGCCGAACAGCCGGGGATCGAGCAGGGCGCGCGGGTCGAAGATCGCCGCGCCGACCTTCGCTCCCCAATGAAGATGGGGACCCGTGACGCGCCCCGTCGCGCCCGACAAGCCGACGACGTCGCCGGCCTCCACCGAGGCGCCTTCCTTCGTCTCGATCTTCGAAAGGTGCGCGTACACCGTGAAGAGTCCGCCGCCGTGATCGACGATGACGGTTTCGCCCGAGTAGTAGAGGTCCGCAGCGTATGCGACGCGCCCCGGCCCGGAGGCGAACACGGGGGTTCCGGAGTCGGCGTGCAGGTCGATGCCCGGGTGTGGTGCGCGCGGCTCGCCGTTGAAGATGCGGCGGGTGCCGAACTCCGACGTCGGATCGCCGGGAACCGGGCTCACGAAAGGCGACTCAGGTGGCGGAAGCGACGTTCGCCGCGCGTAGATCGCACCGAGCCGCTTTTTTTCCCGCTCGATCCGCGCCGCTGCCGACTTCGGCGGATTGACGAATTTCGACTCGACTGTCAGGCGTTGTTCGGGAAACGACTTCGCGGAGATCGAAAGCTCACCGTCGATCGCCAGGGACGAGCCGTCCGCGCGGCTCGCGGTCAGTCGGTAGCCGGAGGGGCCCGGCGCGGTGCCGAGCGGGATGACGCCCCACGCGATCCATACGGGATCGCCAAATTCGCGCGGTGCCCTTGAGAACGCCAAGGTCGCTCCCTGAAACGTGCCCTGAAGCAACCGGACGTCGCGGCTGGTGATGACCTCGAACCGGACGACCTCACCCGGAACGAAAGCCCTCGCGAACGGGTGCGGCTCGATCCGTGGGGGGGCGGCGGCAGCAGAACTCGCGGCCGCCATCGCGAGCAGAAGGGCGGCCAGGTTGCGCAAGCGTCCGGGGCGCTGTACAAAATGACGTCGTTCGCTCATCGAAAGGAACTTAGCATGCCGTTCGGGTCCGTTCTCGGCGCGATCGTCTTCGGAATCCTTGGGCCCGTCCTCGGCATACGGATGATCGGCGCCCCTTCCCCGCCGTTCCAAGTGATGGGCGCGTGTTTGGCCCTCCTCGGGGTGACGGTGGCCGCCGGCCTCTTGATGAAACGGACGTGGGCCCGGTGGCTCGGCGTGTTCTCCGGATTCTGGTTCGCCTGGTCGGCAGCCAACACGTTTCTTGCCCAGGGCGGGGTCTTCCATCTCACGGTCGTTCTCGCCGCTTTTGCCGTGGCGGTTCTCCTCGTCATTCCGGCGACCGGCCGCCCCGTGCGTAACCCGGCGACCTTGCCTCAAGCGCCCTCTCTCGCATCGCGTGCCCTCCTTTCCGGCGCGTGCCTTGCCATCGTCGGTTTCTTGGGCGCCACCGCGTGGGCCGTCGCTCGAATCTCGGCCGCGTACGGGGAGCCGATTCGAGAGACGAAACAGGCCGAGGCCCTTCCCCATACGACCGAAGGGCCGGTGGCTTGGCTCGACTTCGCAGACGGCCTGAAGGAGGCGAAGTCGGGACGCAAGTTGATCGTCGCCGACTTCTACGCGACCTGGTGCGGCCCGTGCAAGGTCATGGAGAAGCGCACCTTTCGAGATCCGCGCGTCCTCACACGGCTGCGCGACGTCGTCCCCGTCCGCGTGGATGCCGAAGAAACCGCCGACCGCGGCGGCCTGCGGGGGGACAAGCTGGCGCTGCGGTACGCGATCGAGGTCTACCCGACCATCGTGGTCGTGGACGGCGAGGGCCACGAGGTAGCGCGCAACAGCGGTTTCATGAACGCCGACGAGTTCCTGGAGTGGATCGACGCCGTGATCGAACGGGCCGGAACGACGGTCGCCAGGTCCTGACGGTCGTTGTCGCGACCCGTTCCGCGCGTGCTAGAGTCATCGGCCTTTTGGTGAGGTCGCCCCATGCCGCACAAGCGCCTGTTCATTCCCGGTCCAACCGAGGTTCGCTCGGAGAATCTCGCCGCCCTAGCTACGCCCCAGATCGGGCATCGCGGAGACGAATTCAAGGGCCTCTACACCCGCGTCGTTCCCAAGCTCCAGCAGCTCTTAGAGACGAAGGATCCGGTCTTCCTCTTTACGTGCTCGTCGACCGGCGTGTGGGAGGCGGCGATCCGCAACAGCGTCAAAGAGCGGGTCTTGTGCTGCATGCAGGGGGCGTTTTCCGACCGCTGGCTGAAGGTGGCGGAGGCGAACGGGAAGGAAGCCGTCCCGCTGAGAGTCGAGTGGGGGCGGGCCATCACGGCTCAGGCGATCGACAAGGAGCTCGCGAAGGGGGGCTACGACGCGATCACCGTTGTCCACAACGAAACCTCGACCGGCGTGATGAACCGCATGGACGAGATCGCAGCCGTGCTGCGGAAGTACCCGGACGTGGCGTTTCTCGTCGATGCCGTGTCGTCGATGGCCGGGGTGCGCATCCCGGTGGATGAATGGCGGATCGACGTCTGCCTCGCGGGACTGCAAAAGGCCTTCGCGCTTCCGGCCGGGTTGACCGTCGCGGCCGTATCGTCCCGCGCCCTCGAGAAGGCCAAGACCGTCAAGAACCGCGGGTACTACTTCGACTTCCTCGACATGTTGAAGTATCACGAGCGGGGTCAGACGCCGGCGACTCCGGCCATCCCGCAGATCCAGGCGCTCGACGCGCAGCTCGACGACATCCTCGCCGAGACGCCGAAGGGGCGTTTCGAGCGGCACGAGGCGCTCGCGCGCATCGTCCGCGACTGGGCGCGCCGTCACTTCGCGCTCTTTTCCGAAGAGGGTTACGAGTCGCCGACGCTCACCTGCATCGCCAACACTCGCGCGATCTCGGTATCCGCCCTAAACAAGGAGCTCGGAAAGCAGTGGGCCGCGATCTCCAACGGCTATGGCGATCTCAAGGAGAAGACCTTCCGCATCGCGCACATGGGCGACACGCAAGAGTGGGAGATCCGCGGCCTCCTCGCCGTGATCGACCGGATCCTCGGGCACTGACCTCGTGGGCGCCGCGCCGAAGCGAGTCCTGATCTGCGATGCGATCGCTGCCGACGCGATCGAGAGGATGCGGGCGGGGGGGCTGGTCGTCGACGAAAAGCTCGGACTGACCCCCGAGGCGCTCGAGGGCGTGATCGGCGACTACGAAGCCGTCGTCGTCCGATCGGCGACCACGATCAAGGCGCAGCACGTCGCGGCCGCCAAGAGGCTCGAGGTGATCGTGCGCGGGGGCGTGGGAGTCGACAACATCGACGTCGCCGCCGCAAAAGCCGAGGGGGTGCGGGTCATGAACACCCCGTCGGCCTCCTCGACGTCGGTGGCGGAGCTGGCGCTCGCCCTCATGTTCGCCCTGGCTCGCCAGATTCCCCGTGCCGACGCGTCGATGAAGTCGGGCGAGTGGGACAAGAAGAGCTTCGCCAAGGGGATGGAGCTCGAGGGCAAGACCCTGGGCATCCTCGGAGTGGGGCGCATCGGCCGTGCGCTCGCACGCAAGGCGGCAGCGCTCGGCATGGTCGTCATCGGCGCGGATCCGGCGCTCGGAACCACGGGAAGCGTCGACGGCCTGACGCTCCTCACGCCGGAAGACGTCTACTCCCGCGCGGACCTGATCTCGCTGCACCTGCCGAAAGTCGCGGGAACGCCCGCAGCGATCGGTCCCGACCAGTTCGCGCAGATGAAGCGCGGGGTGTTTCTCGTCAACTGCGCGCGTGGCGGTGTGGTCGACGAGGCCGCGCTGTTCGCCGCGCTCGAATCCGGCAGGGTCGCGGGCGCGGCGCTCGATGTTTTCGAGGTCGAGCCTCCCAAGGAGCTGAGACTGGTCGGCCACCCGCGCGTCATTGCGACGCCGCACGTCGGAGCCTCGACCGTCGAGGGCCAGGCGCGAGTCGGACTCGAGGTCGCGCAGATTCTCCTCGCGGAGCTCTAGGTTCTTGCCATGAAATCCCCGCAATCCGAGAAGGCGCGCCTCGACAAGGTCACCGTCCAGGCGATCACGGACGTCGCTCAGGGGATCGAGACCAAAATCGCCAAGCACGGAAAGCCCGAGGTCTCGTTTCCGGTGCGCTCCTTGAGCAACGTGCGCTACGACCCGAAAAAAGGCTTCTTCGAGATCGGGAAGGGGAAGTCCGTCCGCGCGTTGACGGTCAACACGGCGAAGACGTTCGCCCAGACTCTCAAGATGATGGCGCTCTCGAAGGAGCTCGTGCAAACCAGCGATTTCGCCACGAAGAGAGACGCCTACTACCAGTCGAAGAACTGGGGTGAGGCGATGTTCGACGAGCAGGGCGAATCGGACATGGTCATGGACGATATCGAGGCCATGTTCTCGGTTTCGGGCGTGAGCCGTGAACAGCTCCGGTACATCCCCGACGAGCACGGCGGCGCGGTCGCAGGAGAGCTGATCGTCAACGACACGGACTTGGAGACCGCCAAGGTCGAACGCATCGACTGCACGAAATTCGGTTCGGGCGCTTACTCGATCCCGTCTCTCGTCGAGCACCTCACCTTCGAGACCAAGGCCAAGTTCATTCTGTGCATCGAAACGGGCGGCATGTTCCAACGTTTGCAGAGCCATAAATTCTGGCAGAAGTCGCACTGTATCCTGATCTCGATGGCCGGCGTGCCCACCCGCGCGACCCGGCGCTTCGTGAGGCGGCTCTCGGACCAGTGTCGGATTCCGGTCTACGCCTTCGTCGACTGCGACCCGTACGGGATCTCGAACATCTACCGCACGCTCAAGGTCGGCTCCGGGAACGCGGCCCACATCAATCGTTTCTTCTGCGTTCCGCAGGCGTCGTTCCTCGGGGTGACGCCGAACGACATCGTCGAGTACAAGCTCCCCACGCACCCGCTCAAGGACGTCGACGTCAAGCGCGCGAAAGACGCTCTGAAGAACGACCCCTTCTTCAAGATCCACAAGCCGTGGGCGCGCGCGATGGAACAGCTCATCAAAATGGGCGTGAGGGCCGAGCAGCAGGCGTTGGCGAGGTGGGGGCTCAACTACGTGATCGACGAGTACCTGCCGCGGAAGTTGAAGGCGACCGACAAGTTCCTACCGTAATTGGGGACAGTCCCCAATTACGCTAGCTGACGTCGGAGCCGCCGGGAACGATCAGAGCGGGGTCGATTCCGATCGCCGAGAGCGACGCCAACCAGAGATCGTCGGGGGGTGTGTCGAGCACGAGCCGCGGATCGACCGGCGCGAGAATCCACGAACCCTGGTTGATCTCCTGCTCGAGCTGGCCAGGCGCCCACCCCGCGTAACCCGAAAAGCAGTGGAACCTTATCCCCTCGCCCTGGCAGAGGTGCTGCAGCGTCTTCGTCGAGGCGCTCACCTGCAAACCGTCGAGCACCGCGCGCCCTTCCGGGTCGTTGACCCCACCGTCGTAGAGGACCAGCCCCTGCTCCGGCTGGACGGGGCCACCGAAGCGCACGCGCTTGGCGGGGTCGCCGGCGTAGCTGATCTCGTGGTCCTTGCAGAGATCGCGCAACAGAATGGGCGACTCGCGGTTGATCACCAGCCCCAACGCGCCGTCGTCGCTCTGCTGGAGGAGCAGGACGACCGACTGTTTGAAATTCGGGTCGGTCAACTGTGGCACCGCGATCAGAAACCCGGGCGCCAGGGTCTTGCTCTCATGATGGTCATCCATGGCGCCCCAGTATGACCCGCCTCACGCCGCTCCGCGAGATCCGAAATGACGCGCGAGGATTCCGGCCGCGGCGAACGCCCCCGCCACGCCGAGTCCCGGGAACACGGGCTCGATCGAAAGCCAGGGGGTGCCCGCGCCCTGCGCGCTAAAGACCCACGCCAACGTCACCGCCCCGGCCGCCGCCATTCCCGCGGCCGCAAAGCGGCGTTCCGGGCGCAGCGCCGGGACGAACGCGCCGAGAAGCGGGGTGAGCAGGACGGCCGTGCCCACGCTCCCGAAGCCGTACCAGAGGTTCACGACCGAGGTGGACATCAGCGCGATCGCCGATGCGATCACCGCCCCTCCGACGAGTCCGAACCGTTCGCCCCGGATCGTCCCCGCGGCGGCGCTTCCCACATGCCTGAACAGGTCGCGTGAGAGCGTGATCCCCGCGTTGAACAAGAACGCGTCGACCGTCGACATGACCGTGGCGATCATCCCGGCGTAGAACACTCCCAAGAGCCCCGCCGGCAAGAGCAGCTCTGCCAACGCCGGGTAGGCGTCCACGCCGGCCGACAGATTCGGCAGAAGAGCGTGGGCGTACATCCCGGTAAAGGTCGTGAGGCCGTCGAACAGCGCGAAGAACAGGATCGATACGAAAAGACCGCGTCGCGCGACACGCGGCGTCTTCGCGGCGAAGCAGCGTTGGAAGAACGTCGGCTCGACGAGCGTCTGGAGGGCGATGACGTACCAGGCGAGCACGTAGGAGACCCGCTGCTCGCCCAGGGGGGCAAACATCGTAGCGGGAAGCGCCGCGCGCAGGGCGCCGAGGCCTCCCACCTTCGCCACGGCGATCGGGAGGAGCAGGAGAAACCCACCGAACATGAAGGCGAACTGAAGCCCCTTCGTTTGAACCACCGACCGGAAACCACGGGCGCCGATGTACAGGACGCAGAACGCGGCGCACAGGATCACGGCGGCGGCTTGCGGCAGCCCTGTCGCGCGCCGCAACAAGACGCCGAGCATGAGGAGATACGGCGCGGGCAGAGACAGGGCGAGGACCGTGACCGCCCCCAGGATCCCGACGGCGCGCCCGTAGGTTTCGTAGAGGATGTCGGGGAGCGTCGCGTTCCCCCTCGCGCGGGCCTTCTCGGCGTACAGCAGCGCGAACAGGAAGGTCCCGACGTAGTACGGGACGCCCAGGACGAGCCAGTTCGACAGGCCGTGCGCGTAGGAGTACTCGCCGACTCCGAGAACGCCTCCGTACCACGTTGAAACGAGCGTGACGACGAAGGCCGGGAGCGTGAGCGCGCGCCCGGCGAGCAGGAAGTCCTCGTCGTCTCGCCGTCGGCTCCGGGACGAGCGCACGCCGAGCAGGAACGTCGCGGTGAGGTAGGCGCCGACGACAGCGAGGTCGAGGGCACCGAGGCTGCCGCTCACCCGTGCACCCTCAGAAGCCGAAGCTCAAACCGAGCATCACGCTGCGCGTCGCTGCCGGGTAGAACTCCGAATAGAACTCCGTGTAGGCCGCGTCGATCGGGTACGAGTAGCCGAACTGCGCGACTTGGGCGTCGAGCAGGTTGTCCACGCTCAGGCGGAGGGTCAGCGACCCGGCCTTTCGGTGCGCGGGCCGCGAGAGGTCGAGGACGACCTGCGTGCCGACGAGCGTGAACGGGTCGACTTGTTTGTCGACATAGCCGGGGACCGCCCGGTTGGCCGGCGTCTTCCGCTCGTTCTGGCTGTTGTCGAGATAGATCGTCCCGATCCGCCGACCGGACACCGCGACCCGCACCGGACCGAATTTTCGCGCCACCGCCAGCCGCGCCGTGGTCCCCGGGAAGAGCGCGATGCGGTTGCCGGAGTAGTCGATGACGTAAAACCCTCCGGTCCCGTCCTGGGACAGGACGGTGTCCTGTTCGAGGACGTCGCGGCTGACGGCGAGGTAGCCCGACAGGTCGACCTCCCCCGGCAGGCGGCCCGCGGCCTCGACCTCGATCCCCTCGTGCAGCGACTGGCCGGCGTTCGTCGTGATCGGCACGCCGTTGCTGTCGAGGCCCCCCGCATAGACGAACTCATCCCGGAACTGCATCCGGTAGATGTTCATCTTGAGGTGCGTCGCGCCGTGCACGTAGCCGGCGCCCAGCTCGAAGCTCGTCAGGCGCTCAGGCTTCGCATGAGGATTGGTGTACCGGTTCTTCGAAGGGTCGTAGCTCGCAAAGTGTTCGGCGGGATCAGTCGCTGGATCTGCGGGGTCTTCCGGGTCCCAGACGTTCGTGAACGTGGGCTCGCTCTCGGTTCTGGTCGCCTGGGCGTAGAGGTTCCAATGATCGCTGACGTTCCAGTTCGCGCCGATCCGAGGCGACAGGAAATGGTACGTCGTGTCCCACGAGATCCCGCGCACCTCGTCGTGCCCCATGGAGAACTCGTGGCGGGTCGCCTGCAACTCGAAGTTGAGCGTTGCCGCAGGCGAAAGGCGCAGCTCCTCGCGGACGAAGAGATTCACGGTGTCCTTCTTGTTGGTGTAGTTATAGAGGACCAGAGGGTCGTCCACGGGGGAGCTCGTCGTGCACGTCGGGTCGGAGCACACCGTCCCGGTCGTCACCGATCCGTCGTGCCGGCCGGTATGGAACAGCAGCTCGAGCCCCGCCGTCAGCTCTCCGTGACGGTGGCTCCAGGCGACGCGCGGGATCCAACCGATCTGCCGGTTGTCGAGCGCGCGCTTCTGCCAAGCGTCGTCGATCTCGGTTGGAGTGAGATTCCCAAGCGGGTCATACGCCAAAGCGAGGGAGAACTGGCGGAAGTACCCGTTCCCGGCAATGGCGTACACCGTGTTCTTGAGTATCACTCCTGGGGCGAGCTTCCGGTCGTTCATGACCTGGAGCTGGGGCTGGAAGAAGTTGTCGGTCTCTCCGGGGAGGAGCGGGGCGATGCTGCGGCGCGCGACCGGGTTGCTCAGGTCCTGGTACGGGACGCCGTAGTACGACAACTGCGTGGACTCGGGTCCGCCGAACAGCAAGATACGCCACACGGAATTCGGAGCGAAGCGCTCGAAGGCGATCTGCGCAAACGTCTGCTCTGACCACGACGGCGTCCTGTAGCCGTCGCTCGCAACGCGCGCGGCGCGAACCGAAAAGGCCCAGGGACTCTTACCGACGGCGCCTCCGTAGCTCAGCGAGAGGCGGCTCGTTCCGAACGAGCCGACCATCATCTCGAGGTTCCCCCCGGCGGTCGTCGGCAAGCTGGCCGTTTCGAGATTGACGACGCCGCCAACGGCCGGGGATCCATACAGGGCGGTGCCGGGGCCGCGCTGGATCTGGATCAGGCCGAGTCCCGCGGCGAAGTCGCCGAGGTCGATCGTGTACACCTGGTGCGATTCGGGCGTGTTGAGAGGGACTCCGTTGATGTTGACCGCGATACGTGTCTGGTCGAAGCCGCGAATGCGGAGATAGCTGTAGCCGTAGCCGTTGCCGGAATCGCTGTAGGAGTAGGCGTTCACCGTCTCACCGAGAAGGGTTGAAAGATCCTGGCCGTGGTTGACGGCGCGGATCGCGTCCACGTCGAGGTCGGTGAACGAAGCAGAATCTTCGCGGTCCTTGGCGACGTCGGATGCGACGACCACGGTCTCCTCGACACCGGAGGGAATAGGCGTCTCCACTTCGTCCGCGCCGAGCACCGGTGTCGCCCCCGAGAGGGTACCCGTCAGAATCAAGGCGAACGTCGTGTTG
>Ga0315290_10002977_pt1 | contig 12054 bp, 11 predicted proteins | sample YL17G12_0_MG_FD_203627 | JGI IMG/M metagenome (GOLD analysis project Ga0315290, IMG submission 203627) | Sediment microbial communities from Yellowstone Lake, YNP, Wyoming, USA - YL17G12_0 | ecosystem: Environmental > Aquatic > Freshwater > Lake > Sediment | place: USA: Wyoming | collected...
TGCGTTTTCAAATTTTTCATCACCTGTACATTGTTGTTCAGGCCAACCATAATTTTTTCCGGGTTTAATGAGATTAATCTCGTCGTTTTTTTCAGGTCCAAGTTCAGCCAGATACATGTTACCCATATTATCCCAAGTCATTCCTTGCGGATTTCTATGCCCTAATGAATATACGGGAGAATTTGGAAAGGGATTGTCTTCAGGAATTGTACCATCATCGTTTAATCGTAGAATTTTTCCAGATAATGAATCAGGATCTTGTGACAGATGTGAAGAGTCCGAAACAATACCAGTTCCTACGTATAATTTTTTATCAGGACCAAATTTTAAAAATCCACCATTAGTAAATACAGAACCAGGTATTTTATCAAAAATAATTTTTGCATCTTTTAGTTTATTTTCAGATTCAGTGATTTGTAGTATTTTATTCCAAAGATTTCCATCTTCTTCATAAGTAAAAAAAACATAGATGAGATGATTATTAGAAAAATCAGGATGAAGTGTAATTCCCAATAATCCACCATCAAATACGTTTGCAGGACGTAATGTAGCTAATGGTTCATCTAGCAGAACATTATCCTGAATAACTCTAATTAGTCCATCTTTTTCAGTTACAAAAATTCTGTTATCTGAAACTGCAATTGATCTCGGCTTATCAAGATTTTCTGCTAAAGTTTCTACATAATTATTTTCAGGTTTTAATGAAGGTGGTTCGGGAATTGGTAAAGAACCAGAAGAGAATGTCAAATAAAATATTGAAAATGCTAATGCTGCAATAATTCCTGCAATCCTCAGTTTTTTGTCCACAAGAAATGAATCATTTCAAATCATATTAATTACTTTCAAGAATTTGATAAAGCGTATATACGGCTCGTGCTCATTCATGAATCAGCGGGGTGGGGAAGCCAGACTCTTTAGGGCTATGTCATCCCGGCGGGCTCATAACCCGCAGTTCAGTAGTTCAAATCTACTCCCCGCTACTTATTTTTCATATACGCAAAACCATGAAGTGGATTCATCAAATTTAGATTCCTTGTTAATTCTTCCAATTCTTTGTAATGGTCTACTAAGATGCCTGTGTGCAGAAATACTAGGAATATACAATTGTTTTTTGATTTTCCTGGGAATTTCTGAAGTGACTTTGTTTACTGATTTTTTGCCACATTTTGCGCATCGATATCCTTGGCTCTTTCCTTTTGATTTCATTTTTTTGTCACATTTTGTACAGATTGGATTAGATTTTATCAGATTTTTTTCAAGATTAATGACATCAATAAACTCAAGATTTAGAATTCTAGAATAGTTTTTGGATGCTTTTCTAATACCGCCTCCAATGCAAATCTTGTCTCCTTTAATCAAACTTAATGCTACAGAAGACATTCCAGTTGGTTTGTAAACAGCGCATCGTAATTCATGTTCATCTGAAGTAATAGAGAAAAAAACATGGCCACCTTTTACAATTTTTGGTTCATCAGATATAATCCCAGTAATCTTTCCTGAAGCATAAGGTCGGATATTTGTTATATTAAATTCATTTTTCAAGTGATCGCCCGTACCTTGATTAGATTTGAATATCATGTAACCTGCTAATTTTTCACTAGTTTTCAAAATTTTTGTTGCGTGTAGTAATGAATTTACATTTTCACCACGTACGCCGTAAAAAACAGGATCAGGACCATGAGGAGTAATTAAGACTCTTTCTTTTTTCTCATCAAAACTGTTAAATGTATAAGGTAATGTTTTTTCCTGCATTGTTTTTACACTTTTAGCAGAAAGTTTTCTATCTTTTCCAAATTTAGAATTTTTTCTATAACTTAATAGTTCCAATGTGTGATCCCTAAAATCATAACCTATTGCACCAATTGCACCTACAAGACCTTGACCATTTCCTTGATAAAAAAATTCAATGTTATTTTTTGTAGCAAATTTTTTTGCATAATTTCTGTTTATTAGTTGCCATAAGGCCAATTTACTGAATCTAGTAAATAATTCTGGAATTTTTTCGCCCTCATAGAAAACCAATCCTGGATTTGCCCCATTTTTAATATCAGAATATTTTTCAACTAGATTTTTGATTTGGTTTTTGATTTTTGATGGATTTTTTGTCCTTATTCGCAAAGAAACTGCCCCATTGCCTCGTGTTTTCCAAGGAATATTTGGATTAAATCGAATTAATTTTGGAAAGTCAAGAAATTCAGTCTCTTGTTTTTTTAACAAATCAACAATTTTGTAAGCAAGAAAGGTTGTGCACATTCCTTTTGGAGAATCTGTATCATCAAAACCAATATTTAGAATGTTTGTGTTAGTCATAAATGGATTATAGAATTTCAGACATTTTTAGTTGTTGTATAACAAGTTGATTTAAATTAATAACGCCACATTCTTAGCTGGAATTGATAGTAATAGATGAAGAGCGCATCTTCAAAGAAATTGAATCTAGAAAACCTGTGTCGGTATCTCTGAATGGTCCTGATGGAATCTTACCTCAAGTTCAAGAGAGCGCCATGAATATTACAAAAAAATTTGGAATTCCTGCATACATTTTAGCTGATACCACTTGGGGAACATGTGATCTAAATTCAAATGGTGCCAAAGTATTAGGGGCAGAAATCCAATTCAACATAGGACATACCATCAACACTGAATCATTTGAGAAAAATTTAATTCTAATTAATGCCTATGATGATGTAGAATTTGACAGTGTCGCCAAAAAGTGTGTTGATATTCTCAAGGGAAAGAAAATATCTCTAGTTACAGATAGTCAACATTTACATCAGATGGATAAAGTAAATGAGATTTTAACTAATGGTGGAATTGAAGTAAAAATTGGTAAAGGGAAAGGGCAGCTAAATGACGGTCAGGTATTTGGTTGTGAGTTTTATCCAGCAACAGAACTCAAAGATAAAGTTGATGCCTATGTCTTTTTAGGACAGAGTAATTTTCATGCAGCTGGAATTGCACTCTCAACTAATATGCCAACATATGTTTTAGATCCTTATTTTAATGAAGTAAGAGAAGTTACAGAATTTGCTCAGAAATTAAAAAAGAAGGCCACCCTTGCGATTTACAAAGCAGCTGATGCACAATCATTTGGAATAATTATTGGACTCAAAGAAGGACAACTATCCAAAGTATTTGCTTTAAAATTTAAAAAAGAATTAGAAAAAGAAGGAAAGACAGTTCAATTATTTGCCCTAACTGACATCACAAATGAGAGGTTAAAAAACCTAAAAGGAATAGATGCATTTATTCAAGTAGCATGTCCTAGAATTTCTACAGACAATCAATTTGACAAGCCTGTTCTTTCTACACCTCAGGCAAATGCACTTTTAAAAATATTAAGACATGAAAGCATAGAGGGCTATCTAGAAATTCCTCATTGGCTTTAAAATCAATATATTAGTTTTTGAAATTTTTGATTGTTTGTTAGTTTTTCAAAAGATTTGGTTTTTTTTGCTTTGATTTTATATTGAATTCCTTGTAAAATTGCATTTTCAAGCGTATCAAGTGCATCATCTATTTTAGAAAGCATTGCAAGATTACAAGATTTGTCAAAAAGAACATCACCATTACACGGATAGTCCTCTAAAATTTTATTGCAACAAAGTATAGATTCTTCAAATTGTTCCATTGAAAATAAGATTCTTTCTTTATGATACAGTACAATATTATATTTTGAATTATTTTCCAAAAGAGTATTACAATAATTTAATGCCTCAGTAAATTTACCTTTTTTTCTCAAAGAAGATATTTTATTTATTAAAACAGAAAGATCTCCTGAATCTAATTTCAAGGCACTATCATAACATTGTATGGCACCATCATAATCCTTCAATTTATTTAATGCATATCTCTTGTTATTAAGAGAGCCAACATGATTTGGGTTTTCATGGAGAATTTCATCATAATAGCTAATTGCTTCTCTTAGTTTGCCTTTTAAAAATAATCTATTTGCTTCATCAAGAATGGAATCAATTTTGGGATTTCTAGTCATCATTAATTTTACATCAGGGCTTCATTAAGATTTTTCCAAATAGTCCCTTTCCAGTTAACATTTTTGTATGAGCTTCTGCTGCTTGCTCAAATGAATAAACAGAATCAATAACGGATTTAATTTTGCCTTGAGACATCCAGTATAGAGCTTGTTCTAGTTCAGCTCTAGTTCCTTGAGTTGAGCCTAAAATATTGATGCCTTTGAAAAAAATATGGCGTAAATCTGTTTTAGCATCATAACCAGTCGTAGCTCCAGTTGTAACAATTGTTGCACCATACTTTAACAAAGCCAATTCCTTATTCCAGTGTGAACCGCCAATGTGCTCAAAAATTACATCAACTCCAGCTAAATCTCCAAAAGGCTTGATTATTTTTTTAGATATATCACGAACTTCCTTATGCCAGTCTTCTTTTCTATGATCTATTGCGTAATCAGCTCCTAATTCCAATAATTTATCTAATTTATCTGAACTAGCTGTGGCAATTACAATACATCCAAATAATTTAGCTATTTGAATTCCATAATTTCCAACACCAGAACCTCCACCCATAATCAAAACTAGTTGTCCGGGTTGAATCTTTGCTCTTCCAACTAGCATATGCCATGATGTCAATAAAGTCATTGAGGCAGCTGCTGCAGAATCATATGTAATATCATCAGGAATTTTTACAACATTAACTTCTGGCAAATGTGTAACTTCACAGTATCCTCCCCAAAGTGGACCGGTTTCAAATCCCCAAATTTTTCTCTGTCTGCAATCGTATTCTCTCCCACTAGTACATGATTTACAGATTCGACATGACATGTTTCCATGAGAAACAACTCTATCACCAATTTTGATATTTTTTACATCTTCACCTATTGTAATTACTTCACCTGCAGCATCTGTGCCTGATATATGAGGTAAAGGTACAGCCAGAGGTTTTCCCCTCATTCCCCAGATATCATCATAATTCAGAGATGTGCTTTTTACTTTGAAAATAACCTCATCGTGTTTTGGTTTAGGTTCAGGAATATCTTTAATTTTTAAAATTTTAGAAAAATCATCATCTACAGTATATTCATCATATACTAGTGCTCTCATGATTGTTTTGAACTTTTTCTAGTTATATGATTTGCCAAGAATACCTTAAACCACAAACAATTATAATCATAACACCAAAAATCACAACATGTCTGAAATTGCAGCATTACCTGGAGATAAAATAGCCTCAATTGAAGAATATGAAGCAGGTTACAATACTTTTGATGATGGAGACATGGTTCGTGCAGCAACGGTAGGTAAGACAGATCTCAATAAAGAAACACGAGTTGCAAACATAAAGCATCCAAAGATGATATCCATTCCAAAAGTCGGAGACATCATAATAGGAACTGTAGCTGCAGTTATGTCTTCCATGATAGCAGTGTCAATGGATTACATTAATGGTAAACCAACAACATCAAAAGTTGAATGTATTTGTTCAACAAGAAATCTTAGGAAAAAAAATGTGGCTTTGGTAAACGATATTGTTACATTAAAGATTCTAAATCACCTAAACGGCACAATTCATGCAACAATCGAGGAGCCACACTTGGGTGTATTGTTTACAAAATGTAGAAAGTGTGGTGGAAAAGTAGTCCAAATGCGTGATGCCATCAAATGTACAGAATGTGCTTGGATTGATGAAAGAAAACTTTCAACAAATTTTGGTAACAGTGATTTCGTAAAGCTGAGAGAATAAGAAATGATACGTGTTTCGTTCCAAGGTGAACGAGGTGCATATAGTGAGGCAGCAGCTAGAGCATTTTTCAACATAGAAATTCAAACGGTCCCTCTCCCAACTTTTGCAGAAGTTTTAGAAAATACCACACTAGACAAAACAGAATATTCTATTTTACCGGTAGAAAATTCATTGGAAGGTAGTGTCGGAGAAAGTTATGATTTGTTGTATTCAACATCACTTAATGCCATAGGTGAAATTTATCATAGAATTGAACATTGTTTAATAGGAAACGGAACTTTGGAAGAGATAGGTACCGTGTATTCTCATCCACAAGCATTAGGACAGTGCAGGAATTTTATTGAAAAACACAACATGAAAACAGTCCCCACATATGATACGGCGGGAAGTGTGAAAATTATCAAAGAATTAAACAAAAAAAATGTAGCATGTATTGCCAGTAAGAATGCATCGGAGATTTACCATATGCCTGTAATATCAGAAGGTATTGCAAATAATTTGAACAACTATACTAGATTTTTGATATTATCAAAAAACAACAAGGAAGAAACGGGAAAGGACAAGACATCAATAATTTTTTCCATAAAGCATGAACCGGGTTCTCTTCACAGAATCATAGAAAATTTTCATAATTACAATGTCAATTTAACCAAAATAGAGTCACGACCAACCAAGACAAATACTTGGGAGTATAATTTCTACGTAGATTTTGAAGGCCATGCAAAAAATCCAGAAATCGCAGAGATGTTAGAGAAAATTAATCATGAAACACTATTCATGAAAATCCTAGGATCCTATCCTTCAGCAAAACTAAACTAGAATCCTTTTGGCTTTCTTAAAGTAAAGCCCATACTAAATCCAATAATAATCATGCCTGAAATAACGAGTATCACATGATGGGTAGAGGAAATAGGATCAACTGTTAGTTCCAATGTTGCCTCTACTTTTAACTCGGAAGAACCAGTATTTTGAAGATGTATTACAGTTACACCATCTTTTAGATAAGTCCAGTCCAAAGTAGTCTCTTTTGTGTAAGATGTTTGTGGAATTTGTAGACCATTATCACTAGGACTGGATAGTTTAAGATCAAATTTCTCTCCGGTAATCTTCATATGCTGTTTTGCATGTTCATTTGCAGTAATTTGATATGAAGTGGATTCTCCTACTGCAAATGTTTCATTTACTTGTCTTGTGTGTAACCCAATATCAGAAATTAAAGAATAGATTCCAATTCCAATAATAGCACTGCCTACAATAATTCCAATAATAGTTCTCTTTGATAACATAAAAGAAGGATTGTAATACCGCTTAAAAAATTAACTACATCAAAGATACATCATGTGGTTGGCTTTCAGCAAATCCAGCCCTAGACATTTTGATAAATTCTGTATTTGCTTGCATTTGTAGAATTGTGTGTGCTCCACAATAACTTAATCCTGAACGTACACCACCAGTTAATTGTTTTAGGATATCAATTACAGTTCCTTTGTATGGAACCATTGCTTCAACACCTTCTGCAACATAGTCATTAAGATCTTCATCAAATGAAATAGAACCAGTTTCTTTTGATTTTCTTCCCAAAGATGCTCCAAGGGATGCCATTCCACGATATATCTTAAAACGCTTACCATTTTTTGTCAATACAGTTCCTGGCGATTCATCGGTTCCTCCAAGCATACTGCCTACCATCACAGAAGATGCACCTGCAGCCAATGCTTTGGTAGCATCACCAGAAGTTCTGGTTCCCCCATCAGAAATAATTGGAATGCCGTAATCTTTTCCAATCTTGGCACAGTCCAATACGGCTGTTAATTGTGGCACTCCAGAACCAGTAATTACTCTAGTAATACAAATTGAGCCAGAACCCACACCAACTTTAACTGCATCTACTCCTGCCTTGATTAGATCTTCAGCACCTTGTGCAGTTGCAATATTTCCAGCAATTAATTCACATTTAGGAAATGCCTTTTTGATGTTACGAATTGTACTAAGTGCATTTTCACTATGACCATGAGCGATATCAACAACTAGTACATCTGCACCTGCTTCTAACAAGGATTCTGTTCTTTCCATAAAATCTCCTTTTACACCTACAGCAGCTCCAACAAGAGGTCTTCCTTTCTTATCTTTTGATGAAGAAGGATAGTCCTCGATATTTGTAATGTCTTTGCTTGTAATTAGACCTTTAATAAAACCAGATTCGTCAATTATTGGTAGTTTCTCAATTCTATGTTGATGCAAAATTTTCTTGGCTTCATCCAAGCTCACACCAGGTTTAGCTGTTACAACATCTTTTGTCATAACATCCTTGATAAGATGAGTAGTGTCAGTTTCAAATAATAAATCTCTATCAGTAACTATTCCAACCAATTTAGAATTAGAATCAATAACTAAAAGACCTGAAATTTCTTTTTCTTCAGCATAATTTATTGCATCTTGAACAGTTTTATCAAGATGAATAACATAAGGATTTTCAATCATTACACTACCAGATCTTTTTACTTTTAGGACTTCATTTGCTTGCTCTTTAATTGTCAAAAATCTGTGAATAATTCCTATTCCTCCAGCACGAGCCATGGCTACAGCCATGGTAGATTCAGTTACAGTATCCATGTTTGCGCTAACAAATGGAATATTAATTGAGATATTACGTGATAATTTTGTGCTTAGATTAGTTTGAGATCTGCTAGTGATATCAGAATATTTTGGTACAAGAAGAACATCATCAAAAGTTAATCCTTCTTTGAATTCCAATTAAACCTTGTAAAGATGATCAAAGATGGATTATAAGCCTTTGTGTCTTTTAGACAGTTTCACTGCAATTGTAATAGCATCTTTTGTTTCTGCCACATTATGAGTACGAATGATATCAGCACCATTAAGAACAGATACAACTTCGGCAGCAAGAGATCCAGATAATCGATCAAATACATTTTTCTTTCCCAAAAGTTTTCCAATAAAGGATTTATTTGAAACAGAGATCAGAATTGGGTATTGTTGTTTAATTGATTTTAAATTTTGAATAACAGATAGATCTCTGTCTAACCAATCAGATTTAATTTTTGTAAAAAAAGATCCCTTTCCAGATTTTCTAAAAAAGCCAATAGCAGGATCTAAAACAATCTTACTGGATGGAATTCCAGCAATTTTAGCAATTTTTAGACTATTTTTTAGAAGATTTTTAGTTGATTGTATATTGCCAACTACTGTCTTAGAATCAAATGCACACAAAATAAGTGAGGGTCCATATTCTCTAATGACATCAATCATTTTATCATCATATTTCAATCCAGAGACATCATTGATTATTTCAATCCCATGCTCTAAAGCATCTTTTGCAACATTTGCTCTACAGGTATCAACAGATATTGGAAGATTGGACACATTTTGAATTATCTGAATTGCATTTAGAATTCTTTGTGATTCTATTTTTTCAGATACTGATGTTGATAAATATGGTGCGGTGGACATTCCTCCAACATCAATAAAATCTGCTCCATCAATTTCCATTTGTTTTACTGTGTTTGTAATCTGTTGTTTTGTTGTTTTAATTGATTTTTTGTAAAATGACTCAGGACTGGTGTTTAAAATGCCCATTATTCGGACTGGATTTTTCCCTCCCACGCCTACATTTCCAAGATTAGTCACATGATTTATCATAAACCATACCAATTTGAGTCATATGATGATTTTAGGTTGGAATAAAAGATATTCAGAGATTCTACGTGAATTCAAATACAGTGAAAAACAAGATATAGAGTCAGCAATTATTTTGGATTCAATTTTGAGAAAAACTGTTTCTATTAAAAAGATCAATGGGCAGATAAAAGGAAAGACCATTTTTGTAATAGGCGCAGGTCCATCATTGTCTTTAGCCATACCAGTATTGAAAAATTTTAAAAAAGTAGTAAAAATTGTGGCAGATAGTGCAGTAAAACCATTAGTTGAAAATGGAATTAAACCAGACATTATTGTTACTGACTTGGATGGAGATGAAGATTCATTGATAAAAGTTGGAAAAACAAATTCAATTTTTGTTGTTCATGCACATGGGGATAATATTGCTAAATTATGTCTTGTAGAGAATTTTAAAAATTGTATTGGCACCACACAGTCAAAACCATTTAAAAACATACAAAATTTTGGAGGTTTCACAGATGGTGATAGAGCAGTTTTTCTTGCAAGTCATTTTAATGCAAGGAAAATTATTTTATTTGGAATGGATTTTGGAAAAAAAATAGGAAGACATTCTCAAACAAAAGTATCAGAGAGAGAAACCAAATTAAAAAAATTAAGAAAAGCTAAATCACTTTTAGAGTGGCTATCAGCAAAAACAAGATCGCAGTTATTTACAACATCAAGTCCAATCACTGGATTTGAAAAGATATCCTATAGTGAACTTGATATTATAATTACCTAGAATGCATTTAATACCCATATCCATATGAAAGAAATTATGAAATTCTCAGAGGAACAAATACAAGATATTGTTGCCATGAGGGATAGTTTGGTCAAGCAAATTGACAAGCATCAAAATGCCATAGAAGTGTTAGAAAAAAATCGGACAATTTTAGATTTAGTATTAAAAGAATCCAGTTTTACAAAAGCTTCTGCTCTTAGTACAGTAAAAACTTTAGAACCATCTACAAAAATTCCAACTTTACCTACTAAGAAATCAGAAGAAAGTTTAATTCCCATAACAAGTGGTAGTGATGGTAAAATTATTGCAAATGCTTACATCACACCTGATCAGGTTTCAATAGTTTTAGAAGACAATATGGAAATAAATGCAGATACGCCACCATTCAAATCATTTTTTATTGATAGAATCATTGGAGAAATGAAGAGGAAAGACTCTGCAGAAGCAGAAAACGGCAAAATCCAAAAAGAGTCAGTTATTGATTATATAATCAACAAAAATGGTTCAGATATTAGAGAAATAATTATTAAAAATTACAGGCAAAAAGAGAGGGTAAACGAAATAATTAGCACTGTAGGGTGGTCACTTACACGTATGCTTGAAAACCTCAAAAAGTGATTTTATGGATAAGATAGTAGTTTTAGATTTTGGGTCGCAGTATAGTCATTTGATTTGTAGAAGAATTAGAGAGTTTTCTGTATATGCAGAGCTTGTTCCTTTTGATATTAGTTTTGAGGAATTACAAAAACACAGCCCTAAAGGAATAATTTTTTCTGGAGGTCCATCAAGTGTGTATAATTCAGATGCGCCCGTTCCAGAAAATAAAATTTTTGATATGAATTTACCACTGCTTGGAATTTGTTACGGACATCAATTAATTGTAAATAAGTTTGGAGGTAAAGTAAAAAGAGCCAACAAAGAATATGGTTCATCTTTACTAACAATTGATAGTGATGAAGATCTCCTAAACGGAGTTGGTGAATCAATTAGAGCATGGATGAGTCATGGTGATGAAGCAGAACAAATTCCGCCAGGATTTAGAGTAATAGGACATACTGAAAGTGCAAAGGCTGCAGCAATTGCATCAAAAGAAAAGTCAATTTATGGGATTCAGTTTCATCCTGAGGTTGTTCATACAGAACAAGGAACAGAAATTCTCAAGAATTTTGTTTTGAAAGTTTGTGGTGCTAAACAAGATTGGACCATGAGGGGATTTATCGATACTGCTGTAGAAAAAATTTCAAAAATTGAAGGAAATGTCTTGTGTGGTGTAAGTGGAGGAATAGATTCTACTGTAGCATCTTTGCTGATTCACAAAGCAATTGGCAATAGACAAAAGTGTGTTTTTGTAAATAATGGTCTTTTGCGATTAGATGAAGAGATAGAAATTAAGGAGATGTTCAAAAATAACTTTAATGTAAATTTTACAGTAGTTGATGCTGCCCAAGTTTTTTTGGCTAAATTAAAAGGTGTGGAAGACCCTGAGAGAAAAAGAATGATCGTAGGTGAGGAATTTATTCATGTTTTTACTGAATTTGCAAAAAAGAATGGACCTTTCAAATGGCTTGCACAAGGTACATTGTACCCAGATGTAATAGAGAGTGGAGTTTCAAAAGGTCCAGCCGCTGTAATAAAATCACATCATAATGTAGGTGGACTACCAGATTGGCTTGATTTGGAAATATTGGAGCCATTACGTGATCTATACAAAGATGAAGTAAGAAAAATAGCTAAAATTTTAGGTGTTCCAGAAAAACTTTTCATGCGACATCCATTTCCAGGGCCCGGACTAGCTGTAAGGATTATTGGTGAAGTTACTCCAGCAAAACTTCAGATAGCAAAAGTAGCAAGTAAAATTGTAGAAGATGAGCTGATTACAGCTGATCTTTATTGTAAAGTCTGGCAAGCATATGCAG
>Ga0315290_10002979_pt1 | contig 12054 bp, 7 predicted proteins | sample YL17G12_0_MG_FD_203627 | JGI IMG/M metagenome (GOLD analysis project Ga0315290, IMG submission 203627) | Sediment microbial communities from Yellowstone Lake, YNP, Wyoming, USA - YL17G12_0 | ecosystem: Environmental > Aquatic > Freshwater > Lake > Sediment | place: USA: Wyoming | collected...
TTCGTATTGTTGTGCCAACCTCAATATTGATTGGAACTCTCTCTTTTTGCAAGCCCTTTCTTCTATGGATTTTTGTGACTGTAACCGCTAGTCCTTTGTCAGTTGACTTTCCCCTCAAACATCCCTATACTTGAAATATGCTCGCGCGTGTCTTTTCCTGCGCCATGATCGGGCTGGATGGTGTGGTGGTTGAAGTGGAAGTGGATTACACATCCGGCTTCCCCGGCATGACCATCGTGGGTCTGCCGGATGCGGCTGTCCAGGAGAGCCGCGAACGGGTGCAAGCGGCTGTGCGCAATGCGGGAGTTCCTTTTCCACGCAAGCGGCTGGTTGTGAACCTCGCTCCGGCTTCAGTTCGCAAAGAAGGGCCGGCATACGACCTGCCCATTGCCCTGGGAGTACTGATCTTCACCGGCGTGCTGCCGCCGGAAACTGCAGAAGGGACGATGGTTGTGGGGGAATTATCCCTGGATGGGTCTGTCCGGCATGCCCGCGGGGTGCTGCCAATGGCAGCCACCGCCCGCCAGGCTGGTTTCAAGCGCATCGTGGTACCGGAGGCGGATGCCAGGGAAGCAGCCTTGATCCCCGACCTGGAAGTCATCCCCATCTCTTCGCTGGCAGTGCTTTTCAATCACCTGTCCGGGCGTACGCCCGTGCCCGCTTATACCCGCCTGCAAATGGAAGAAGCCTCGCTTATCCCTTCGATCGATTTTGGCGAAGTCAAAGGGCAGGAACATGTCAAGCGCGCTCTCGAAGTTGCGGCAGCTGGCGGGCATAACGTACTGATGACGGGACCTCCCGGTTCTGGCAAGACCCTGATGGCGCGTGCCTTGCCCGGGATCCTACCAAAAATGTCCATTGACGAGGCGCTGGATGTGACCCGCGTCTATTCCGTGGCAGACCAGCTTCCTCCTGAGACGCCCTTACTGCGCAGCCGTCCATTCCGCGCTCCTCATCACACCATCAGTCATGCAGGGTTGGTAGGCGGTGGAAATTGGCCTCATCCGGGGGAAATCTCCCTCGCCCACCACGGTGTTCTATTCCTGGACGAATTGCCCGAATTCGGAATGCGCGTTCTGGAGGTGCTGCGCCAGCCTATGGAAGACAAGGTGGTGACCATCAGCCGGGCGAAAGGTTCACTGACCTTTCCTGCAAATTTCCAGATGATAGGGGCGATGAACCCCTGCCCGTGCGGATATTATGGTGACCCTATCAAGCCCTGCACCTGCTCAGCGATGGTGGTGACCAAGTACCAGAAGCGAATTTCAGGCCCATTGCTTGATAGAATCGATATCCATGTGGAAGTGCCTCGCATTGAATACGAGAAATTGTCGGAAGTGCGGTTGGGAGAATCATCCGCTACTGTACGCGAGAGGGTGGAAGCGGCTCGCAGCCTCCAACGAGCGCGTTTCACCGATGGCGGAGGAAACCATGTGCGCTGTAATGCTGAAATGCGACCCGCAGTGGTGCGAAAATTCTGCTCTCTGGATGATTCCGGGCAAACCTTGATGAAGACTGCCATGAACCAGATGCAACTTTCAGCCAGGGCTTATCACCGCATCCTGAAACTGGCCCGCACAATCGCAGACCTGGCAGGAAGCGTCGAGATCCTTCCCGCGCAAGTTGCTGAAGCCCTTCAATACCGTTCCAGACTGAATGTGCTATAGGTGAACCATGAAAGATGGACTATACCAATTCATTGTAGGTGTGCTGGATCTATTCCTGTGGGGCGGTGAATTGCTCGGAGAGGAAAACCTGCCCCGACGCGGACCGGCGGTGTTCATATCCAACCACCTCGATGCCACCGGTCCGATAGCAACTGCTTGTTCGATACCATTACGCGTTCATCCCTGGGTGATCGCCGACATGATGGACAAGGTACTCGCCCCGATCTGGTTACAGAAAGATTTCACTGAGCGACAATTGCATTTGAAAATGCCATTCAGCAGGTGGCTGGCGCGTGCCTTGTGTTCCATCAGCGTGCCTCTCTTTTACTCGCTCGGCTGTATCCCGGTATACCACTCTGATTACGAGCGAATGCGGGAAACCCTGGACATGAGCATGGCAGTATTGCAAGAAAGGAAGTTCATCGTGGTCTTTCCGGAAGACTATCGCCTGGCGAAAGATCCGGTGACGAAGATGCAGCCTTTCCAGCATAGCTTTGTCCGCCTGGCAGAAAAATACTATGAAGAGACAGGTGAGCTGCTCGAGTTTTATCCCCTGGTTGTTCATTCAGCCGGGCAGATGGTTGTAGGGAAACCGGTGGCTTTTAACCCGCTTAATCCTGTTGGGACTGAGAGAAGGCGATTAAAGAATTTGTTGGAAGAGATCATCATTGCCATGTATATGCAACTGGAAGGTGGGAATGCCTCGGGTGCGTTGATGGTCCAGAGAAATTAGGCTCCATCGCACGATTCAAAACAGGAGGCAGCGAGATGGCTGCCTCCTGTTGATTATAAATTGTACAATCCCGATCAGGATCTCATTTCTCCCCGGTCATCAAATCCATAAAGGCGGTTACCACCCTGGGATCGAAGTAATAACCGGATTGCTCGCGGATATATTCCATTGCCTTTTCACGCTCCCATGCCTGTCGGTATGGACGGTTGGAGGTGAGGGCATCAAAAACATCCACGATGGCAAAGATCCTTGCCACCATTGGGATCGCCTCCCCTTTCAGGCCGCGCGGGTAACCGCTGCCGTCCCATTTTTCGTGATGACACCATGGGATTTGGATCGCTGGCTGCAGATAGGTGATGGGTGACAACAAATTGTAGGCAAATTGAGGATGCTGCCGCATCACGTACCATTCCTTTTCATTGAGAGGACCGGGTTTCAGAAGAATACTATCAGGAATGGCAATCTTACCGATATCGTGTAACAAGGAACCTCGGCGGGCATGTTCCATTTCTGCTTCTTCAACCCCCAAGGTCTGGATCAGTCGCAAGGTCAGATCGGTTACCCGCAGAGTATGACCCTCCGTTTCCTCATCGCGCAATTCCAATGCCTGTGACCAGCCCTGAATAGTTGCATCATATGCCAGGGTCAATTCAAGATTGGATTGCTGCAGGTTCTCAAACAGGCGACCATTGTCTATGGCCAGAGCGGTCTGCCCGGCGAGCATCTCGAAGAAGGTTATCCACTCCTGGTCCACCTGCATGGGTGTTCGCTGGAAGATCTCCAGCACGCCTTGAATCTGACCTTTGGCAATCAAGGGGATGGCGTGGTAGGAAACAAAATTCTCTCCCTCCAGGTATTTCAGCGGATTTGGGGAGGCAGTGGAGAGCGAAGGGATCACCTGCTCCATCTCATCGGTCTGCCGCAGGTCCGCGATATTGATTGCCCGGCGCTGCAGCACAGATTGCCCCGCGAGACCTTCGCCCAGCCGCAGTCGAATTCCCTCGATGACATGCAGGCGGAAACCGCTCCCGATGGCATACTCGAGTACCCGGTTCTGCTGGTTGAACAGCAGTACGGCAGCAGCATCCGCGTTCAACTCCGTGATCACATGTTCAAGTAAGATGTTCAGGGTAACCTTGATGTCCACGCTGGCGCCGATGGCTGCATCGATCGAGTGCAAGGCTGAAAGACGGTGCAAGCGCTGCTGCGTTTCGGAAAAGAGACGGGCATTTTCAATTGCCACTGCCGCCGAGGAAGCAAAGGTGACCAGCAGGCGCAGGTCGGAATCCGAAAATGCAGCTTTTTTTGAAGCGTTATCAAGGGAGATAACACCTATAACTTTGCCTTTGGCGATCAGTGGGGCTGCGATACCGCTCTGCACGGTTTCAATCTCTTCGATTTCTCCAGAGAAGGGGATGCCATAGTCAGCATGGGCATCATCGATTTTGATTGGAGTACGTTCGCGGGCAACCCTTGCAGCATACCCATTCTGGCTTGGTAGAACCAATCCTTTGAAACGGGGATCGATGTATCCAGACACTGCATGGATTTTCAGCGAACCGTCTGGTTCGGTCAGCAGGATCGCTCCTTTTTCAGCGCCCGGGATCGCATTACGTGCTCCAACCAGGATACTTTCCATCAGGGATTGCACGTCGATGACACTCGATAAGGAATCACTCACCTGGGACAATGCTTCGAGTTCGGTCAGGCGACGGCGGATCTCATCGAACAGGCGTGCGTTTTCAAAGGCGACTGCGGCTTCGGAGGCGAGAGTTTCCGCGAAGATCTGGTCTTCGCTGCTGAACATGTCCGCTTCGCGGCTCTGGATGGATATCACCCCGATGATCTTTTGTTGCGCCAGCAATGGCACTGACAGGATCGACCTGGTTGGCTCAGACCCATCCACCATGATGGGTTTCACTCCTCGTGATTTCTGAATGTCTTTGATCAACAACGGTTTCTCGGTCTTTATCACGCGACCAGTGATCCCTGCCTCAACCGGCAGCCTCGTATTGGGAAGGATGACACCCCGGTCATATAAATAGGGAGCTTCCACCATCCGTCCATCTTCCGTAATAAGCGAGACCACAAAGAATTCCGCTGGCATGACTTGTTGAACGGCCTGGTGAACAGCCTTGCAAAGTGCATCGATATCATGACCCGCACGGACGATCTCCAGACCGCCTTGGTGTAAGGCAGATTTGCGTTTCTCCGCCTTTACTGCTTCCTGATAGAGACGCGCATTTTCGATGGCGATCGCAGATTGGGCTGCCAGAGTTTGAAGCAGGCGCTCATCATTCGCACTGAACCGGTCTGCCTGTCGGCTTTCAACTGATATTGAACCGATCGCTCGCTCCCCGATCATCAAAGGAACATACAAACCTGAGTGAATCTCCGCGAATGCTGAAAGGTAGCGCTTATCCGCCTGCACATCCCCGCTGCGGATCGTTTTTCCATGAGCGATGACCCAACCGCCCAGACCTTGTTTGGAGAAAGATAAAATCTTGTTAATATGGTCGATTTCAGCATTATTCTCCTCGTCATCCAAACCATATTTCTTTAATGCGACCACTTCAAAACGTTTTGCCTCAGGGTTGAATAATCGGATGGCTGCCAGATGCCATTCGAGTTTCTGGGATAGAATTTCGAGTATTTTCTGGGCAATACTTAGTGGTTCAAGTAATACACTGATGGTCAGCCCGTTTTCATAGAGAACTTCCAGATCAGCCACGCGGCGGCGGATCTCCTCCTCTGCAATCTTGCGCTCGGTGATGTCGTGCATGTTGACCACCAATCCCTGGACTGTTGATTCTCCCAAAAGATTGGTGATCGTGGCTTCGATCCAACGCCAGGTCTTATCTTTATGCTGGCTGCGGAATGTGCTCTGGCGGATCTCGCCAGGATGCTGGACAATACCATTCAGGATCTGTGAAAAAGAGGCTCTATCCTCCGGGTGGATCTGCTCATAACAGGTCCTACCGAGACGCCGATCCTTTTCTCCACCCATCATACGCGCATATGCCGGGCTTTCATATAAAACCATGCCGCGCGGATCAACCAAAACAATCGCATCGGTATTATTTTCGATCAGCAGACGATAATATTTTTCACTATTCTCAAGGGCTGCCTGGGACTTCTTTCGATCGCCAATGTCACGCCCCGAAGCCAGGATGGCAAACGGATGTCCTTGAGGGTTGCGGATAAGATTAAAGGTGGTCTCACTCCAATAGGTCGTTCCATCCTTTCGATAAAATTCCAATTCAATGGTTTGTGGACTCAATCGTTCAGGGTGGGCAAGGTTTTCAGGAGACAGGGTCTCAGCAATGATCTTCAAGGCATTCTGCAAGGAATCCGCGGGAAAATTCCTGTCAAACGGCATACTGTTGATCTCATCGAGGGTAAAGTTGCGCGAACGGGTTACCGAAGGGCTTATGTAGGTGGTACGCAAACCCAGGTCCATCAGCCAGATCGTATCGCTCATGTTCTCAGCAAGCATGCGGTATCTTTCTTCGCTCGCCCGGATCTTTTCTTCGGTCTGCTTGCGTTCTGTAATGTCGCGTGCCACCCACAGGGTGTTGTTTTTCGTCATCGGTGAGATGGAGGCTTCAAACCAGGTGGTCCGGTTGTTGATGGTGAGGTCGTATTCAATGTGCGTGGTCTGGTTGGACTCAAGCACCTGCTGGATGACTTGAGTGAAATTGGCAGCTTGTTTGGGCTCAAAGACATCCTCCAGCATTTTTCCCAACAGTTCCTCCGGTGGTTTGGCAAGCAGGTTCGGATTGGTGGGAGCGATCTTGAGGTATTTCCCCTGACGGTCAATGACCAGCACCACATCCAGCATGGAGGCAAACAGGGCACGCAATTCCGCATCTGAGGCCGCCAGTGCTGCCTCCGCCTGCTTGCGATCGATGATTTCCTGCTGGGCTTGTTCGTAAAGTTGGATATTTTTGATAGCAATCGCGACCTGATTGGCAAAGGCGGTGATGGCTGGGGCATCCGTCGCGGATAAGTCTATCCCGTCAACTGCCAGGATGCCGATGGTCTCTTCTCCAACCTTCAGAGGCGAGAAAAAGGATTTGTTCAGTTTAAACAGATCTGCAATCAGCCGGGCTATTGATCCCAGGTTCTTCGGTAGAACATCTGCCACCGCCCGGGCAGGGTCCTCCACATACACCGTCTCGTTCTCGCTCATAACGCGCTGGAGGATGCTGCCTGTTCTTGGACGGAAATGAAAGTTCTTGACGGAGAGCCCGGTTGCATTTTCTGCCTTGCGTATGAGATCTTTCTTGTAGTTCACATAGATAATATGGAGGCTTTGACGATCCTCAGAAAGAACGAAACCCGTGGTGTGATAACCCAGTTGGGTTATCTGGTTCTGGATCGCCTCATAGGCTTCTTCAGTTGAACGGGCACGCTGGACGGCTTGCGCCCCCTGGCTGAGGGCCAGCATCAGGCGATTGGCGTGATCGGTTTCCTGTTTCGAGCGCTGAAGGTCTTTTTCCGCCTGCTGGCGGGTGGTGATATCCCGAAAAGACCAGACCCTGCCGCGCACGATGGATCCCTGCATCAGCGGGTGGGATAACCTCTCGAAAACCCTGCCATCCTTAAAATCGAGTGTATCAAAACTTTCTTCATTTGACTTGTATAATTCCTGCACCTTTTTAAGGAAACTCTTTGGATCGCTCAATTGATCGAGGACATGCTGCAGCAGGATGGTATCGTTTTTAGTTACAATGACCTCCCTGGGTATCCGCCACATTTCCTCGAATCTTTCATTCGTGTACAGGACTTCATTTTCGCTATTGACCGCCAGAATACCATCGGCAGTGGAACGGAGCACTGCCTGTAAAGAGGATTCACTACTCCGCAGGGCGTCTTCGGCCTGCCTGCGTTCAATCGCCAGTGAGACCTGCACCCCCACTGAGGCGAGGAATTCGCGGTCGCGCTCTGTATAACAATCGGCGTCCTCGTAATTCTGGACCACGATCACCCCGATGGTCTCACTGGGAGTCTTGAGGGGGGCTCCCAGCCAGGAAGGTGAGTTGGTACCAACAAGCTCCACTTCACCTTGCGCCGCCAGTTCGTCGAACCTTTCCTGGGTCAGCAGGAGAGGCTCACCGGTGCGGAAGACATACGAGGAGACACTCTTTTCATGTTTCGAAGGAGGCATGGGGGCATCATACTGGTCAACCGCGTAAACCTCTTCGAACAAGCCAGTGGTCTTGTTATGAAAAGCTACGAAAAAATTCTCTGCGTAGATCACCTTGGCGATCGAGCGGTGGATCAGTTGGAGAAATTCCTGTAAATTCCTGGCCACAGCCAAGCCCTGCATGATCTCCAGCAAGACCTGGCGTTCCTCTTCCGATTGACTTCGCTCAGTGACATCTCGAGTGGTCAAGTTTGAGTCCATTTCAACCTCTCCAAACAGTGGAAACCATCTCAAAACCTATAAATTGCTTAGGTAAAAAAACATCTACATCGATAAGATTCTTGATATGAAAGGGTTAGCTAAAACGTATACAAAAAGCACAGTCGATTTTTCAGGTTACATTATACTTCCCAAGCTACGAATTTCGATAATTCCTCTGAAAATCCTCCCTTTGCACAGGAGCGCGAGTCTTCCTTGAATTCTACATGCTGATTTAGGATATTCCAATCCGCGTGCTAGGAACCTGGCAGAAATCCTCGCATCTGAAGGCGTCTCTGCCGTTGGGGACGACGTGAAGAGCAGGTTCTATCAGGTACTCAACCTTCTTTTTTGTCGTAACCCCGAGGCGAAAATGTAAAAATACCAGCGTAGATAATCGGGAGCCCATTGAAGGATCCGGAATCGGCTTTTGCCTATCCGGCGTTTCTGCCACATTGCAGGAATTTCCTCCATTTTCCAGCCCAGTCGGTGACATTTCGCCAGCAGTTCAAGGCTGTACGAAAAACCCCGGGTTGATTCGATGCGGACCTGCTGAAGCAACCTTCGGGAAAATAGGCGGAATGCGTTGGTCGCGTCATGGATCGGTAATCCAGCCAGGTGATGAAGGCTGAACGATGCAAACCTGACCGATGTACTCTTGGGTTGAGGGCATCCCACCATGGAGCCGCCGTGAATAAAACGGCTGGCACATACGATCTCATTCCCCTGCCAGAACATGCCCGCCATCCTGTCGATCAATCCGGCATTGTAATCGTCATCCGCCATGTACGAGATCACTGCCGGGGCATCGCTGAATTCGAATCCGGTCATCACCGCCCCGTGCACAGATTGCCTTTTATTCTTGACCAGGCAGATCTCGAACCGATAGTCAACCAGGTGGAGTGCCGGGAGGGTATCATCATCATCCCGGTCGTAGCAGATCAGGATGCGGATGGGAGATTGCACTTCCCGATCGAATGCCTGCAGCACATGCAGGATGTTCTCCGCTTCGTTGTAGACCGGAATGACGACATCGATCCTTCTTTCGTCTCTTTTTTCTTTGGCAGGGATCATTTCGGTTTACGGCTTAGAATAAAGGACTGCTGTCCGAAAAGAGGCCACACCATCCGCAGCCGCAAATACAATCGAAGCAGAAAAGGCGACCTTGGCAGGCGGCTCTTGGTTGTAAATGGGAGAAAGCGGGTGATGAGCTCCTGCATTTCGAAGCTGCAGATCTCGAGCGCTTCGACGAAAGCCCGGTCATCAATTGGGGTCAGGTGGTCAAAGAACATCCAGTAATCCTTGCCGCAGAAACGGATATTTGGCTGCAGGACCATGAATTTTCCCCCGGGTACCAGCACCCGGTATACCTCGCGAAAGGTAGCCAGGATTTCCTCCCGGCTGAGATGCTCGAAGAAATTACTTGCAAAGACTACCTCCACCGAATGGTCGCCCACTGCGTTCATCCGGCTGGAACGCTCCTGGATGATCCTCACATCCGCGGCGGCATACGACCTGACATCCGGATTGAGTTCCAGGGCGATCTTTTCTACGGCGTGGATCTGGTTGATGAACTCACAGTACCCGGCGCCGATCTCGAGAATCCTGCTTTCCGGATCGATATATTTCTGAAAGAAATCCCGGCACAATATCTTCCACATCTCATTGCGGAATTTGAGATCCGGGTTGAAGCGCCGGGCGTAGATGCGTTGTTCCTCCATTAGATTCCTCCGATCTCGATCTGCGCTTTCACCCATGGAATGATCTCATCGAGCGCCTCGTCCAGAGTTGTCCGGGCCTCATAGCCCAACATTCTACCCGCCTTTTCCACCGCCGGGATGCGTTTCTGGACGTCATACTTGAAGGGGGCATCGCTTGTAAAACGAAATGGACGGGTCCCGTTGATCTTCTCCCATATGATCCTGGCAAGCTCCAGCACCGTGGTCGAGACTGGTGTGGACAGGTTGAAGTCTTCGTTACGCGCCTGATCGCTTTCCAAGCACAACCGCATCCCTTCCGCCAGATCGCCTCCATAAGTATAGTGGCGCACCTGGTTTCCGCTGCCGAGGATGTGGAGGGGATCCTGTCCTTTGAGCACCTTTTGAACCAGGTCAGGGACGACATGGCTCATTGCCAGGCGGATATTTCCTGAAAGGATCACCCGGTCGCAGATGGCGCGTTTTTCGCCAACTCCGATACAGTTGAACGGACGAATGATCGTATAGGGGAGCTGATACTGCTCCCAGGCTCCCTTGGCGAAGTACTCTGTGGACAGTTTCTGGAATCCATAGGTCGAAAACGGCGGGGGGACCTTGAATTGATCCCCTTCCCGGGTCGGGAACTCACCTGCGTTTTCAAAGACCATGGAGGATGAAACGACATTGATCTTTTGCAGATGCCGGTTTTTATGCGCCCAGATGGCGGCGTCGAAAGTGGCCGCGGTGATGCGCTCATTTTCAGCCAGCAGGTCGTAGGCGTATTCGTGGAACAACGATATTCCCCCGATGATGGCTGCCAGGGAGATCACCTGGTCACAATCTTCCACCAGGTTCTTCAACAAAGCCGTGTCCTTGGCATCCCCCTCGGTGAAATGATAATCAGGATGCCGGTCGTAGCTCTTCTCCACCCTGCCGTACTTGGAATAATTATCGATCCCAACCACGGCGTGCCCGTGCCTGAGCAGTTCATCGACGAGATAACCAGCTATGAAACCGGCCGAGCCGGTGACCAGTATTTTCATATCCAGCAGCTTTTAGATCAGCGTCCCGTTTCCAAGGTAACCCCAGATATCGATGACAGGCTTGCCCTGCGATTGAAGACCCTCGTACTGCTTATGCGGCACGCAGAGGATGAGGATGTCACTCCCGGCAATGACCTCATCGAGCGGTTTCAGTTCCGGGTCCCGGTTGACATACGGGTCGGTGGTCAGGACAGACCTGGCCTTGAACTGGAGCACCTTCTTCATTTTATAACTCAGCGAGGCACGAATATCGTCATTATCGGGTTTGAAAGCCATCCCCAGCAGGCCGATGGTGGAGTTCTTCAGGTCATATTTCGATGCCAGTTGTTCAACCATATAGAGCACCAGGCCCTCATTGACATTCATCGCCGCCTGACCGAGAAAGAATTCATTCTTCGCAAAGGCGTTCAACTGCATGGTGTCTTTCAGCAGGCACGGACCGGCTGCGAACCCCGCTCCCGCCAGGCCGTCGAGGCGCGGGTAGTGGAACTTCACCCCGTTCATCACCCGCTCGTAATCCACACCTGCGGATGTGGTGATCATGTAGAACTGGTTGGCGATGGCGAAGGTGATGTACCGGTAGGCATTGGAGAATAACTTGGAGAATTCAGCTTCCATGGGCGAGAGGTGGACAATTTCCACGCCTATCTGCTTGAAGAATGCCGTCGCAGCCTCATCAGCCTGAGGGGTTGTGCCGCTAACGATCTGAGGCAGGCTCCTGATCTCTGCGATCGAATTCCCCTGCACCACCCGCTCCGGGCAGAAGGAGATGAGCGGCTTGCGTTTCATCGACTCGAGCCACCCGGCAAGCCAGTCGGTGGTGCCCGGGTAGACCGTCGAACGCAGGATGAGCAGCTGGCTGTCCTTGAGGAAAGGCAGCAGGGTCTCGAAGGAGTGGCGCAGACCGTTGAATTCCGGGTTCAGGAACTCATCGATCGGAGTGCCGACCGTGATCACGAGGGTCTTTGAGTCGGCTACCACATCGGGTGCGCTGGAGAGCATGAGGTTGCCCTCCGCCAGCGCCTGTTTGAGCAAACCCTCCGCCCCGCTCTCCATGAAGGGAACATGCCCCTTTCCAATTTCCCCCAACGAGGCCTGGTTGATGTCGTAGATCGCCACCCGCAGACCCTGATCGGCAAAGACCAGTGCAAACGGCAGACCGATATGCCCCGCTCCCCCCACCACGCACAGATCATACTTGAACTGGTCCATGTCGTTATCCTCTCCGGCAGTGGAGAAAGACCGCCTGATCGTCAGGCTTAATTGTACTATAGAGAGGCTTCTTTCCATCCACAGCGGGGATATTCCATTGTAGCCTCTAGTGACGGGAGGAAGCAAATATGCGACCCCTCCAGCCTCCCCCAATTCTGCAACCTGAAATTGGAGAGAGAAGGGTTCTTGTATCTGCTTTCCCAAATCTGTATAATGATTCTATATCATTCACCGGGGGAGGCAAAAAAGCAGCCGAACCAGTTCCTGGTTCACCACGGGCAGAACGCCGCAGCGC
>Ga0315290_10002982_pt1 | contig 12050 bp, 5 predicted proteins | sample YL17G12_0_MG_FD_203627 | JGI IMG/M metagenome (GOLD analysis project Ga0315290, IMG submission 203627) | Sediment microbial communities from Yellowstone Lake, YNP, Wyoming, USA - YL17G12_0 | ecosystem: Environmental > Aquatic > Freshwater > Lake > Sediment | place: USA: Wyoming | collected...
CTTCACGCTTTCCCTTGCCGGCACTCGGAGGGTCGTCCAGTTCTCGTTCACAGCTCCCGGTAACGCGCTCTACAATTCCACCGCCCAGTTCAAGATCAACGCAACCTCCTCCGAATATCCTTATTCGAAGAAGGAGCTGCTCGTTACCGCCACGGTCGGAGCGGTACACGAAGTCTCGCTGAGCATCGGCGAGATAGCGCTCTCCACCGATCCCGGAGGGAGCGCTTCGGTGTTTGGGGTTTTCAGCAACAAGGGCAACATCGAGGAAAGGCCAGCGCTCTGCGCCACGGAGGTTCCCGAGGGCTGGACCGTCACATTCTCCCCGGATAAGCTCACAATCTCTCCAGGCAACATCACGAAGGTGAAGGTCACCGCATCCGTGCCGGTCAATGCACTCTCCGGGACACGGAGCTTCAAGGTGAACGGGGTCCCGGTCTCCGTGACGGTGAATGCGAGATACGGGCTCGAAGCGGCCATCGCATCGGCGGTCATCAGCGTGAAGCAGGGCGAGCGCGGCGTCTTCAGCGTCAACCTGACCAACCTCGGCAACACCCCGGATTCGTTTTCCATAGCGCTCACCGGCCTCCCGGCGGGCATCACCGTCGAGGAGGCGCTGCCGTCGGCGCAGGTGCTTCCCGGCGCAAATGCGACGCTCACGGTGGCAGTGCGTCTGGCCAAGGGCATCTCGCCGGGACGCCACAACCTCGATATCGTGGTACTTTCGACCAATTCCACGAACGCCACGAAGACATTGCCGGTGCAGATAGAGGCCGTCAAGCTCCAGACGGGCGGAGGGCTCATCGACTCCTCCAATTTCTTCAGTTCGCCCCTGTTCATCATAATTGTAATGATCATAATAGCGGCCGCAGTCGGGGGAGGGGTTTGGGCCGCCACGAGAAGGAAGCGGCCGCCGGCGCAGCCGGCGCCGGAAGGGCAGGCCATGTCCGTTCGCAGCCGGCCGCCCGCCGCCCCTGTGCCGGAATCGAATTCCACGCCGCCTTCCGCATCATTGCCGTCCAGGGACTATTCGTCCATCTACGGAGAGGATGGTGCATCCGGCCGGCCGGGAGCACCCGCAACTGGCGCGCCGTCCGAGGCCGTGAGCGCAACGCCGGTGATGTCCCCGGGGGACATGGTGCCCATGGCCGCAGCCGTACCGATGGTTGCGGGAGCCTCATCCGAGGAAGTTCCCATGGCGACCGCAGTGGAGGCCGCCGGGGGGAATGAGGGCGCGCCCTCAGCGGTCGCACCGGCCGCCGCCTGCGAGAGCGGGACCGTCCCGCAGGCCCAGGCCGCATCGACCGAGGTCCTGTGCCTGTGGTGCTTCAAGCCCTTCAGGGCCGGCGAGGCGCAGAAGAAGTGCGGCTCCTGCGGTTCCACGATGCACGAGGCGTGCGCGGGCGCAGCCGTCCAGTGCTCCAAATGCGGCGCCGCACTCTGAGCGCACGCAAGTTTATATTAACTCAAAAACATCCTAATGGGAATTCCGGGGGAAATGGGATATGGATAGGCGGCTTCTCTGCCTGGCAGCGGCGGCGCTCCTCCTAGCCCCAGCGCTGTCCCACGGGGGAACGGTGAATGTTTTCAAGGGCGGTGCGAACGAGGTCACCGTGTACCTGGCGGCCCCGTCGTTCAGTACCACAGTCAACTTCACAGTGCCGGCCGAGTGCTACATCCTCAACGCGTCTGTGGGGATACGCACCCAGAGCTCAGCGGGCAACCTCTCGGAATATCCCCTCTCTCCCGCAATCCAGCTGGGAGGCACGTCCCTTTGGGAATTCAACTACACGGGATTCGGGGCGTTCGGAAGGCAGACAATCCTCTCGGACGGCTCCCCGAGCGTGAAGAAGACCTTCAACGCAGCGGGCGGCAACGGCTCCTCCGCCATCCGGATGCCCAAGGACGCGGTCGTCAAGAACGCCACGCTCCAGTACAACTGCTCGGGGCCCGGCAGTGTGGTCACGCTCATGTCGCACACGGGCCCGGTGTCTTTCATGGAGCTGGGAAGCTCCGTTGCAGCGGCGGGCGACGTCAACGGCGACGGATACGACGATGTCATAGCGGGGGCGCCCTTCTGCGACGCCGCCGGCTTCGAGGCGGGGCGGGCGTACATCTACTTCGGAGGTCCGAGCCCGGATTCCGTGCCGGACGTCACGCTCGACGGCACCAACGTGTCGGACCATTTCGGCTGGTCCGTGGCCGGAGCGGGCGATGTGAACGGCGACGGCTACGACGACGTGATCGTGGGGGCGCCCAACAACGACAGCGCGGGGGACGACGCCGGAGAGGCCCGCGTCTACTTCGGCGGGAACCCGATGAACGGCTTCATGGACGTGGTGGTGAGGGGCAACGGGCCCGGGGACAAGCTCGGCTTCTCGGTAGCGGGCGCGGGCGACTTCGACGGCAACGGCTACGACGATGTCCTCATAGGGGAGCCCTACAACGATACGCTGGTGCCCGACAGCGACACGGGCATGGTGTTCCTGGTCTCGGGCGGACCCGCAATGGACGGCAACCCCGACTTTTTTTTCACAGGTACCGGCGCCACGGACCTCTTCGGCTTCTCCGTGGCGGCCGTCGGGGACGTCAACAATGACAGCATACCGGACATAGCGATAGGCTCGCCTGGCTCCGACATCACGGCAACGGACATCGGCAAGGTCTCATTGTTCTACGGGGGCCCCTCGATTGACACCTTCCCCGATAATATTCTCGTCGGGGATCAGGCGGACGACTTCTTCGGCTATGTGGTCTCGCGGGCGGGCGACATGAACGGGGACGGCGTGGATGACCTGCTGGTGGGAAGCCCTCTTGCGGGCAGTCCTATGCCGGACACCGGCGCGGTCTGGGGCTTCTACGGCGGCACCAACATGGACAGCATCTTGGACACGAGAGTCGTCCCGATATACAGCTTTGACAATTTCGGAAGCTCGGTGGCGCAGGCCGGCGATGTCAACCAGGACGGGTTCGATGATTACGCCATCGGGCATCCCAGCAGCGACAACGGCGGGACCGACACCGGGGCCGTCCAGATAATCTTCGGTTCCAAACTGCAGGACCCGTTCTGGGACATCATGATCAACGGGACGGCGTCCATGGAGCGGTTCGGGACGTCCATGGCCAGCGCGGGAGACTTCAACGGGGACGGGATAGCGGACCTGGTCGTGGGGGCGCCCAGGAACGGGTCGACGGCCTACTTCGGCGGAAAGGCCGCAGTTGTGTCGATAATTTCGGGGCTGAAGGGGCCGGCCGTGTCCGTTGGCGGCACGCAGGTGACGCCGCCCGCGCAGTTCCTCCGGGGCTCCAACAGGACCGCGGACTTCGCCTCGTCGCTCAACGGCTACCTCCGGAGCGCTACGGTTTCGGCCACGGACTTCTTCGGCAACCGGTACGTTGATGTGCCGGTCGTCCTGAGCGCCTCGGGCGAGGGCAACCTCACGCTCGACGGGCTCAACATCATCTATTCGTGCAACGCCACCTCGCGCAACTTCTCCTCTCAGCTGAATTACTGGCTCAGCGCCCACAAGGCGGAATCCGACCCCGGCGGCAATCTCACGGTCCCGCTCACGGTCTCGGCGCGGAGCGCGGGCAGCCTGACGTTGCGGGGGCTCGGCGTGTCCGTCGACGAGGCCCCGGTGCTCATCCATACCATGCCGGATGTCGGGGTCCCCGAGGATTCCGACGCCACGGACCTGGTGGACCTCAATATCCATTTCAGGGACGATTTCGACCCCATCGACAAGTTGACGTTCACGCCCGTGGTGCTGACCAACTCAACCAGGGCGGCGGTAACCATCGAAGGGGGAAGATTCCTCCGCGTTGACCTGCGCAACGGGACTGCGGACCCCAACTGGACGGGCGCCGTGAGCCTCCGTGTCTTCGCCTCCGACAGCCGGGGACTCAAGTGCGGGTCGAACGATTTCTACATAATCGTCACGAACGTGAACGACGAACCCGTTATCATATCGCACCCGCCCTCGATGGCCGCCGTCGGAGTCGAAGTTGTGTACCAGGTGCTGGCGGAGGACGGTGACAGGGACACGCTGGAATACGGACTGGCCTACGGCCCGGCGAACATGAGCATCGACGCCTCGACTGGAAGGCTCGCATGGATACCCTCCCGCTCGGGCCGCTTCAACGTTTCCGTCACGGTCGACGACGGGAACGTTACCGTCTCACAGACGTTTACCGTCACGGTCCCGGGCCACGAGCCCCGGATACTGAGCTCGCCGCCCGGCCCCACCATGGTCGACATTCCCTATTTCTACAACATCTCGGCGATTGATGAGGACGGCGACGGCCTCGGGTACACCCTCGTCTCGGGGCCCAGCGGAATGAGCATCGGCGAGACCACCGGGCGGGTGATTTGGACCCCGGCCGCCAGGGGAGACTACATGATATCCATCACAATCTCCGACGGGACCACCACCGTCTATCATAATTTCACGATAAACGTCACCGAGAAATCGAACAGGCCGCCAAGGTTCGCCGCATTCCCCGCGCTCAACGCCACCGCCGGCGTGCCATTCGTGTTCGATGCCCTCGCAAGCGACGAGGACGGCGATTCGCTCACGTACCGCATCCGCAACGGGCCCGCGGGGATGAGCATCAACACCAGCACGGGCCGCCTGACATGGACCCCGCGCACGGACCAGACTGGCAGGATCGCTGTCGTCGTCGCCGTGGGCGACGGACGGGGCGCGCTGATCGAGCAGACGCTCGCCATCAATGTCACGGGCGGCGGCATTCCAAGGTGCCTGATAACGTTCCCGGCGGCGGGGATGACATGGGGCGGGCGCGTCACCGTGCGCGGGACCGCCGCTCCCGGCAACGCCGCGCTCCACCATATAGAGACAAGGGTCGACGGCGGGGCGTGGAAATGGGCTACTGGCACGGACAGCTGGACGTTCGAGCTCGATACGGGCACCCTCACGGACGGCAGGCACCTCCTCGAGGCGCGCGCCACCGACGGGACCGTCAACTCCGGGATAGCCAGGACCGAGTTTTCGGTCCACAACGGCAATGACGGGATGCTCGGCGCCTACACACTACCGGTCATTGTTATCGTCGTGCTGCTGGTGGCGGCGCTTGGAGCGCTGTCCGCCGTCAGGCGGAGGAAGGTCCACGAGAGGACGGTGGCGGCCCGCACCCACGAGGCCCCGCAGGCATCTCCCCGCCAGGGCCATGGCATGGACGGGACTGCCATGCTAAGGTACGAACCGGCGCCGGGCGATTGGCAGCTGCCCTATGTTGATTCGGTGTCGTACGGGCGGGATGAGGCGGGCGCAAGCCAGCCCTACGGGGACTGGGAAACCGCCGCCGACGGGAGCGATGCCAGTTACGCCGAGGACCCCGAAACCGGCGGAGCCGTCGATGGAACGGAGGCCCCCGTCGAGGGGGAGCCATCGTACACCGGAGAGGAGGCACCTGCGCCGGCGGACACGGAGGAAGGGCCCGTCCCAACGCCTACGCCGGAAGGGGCATTCGGGGTGATTTCCGGGACGGCGGCCGGCGGGACCGCCATGGGCAAACCCAGGATATTGAGGGGAGCCCAGCTCACGACACGCAGGAAGAATGCCCCGGTCAAGGCCAACCTCAACCTACCGAAGGTCATCACCGAGGTCAAGCCGAAGAAGAAGATGCCCCCGCCGAGGCCCCCCGTCGAGGAGGCGGCCAGGCCGGCGCACATGTGCCCCACCTGCGGAACCTCCGTTCCGGTCGAGGGCCGGACGTGCAGGAAGTGCGACGCCCAGGCCGCAGTGAATGCGATCGAGGGGGCCGCGGCGGAGCTCGAGAATGAGGGCATGGTCACGGGCCTGATACGCGAGGGCATACAGGAGTCCCAGCGCGCGTTGAAGGACCTGAACTACGAGGGGGCCAAGGTGTTCGCGGACAAGGTGATGACCAAGGTGCCCGTCCTGAGGGGCAGATACCTCGACTACAACGTTTTCGTTGCGGAGGCGAAGGAGCAACTGGAGATGGCACAGGCGAAGGGCGGCCCCACGAACGAGGCAGAGGCCTCGATACTGCTGGCGGAGTCGTTCGCGAGGAAGGGCAAGTACGGCAAGGCGGGCCGGTACGCCAAGAGGGCCACCTCCCTCATCACCGGAAAGACCACGGACCCCCGCCCCGCGGAGAAGGACGAGGATTGACGGGCAAGCCAGAGCCCTGACCAGGTTTCACCGCCCTCCCACAAATCTTTATTACCGTATAGCGGTATAGAAAAATCGTATGGGAAAAACGGCGGCCCTCGTTCTCGGAATCATGTTGCTTGCCGGAGCGCTCGGGCCTGCTCCGTTGCAGGGAGCGGAGCGCTGCGCGCCCCGCGCGGATTTCGGGCTCTATCACACCTACGACGAGCTCGTCACGGAGCTCATGAACCTCACGAACGCCTATCCCGCGCTCACCCAACTGATACCGCTCAGGCAAACATACGAGAACAGGACCATATGGGCCGTGAAGGTCTCGGACAACGTCACCAAGGACGAGGGCGAGCCCAACTTCACCGTATTCGGGGGCATCCATGCCGGGGAGTGGCCTGGGGTCGAGGTCGCCCTCAACTTCCTGAAGTTCCTGGTCACGAACTATTCCATAAACGCCACCGTGAAAAGGCTCGTGGACGGTTCGCAGGTATGGGTCGTCCCGATGCTCAATCCCGACGGACATGTCTACGTCGAGACCACGGGCAACTGGCGCAAGAACCGCCACCCCTACACTGGCGGGACCGGCGTGGACCTGAACCGCAACTTCGGCCACCTCTGGGGCCAGGAGGCGGGCCAGACGCCGGACGCCAGCGACTACTGCGGGCCCTCGCCCTTTTCCGAGAACGAGACGCAGGCGGTGCGGGACCTCGTTGTGATACACAGGCCGGTCGCCACGATATCCTATCATACGAGCGGCGGGAACATCCTCTATCCGTGGGGAAGCACGCTCGATTCCACTCCAGTGGACCAGAGACTGCCACTGCTGGCGTACAACATGTCATTGACGATGCCCGCGGGCCGCAGGTACGTCCCCGAGAGGGCGAGCAGCTTTTATTCCGCCACAGGCGACACGGACGATTACTTCTACGCCAACCTGAGCATATTGCCATTTACGATAGAGCTCTACAAGGGTTACGAATCGACGCCTCATGAGAGCGAGCTGCCAGCGATACTGCAGGACAATTTGCCGTCGGCTCTCTACCTGCTGGGCGAGGTCGTGGGCCCGGAGCCACCGACCCCCGTCAATCACGCGTTCCACATATCGAGCGCCGGTCAGGCGACCGTCACGCCGGGCGGGGATGCGACGGTGCAGTGCTACCTCATCAACGACGGCGATGTCGACGAGAACATCACGCTGAGCGTGAGCGCGCCGGCGGGCTGGTCTGCGACTGCGGCCCCCAATGCCGGAATATCGCTCAACGGGAGCGCCGGTTTCAATGTGACGGTCAGGGCGCCTGCAAATGCGAGAGCGGGAGAGCCTGCTCCCGTTGTTATAAACGCCACCGCCTCCAGCGGGGCCCGAGCAAGCCACACCGTCAATTGCACCGTGGAGCAGGTCCATGCCCTCAGCGTTGCGCTCACTGGGGCACCGGAAGCGTCTCCGGGCAACGAGTTCATGGTCAAGGCAAGGATTGATAACAATGGCAACGGAATTGAGAGCATGACCCTCTCCGCCAGCGTCGTGCAGGGCTGGACCGTGACAATCATCACCGGCGCATCCACGCTCCGGAACCCGTTCAACTTATCCGCGGGCCAGAACGCGACGCTCGATCTACTCATTAAAGTACCCTTGAATGCGACGCACGATACACAGGCAAATCTGACGTTCACGGTCCGCGCCGCTTCGGATACCATCAAGATTGTAAAGAACCACCTTTTCACGCCGGCCAGGTTGCCGAAGATGAGCCTCGTCACAACAGCGAAGTCCATCCAGTTCAACGCCAAGGAGAACTACACGATACCTGTGCAGCTTATCAACGAGGGAAACGTCTGGGAGAACGGGAGCCTAGTGCTCACAGGCACGGAATACGCCACCATCGATAATTCGAGCGCGGCCGTGGCGCCCTTCTCGTCGCAGACCGTGAACCTCACCTTGCACGGGAAGAAGAAGGGCAACTACACAGTGACGGTCCAGTTCATCGTCGGGGGCGAATTGAGCAACCAGACCAGCGTTTACTTCTCCGTGGTCGCCAACGAGACCGTGGTGCCGCCCGTGCCCCCGGACCCGGTGCCTGTAATCGTCATTCTCGTGCTGATTACCATCATATCGCTGGCGCTGCTTTACTGGGACCTCCAGCGCGCCGAGGAGAAATCGCGCGAGGAGGAGCGGCTCCGGAAGGCGCGCCGGCGCCCGCTCGGGCGGATTGAGCCGGCCCGCAAGAGGCTCAGCGAGGACAGGAAAGAAAGGGTGCTCTAGGTTTGGGTCTTGAGGGAGGTTTTCGGGGAGAATGAGCACAGAGATCTTTTCCGGTCGCCCGGACAACCGGTGCGTGGTGTGCAAGGGCACGAAGATGCTCTGCGGGAAGGAGCGGTGCCCCATTCTCATCAAGCATTTCGCCCAGCTCAAGGCGCGGCCTCTTCTGGATTCGCTGGAGATAGCCGGCTCCTCTCCGCCTGGCGTTTTTGTGGGCAGCTACAACTACCCCAAGGTCTTCGTCGGGCCTCTCATTCCGCCCATAAGCGGCGACACGAGCGTCATGGACACTCCCGAGATGTGGCTCGGGAAATCCATAGACGAGATAGTGGATTTCAGGGCCCAGCTGGTGCGGGGAATGCACCAGGCGGATGTCCACAATGTCGAAGGCGGCGGGCGCACGGTGGACATCGTGCGCGAGATGGCCCTCGCATCCAACCCGACGGATGCCGAGGCCGAGTTCCACAAGAAGCCCGTCGGCCGCCTGGTCCTGGACGACGAGATGCAGCCTTTCGGCCCCTCGGCGCCCCTCAAGAGCCTCGATGTCGGGAACCTGAAAGTGGACCACAGGATCGAGAAGCCCTTCTACGACACGGACCAGCTGGCGCGGGATGCGGTGCTGGAGCTGTATCAGGGCGATGTCCTGCTGTCGAGGATTCAGAAGGCTTTCAGCGTCGGGGCGTTCGGCCTCGGAAAGAGGAGGAAGTTCGTCCCCACGAGATGGAGCATAACGGCCGTCGATGACACCATCGGAAAGACGCTGAGGGAGCAGGTCAAACGGTTCCCGCTGCTCAACGAGTACCGCCTCTACGAGAGCTGGACGCTGGACAACCGTTTCCTTGTTTTGCTGATGCCCACGAGCTGGCGCTACGAGCTCGTGGAGGCCTGGTATCCCGACACTATCTGGAACCCGTCCGCGACCGCGGACATCATGATGATATCGAGCCACGAGGGCTACGAGGGCAGGACGACGTATGCCGAGATAGGCGGCTGCTATTATGCCGCCAGGCTGGCGACGTGCGAGCACCTCACGAAACTGCAGAGGCAGGCCGGCTGCGTCATCCTGAGGGAAGCGCATTCGGGATACGTCATGCCCGTCGGGGTGTGGAACGTGAGGGAGAACGTCCGGAATGCCTACCGCGGCCAGTACCTGAGCTTCGCCACGCTCCAGCAGGCTCTCGAGCACATCTCCACCAAGCTCGACATCAGGATGAAGAGCTGGCTCAACACCAGCGCCATGCTCCACGACATGAAATACCAGCGCCGTATCGAGGATTTCATACCTGTGGACCCGGCCGCCAAGGACCAGGAGGGGATAGGCTGAAGCGTCCCAATACCTCCTCGTCGCGGCGCAAACCGAAGCGGGCACAAGGAACGCCATCGGCCGAATCCAGCTTATCAATCCTGAGCGAGTCACAAAAAAAGGAGTTCTCGCCCCACAGCGCGCTGCCGGGGGACCTGCAGGGAATTGCCGAGCTCATTCGGGAATGCCGAGGATGCGCGCTTTCCCGGGACAGGAAGAACGCGGTCCCGGGCGAGGGCAGCCCAAAGGCGCGCATCGTCATCGTCGGCGAGGCGCCGGGAGCGAAGGAGGATGCGCAGGGCAGGCCCTTCGTGGGAACATCGGGCAAGCTGCTCACCCGACTGCTCAACGGCATCGGCCTTCGCAGGGAAGATGTGTTCATCACCAATGTAGTGAAATGCAGGCCTCCCAAGAACAGGCCTCCCAAGGGCGAAGAGGTTGCGGCCTGCCACCTGTACCTGGCCAAGCAGCTCAGGCTCATAGCGCCGGACATAGTGTGCACGCTTGGCAATTCGTCCCTCAGGGCCCTCGTGGACCCCAAGGGCAACATCATGCAGGTCCATGGCAAGGTCATCGAGAAGGACGGCATCAAGTTCCTGCCGCTGTACCATCCCGCTGCCATACTCTACCGCCGGCGTTTAATGGCCGATATGGAAGCGGATACCAGAAAGCTTAAACATCTGGCAGTCGTCAAGCATACTGGCCTTGACGCGTTCTGCGAAACAACCGAGGGGGATGAATGAAAAATGCTCCTTGGAAGAAAGGTTGCGGGATGCCGGAGGTCGTGAGGGGATGAGCCTGATGCGTGACGACAGGGAGCCTCCGGAGGAGAATGGCGACGAGCCGGTCTTCCAGAAGGAGGGCAAGGACGTCCGCATCACGGAAGCGAGGTGCAAGTCCGCCCTTTCCAAATCGAAGCTAACCGGGCTCGAGTACGCGCTCAATCCCTACAAGGGATGCGAGCACGGGTGCCTGTATTGCTATTCTCCAGCCGTTATACATTACGAGGGCAAGGAGCCCTGGGGCTCGTTCGTGGAAGCGCGCGTGAACATGCCCGTCCAGCTCTCGCACGAGCTTCGCAAGCAGCCGATGGCGACCGTCGGAGTGGGCACGGTCACGGACCCCTACCAGCAGCCCGAGAGTTGGTTCCGCATAACAAGGCACTGCCTAGAGCAGCTTGTGCTCAAGCAGTGGCCCGTGTGCATCCATACCAAATCCAAGACAGTGGTGGATGATATCGAGCTTCTCAAGCAGTTCAAGGACATCGAGGTCGGTTTCACGTTCACCACGGCCGACGACAAGGAGCGTGCCGCCGTGGAGCCGCGGGCTTCCTCGACCAGGGAGAGGCTCGATGCCCTAGGAAAGCTCAAGGACGCGGGCATACCCACGTTCGTCTACTTCGGCCCCGTGCTGCCCGGCATCATCACCGAAGGTATCGAAGGTCTGTTCAAGGAGCTCAAGGACCTTTCCATCAAAAGATTCTCCGTGGACAGGCTCAGGATGCACAAGGGAGTCTGGGAGAGCCTCAGGCCCTTCATCGAGAAAAAGCATCCGGAGCTCGTGGACGAGTACCGGATGATTCTGTACGGCCAGTCGGAATCGTACGAGCACATCCTGCTCGAGCTTGCGGACACCGCAAGGCACCAGGGGCTCAGCGTCACGCTCGTCGAAGAGCCGTGAAGGGCGAGGCCACGAGGCCCAAGGGGACAAGGCCACAAGGCCACACGGCGCTTCCCTTGCGGCCTTTGACCAACCTCACATACGCGGCCTTGCGGCGGCATCCACTTTCACCCACCTCCCGATAAGCTATAAGTATCACGGGCGCCCAATTATTTGGAAATGGAAGAATTATGGGCGTGGTCATATGGTGGAGTCCATCAAACCCGCGAAACAGGGCGCGGCCGCTCCAAAGTACGTGGCTCTGATAGACGGCATAGGTGCCCTTCTTGAAGATACCCGCAGGAACGCCGCAAGGAGGGTCAATTCCATCCTTACATCGACCTACTGGGAAATCGGGCGGAGGATAGTCGAATTCGAGCAATCGGGGCGCGCGAGGGCGGAATATGGGGAGAAATTGCTAGAGCGAATGAGCAGGGACCTCACATCGCGACACGGGCGGGGTTTTGACATCAGCAATATCAAGCACATTCGAAAATTCTATATTGTGTATCAAAAAGGCGACGCGACGCGTCGCCAATTCGATAGGGGCGTCCGCTATACTCCGGAATTCCCGCTGAGCTGGACCCATTATCGGCTGCTTCTGAAGGTCGACGATGAGAATAAACGCGTTTTCTACGAGCACGAATGCCTGCGCGGAAACTGGTCGTCCCGCCATCTCGACAGGCAAATG
>Ga0315290_10002983_pt1 | contig 12049 bp, 12 predicted proteins | sample YL17G12_0_MG_FD_203627 | JGI IMG/M metagenome (GOLD analysis project Ga0315290, IMG submission 203627) | Sediment microbial communities from Yellowstone Lake, YNP, Wyoming, USA - YL17G12_0 | ecosystem: Environmental > Aquatic > Freshwater > Lake > Sediment | place: USA: Wyoming | collected...
TTAGGTAATGCCTAGGCGAGAGCTAACAGCTGCGGAGGCGGCGCGTGCGCTCGGCATCAGTATGGATACGTTGCGGCGCTGGGACCGGGCGGGGAAGATCCGCGTCGGGCGCGACGGTGCGAACAGGCGGTTTGTCGCCGCGGCAGAGATTGAGCGGCTGCTCGGCAACAGTGGGATGGAGCACCTCTCGGCGCGCAACCGCTTCCGCGGTGTGATCCGCTCCGTCGAGGTCGACGGTCTGCTGGCGCGCGTCGAGATCGATGTGACCGAGCCCGCCCGCGTCGTCGCCATCGTGACCCGAGAGTCCGTCGAGGAGCTCGGGTTGAAGGCCGGGATGAGCGCCGCGGGCGTCGTCAAGTCGACGTCGGTGATGGTGGAACGGTGAGTTCCCCGGCGGGGGCCCCTCAGCCTGGATCGACGGTTTTGAGCGGGCGCTGCAGCTCGTCCGGGCCCCCAGCCCGCTCCCCGTCCGGGCGGCACCCGTTTCTTCCCTTCGGGGTGGTTCTACCCGGACGGTGCGCTCCGCGCGGGGAAGGGATCATGAACGCCACTGGCCTCCACGATCCCTTCCCCGCGCGTCCTGACGACCGGGGCGAGCGTCTCGCGATCCCGCAAAACGGTGAATTCAGGCTCACGCCGGCTGCGCGCGCGTGAGTCGCCCTCCGCTGCACCGGGAGCTGGCCGGCGCCGTCGCGGACGTCGGTGTCCTGATCCCGATCGCCGTCGCGCTCATCGTCAGAAACGGGCTCTCGCCGACCGCTGTCCTGCTGCCCGCCGGCCTGCTCTACGTCGCCGTCGCGCGGGTGTACCGGCTCCCGGTGCCCGTGCAGCCGCTGAAGGCGCTCGGGGCGATCGCCATCGCCAAGGGGCTCGGAGCCGACGAGATCGCGGCGGCGTCGCTCCTGCTGGGCGCCGTCTTTCTGGGGCTCGGCGCCACCGGGCTGATCGACGTTGCCGCCCGGGCGTTCCCACGTCCCCTCATCCGCGGGGTGCAGCTGACCGTCGGCTTGCTGTTCCTGAAGATCGCCTGGGGGCTCCTGGCCCACCCGCCTGCCTCGTTCGCCGAGCACGCCATCGACGCCGCCTGGGCGGTTCCGCTCGGCGCCGCCGTCGTCGTGGTCGCGATCGTTCTTCGCGACCGGCCGGTGACGCTCGTGCTCGTCGGTGTGGGGGCGGCCGTCGCCGTTGTGGAGAGCAGCGGCCCGATCGGGCTCGGGCCATCGGCACTGTCGTTTCCGTCACTCGACGGCTCGACGTTCTGGGCTGCGCTCACCGTGCTCGTACTGCCGCAGCTGCCGCTGTCCTTTGCGAACTCCTGCCTGGCCACGTCCGACGCGGCTCGCACGTATTTCGGGGCCGCTGCGGAGCGGGTCCGGCCCGGGCGACTCGCCACGACCCTCGGCATCGCGAACGTGCTCTCGGGCACGATCAGCGGCATGCCGGTGTGCCACGGCGCCGGCGGCCTCACCGCACACCACGCGTTCGGGGCGCGGACCTGGCGGGCGCCGCTGGCAATGGGGTCGGCGCTGATCGTCCTCGCGGTCGGCTTCGGCTCCGGGCTCGCGGTCGTGCTCACCGCGTTCCCGCTGCCGATTCTGGCGGGCCTCCTCGCGACCGCCGGCCTGTTCCACATCGCCCTGATCCGTGACGTGCACCGGCCCGGCGATATCGTGCTCGCAGTGGGAGTCGGTCTTGTCGGCTTCCAGTTCAACCTGCTCTACGGCCTGCTCGGTGGGCTCGCCGTCGTCTGGCTGCCATGGATCGTCGGCAGGCTCCGCCCCGGCGGGCCCCGTCCGGGCGGGAAGTCCGCTGACGGGATCGCCGTGGAAGGGATCGCCGTGGAAGGGATCGCGGCGGAGGGGATCGGGCAGGCGCCGCCCCGGGTGTCATAGGCTGTAGGAATGCAGCTCGAGCTCTCCCCGCTGCCCGGCATCGGCGTCGCTGCCGCAGTCGCGAAGGCGGTCGAGCGCTCGGGTGTGGATCTGAGCGATGCACCCCCGGCGTACGTGAGCCCGTGGCGCGCAGCGGGGCAGACCGAGGCAGCCGGAAGAACGCCGCCCACGCCGCTGCCGCCGGCGTTGCTGTCGCCCACGCCGCTGTTGCCCGCGTCGCTACCGTCCGCGCCGTTGTAGCCCGCGTTGCTGTCGTCCGCGTCGCTGTTGCCCGCGTTGCTGTTGCCCGCGTCGCTGTTGCCCGCGTCGCTACCGTCCGCGCCGCTGTCGCCCGCGCCGCTGTAGCCCGCGTCGCTACCGTCCACACCGGTGTCGCACACGCCGCTGTCGCCCGCGTCGCTACCGTCCACGCTGCTGCCGCCCGCGCCTCTGCCGCACGGCGGGGGGCCGTTCTACAGCGCGCTCTCGCCGCGCAGCAACCGCGGCGCCACCCGGGCATAGTCGAGTCCGGACACCCACGTCAGTACGACCGCGACGAGCAGCGCCCACCATGCGACGGCGTCGCTCCACGCACCCGCAGCTGCCATGCCTCCGATCGCCACCGCGAGCGCCTGCGCCCACGTCTTCAGCTTGCCGAGGTCTCGGGCTGCGATGACTATGCCCTTCTCGATCGCAGCGAGGCGGAGCCCGGAGACGAGGAGCTCGCGCGCGACTATCGCGGCGACCATCCAGGCCGGCGCCACACCCTCGGCGATCAGCATCACGAGTGCTGCCATCACGAGCACCTTGTCTGCGATCGGGTCGAGCAGCGAACCGAAGGCAGACGTCTGGTTCCATCGGCGTGCGAGCCAGCCGTCGATCTGGTCTGTCGCCATCGCCACGACGAAGACCGCGGTCGCCCAGTACGCGTGATCGGGGAAATCCCAGGCGAACAGGACGACGACGACGGGCACCGCGAGGGCCCGTCCGAGGGTTAGCCGGTCGGGAAGCGTCACTGTCGGGGAGAATACGCGGCAGATGGCGTCCTTCACCAAAGTGCTCGTCGCAAATCGGGGCGAGATCGCCGTGCGCGTTTTCCGCACGCTGCGCGAGCTCGGCATCGGCGCGGTGGCCGTCTACTCGGCGGCCGACCGCGGGCGGCTGCACACGAGGGTCGCCGACGAGGCGTACCTGATCGGCCCCGGGCCTGCGGATCAGAGCTACCTGCGGGCTGACGTGATCGTCGCTGCGGCTCTTGCCGCGGGGGCCGAGGCGGTGCACCCGGGGTACGGCTTCCTCGCCGAGAACGCGGCCTTCGCGCGCGCCGTCGAGGCGGCGGGGCTGACGTGGATCGGGCCGCCCCCTGCGGCGATCGAGCTGATGGGGTCGAAGACGGAGGCGAGGAGGGTGATGAGGGCTGCGGGCGTGCCGATCATCCCGGGCACCACCGATCCCGTCAGGAGCGTGGAGGAGGTGGTCGCACTCGGTGCCGAGATCGGCTATCCGCTGATCATCAAGGCGGCTGCGGGCGGCGGCGGCAAGGGGATGGAGCTCGTCCACGACGCGGGGGAAGCGGGGAGCGCGTTCGCGTCGGCGCAGCGCCAGGGCCTGAAGTACTTCGCAGACGAGGCGGTGTACGTGGAGCGGTATCTCGAGAACCCGCGCCACGTGGAGGCGCAGGTGCTGGCGGACGGGCACGGGAACGTGGTGTTCCTGGGAGAGCGCGACTGCACGATCCAGCGGCGGCACCAGAAGCTCGTCGAGGAGACCCCGTCGCCCGTCGTGGACGCCACGCTTCGTGCCCGTATCGGCGAGATCGCCGTGAACGCTGCCCGGGCCGCGGGCTACCGCTCGGCGGGCACGATCGAGGGCCTGCTCACCCCCGGCGGCGACTACTTCTTCATGGAGATGAACACCCGGATCCAGGTGGAGCACACCGTCACCGAGATGGTGACGGGGCTCGACCTCGTCCGCGAGCAGATCCTCGTGGCGCAGGGCGAGCCGCTGTCGCTGCGCCAGGAGGATGTGACGCTGCGCGGTCATGCGATCGAGTGCCGCATCAACGCCGAGGACGTCGGCAGGGGCTTCCTGCCCGCGCCCGGACTGATCACGGCATACGAGGAGCCGGCCGGGCCCGGAGTGCGTGTCGACTCCGGCATCAGGGCCGGAGACGAGATCTCCGGCCTCTACGACCCCATGATCGCCAAGCTGATCGTCCACGACACCGATCGCGAGCGCGCGCGGCACCGGATGATCCGGGCGCTCGAGGAGTTCCGGATCGAGGGCCCACCGACGCTCGTCGGCTTCCACCTCGCGCTGCTGACCGAGCGGTGTTTCATCGACGGCGGCGGCTGCCACGGGATCGTGGAGTCGGAGGCGCTTGCGGAACGAGCGGCAGAGATCACAGAAGAATTGTCTCATCGGACAACAAGCGTAGCGGCGCGGTCGGACGGCGCCGTCACGCGTGAGCGCCTCCTCGGCGTCGAGGTCGACGGCCGCTCGTACGAGGTGCGCCTGCACACCACGGAGCCTCCATGGGCCGAGCTCGCCCGCCGCCGCAGGGATCGAGCCGGCGCGCTCGGCGCCGGCGGCAGCGGGGCCGTCACAAGCCCGATGCAGGGCACCGTGCTCAAGGTCGACATCGCCGATGGCGACCAGGTCTCCTTCGGACAGGTGCTCTGCGTCGTCGAGGCGATGAAGATGGAGAACGAGATCACGGCGCCACGTGACGGCATCGTCGACAAGCTCGGCGTCGTCGCCGGCCAGCCGGTTACGACCGGCCAGCTCATCTGCCTGGTCGCCGAGCCCGAATGACCACGGTAGACGGCCTCGTCCAGGCGCTGATCGCAGGAGAGGAACTTACCGGCGCGACGCTCAGCAAGCCGCGGCGCAGCGATCCCTCGCGCGCCGCGAAGGTGACGATCGCGCCGGTCGTCGTCCAGGGCGCTTTGCGCTACCGGTGGACCTTCCATCACACGACCCGCTCCGTCGACGAGAACCTCGCGCCCGACGAGACCGGCCGTCGTCTTACCCACCTCGTCGGCGGCGAGTTCCGCCAGGCGCTACTGCAGTCGGCCGACGCCGACTGGCAGGTGCTCGGCGGCGGCAAGTCGGCGAAGCTGTTGCGCAGGCCTCCGACGCGGCCGCGGGCCCGGCTCGAGCACGACCGGGTGAAGCAGCGCATTCTTCCCGAGGGCGAGCCGGTGCCGTTCCTGGTCGAGCTCGGCGTGATGATGCCCGACGGGAAGGTGCGTGCACAACGGTACGACAAGTTCCGGCAGGTCAACCGCTTCCTCGAGCTCGTCAGCGACATCCTCGACGAGCTTCCCCGGGGGAGGCTCCGCGTCGTCGACTTCGGGTCGGGGCGCTCGTACCTCACCTTCGCGCTGTATCACCTGCTGACCGGAGTGCACGGGCGTGACGCCGACGTCACCGGTCTCGACCTCAAGGAGGATGTGGTGGCCGAGTGCGAGGCGCTGGCGCGCCGGCTCGGAGCCGACGGACTGCGGTTCGAGGTGGGCGACATCGCGGGGTTCGCGGGCGTCGAGGGAGCCGACCTCGTCGTCAGCCTGCACGCGTGCGACACGGCCACCGACGCGGCCCTCGACCGGGCCGTGCGCGCGCAGGCACCGGTGATCCTCGCAGTGCCCTGCTGCCAGCACGAGCTTCTGCCGCAGCTCGAGAATGCCGAGTTGGCGCCCCTCCTGCGTCACGGGGTCCTCCGGGAGCGCTTTGCCGCCGAGGTCACGGATGCGGTGCGCGCGCAGCTGCTCGGCGCCGTCGGCTACGACGTGCAACTCGTCGAGTTCGTCGAGCTCGAGCACACGCCCAAGAACATCCTCATCCGGGCTGTGCGGCGTCCGTCGCGCGACCGTGCCAGGGCTCTGACGGACTACCGCACACTCAAGCGGGCGCTCGGGATCGACCCCGCACTCGAGCGCCTGCTCGGGCCGCTGCTGGAGCAGGAGTGAGCGCGACGCCCGTGGGGACGCACCGCAGGCGCAGGGTGGAGGCTGGTGCCGCCCGCCGCCCGGAGGAGCGTGTCGTGATGGCGGGCGCGACGTGACGGCGGGCACAACGGGTTTCGATCCAACCTGCGCGGCGGGTTTCGGTCCAACCTGCGCGGCGGGAGCCGGCGCTGCCGGTGCAGGGCGCACATGAGCTGCTCGGAGCTGTCGCTCGCAGCAGGAGAAGGCCTCGCCGGAACCGCGACAACGGCGGAGCGCTGGCTGCTTGTCGAGGTGCGCGGATCCTGGGGGCGGGACGCCGTTGCCGACAGCGGGCTGCCGGGCCGGGTGTGCGAGCTGTTGGAGGCGTTCGACGGCCGGGTGCAGTTGATCCGGCGGCCGGATCGTCGCGCCGGCACCACGGTTGTGCTCGCCGTGGTGACCGAGGGTGGCGGGGAGGCCCGCCGGCTCCAGCTCGATGCACTGGACGAGCTTCCTGCAGCCGATCGCGACGGCGGCGAGCCGGTCGACGGGCAGCTGCTCCTCGTGTGCGCGCACGGGCGCCGCGACGCCTGCTGTGCGCGGCTCGGCCTGCCGTTGTTCGACGCACTCGGCCCTCATGTCGGTTCCGCGCAGCTCTGGCAGTCATCGCATCTCGGAGGACACCGCTTCGCGCCGAACCTGCTGGCGCTGCCCTACGGCGTCCAGTTCGGCCGGATCCCGGTCGACGCAGCGCCTGCGGTGGCGGACGCCCTCGCCGCCGGGCGCATCTCACTCGAGTGGTACCGCGGCCGCACGCTCTACCCGGCGCCCGTGCAGGCAGCCGAGATCGCCGTGCGCTGTGCACGCGGCCTCGACGGGATCGGCGATCTGCGCCTGCTCTCGGTCACGTCCGGCTCCGTCCGCTTCGCGACCCCCGGCGGGGACGTGACGGTGCGGGTCGAGGAGAGCAGCGGCCCGTCCGTTCCTGCCAGCTGCGGCGCTGAGCCGGAGCGCGCACGCACCTGGCACGCGTCGATAGCCTGAGGAGCATGACGAGCGATCGTGTCTTCCTCATCACCGGTGCCTCGTCGGGCATCGGCGCCGCCACTGCCCGTGCGGCTGCGGCCGAGGGCTGGCGGCTCGTGCTCGCGGCGCGCTCGATCGAGACGCTGGAGGCGCTCGCCGCCGAGCTCGGCGGCCCGGATCGCGCGGTGGCGGTCGAGTGCGACGTCACGGACTGGGCCGACCAGCAGGCGGCGGTGATCACCTGCCTCGAGCACTTCGGCCGGCTCGACGCCGCCTGGGCGAACGCCGGCTTCGGCTCGCAGCGGAGCTTCCTCGGCGACACCGTCGACCACTGGCGCCAGCTGGTGCTGACGAACGTCTACGGCGTGGCGCTGACGATCCGTGCGACGATGCCCGCCCTGAAGGAGTCGAAGGGGCACCTGCTGCTCACCGGTTCGGCCACCGGCCGCCGGTCGGTTCCGGGCTCGCTCTACTCCGCCACCAAGCACGCAGTCCATGCGATGGGAGAGAACGCGCGCCTCGAGCTCGACGGCACGGGGGTGCGCGTCACCGTGATCGCGCCCGGCGTGGTGGACACTCCGTTTTTCGAGCAGGTGCCGCTCGACGAGCCGCTGTGGCCCGACGATGTCGCCCGCGCGGTCATGTACGCGCTCTCGCAGCCACCGCACGTCGACGTGAACGAGATCCTCGTGCGACCCACCGCGCAACCACAGTAGGCGGCCGTTGCAGGTCGATCGCTTCACGGGTCGATCGTTCGGGTCGAAGCTGAGGCGCACCCCGCCGCTGGTGCGGCCTCTCGTACGTCGCACCGAAACCCTCTCAGGCCGCTCGCCGAGCAGGGGCGGCGTCTATGAGCATGTCCGGATGGGCAGACGGTCTGTTCCGGTCAAACGTCTGGAGAGGCCGCGGTAGCTGCTCGGTGCTCGCCGACGCTCGAGCTGCGCTTCTACCTTCCCTGTCCCGACGGTCGGAGCAGCCTGGGCTGTCGTTGACAGCACGTGGGCCGACTGTCAGGCTCCCTGCGATCGCCAGTCCTATCGGAGGTTGTGGCGTGCGCTGTTCGGAACGAGCCGGAGCCGTTCGTCGTCTTCTCGCGCTCACCCTCTTCGCGCTGGTTTCTGTCGCCGCCGGGGGCGGATCTGACAAGGCGTCGCGCATTGCCTACACGTGCGGGACTCCCAACGAGATCTGCGTGATGAACGCGGACGGCACGCACGTGAGACGTCTCACTCACGGTCCGTCAAGGAACGAAGCGCCAAGCTGGTCACCAAACGGGAAGAGGATCGCGTTCCACAGCGACCGCGACGGCAACTCCGAGATCTACGCCATGAACGCCGACGGCAGCGACCAGAGGCGGCTCACGAACAGCCCCTGGAACGAAGCCGCTCCCAAATGGTCGCCCGACGGGGCCACGCTCGCCTACGTCAGCGACCGCGGCGGCAACGTGGAGATCTACGTGATGAATGTCGACGGCACGCGGCAGGTGAACCTCACCAAGAGTCCGGCCAGGGACTTCGACCCGGCGTGGGTTCCGAACACCAGCGCGTTCGCGTTTGCGAGCGACCGGGACGGCAAGGTCGAGGTGTACTTGATGGACGAGAGGGGGCAAGTCGCGAAATACTCGTCGGGGGGTGCCTTCGCTCCCGCCATCTCGCCGGATACGTCAAAACTGGCCGTCACCGGGCCGAACGGGATCTATGTGACCAAGTTCACCGGGGGCCCTTGGAGACGCCTCACGCTAGGGGGGTGGGATACCGAGCCCACGTGGTCGCCCAACGGGAAGAAGATTGCGTTTCGGCGCGGCAAGAACGGTCCTGGGGCCGAGATCTATGTGATCGACGCCGACGGCACCGGCCTCCGGAGGCTCACGAAAGACTCGGTCCCGGATGGGCTGCCCGACTGGTCGCCCCTGCCGGGCGGCTAGTGCGGCCTCTCGTAACGTTGCACGCGAAACCCCCTCAGGCCGCTCGCCGAGCAGATGCGGCACCGTTGACCAGCTTCCGGATACGCGGACGGTCTGAGTTTCCGGTCAAACGTTTGGAGAGACTTCACTACAGCGTCCGCTGGTAGGAGCGGAAACTCATCGTTGCGAAGCCCGTCGTCGCCACCACGAATCCCACGAGCAGGAGCATGAACCCGCCCATCTCGGTCCAGCTCGTGCCGGGCAGCGCCTCGCCGCGCGCGGCGCGCACGGCCCACTCGACCGGGTTCAGCAGCGACAGGGTCTGCATCCAGTCCGGAATCAGCGCGCGTGCGATCAGGAGCGAGGAGAAGAAGAGCAGCGGCAGTCCGATGAACTGCGCCACCGCGATCATCGACGCCTCCTGGCGCGTTCGCAGCGCCACCCCGTGGGAGAGCCCCGCGAACCCGGCGGCGACGAGGAAGGATGCGGCGAGGATGATGAACCAGCCGGGCGCGCCGCCGTTCGTCGCGCCGAGCGCGAGTCCCGTCACGAGGATCAGCAGCGCCTGCAGCGTCGCGACGATCGACGATTCGAGGATCCTGCCGAAGACGATCGCGCCACGGTGCGCCGGCGTCGCGAGGAACCGCTCGAGCACGCCACGATCGAGGTCCTCGATCATGCCCATCCCTGCCCACGACCCCGAGAAGAACGCCGTCATCACCGCGACGCCGGGGGTCAGGTAGTCGATGTACGACGTCGTCCCGAAGCCCGGCAGGTCGGTGATGCGCCGGAACAGCTGGCTGTAGAGCAGGAGCCAGAACATCGGTTGCACGACCATCACGACGATCCAGATCGGCTGCCGGGACAGATTGCGCAGCGTGCGTGCGCAGAGGTACAGCGTCTGCGAGACCACCGTGGTCACGAGCCCGCCTCGTCGTCGGAGCGGAAGCCGCGCCCCGTGTGATGCAGGTAGACGTCGTCGAGGGACGGCCGCGAGACCGTCACGGCGCTGACGCCGACGCCCGCTCCGTCGAGTGCGCCCAGGATCACGGGTACCGCCTGCGCGCCGTGCTCGACGCGCGCATGCAGTCGCCGGCCGTCGACCACAGTCTCATGGACGCCGTCGAGCGCCCGCACGACCTCGGCGGCCCTCTCGGCCGTGTCGCTCTCGAGGTCGACGGCGACAGCGTCCCCCCTCAGCGCCTGCTTGAGCTCCTCGGGCGAGCCTTCCACCACGACCTTGCCCCGGCTCACGATCGCAACGCGCTCGGCGAGCCTGTCGGCCTCCTCGAGATAGTGCGTGGTGAGCAGGATCGTCAGCCGCTCGCGTGTGGCAAGCCGCGAGAGCTCGTCCCACATCGCCGCGCGCGCCTCCGGGTCGAGACCGGTTGTGGGCTCGTCGAGGAACAGCACCTGCGGGCTGTGCATCAGGCCCGTCGCGACGTCGAGGCGGCGCTTCATGCCGCCCGAGTAGGTCTTCACCAGCGCGTCCGCCTTCTCGGCGAGCCCGAACGTCTCGAGCAGCTCCGTGGCGCGACGCTCGAGCCCGGCGCCCCGCATCCGCTGCAGCCGGCCCTGGAGGAGCAGGTTCTCCCGGCCCGTCGCCTCGCGGTCGACGCCCGACGCCTGTGGGACGTAGCCGATCGAGTGGCGTACGGCTCCTGGCTCGCGAGAGACGTCGTGGCCTGCAACCGTCGCGCTGCCGCCGTCGGGCCGGGTCAGCGTCGTCAGGATCCGGACGGTCGTCGACTTGCCCGCCCCGTTCGGGCCGAGCAGGCCGAACACCTGCCCCTCGGGCACCGAGAACGTGATCCCGTCGAGTGCCCGCACGCTGCCCTTGTAGGTCTTCTCGAGCCCGTCGACCACGATCGCGTCCACCGGACGATAGTAGGCGAGCGGCTCACGGCGGCGGCAGGCGTGGCGTGTCAACCGGTCGTGGCAGCTCTTTCTGCACGCGCCTGCCTTGCCGTCTCCGCGGCGCCGGGGATGACGATCGGGAGCCACCGGCGCGATTGCATGACTCCGGATGATCATGGCCGATCTCCCGCATCGCCGGCCGGCGGACGCGACACGGCGGAGCCGGCCGATCTCGCTACTGGGTCGGTTCCGCTTTCAGCCTGAGGGTATGGTCGGTGAACCAGACCACGCGTCGCTCCGCACCCGGCGGCGGGTCGCCTACGCTCGTGAAGGTGCCGAACGAGATGCGCACCCACAGGCCGGCTGCGAGCGGGCCCGGCGCCGAGATCGTCCCGGACCACGTCTTGCCCGGCTCGAGCACGACCGGGAGCGCCGGCGCGTAGCGGGTAGCGTTGCGGATCGCAGGGAGGGCGCCGTTCCTGTTGCGCCGTTCGAGCTCGTCGAGGTCACCGCTCGCGAACAGGAGCACGCCGAACGCCCGCTCGAGCGAGAAGCGCGGTGCTCCGACCTCCCAGCCGACGTCGGAGCGGTTCTCCACGGAGATGTCCGCAGACCAGCCGGTCTCTGTCACTGCGAACGACTGCACGCCGAAGACGAGCGCGGCCTGCTCTTCCGGATAGTGCTCGACCCAACGGAGCGTGAACCGCTGCGGCGGGGCCTTCTCCGCGGGCCGGAACGGCGCCTGCGATGTCCCGCACCCCGCGAGTAGCAGCGCTACGGGGACGAGCAGGAGTGCAAGTCGCATGCCGTGATGCTCGCACAACCCGTGCTGGTACTCTCGCCGTCGGCGTGGATCTTTACGAGTATCAGGGGAAAGAGCTGTTCCAGCGCGTGGGCATCCCCGTGTCGGAGGGGCGCCTGGCGACGACCCCGGGTGAGGCCAGGCAGGCGGCCGAGGTGCTCGGCGGGCCGGTCGTCGTCAAGGCCCAGGTGCTGACCGGCGGGCGCGGCAAGGCCGGGGGCGTCAAGCTTGCACGCACCGCCCACGAGGCGGAGGAGCACGCGAAGCGCATCATCGGGCTCGACATCAAGGGCCACGTCGTCAAGCGGCTGTGGGTCGAGCGGGCCTCCGACATCGCGAAGGAGTACTACCTCTCCCTCACGTTCGACCGTGGCGCCAAGCAGCCGCTGTTCATGTTCACGACGCAGGGCGGCATCGAGATCGAGCAGGTGGCGGAAGAGAGCCCGGAGGCGCTCGTGAAGTTGCACGTCGATCCGCTCGAGGGCTTCCACCCGTGGCAGGCGCGCCGCCTCGTCTACGGTGGCGGCGTCACGGACCCGTCGGAGCAGAAGCAGATCGCCGCCATCGTCGGCAAGCTGTACGAGGCGTTTGTCCGCTTCGACGCGATGCTCTGCGAGATCAACCCCTTGATCGTGACACCCGATGGCACCGTGAGGGCGCT
>Ga0315290_10002986_pt1 | contig 12045 bp, 13 predicted proteins | sample YL17G12_0_MG_FD_203627 | JGI IMG/M metagenome (GOLD analysis project Ga0315290, IMG submission 203627) | Sediment microbial communities from Yellowstone Lake, YNP, Wyoming, USA - YL17G12_0 | ecosystem: Environmental > Aquatic > Freshwater > Lake > Sediment | place: USA: Wyoming | collected...
TTCAACTATTCGAACGGCGCTCTCACCGGGTTCAAGTTCGCGAATCCGCCCGGGGTTGGGAATCAGGTCAAAGCCTACTACTCGTTTGACGGCGAGTTGAATGTCAAGGTTCCGGAGATCAAGCTGGACGTCAAGAAAGCTCCGGTTGAGGCGAAGGCCCGACGACTCAAGGCGCTGTGGTCCAGTGAGGCGGCGGAGGATCTTCGAGCCTTCCATGGATTGGACGCCGAGACCGAGATCGTTTCGATCATTGCTCAGGAAATCGCTCTGGAAATCGATCGAGAAATCATTTCGGAGTTGTTCCTCAATTCGACGGGAACGACCGCGACGTTCGACCGGATTCCTCCCGGTGGTATCTCGGAGTTGGATCACCTTCGCGCGATGCTCACTCAGATCGCAACTGTTGCGAACTTGATTCACAAGAAGACCTTGCGCGCACCCGCGAACTGGATCGTCACCAGTCCTGAGATTTCGGCGCTGTTGGCGCAGCTCACGACGCATGGTTTCTACAAGCCGGTCTGGTCAACTGACATGCAGCCGGATGCGGATCATGAGGTCATGCGGCCGCGAACGACGCAGGGGCAGTTCTCGATTTACAAGGCCGGAACGCTGATGAACAAGTGGACGATCTACGAAGATCCGTTCTTCACCAGCAACAAGCTCTTGATCGGTCTCAAGGGCGGATCATTCCTCGAGTCTGGCTATGTCTGGGCGCCGTACATTCCGTTGCAGGTCACTCCCACCTTCCTCGACCCATCCGACTTCTCATTCCGGAAGGGTTTGAGAACTAGGTATGCGAAGAAGATGCTGCGGCCAGATTTCTATGGTCAGGTGACGATTCAGCATCTCTAGCCTGTTGATTTTCCTATCGTTTCTGTCTATCCTCTTTTAGATTCAGTTCTTTCTCGTTCTCTCGAAATAAGATTTTTCGAGAACTCACCAACTTTCTTGCTTTCTGTCGATTTCTACATATTATGAGTCTATGAGAAAAATTGTCGAGTCTGTATGGTCTTCTGAAAAAGCGTGGTGGCTCGGGGTTACGTTTGGAGACGGCTACTCTGACAATCGTAAAGGTCGTCGGCGGGTTGTTCTGGTAGGGGGGGATCTAGATTTGCTTGAAAAGTGGTTGCGGTTGACGGCGGCGTCGAATCCGATTCGACAGAGATCGGATCGGTGTTGGAGTGTGGAGGTTGGGGATCAGGAGTTGACTACGTATCTGGAAAGCTATGGGATGAATGGGAAAAAAGGGGACTCGCTGCGTTGGCCCTTGGATCTTCCGGGCGAGTTTTTTGGGGATTTCATTCGAGGATTATGGGATACGGACGGATCGGTGCAACGGCAGAAAGGGGTGCAAGGGCGAGCAGATCTTTTGCGACTTTCTTTTTCGAACAAATCTGAATTTCTTGTTCGGGGTATAGCGACGCATGTTCCCTTTGAGTTGGCAGTGTCGACGTTTACGAAGAAGCAGGGTCGGTACAAGGACTATCTGTATTGGACTGTTTTGCTAGGAGGGCGTGAAGCAGAAACTTTCTTCGAGTGGCTTTATTTGAAGACCCCTACCGATCTTTATGCTGCGCGAAAACGACAAGTAGGTTTGGATTTTCTTGAGTGGGCAAAGGTGAATACCAGTTTGTGTGAACGCTGCGGGAGAGAGGTTCGAGCTAGTAAGCTTTGTCACCATTGCAAAAGAATTAGATGGGAAGGGGTGTGTTGTGCGGAGTGCGGCTCAGAAGAAGTGATAGCTAAAGGATTGTGTCGAGCGTGCTACCAAAAGCAGTGGAAGCAGGCGCGAGCGTCGTGGACTACGGATCCAAAAGCATTGCAATGGACAAAAGCTGTGTCTCAAGGGAACGCGGAGGAATCTTCAGAAGAAGTGATTAGGAAAGCGGTAGCGATTTTTCGGGAGAAGGGTTTTCCTTGGGTTATCATGAAAAGGGAGGAGCCGGGGGTGCTTGTAAAGGTGCAGGGAGGAGACGTGGTTTCGGAGCAAGGTATTCTTACGAAGGTAGGTCGTGTTGGCCAGACTATTTGCACCTCTTGTTTTCTTCATCGTTTTGAAGCTAAGCATCGAGATCGACCTTCTGTGGTGGATGCGTTTAATGATGATAGGTGGTTGAGAAGGGCGATTCATTATCAGTTGAAGCTTAATCTTCCGATTGTTCCTAACAGGGTTGTTCATACTCTCCTGGCTATGATCAAAGGTCCTACCAATTTTCCACCAGTGCTTGCGCGTTGGCTTGTCGATCAGTGTGCGTCGCAAAATGGTGTCGTCTTTGACCCTTGTTCGGGCTATGGCGGTCGGCTTCTCGGATCGATTGCCAGTCACAAGAATGTCTCGTATATCGGATTCGATGTAGAGCCTCGGAGCGTGCATGGAGGCGAGCGTCTTGCAAAACTCATTGAAGCACAAGATCGGGTTCGGATGGAGCAGCACGGGGTAGAGGATGATGTGGAGTGGCCGAAGGCTGATTTGATCTTGACAAGTCCTCCTTACTACGATCGTGAGGTCTACGGGTCGATTTCGGAGAGTTACCGGAAGCGTTATCCGACCTATGACTCTTGGGTTGAGGGGTTTTTGACTCCTTTGGTTCGAAAGGCGCTTCGAGCGGCTCCGACGGTGATTCTCAATGTGGCTCCTATTCGATGCGGTCGAACTAGGTACGATCTTGGCGCGGCGGTAAGAGAACTGACAAAAGGTAGGGGGGAAGTAGTTCGGGAGTTTATATGGAGGCCTTCTTCATTCGGGGCTAAGAGTCACTACGAGAATATCCTTGTTATCAGTTTGTTAGGAGGGCTTGGATCGTGAGTAGTAATTATCCCTATATTGTTTTCATGAAAGTTGGCCTGCATGCAGGCGAGGATTTCGCATCGATTATTCAGCGTAAGAAGCAAGAGATTGCGGATACAGAAAGTGCATTTTGGGGTTATGGTGGGATGGTTTGTCATCCTCTTACTCAGGTACGCCCGTTTGCGCAACGTGTGATTTCTACAGGGGCACATCCGTTTTTACTTATGAATGTCATCAAAGGCAGAGCAGGATTTCCGAGCAAAGGGGCGGTGAGAGCTTCGGAGTACACAATAGATCGGAAGAACTGGTTTGCGGTTCCGGACGGAGTGTGTGTTACTGGATCCAAGAACGCATTAGTGATCGAGGATCTTCAAGAAGTGTGTCTCGATCTTTCTTTGATAGATTACGAGGTAGCGGTGGGGCCAAACAAGGGGCGGAACGCGGTTTGCTACTTACAAGGGAGAACGGACAAAGCGTGTCTTGAGTTGACCGTGGATAGGAAGCCAGGGACTCCGCTTCACACGATTTCGTATGTTGCGCGGCTGTGCGAGCCGTGGGCAGTCGTGCTTCGGAGCTGAAATGAGAGTGCGTGTCAGGGGGGGGGTGAAGTGATCCTTCTTAAAGCAGAGAGCCCGCACCATTGCGGGCTACTCTTTGACGATGGATAGTGGGTTACTGTTGAGTGAATGGTTGCAGTTTTCAATCCACCTGTCAATATGCGTTAGATCCGTACACTCGCCTACAGTCTGCTCTTGAAGGTTCTTCGTCTTCAAAAGATCTCTTTGGTGGTGTATGCTGGGTAAAGGGTGGTTGCTATTGGCAAACAATGTATTGGAAGAACTGCGTGTGCTAGGTGTATTGGGGTCTGGATCCCTGCTTTCTCTTCGAGGAGCTTCGTCGGAATCCGAGCAGGTCGAGAAGATCGACTCTTCTCGAAAAGCTCGAACGATGGCGATACTGGATGAGTTGCTGGATCGGGTAGACGGGTTTCGATCTGAAATTCAGGAGTTGCGAGCCCTGTGGGCAGATGAGGTTCAGGAGGCGGTTTCGGAAGAAGGACCGCAGGTGGCTGCGCAAGATAGTGTTAGTGCCAACGTTGACGCGGATGCTACTGTTTCTGTGAAGTCTTCGTATGAAGAGGTTCTTGCACGTGCGTTGCGCAAGATTCGGGGGGAGGAGTCGTCGTCAAAAACGGGTTCCATTCCGGATGAAGACGCTCCGTATGTTGGGCATGTTCGATCCATTTCGGATCAGGGGTTGGATGAAGAGGTGACCCTTGGTACCATTGGAACTATCAAACCAAGTTTTCCAGAACGGGAGAATTGATAATGGCTCGAAAATTTCGGTGTCGATCCGATATGGCGTATGTGATGCTGGCTGGACTGGGCAAAGTGAGTGGTGGTCGGGTGATCGAGGGTGATCAGTACGCTAGGCTCTGTCCGCAGCTTCTCGAGGAAGTGAAGTCAACCGATTCGGGTTTTTCTCGGGAGACGTCTGAAATTCCTCGTGTGGTTTCTGTTCTCGTTTCTGCTCCTGTTCCTCTTGCTACTGGGCCTTCGCCTGTGTTTGTTCCTCCTTTGTCAGTGCCTGTTGTGGTTGCGCCGTCTGTTGTTGAGGTGGTGTCGAGCGCTGAGCCAATTTCTGAGTTGGAGTTGGATGCGCAGGTCGAAGAGCCCTCGATGATCTGGACGAAAGCTCAACTTACTGAGTACGCCGAGGTACTTGGTATTTATGTCGAACCAGGAATGACTAAGGGGCAGATTCTTGCGGCGATTAAGGAGGCTGAGGCGTGACTCACAAAGGAGTTGGTGTGATTAAGGAATGTTCGAAGTGCGGAAATAAGCAGCTTTTGGTTGAGGATCTTGGGGAAGGCCGGCAGCGGATCAAGTGTTCGCAGTGCGGTCTCCAAGAAATTCGAGACGCTCAAGGGCGAAAACTTCTGTTGAACGAATGGACTCCTGATAATATCTTGCTGTCATAGCAGAGGTATCGAATGGCACGTCCCAGTAACAACAAATTGATGAATCGAGAGGAGCTGGGGCAGTGGGTACTCCGGCGGCTTGGTGCTCCTCTGTGGAAGATCGAGTTGTGTCAGGGGCATATTGACGATGCTATAGAGCAGGGAGTTCGTTGGTTTGCGGCCAAGAAGGGTATTCAGAAGCTCTTCAATATGTACATGAACTCGGGTCAAGTTGAGTACCCACTTGATTCGGAGATCGATCGTGTCATTGATGTTATGCCAACCGAGCAGAAGTTGGATCTGTCCTTGGTTTTTTCTCCGTTCACTTTGTTGGAGGAGAAGATTCCGTACGATGTATTCGCGTCTGGTGCTTCTGGGGGTTTGTATTCTAGCTATGTGCAGGCTCTGCAATACATAAAAGTGGCGAAGAGGGTTCTGAGTGCGGAGTTCGAGTGGTCGCAACTACACAATACGTTGATTCTTTCGCCGATTCCTGTCCAATCTCGGCCGATTGTTGTTTTGGCGAAAATTAACTTCACTCGCATCGAAGAGCTACAGGAACGAGATCACGACCTGATTAAGCGTTACACTTTGGCTCAGGCGATGAAAGATCTCGCGTGGGTCCGAGGCAAGTATGGGGAGTACCCTGGGGCTCAAGGAACGGTGACTCTCAATTGGGATCGACTTCTGGATTGGTCTGATAACGAGATCGAAAAGTTGAACGAAGAGATCATGGATAGCGCGGGTCCGATGGGGATCTTGTGTCGATGACAACTAAGTGCAAGAAGGCGGATGGTTGCGAGTTTGCGAAACTCGTGCCTATTTGCGCGACTCCATGTCCTCCTTTTAAGATTGATGAGGCTGATGCGGCTTTATACGATCACTTCGCTCAGGAATCGGTTTACGCACATGGAACGGAGTTGCTCTTTTGGCATCAAGACCTCCACAAGTCCCGAAGGGATCCGTTGTACGACGAGCCTATTGATCGGGATTGGCGGGGTCCGTTCACGCTGAATGGTTTTGTTACCTACATGGAATCAACTCCCCAGATGAGAGAAGAGGGTCTGGTGATCAGATGGGAGGGGGAGATTTGGGTTGCTCGGAAGGAGTTGGAAGATAAAGGGGCTCCAATTCCTACCGAAGGGGATGTGTTTAAGTTTTGGGAGAATCGTTTCTTTACGGAGTACAGTGTTGCTGCGGAAGAAGGTGTTCCAAACGCTGGGTACTACTTTGATGTTATTCACACGAAGGATGATGGTCATATTGGGGATACTGCTTATTTTGTTGGGATAAGTCTTCGGGTTATTCGTAGAACTGAGTTTACGCCGGAACGGAGGTTAGGCGCTTGATGGACGCGGTTAAGATTGCATTGGAGGTTCAGAAGGGTTTATCGATCTTTTGTGCGACTTGTGTTCTGTACTGGCAGGGGCTTGAGCTGGGCTTGCCGAAGTGTGCTGCTAAAGGGGTTTGTGGATCTCCATTGGCGGGGTTGGACTTTCCCTATTACCGGGGACCTATAACTGACTTTTCCAGGTGGTGCTTCGTGTGTGGTTCCAGTTCGTACTACGGTGTGAGTGTGTCTCGGAGCGAGAGGGTTCTTGGTATGTGTCGCGAGCATATTCGGATGCTTCAGGAGGTGACTCCGTGTCGCGTTGACGGGGGTGCAAAGCGAACGAACGGTGTCGAAGTTGTGAATATTCAGACAGGATCTGGGCGGGTTGCTTCTGATCGCTTTTTTGGTGTTTCGAAGAAGACTCTCGGTCAGACGATCTTTGAGGCAGAAGCGGATTTTCGGGTGAAGGCTGGTTGATGTTAGCAGTTTCTACGACTGGTCTTACGGACGTTGTTCGGCTGACAACCGAATGGCCAAAGCGAGCACAGGCTGCTCGTAATCGATTTTTAGTTCTTGCTGTAAGTAAGATTTATGAAACGCTTATTGAGAACATACCGAATGACCACAAAGATCTTCGGGATTCCTTGCAGCTATCCCGAATAACCGGACTCCCTGACAGTTTCTTTGGTTTGGTTATTCACTCCCGAGTAAAATGGTCGAAGCTCGACAAATCTTCTGTTGACTCTTGTGTTTTGTATGTGAGTGCTAAAGCGAAGTTGTCCCAACGTGTTCCTCCAGAAGTGAGGGTTTTGGAAGAGCATAGTCCGTGGACTGTAGACACTCTCCCATTTCAACCGGATGTAAAGGTCGCTACGGTGGTTTCGAGGAAGGTACGATCCTCGACTGTGGATCGTGTTCGGGCGAATCGTAAACAGGATCGGGGTCGGTGGATTCGCAAGCTCAATAAGTTGGGTATTCGGGAGACTCGAAAAGACAAGAGATTCTCTGAGCACACTACTCGTGCTGTTTCGGATCTCGAGTTCGAGTCGGTTCGTTTGGAGTTCGGGTTGGGAGGGTCTCGGGCAATTCCGCACTGGCGTCCGGCGATTCTGAAAGTTAACTCGAGGGGAGGGGTGACTGCAATTACTCGACGGCGTGAATTCATGAAAGCCTTTCTTACTCCCGGGTTTGGGCGTTGGAAGCTTTGGTTGAAGACGGTTCATCCCAAGGCCTCGCTTCGTCGAGTTGGTCGGTATCATTCCTTTCAAACGAAGTTAGGAATACGAGCCACCAAGTGAAGGCACGATTGAAGAAGAAGTTGGTGAAAAAGGCGTGGCAGCAGGTCGTAGACTATGCTTTTGATCAGTACATTGAGCACGTTGTTGATCGCTTGATAGGGTTGGGGTTGGATAGTAATGTAGCGTTAGAGGCTGTATTTACGTCCGCAGATTTTTTCACTGAGCAGGGCGATCTGCCAGTATTTCCGGATGATCGATCTACTCAACTCGAGCGCGGGGAGTGGTTGGTGGCGGCAGTAGATACCGGGTTTCTGGACTTTGTTGTGGAAGCTGTGGAAGGTGAGGTCGTAAGTGCGTGATCCTCAGGTGCCTCAGGGATGTGTCGAGGATCGTGCAGAGGGGCGACAGCCTTCTGGTATGGTGGGTCTGCGTAATTTTGATGAGGGAGTTGTAATCACACTTGGAGGAAAGCTCGGGGAGGAGAGTGGCAAGGGTTCAGAGAGCAATTTCTACTTGCCCTCGTCGGTGCTTTCTCCGGTCGAGGCTCCGCCTGGGTTGCCTGGTATTCCCATCACGTTTTCTCATCCTGAGGACATGTACGAACGGTATCGGCAACCCGTCATTGTGGTGCGTCGAGATGACATCAGTCCGGCAATGAATCGCTGGCATCCAGGCATGCATGAGTGGCGTGTACCTGCGCGAGGAGCGCAAGATCGTCAGGTTGTATTTGGCGTTGGGACGACTACAGAGCGGACAGTCACAGGTTACGATCGTTACGAGAGCAAAGAGATGGCTGTTCCGTTTGATATAACCTACTCGCTTTCGATTCTGGCTCGACATCGGGGTAAAGGCGGCGGGGCTCCGCGGCATGTTCCTGTCGGGTTTGAGGGTGCGGCAGGATCGCCCCGGAATCAGGTTAATCAGATTCTGGATCATGTTCTTCGGGTGTTTCCTCCCTATTGCCAAGTTTTCGTGATAGATAGTCTAGGAGACACGCGTAGGTATTCGGCGTTTATGGAAGCCATTTCTCATCTGGACGAGGTTCCAGATGTTACAGAACGTGTATTAGGATTTGCAGTAACTCTTCGAGTTGAAGCTGAGTTGGATCTCAATGACCCGATTGTTGAGCGAGCTGTGACACAGCCATTGACGATAAGGTCCAAAGTGTTGTAAAGAACTAGAGAAATTAACTACTGTGGTGTTCAAAGAACAGCGTTCGGTGAGGACGCGAAGGTAGGAGGAGCACAATGGCAGAGCTACTGTCGGCTGGAGTCTTCATCGAAGAGGTGCCGACTGCTGTTCAAGTGGTGCAGCCGGTGTCGACCAGCAATATGGGTATTGCTGGAGGCTCCCAGCGTGGTCCAACGAATGAGGCGACGCTTATCACGTCGTTTGAGCAGTACACGCGAGTGTTCGGATCTTTGATTGCTGAGTCTCGCGCAGGGCTATCGATGGCCGCCTACTTTGCGAATGGTGGGCGACGATCTTTTTTCGTTCGGGTCATGCCGGGTGATGCGGTTGTGGCGGACGGCTGGATTACCAGTGCGCGAAAAGATTTCCAAACCAACATTGGCGATGGTGCTGCCGCGACGGTTACTCAGCTTGTTTTGACGCCGACGCTGTTGGATCTGCCGGTGATGAGTGTGGACGGGGTTGCGGGGGTTGGGTTCCGTTGGAGATCAAACGGTACTCCGGTTGTGTTGCAGTCGATGCGGAATCGGGCTGATTCCGCGGTTGTTGCGCTGGTGAATGGGACTGTGAGTTATGAGGCACGGATTCTTGCTTCGGCGTTGCCGACTGATCTTGATATTGCGCTTCCTTGTGTGATGCCGGGCGAGACGATTATCCTGACCTGGAATCCGGATGGTGTTGGCGACATCACGATGACGTTGACGCAGTTTGGAACGGATTTTGTGGCGACGGGCACAACGGCCGAAGGTTCGATTGGGGTGCTGGATCTGGTTCGGGGGTTTCTCTCGGTGATCTTTGATGGGACAGACGTTCCTGTTGCGGGATGTCTTGGGAATCTTCGTCTTGACTACACGCCAGGAACAGCGATTCGTTCCATTTCAGATAACGGTTCGGGTGTGATTGTCGATGATGGCAGTGGGACGCTGACAGGTGCTGGAGCAATCACGTACTTGACGGGTGCCTATACGTTCACGACGACGGTGCCTTGTACGGTCGGGACGGCGTGCCCTGTGGTCGCGGACTGCGCGGTTCAGGCATGGGAGTTGAATCCGGTTTCGGTGGGTTCCTGGGCCAACACTATGAAAGTAGAGGTTCAGGGCAATCCGGACTACTACACGGTTGCGACGGACACCTACTCGCGGTTCAACGTCAACATCCTCTTGCTGAACTCTTCGACCGGGCTCTATGACATCATGGAGACGCACGAGGAGTTGACGTTCACGGATCCTACCTCGCCGAAGTACTTTCCGGACGTTCTCAATGACTTGTCGGATTTCGTCGATGTGGTTGATCCGGCATTGCACGCAGAGGCTCCCAGTTCTTTGGCAGGTTGGGCGCGCAGTGTGGTGGTGGCGGCGGGGGATGCGGCGGTCGGGAATCGAGCTATCAAGACAACGTTGCCGCATTCAGTGATCGTGCCGAGAACCTTCCGATTGACGTACCTTGATGTCGGAGCGGTTACGAGAACGATCACCGATGACGGGGCTGGAAATCTCATCGGGGATGTGGACGGTGCTGGAGTCAATGCCATAACCTATACAAGCGGTGCGATTGACCTGCTGGTGGCTACCGCCATTGATTCGGGTCAGCTTGTTTTGGCGACGTATCGATCCGAGTCGGTGGAGAACTTTCATCGCGACGTTTTTGTGGATGGCGCGAATGGGACCTTCACGAATCCGGCCGAGTATGGGCGTAGTCAGTTCACGGCGCCGGGGCTGATGGCGTCTTACCAAGGTATCTACGCGTTGAGTCGGATTGAGGAGTTGATGCAGGTTGTTCTTCCGGACTTTGCGGGAGATACGCAGATCTCCAAGGATCTGCTGGACTACGTGGCGGGGCGACAGTCTTTGCCGGCGGGCGGAGATCGCTTTGCCATTTTGATGGTGCCTCAAGGCTATACGGCGCAGGAAGCAGTGAACTGGATTCGGTTTGATATGGCGCAGTATACCAAGTACGCAGCGTTCTACTGGCCTTGGGTGAAGATTGCGGATCCTTTGGCGGACAATCGTCCGTTGGTGTTTCCTCCGCTCGGACATATCGCGGGTATCTATGCTCGTACGGATGCCACGCGTAACGTGGCCAAGTCTCCGGCTGGTACGATCGATGGTGCTCTGCGTTTTCTGATTGGTTTGGAATCTCCGAACGATCAAGCAACACGGGACATTGTCTATCCGGCTCGGATCAACCCGTTGATCTCGGGTTCGCAGACGGGGCTGGCTGTTTGGGGGTCGCGAACGGCGTCGCTCGATTCGTCTTGGCGCTACATCAATGTGGAGCGCTTGTTCATGTTCGTCGAGCGGTCAGTTTTCAACTCGACGTTCTGGATTTGTTTCGAAAACAATGGATCGGGTCTGTGGTCTCGGATTAAGGCCCAGATTCAGAGTTTCTTGAATGGGCTCTTTACGGATGCGATGTTGGCAGGGACGACTCCGGCAGAAGCCTTTTATGTCATTGTTGACGAGACGAACAATGACCAGGCTTCAATTGATGCGGGTCAGGTGATTGTGGATATTGGGATCGCACCGTTGAAGCCAGCGGAGTTCGTGCGCTTCCGGTTGGCTCAGAAGACACTTTCAACCTGAGATAACTGACAGGGGCTTTGCTTCGAGTATAGATTGAAGCATCGAAACGAAGGAGAAGAGCTATGGCGACGTTGACAATAGTGAATCTTGCCTCCGAGCCAACCAACATCCGAGAGTTGTACTACGCGTTGAAGGTTGGCGAGACGATCACCATTGATCGCGCATCGGTGGATATTCCTGGGATGACTGGTCTGATCGAGGCGGTTGCAGCCAAGCTCGTGTCGCTGGCTGTCACCTACTCGCCAGACGAGCTTGCCACTGGTCTGATGCAGCCTCCTTGGTCGGTGGAAGCGCAGGATATGGCGCGCGTCAATGCTGCGGATCCGGCTGCAGGGACGTTCACAATCCGTGTGCTGTTTGCGGCAGGATTGGGTGGAAATCCGGATGATGTGACGATCTACGCGGCGAATGCGCTACCGTACAAGTTCCGTGTGCTGGACGCGATTGCCTATGTGTCAACCAACGTGGCGTTGATGACGTTGGATGTGTGGACGCGACCATCGGGCGCGGGAACGCACCTTGCGTCCATGTCTGGGGCGACGACGGGACGCAATCCCAATCTGCTCACGGCTTCGGCGGTGGCAACTCCTGGCACTTTGGAGGGGTTGTTTGTGAATCGAGGCGATGACGGGATCGCAGGGGAAGTTCTTCTGACTTGTCGGCTGGAAAACTAGGCTGGACTTGTTCAGGAGTTCTACGTTAGGTTTGATGTAAGGAGGCACTCATGGCGCGTCCGGTAGCAACGGATTTTATTCATTCCATGCGGTTTCAAGTCGTGACCATTGATGGAGGTCGGCCGAGTTTGCGGCCGGAAGGGCGTCCTGAGGCCGGTTTCACTACCGTCTCGACGCCTGAGGCAACGGTGGAGGCTGTTGAGTATCGTGAAGGAACGTTTCTCTACACGCGGAAGTACCCTGGGGTTGCGACGATGGGGGACATCACCTGCAATCGCG
>Ga0315290_10002987_pt1 | contig 12043 bp, 13 predicted proteins | sample YL17G12_0_MG_FD_203627 | JGI IMG/M metagenome (GOLD analysis project Ga0315290, IMG submission 203627) | Sediment microbial communities from Yellowstone Lake, YNP, Wyoming, USA - YL17G12_0 | ecosystem: Environmental > Aquatic > Freshwater > Lake > Sediment | place: USA: Wyoming | collected...
CATCTTTGCTCGAACCCGCGGTCGTAGAAACCGAGAAAAATGGCTTGATTCGTGCTTGCGAGATAATGCATAGCCTTCGGCCTTCAGCCTGAACACCTGAGTAGGTACGGCCCATCTACCATTTCTTGCATCCTGAACCAGTAGATTTTAACCAAGATCCTCTCGTGCTGAGCGCTATGCAGCCTGGACGAAAACCATTTGACGCGAACCAGGCCATCTCGACGATTTTCTTCGAACGATCGAGCCGGCTCTTTCATGAGTTGTATCCAAGCTTGAAGAAACTTCGGCACCATCGACTGGCATTTTTCGCCTATCCACTCAGCGGCGGCTTTGAGCGCCCGTCTTTCATCCCGACGTGGATGATGCCTCCTCTCCTAACTCTCGAACGTTTCTTGGGTGTATTGAGTCGATACCTCGCCTTTCGCATTCTCGTTGTGTTGGAGAAGGGATCTACTTGAGGGGAGCTGAAGGCAAGCGACGAGATGGGCTGAATCATCCTTGGTCGCATCAAGTATCTTCGAAGAAAGACCAGACAGACCAAATAGACGAGAGAGACCAGATGAACCAGATCAACCAAATCAACGTTCAAGCGTATGAGTCAATGGAAGAATTGAAAGAGAGAAATTGAAGTCCCTCTCTTTTCAGGGTATTGATTTGTCCGGTTCGCGTGGCAAGAAAGGGCGAGGGAATGAGGTTGGAGGTAGTACGGGGTCCGTTGAAAGGTGTTCGTGGTGTCCTGCGACGAGAGGACAAGTGGCATCGGCTTGTCGTGGCGAAGCATCGTATTAAACAAGCGGCTGCTGTGAAGATTGATGCAGCAGACGTCATCCTGCTTTGAACAGGTAACCGGGCCAGCAGTTAGGGGATAGACTTTTTTACATGTAGCGCAAAGGATTGATGATGAGCAAGACGTTTCTGTCAGGCAAAAGTATTCTGGTCACGGGTGGCACCGGATCGTTCGGGAGGAAATTCGCAGAGATTATCCTCGCCGAGTATCAACCGAAGAAGTTGATTATCTTGAGTCGGGATGAACTGAAGCAGCATGAGATGCGGCAACGATTGCCAGATGGGCCTGATTCTCCTGTCCGGTACTTCATCGGCGACGTGCGTGACCGGGATCGCCTCTACCGGGCCTTTCATGGCGTGGATATCGTTGTGCATGCGGCAGCCTTGAAGCAGGTTCCTGCCTGCGAGTACAACCCGTTCGAGGCGGTGCAGACGAACATTATCGGCGGGAAAAATGTCATCGATGCGGCGATTGATTGCGGGGTCAAGCGTGTTCTGGCGATCAGCACCGACAAGGCCGTCAACCCGGTCAATTTATACGGAGCGACGAAGCTCTGTGCGGAAAAGCTCTTTGTCGGTGGGCATGCCTATGCAGGACATCGGGAGACACGATTCTCCTGCGCCCGGTACGGCAATGTTGTGGGAAGTCGGGGTAGCGTCATCCCTATTTTTCTCGAACAGAAGCGCAAGGGGAAGCTTACGATTACCGATTCAAAAATGACCCGTTTCTGGATTACGTTAGAGCAAGGCGTGCGTTTCGTGATTCAGTGTATCGAGCAGATGCACGGCGGAGAAATTTTCATTCCAAAGATTCCCTCCATGAGCATGATGGCGCTGGCCAAAGCGCTGGCGCCAGACTGTGGCGTGGAATTCATCGGGATCAGGCCCGGCGAAAAGCTGCACGAGGTGCTCGTATCCGAAGAAGAAGCCCGATATGTCCTCGAACTGAAGGATCGGTTTGTGCTCCTTCCGCTTGACACAGAGCAGGCGATGAAAAACTGGCCGGGTGGAACACCGTTGCCGCAGGGATTCAGGTACACCAGCGATGAGAACCCCCAGCAACTGACGGCGGAGTCCTTGCTGAAACTCATGGGTTCTATGGCGTAATGGCGCAGGTCGTTCTCGCAATCAACGGTGGTTCCCCGGTTCGGGCAACAATGCTCCCATACGGGAGGCAGTCCGTGGACGACCAGGACATCCAGGCTGTGGTCGCCGCCTTGCGCTCCGATTGGCTCACGACTGGCCCGAAGGTAGCGGAGTTTGAAGCAGCCTTTGCGGAAACCGTGGGGGCCGGCTATGCCGTGGCGGTCAGCAGCGGAACGGCGGCGTTACATGCAGCGACCTTTGCTGCTGGAATCGGTTCAGGCGACGAAGTGATCACCACTCCCATGACCTTTGCCGCGACGGCGAACTGCATACGGTATCAAGGCGGGATCGTCGTGTTTGCCGATGTGCGGAAGGACACCCTTAACCTGGACCCGGCGGAGGTTGAAGCCTGCATGACGCCGAAGACCAAAGCCATCGTGACGGTCGATTACACGGGACAGCCGTCGGACCTGGATGAACTAAACGCCATCGCGTCGCGACAAGGTCTGACCGTGATCGACGACGCGTCGCACGCGCTTGGGGCCACGTACCGAACGCGTCGGATTGGGGCGCTGGCCGACCTCACCACCTTCAGCCTCCATCCGGTGAAACACATTACGACAGGCGAAGGCGGGATGGTGACGACCGACAATCATGAACTGGCGTCGCGCCTCCGTAGATTTCGCACGCACGGGATTACGACAGACTTTCGCGACCGCGAGCGGGAAGGGTCCTGGTTGTACGAGATGGTAGAGCTCGGCTTCAATTATCGCCTGACCGATTTCCAGTCCGCGCTCGGACTATCGCAATTGAGTAAGCTTGATGGGTGGGTTGTACGTCGCCGCGAGATGGCGGCTCGATACACGACGGCCTTTACCTCGTTGCCTGAAATCGAGATGCCGACAGTGCTGCCGGATCGCGAGTCGGCATGGCATCTCTACGTCATTCGGTTGAATTTGGATCGTCTCCGCGCGGGACGCGCCGAGGTGTTCAAAGCTCTGCGGGCTGAGAATATCGGTGTGAACGTCCATTACATACCCGTTCCCTGGCATCCCTATTATCAGGCCCTGGGCTATAAGAAGGGCGAGTGGCCAGTGGCCGAGGACGCCTATGAGCGGATGATCAGCCTGCCGATCTTCCCGGCCATGACAGACGGAGATGTGGAAGACGTCATCGCCGCTGTGACGAAGGTGGTCAGCCACTTCCGGAAATGACACATGTTGTACGGGGGGCATTTCGCACAGGCGGCGGGCGCCGTATCGGGTTCGGTCATGTCCACCGGTGCTTGTCATTGGAGGTGGTGCTTCGAGCACAGGGGGCACAAATCCTGTTTCTGTTGGACGGAGACTTCGAAGTGTGTGGCTGGTGGCGGCAGAGGGTTGTGAAATTGTGTGCGTTCGCTTTAAACATGATTTGGAGGACGACGCCTGTCAGTGGAGAGCTCATTGCGTGGGCATGATCACGCAGAGTGCCGTCAAGTGTTCCGAATCGAACACGTATACCGCGCAGAACCAGTCGCACTCTCAGCGCAAGTGAGGACGGGCGGTGCGGCTCAACCTGCCGCAGCGGCGTTTGTTGCGACTGAGGAATACTTGGAGCGACGCTTCCGGCATGGGCGCTTATGGAATACGGGTGAAGACTCTTTTCGAATCGCCCGTACTGGACATTCGGCCTTGGTCGAGGCACTTTAATGACGGGAAGGTTTAGGGTCTAAAAATGAAACCCACGAAAATATTTTTAGCCGATTTAGCTCATACCCATTCTGTAGACAATTCTTCTCTGACGATTCCCCTCAACATAGGGTTCGTTAAATCCTACGCTGTTGCCGTCCACAGCTCCAGTGTCAACATCAGTCTATTTAAGCACCCCGAGAAATTTCTCTGCTCTATTAGTGATGAGCAGCCAGAGATTATTGGCTTCTCTAACTATGGATGGAACCAGAACTTGAATTGGACCGTGGGGAAATACGTTCGGAAACTGCTTCCCAAGGCCCTAATTGTGGCAGGCGGACCAAATATTGATTCTGATCCAGATCTGCGCAGAAATTTTCTGAAACGTCACGACTATCTTAATTTCCTAATTGTTGATGCGGGGGAAGAGCCGTTCGCAGAACTAATAGATTGGTGGCGCGATGGAGGAGGCAACTACAATCTGTTACCTCGGAACGTCGTTTGGCTGGAAGGTAGTGAAGTAAAGTGCAGCGATGAACGACCACTGAAAAAAAACATAGATAAAAGACCTTCGCCCTACCTTGAAGGGCATTTGGACGAGTTCATTGATGCTGGGATGGTTCCCATGTTTGAGACCAATCGTGGATGCCCATTCCTGTGCACATTCTGCGCTTGGGGTGCTGCATCAAAGAATTTAGTGCAGAGACTTGACTTCGATACTTGTCTTGCTGAGATTGCCTATGTCGGTAAGCGTTCTGTCGCACAAACGTGGATAGTATGTGATGCTAACTTCGGCATTCTGAAAAGGGATGTAGAGATTGCAAAAACAATCCGCCAGATTAAGGACGAAAAGGGGTGCCCGGAGAAGTGTCATATTTGGCTTGCAAAGAATGTGACGGAGCGAAACTTGGAGATTGGAAGTATTCTTGGGGATATGACGGTTCCAGTTATGGCTATACAGAGTCTAGATGACGAGGTGCTGGTTAATATCAAGCGCGATAACATATCTACAGAAACATATGTCGAGTATCAGAAAAAGTTTCACAAAATAGGAAGTAGGACGTACTCGGATCTAATCGTCCCACTGCCTGGCGAAACTCTGCAGACACATATTAAGGCCTTGAGCAGTCTTTTTGGCTTCGGCGTTGATATGATCGCGAATCACAATATGCGGCTCTTGGCAGGAGCAGAAACTAACTCAACCGAAACACGCCAAAAGTTTAATTTCCGCACGCGCTACCGTCTTATTCACGGAGACGCAGGCCGCTATCGCTGTCCCGACGGTACAACTCTCGAGGCTTTTGAATATGAGGAAAGTCTTCGTCAGACAGGCACCATGAGTGAGGACGACTTGTTTTATCTGCGGAAGTTGCACTTCCTCGTTAATTTTGCCTGGAACATGGAAGTGTATAAGCCTCTCCTGAAAGTAGCGCATCTCTATGGCGTTAACCCTATAGATGTACTGCAAGCTATTCTTGAGAATCGTGCCTTGCCGGATACTGCCTTTGCGGATGCCCAAAAGCAGATTAATGATTTTCTCATTCGCTTCGACCAGATGTCTCATTCTGAATGGTTCGATTCCGCTGAGGAGATCGAGGCATTTTTTGCCAGCGAGCGGAACTTTGAGCGCCTAATCGACCATGAGTTTGAGAAGCTTAATATTTCCTTCAGCGTCATTCTTCTGCAAAACTACAAGCAGGCTTTCGACGCCGTCATACAGCACATTGTTAGATCACTCGGGCATGTTCCTGGACCTGTGCTAGATGCCGTTGCTACCTTTACCTTTACGAGGTTCCCTGCATTGGACATTGAGGTGGATCAGTTTACTGTCAGTATCCCATCTAACCTCAGTGATCTGACCGAGGCAACTGCGGTCAGTTTTAGTCCGTCTCCGGAGCATGTAATCATTCATTTCTCTGAAAACCCTAAGCGTGCCAGATTGCGAAGCGTACTTGAGGACCATCAAGGCCGAACACTTTCAAAGATACTTGACACTCATGATATTACTCTAAGCGATCTGCAGCTCACCGTTCACGAGAGATTTGCGGTACAGTCTTTGATTTATGACAGCGAATAACTGGCTGGATTTTAAATGGACAGATGCTGATTTCGAAGTATGGTAAAAGATTTTCATATTTCTGCGCACGTCTTGGCCGTCGATGGAGCGGGGTTTTTAGGGGGATTTTGTACGATCGCTTGATCTGGGAATGGGGCGTTACGGGGTGTGATTCTGGAGGATCGTGAGTTGGTAAGTTATGTCTCCGACATCCGGTTGAACCTGGATCGTCTCCGAGCGGGACGTGCCGAGGTGTTCAAAGCTCTGCGGGCTGAGAATATCGGTGTGAACGTCCATTACATACCCGTTCCCTGGCATCCCTATTATCAGGCCCTGGGCTATAAGAAGGGCGAGTGGCCAGTGGCCGAGGACGCCTATGAGCGGATGATCAGCCTGCCGATCTTCCCGGCCATGACAGACGGAGATGTGGAAGACGTCATCGCCGCTGTGACGAAGGTGGTCAGCCACTTCCGGAAATGACACATGTTGTGAGGGTGGCATTTCTTACAGGAGGCGGGCGACGTATCGGGTTCGGTCATGTCCGCCGCTGTCTCTCTCTAGCGTTGGCGCTCCGGAACCTGGGAGCGCAGAGCTTGTTTTTGTTGGACGGTGACCCCGAAGTTTTTAAACTGGTGGCAGCCGCTGGGCATGAGACCACACGCATTCGGATCGGACATGACGTGGAGGACACCGTTAGCCAGTGCAGGGATTCCAGCTTGGACGCGATTGTGGCCGATTCCTACTCGTTCTCCACGTCGTACTTCCGAGGCTTGGGCGAGGCTGCTCGCGTGGTAGTGGTCCTCGATGATCTGGCGGATCGGGAATTGCCGGTGACTCTTGTCGTCAATGGGTCGGCCGGCGCCGGGCGATTACGTTATCGTGGTTCTTCCGAGACGACGTACCTGTTGGGGCCGCAATACATCCTGCTCCGCCAAGAGTTTGCTGAAGCGCCGGCCAGGACTATTGCGGGTCGCATCGGACGTGTGTTGATCACCATGGGAGGCAGCGACCCGAATAACTTGACCCTGCGGCTGATGCAATGGGTTGCCCGTGTGCTTGGGTCGGTCAATCAAGATGTTGTGGTGGGACCCCTGTTCGAAAATTTAGCAGCCCTTCAAGCGGAAGCGGAGACGGCGGCCGGTTCGATTACCCTGCACCGGGACCCCGCGGATATGCGGAGTTTGATGTTGGCCGCTGACCTGGCGTTGTGCGGAGGTGGGCAGACGACCTATGAATTAGCTGCAAGCGGTACGCCGGCGATTGCTGTTCGAACAGCGGAGAATCAGACGGTCAATTTGAATGGGCTGTTGGCCGCCGGGTCGCTTATCTGGGCCGGCAACGCGAATGACGCCGACCTTGAATCGAAGGTCACGTGCGAACTGGCGACGCTGGCCGGCGATGCGGTGCGACGAGCAGCGATGAGTCGTCAGGGCAGAATGTTGGTCGATGGACAGGGGGCGGCTCGCGTGACGAAGTCGATTTTGAGTCTAGTGGGAGAATGTACAGCGTGAACAGGATTCGAGTCGGACAGAGATGGGTGGGGGAAGGCGAACCTGTCTATATCGTCGCCGAAGTTTCCGCGAACCACAATCAGAATTATGAGCATGCGGTTGGGATCATTGAAGCGGCGAAGAAAGCCGGCGCGGATGCAGTCAAAATTCAAACGTATACGCCGGACACAATGACCATTGACAGCGATCGCGAGTGGTTTCAGATACCGGGGGACAGCGTATGGGCGGGGAAAACGCTGTATCAGTTGTATGGTGAAGCCTATACGCCATGGGATTGGCAGCCTAAACTGCAGAAAGTTGCGCTGAATCTGGGCCTGGATTTCTTTTCCACCCCGTTTGATGCAACCGCAGTGGATTTCCTTGAACAGCTCAACGTTCCTGCGTATAAGGTCGCTTCATTTGAAATTGCAGATCTGCCGTTGTTGAGGAAAATCGCGAGAACAGGCAAACCGGTGATTCTCTCGACCGGCATGGCGTCGTTGAGCGAAATTGACGAGGCTGTCAAAACCCTGCGGGAGGCAGGCTCTGAACAGATTGCGGTGTTGAAGTGTACGAGTGCGTACCCGGCTTCTCCTGAAGAGATGAATTTGCGCACGATTCCAAACCTCCGTTCGACGTTCAATGTGGTTACAGGGTTGTCGGACCATACGCTTGGGAGCAATGTGTCGCTAGCGGCCGTCTCGCTGGGAGCCAGTATTATTGAGAAGCATTTTACGTTGAGCCGTGCTGACGGTGGTCCGGATTCTGGTTTTTCGATGGAGCCTCATGAGTTTGCTCAAATGGTGCAGGGTATCCGGCAGGTTGAGCAAGCGTTGGGGAGCGTTTCCTATGAGCGTACGGCTGAAGAAAGTAAGAGCCTGTGTTTTAGGCGTTCATTGTTTGTCGTAAAGGAGATGAAGGCGGGAGAACGGTTCACAAAAGAAAATGTGAGACCAATTAGGCCCGGACATGGATTGCAACCGCGTTATCTTGACGAAATCCTAGGAAAGAAAGCTGCCTGTGATATCCAGGGAGGGACACCGATCTCATGGGATCTCATTGGAGGCGTAGTCGACCAATGAGATACATCTATCTGGCAAATGGGCGAGTGAGTACAGAGATCCTCCGCTGGCTGATTGAGCATGGGCAGAATCCTGCTGGAATAGTTGTCCATCCCCATGGGAAAGACAAGTACAGAGATGAGCTGATTGCCATGTCGAGATTGTCACCCGCAGATGTCTTGGAGGGACCGAAACTGGCAACCCAGGAGGGTATAGATTGGGTATCGGCTCGTAAGCCGGAGTGGCTCGTCAGTATCTCTTTTGGTTATATACTCAAGCCGGTGGTGCTTGCGGTGCCGACGAAGGGTGCAATCAATCTTCATCCGGCCCTGCTTCCATATAACCGAGGCGCCTATCCCAATGTCTGGAGCATTGTGGATCGTACCCCGGCTGGAGTGACGCTTCATTTCATTGATCCTGGAGTGGACACTGGTGACATCATTGCGCAACGCGCGGTGCCTGTTGAGGCGACTGATACAGGAGCCACGCTATATGCACGATTGGAAGAGGCGTCAGTAACATTGTTCCAGGAAACATGGCCGGTTCTCCTCGCAGGGTCATTTCAACGAAAATCGCAGCAGCCAGACGGCACGTTTCATCGTGTCAGTGATGTAGAACAAATCGATCGCATCGATCCCAACCAGCATGTGCGTGCAGGGGACCTGCTTGACATTATCCGGGCGCGGACCTTCCCTCCCTATAAAGGGGCCTATCTGGACCTTCCGGGTCGCCGGGTCTACCTGAGGTTAGAGCTTACAGAAGAGAATAAGTGACGGGCTTGTATGCGTGCGAGAGGAAGAGACTAGGAAGGGGGACAAAGATCCGTGATTAGATACTGTCAGCGATGCATCATGCCGGAGACGAAACCAGATCTTTTTATCGATCCAGATGGGGTTTGTAGTGCCTGTCGAAGCTTCGAGCAACGTAAAGATGTTGATTGGCCTCTTCGCGAGCGTGAGTTAAAGACGGTTCTTGAACGATACCGTTCCAAAGATGGGACCGATTATGATTGTATCGTCCCCTCCAGTGGAGGCAAAGATAGCACCTTCCAGGCTCTTCGCATGTTGGAGATGGGAATGAACCCTCTTTGTGTGACAGCTACAACTGACCATTTGTCTGGCATAGGTAGGCGCAATATAGAAAATCTTAAGAAGCGTGGCGTGGACTATCTTGAGGTTACAACGAATCCAGTCGTGAGACGGAAAATAAACCGGTTGACGCTTACCCAGGTGGGTGATATCTCCTGGCCCGAGCATGTCACCATGTTCACCATTCCAGTTCGTGTCGCTGTTCAATTCAACGTCCGTCTGATCGTGTGGGGCGAGAATTCGCAGAATGAATATGGGGGGCCCGCAGTTGCGGCTAAGAACAACGAATTGAACAGGCGCTGGCTAGAGGAATTTGGTGGTTTGCTGGGTCTGCGAGTGTCCGATCTGCTGGGGCAGGAAGGCATTGAGCGCAAACACCTTATCCAGTACACCTACCCTACGGACGAAGAATTGAAGCGTGTCGGAGTTACGGGGATCTTTCTTGGCCATTATCTGCCCTGGGATGGATATGGGAATGCGTTATACACGCAAGCGCATGGGTTTGAGACGTATCACAAAGCCGTCGAGGGTTCGCTTGTCAATTATGAGAACCTCGATAATGTCCAGACCGGTATTCACGATTACTTCAAGTTTTTGAAGTATGGCTTTGGACGGGCTACTGATTTGGCCTGCATGCACATCAGGAGAGGGCGGTTATCTCGCACGGACGCCATTGAGATGGTGGAAATACATGATGGTAAATTCCCTTGGACCTACCTCGGGTATCCGATTGCAGATGTGCTGCGAGAGATCGGAATGACACTCGATGAATTCCAGCGCGCGTGTGACCGGTTCACCAACAAGAAGTTGTTCGTGTGTGATTCAAGAGGGAACCTGGTCAACGACAAGGATGGTAACTTGACGAAGGTGAACTACGACAACGTATGAAAACTGTCGCTATCGTTGATTATGGGATGTGCAATCTGGATTCGGTCAGGCGGGCTGTCGAAGAATGCGGCGGGACTCCGGTTGTGACGGACCGGGTGGAGGACATTGAGACAGCGACGCACATCGTATTGCCCGGCGTGGGATCGTTTCGCGACGGGATGCACAATCTCAAACAGCGATCGCTGGATGTCATCTTGCGTGAGCAGGTGGTGGCGAGGCATATTCCCTTCCTCGGTATCTGCCTGGGGATGCAGATGTTGGCGACGAAAGGGTGGGAAGGCGGTGAAACCGATGGCCTGGGGTGGATCGATGGCGAGGTCAGAAAGCTGGAGCCGGCAGGAGAAGATCGGCGGATTCCGCATATCGGCTGGGACGAAGTAGCTGTTGCCGGGACCTCACCCCTGTTTAACGGGATCGGCTCCGGCAAAGACTTTTATTTCGTTCACAGCTTTCACTTCTGTTGTCAAAATGAACGCGATGTGTTGGCGCATACATCTTATTGCGGCGGGTTTGTGTCCGCCGTGGGGCGAGGACAGGTCTTTGGCGTCCAGTTCCATCCGGAAAAAAGTCAGCGGGCAGGATTCCAGATGCTTAAGAATTTCCTGTCGCTCTGAAATGGCCCTATGCCGAAAATTCGGGTCATGCCGACGCTCTTGTTCAAGGAAGTTGGTTTGGTCAAGGGAGTGGGATTTGATTCCTGGCGGCGCATCGGCAGCGCCATGCAGGCGGTCAAGGTCTACAACATGCGCGAGGTGGATGAGCTGATCTATCTGGACATTACCGCCACCGCCGACAAGCATCCTCCGGATTTCGAATCTGTGGACGAACTGGCCGATGAGTGTTTCATGCCGTTGACAGTCGGCGGCGGCGTGCGGACAGTGGAAGACGTCCGGCGCCTGCTTCAGGTCGGGGCCGACAAAGTCGCGGTGAATACCGTCGCCGTGGAAAATTCCGCTGTCATCCGCGAGATGGCTCAACGGTTTGGCTCCCAATGCGTGGTCGTCTCGGTTGACGCCCGGCATCACGCCAATGGAACCTACGAGGTCTACACACACTCCGGCACAGTCGCCACAGGCAGAGATCCTGTTGTGCTGGCGCAGGAAGTGGCATCGCTCGGGGCAGGCGAAATCTTATTAACCTCCATCGAGCGCGACGGCACGATGACGGGTTATGACGTCGAGTTAATCCGGCGGGTCAGCGAGGCCGTGTCCGTTCCCGTCATCGCATCGGGCGGGGCCGGAACCTATGCGCACATGGCAGAGGTGTTGCGCATAGGCAGGGCGTCGGCGGTGGCCGCGTCGAGCATCTTTCATTTTACAGAGCAGACACCATTGGAAGCGAAACGTTACCTTCGGGAACAAGGCTTTCGGGTTCGTCTGTGATCGAGCGCGAGAGGTAGGACGGTATGGCGATAAAAGACGAATCCGGCTTGCAGGCGAAACGGCTCGAAGGTCTCTGGGGCGGGGAGTTCGGCAATGCCTACACCGATCGTAATCAAGCGGCGGGGGATAACCGGGCGCCATTCTGGCAGACAATTTTGAGGGAATTCCCTGCGCGCCGTGTTCTGGAGGTGGGGTGCAATCTCGGCGGGAACTTGCGGTGGATTGCCTCGCATCTTCCGTCGCAGGATGTCTATGGCGTGGATATCAATCTCAATGCGTTGCAGGAGTTGCACCGTGGACTGCCGGGTGTGAACGCGTTGTACGGCCAGGCCAGGGAACTGCCGTTCCGCGATCGTTGGTTTGACATGGTTTTTACCATGGGTGTCCTGATTCATCAGCCGCCGGAGATGCTGCCGGTGGTGATGACCGAGATTGTTCGTTGCTCGAACAGGTTTGTGCTCTGCGGGGAATATTTCTCGCCTGAGCCGATCGAGGTGGCGTATCGCGAGCAAACCGGCGCGTTGTTCAAACGGGAT
>Ga0315290_10002988_pt1 | contig 12043 bp, 7 predicted proteins | sample YL17G12_0_MG_FD_203627 | JGI IMG/M metagenome (GOLD analysis project Ga0315290, IMG submission 203627) | Sediment microbial communities from Yellowstone Lake, YNP, Wyoming, USA - YL17G12_0 | ecosystem: Environmental > Aquatic > Freshwater > Lake > Sediment | place: USA: Wyoming | collected...
GATGTGTTCGGAGCTCCATACACAGCCCGGTTGTACCTCTGTGAACGCTTCGTCCTGCCGGTTGCCCGACAACACGCATCACGCGAGGCCAAGGCGACTGGCTAGGTCTTACCTTGTACGACTCTTGCATTCGCAACTCTCCTCCGGCTTCGCGCCGACGCACCCTGACACCTTTTTCTTCTCCTTGACGCATGAAATCCGCGATCGGCGCGGGCGACCGTGCCGAAAAAGTCAGAATGTCCCCGTTTACTTCTCGAGCCCCAGGGAATCTCAGATATGTGATAAAGAAGGGAAATATGGCGAAAGAGATTTTATAGCCCTGGCTCACAATCGAACCCCTCCTTTGGCCTACAATGGAGGTATTCTCTTGAAGGATGACTCAGAAGAGCTATAGAATGTGGGCCACGCCCCATAAAAATTTCCCACAGACAAATCAATAAGAATCATGTCACTTAAAATTCCAACTGAAGACTATCCGAAAATAAAAAGGTTGCTACAACTACCAGAGCCGACTAGAAAACATTTTCTGAAGGCTCTCCAAGAAGGGCCTCCTGCCTTATCTCCAGGAAGACTATCGGTTCAAATTTCAAAAAAGATAGGAATCAACAACGTCAAGACCTTTGAACTATTGTCCGTAATCATAAAGCTCTTCTCAAGTTTTAAGAGGACTGGGTTAGAAATTGACGAGTTTCTAGATGTGCTTGGGGAGACATTAACAAAGGCTGAAATTCCTGAACTAACCATTACTGCTGATGAGTGGAACAATAGCCAGGTTTTCATCAGGAAAATCCTCGAGTGCGAGGACTCAATAGGAGTTACCGCAAGAGCTCTGAATGTAATGACCGATCATGGGAGAATTTTCATTGATGCGCGGATCCTGACAGATTGCAGGCCGGTATTTCGGTCAGACCCAAGGAAACCACCCGCGGCTGCAGTTATCGTTCATACGTTAAAGATTGGATATAGGGCAGATCATGAAGACAAGGAGTTCTTTGTTGCATTAGACTCCTCGGACATAGCTCAGCTGGAGGCGCTGATAAAACGTGCCAAAATGAAAGAAAATGCTTTGAAGCTATCTCTCCGTCCAAGCAAAATACCTATACTGGAATCTTAGAACAATGTTAAGTGAAATGACGGCACCAAGTAAAACTAAAGAGACGCTCAGGCGTTCTTTGCCTAGAAACTATTGGCCAGAGAATAAGCCTTTAGGATCTTCATGGATTCTTGATACCAACGTATCGCTTCCCTGGAAGCTTATTCGCAAATACCGGCCTACAATCGCGTATCTACGGAAGAGAAATAAGTCTCTTGCCAAAGAAATGGCCCTAGAGTCTTTTGAAAGCTGGGTTAACGTAAAGTCGAAACTAGTTCGGATCGAAGAGAAAAACGGAGATGAACTTGCAAACCTTAAAGAAGCTCTTGCTTCCGCTAAAGCTTTGCTATTGGGACTTCAGCAGGATTGGGACGGAGAGGGAAGTCCAGGCTATTCCGAAGAGACTTGTGAAAGAATGTCAAATTTTTTATTGAATCACAGCAAGCAGCTAGCTGCAGCCTGCGGGATTGAAGCTCCCATTCCTAAGATTCTCCCAGGACCCAATGGAAGCATTGACCTTCTGTGGAAGTCCGATGATTATGAATTGCTTCTCAACATCCCTGCAGATCTACAAAGTCCTGCCAGCTTCTACGGAGACGATCAAGGAAATCTCTGCATTAAGGGGAAGCTCGATCCTGACAAGATCAACCAAGGGATTCTACAATGGTTGATGAGTCATCAGACATTGTAGATTCCTGGCCTCAGGAACCCATCCCTGACGAGGATAAATTGTTCATGCGCGTTCATTGTCAATGGACTCGCGATGGGAATCCGATCCCTGGCGCCTTTCAAAACCGTGGTAAGGGGATGTCGACCGATTGGGCCCGATATTCTACCCCTACCGAAACTTTGAATCGTGCGAAGAAACCCGATGAGAATGGTGTTCTTAAGTTTTCGGTGGGCGAGGTTAGAGCGATCCCAAACCAGACCGTAGAACATACACCAATAATAATAAACCGTGCTCACACGGATGTATCCGGAATAAAAGACGAGGACGTGAGACTGAAATTAACCCGCATCTGTAAGTGGGTAATTGATCCTCCTTGAAATCCTTCCCGATGTCTCTAAAGTGGCATTCGTGTCCAACCTCCAACCGTGACCAGATTTCTGATTACCCCTTAACTGGGCTGCTGCATTCCCTTGTTCGGCCAGCTGTCTAAACTCACGCAAGGCTGTTGTTTAGTCTCCCCTGTGCAGGCGTCCGCGCCAGCCTCATAATCTGCACAGGCGGACAAGGCGAGACAGATAACCGACAACCCAAGGACTATCGTGCGAACAGGAACCATGCGGGTCGCCGGCTAGTCGTTCAGTATCCCCAAGTCTCGTGACGAACAGGCAAGCGGTTTAGCTCCTGGCGTTGGAACTGCCATTTGGGCATGAATTGATCTATCAAAGCGATGAAGTGGCTGTTGTGAGTGGGCTCCAGCAGGTGGATCATCTCGTGCACGACTATGTATTCAAGGCATTCAGGTGGCTTCTTTGCCAGCTCTGTATTGAGCCGAATGCTCCCGGCGCCGTGGCTGCAGCTACCCCACTTCGTTTTCATCCTTTGCACAAAGAACCGCTTCACCTTGACGCCCAATCGCGGCTCCCATTTTGCGATCAAAGGCGGAACCGCCGTTTTAAGTTGCTCCCGATACCATTCTTCCAACGCGGCCTGCTTCTTTTCCTCACTCGATCCGGGACGGATTCGCAGGAACAAGATGTTGCGTTTCAGGTCCACTTCCGGCGCAAAGTTGTTCTCAGCCACTTTGAGCAGATGGCGCCTTCCCCAAACGAAGTGGCTTTCCCGGTCAAGATACTCGCGGGGCGTTTCACGTTCCTGCTCTCGAAGCTTTTTCTGTTGTTGCTTGATCCAATCAAGCTTTGAGATCGCAAAGATGCGGATTGTGTTGAGGTTCATGCGCGATGGGGCCGAAATCCTCACCCTGCCGCTTGGGGGATAGACACTAAGATGGACGTTTTTGATGTCCTTTAGCACCACATCTACCGCGATGTTGCCCAGTTGAACGTGCGTCATTATCAGTATTCTCTTTGCGCCTTAATGATGAGAAAGATGCGCTCCACCTCGGCCGCATCCCGCAGTACGCCATAGAGCGCTTGCTTGATAACTAGCTCCCGAGACTGGACACCGCGCCATCCGTCTGGCCGTACCCGTTTGACAGCGGCATCAATCGTCAACGCTAGATTCAGTGACGAATCGACGGATACTTTGTATTCTGCCTGCGCTTCTGCCGCACGATCTGCCTGCGGGGGTGTTCCTTCCGATTTCTTCAGGTTGTTGTATAGTGCCCGAAGGGCCGGACTGTTCTTGAGCGGCTCTGGGGTATCCTCCGCCTGTCCGGCCTCCACCCTCTTCGCCAGTTCAGCGATGCGTTTCAGGTAATCCTCATACTCGACAGCCTTCGCCTTCCGCGCTGCAATAATTTCGTCGAGCAACGCGGACATCTTCTCGTAAAAGGCCGGGTCGTTCAGGTGTTCCTTGATGATCTTCCTGCGGACGTTGTTTTCGATGGTTTCCGCGATGGCATTCCTGTTGCCCTTCAAGCCACCGAGCTGTGTGGCAATCGCCTGGGCGATGCCGGTCTTCACGATCAGCTCCAGCAAGCCCATGTTGTCGAAGGGCGAAATAATTCTCGGCTCGTCCGCCTCAATGTAGGTATCGATGAGGTGCCGCATATCGGCCTCGAAGGCTTTGAGGTCGAGCGTTTCGCCGCTGGCCTTGCGGATGATCTCGCGCACGTCCAGGTAATGGTCGAGTTGTTTCTTGATGCGGCTGATGTCAACAGCGCCGTAACCAGCAGGCTCCAGTTCGTCGGCGATGTTGGCATAGGCGCGCACCAGGGCCACGGTCGCCTTGTAGAGCGCGACCCGCTGCGGCTCCCGCTCCTGGAGGTCGGCCGGGATCTCCGTGTTGCCGCAGAAGTAGTGGATGTGTTCCAGCTCGCCCTTGGGCGACTCAACCGGCTCGCAGAGGAGGGCGAGGGCCTCCAGCGTGTTGTCGAGCCGTTCCTTCCCTGTCTTGAGGCGATCCTGTAGTAGCACCTCTGGATCAGGCCCGCCGGCGCTGTGGTCAAGCTCCGAAGTGTAGACCGCGATGGCATTCTCCACTTTCTTGAACAGGTCTTTGTAGTCCACGATGTAGCCGAAGTCTTTGTCCTCGCCGTCGAGTCGGTTGACACGACAGATCGCCTGGAAGAGGCCGTGGTCCTGCATGGACTTGTCGATGTAGAGGTAGGTGCAGGGGGGCGCATCAAAGCCGGTGAGCAGCTTGTCCACCACCACGAGGAGCTTCATGTTCGCCGGCTCCTTGGTGAACAGCGCCTTGGCCCAATCCTCGTAGGTCTCCGTCTTGGTCTTGTCCGGCTTGGCGTCGACGTCCTTCAGCAGCTCGGTGTATGTGTTGTAGAGAAACTGCTTGTCGGTTTCAGTATTGGCGCCAGTTTCCTCCAGCGTCACATCTTTCGTCAGCGGGTTGTAGGACGTCACCACGGCGCTCTTGCCCTTAAAGGGCGTCTTCTGGAAGAGGGAGAAGTACTTGCAGGCTTCGTAGATGCTGGAGGCCACCAGGATGGCGTTGCCGCGTTCGCTGGACAGGCGTGGCTTCACGCTGAAGTCGAAGACGATGTCGCTCACCACCCGCTCCATGCGTGACTTGGAACTGAGCACCTTCTGCATCGTGCCCCATTGCTTCTTCAGCTCGTCCTTCTGCCAGGCGTTCAGCCCCTTCGTTTTGGCCTCGAACCAGGCGTCGATCTTGTCTTCGGAGCCAAGCGACTGGTCGATATCCCGCGCTTCATACACGAGGTCAAGCACTACCCCGTCCTCGACGCCCTCGCTAAACTTGTAGGTGTGGATGTAGCCGCCGAAGACCTCCAGGCTGGTCTGTGCATCCTTCTTGAGTAGCGGGGTGCCGGTGAAGCCGATGAAGACCGCGTTGGGCATCATCGCCTTCATGACGCGGTGCAGCTTGCCGCTTTGTGTGCGGTGGCACTCGTCCACGAACACGAACACCTCGCCCACCGTCGGACTAGGTTGGGCTTCCAGCTCCTTGATGAAGGCGTCGAAGTCGTCCACGCTCTGGCGGCCGAACTTGTGCACCAGCGAGCAGAGCAGGCGCGGTTTGTGCTGGCTAAGTTGGCTCATCAGGTCGCGGCCGCTGTTGGTGCGAGAGATCGCCTCGCCTGCGCCGGTGAACACCCCTTCGATCTGTTTGTCCAATTCGTCACGGTCGGTGATGATGGCGACACGGCCGTGGGGGTTGTTCTCCAGGATCCACTTCGCGAGCAGCACCATGACGATGCTCTTGCCGCTCCCCTGCGTGTGCCAGATGATGCCGCCCTTCTTCTGGTGTGCATACGCCTGTGCGGCCTTGACGCCGAAGTATTGATGTGCACGCGGCAGCTTCTTCACACCGCCGTCAAAGAGCACAAAGTCGTGCATCAGCTCGATCAGCCGGTCCTTGCAGCATAGCTTGAGTAGATACTTGTCCAGCTTGAAGCGGCTGTTGTCCTCTTCATCTTCCTTCCACTTGAGAAAATACTTCTCCGGCGTGCCAATGGCACCGTACTGCAGCCCCTCGGAATCGTTGCCAGCGAACACGATCTGGACGGTGGCGAAGAACCACTCGTTGAATTCTTTCTGCTGGTTGGAGAGTAGTTGACGGATGCCGTCGCCGATACTCGCACGGCTGTTCTTCAGCTCCAGCACACCTGCGGCAATGCCATTCACATAGAGCACGAGGTCAGGCCGCCGCTCGTGATTGCCCTTGAGCGTCACTTCCTCGGCGATGGCAAAGTCGTTTTGCTCAGGCGCGTGCCAGTTGATGAGGTGGACGGTTTCCGTCACCGTGCCGGCCTCGGTCTTCACCGGCACGCCGTAGCGCAGCAGGTTGTAGACGCCCTGGTTATTGCCGTAGAGCGTTCGGCTGTGGTTATCCGCCTCGGTGCGGAGCTTGTGGAGGGCGATGCTGATCTGCGCCGGCGTGTAGCCGCGCTTGGTCAGCCAGGCTGAGAGCAGCTCTTCCTCGATATTGCTGTTGCCGTCACGATCGGTCCAGTCGCCGAGGTAGCGGTAGCCCAGCTCGTCGCGGAGCAGGGCGATGACGCGGTTCTGCGTGGCGCGTTCGGGCTGGCCGACGGTGCTCACTCAGATGCTCCGGTCACTATACGGTCTTCTTGCGATTCAAATTCGTCGTCACGATCGCTCCAATCAACCGGCAGCGCAGAGGGCTTGTCGTTCGTCAGCGCCAAAACCTTCTTTAGCTTATTTCGCAGCCTCTCTTTGCGGCGCTGGAAAAATATCATGAAGTCCTTGAACGCCAAATCGACGTTTTCCGGAAAATAGTTGCTGCTGGAAAATGATGTCCGTCCCGATTCATCCATTTGCTCGACCCACCTTTTCAAAGGTGTTGCATTCTTGCTTTCGTTCAGTCTGCCCTCCATCAACTGAAGATTGGGGACGCAGTCTCGGCAGTTCAACCACTCCTGCCACTCTTCTTCCGGTATTCCCATCTCTCGGAAGTTGTTCTTCGTGAAACCAGACTCCGGATGAATGTGATCTTGATGGAACTCCACCTCACTGTAGCGCAACTGCGGATAGAGAAGAGAAAGGATAAAAAACGATGAGGGGCCTTTCGTGCTTTGCAGGAATCTTTCGATGTCGGATTCGGTCACCGCGAGGGATTTCTGCTGCGGCAGGTCAATTTTCAGAACTTCCTGGAAAGAGAAACTTCGATGACGGCCTCGGTAAGAAATCCCACCCACTTCCGACTTCACTTCCTCGCGGAAAGAACTCCGGAAAGTAGCAATTAATTGTTCCTGCGAACTGCCATAAATCCCATTTAATAGCGCATGAATGAGATACTTTCGGATCCCGTCCTTCGATTCCCTGCTCTGGTCGCCTCCTTTGTAGAGGTAGTAGGCGATGATGATCGTTGCATTTTGAGAAGTGAGCACGCTGTCGCTGAAACCAAATTCTACGAGCAAATCCACGGTTTGGGTGACGGCCTCGGCAATCTTTGGCCATTCATCCTGTATTCTCTGCACATTTTCGGATTTGAAGGAGATGACCTTGTAGACCACGGGCCCATCGCTCAACACCAGGCAGCAACGCATCAGATACTCATTGCCAAAGTTGAACTTGTCACCTTTTTTATTGATAGACTTGAGCAGATTTTCAATCTGCTCGCGTCCGTCGTTCCATGTCGCCACAATGGTGGAAAAGAGCAGATCAGTTTTGTTTAGGATCGTACCCCCACTATTCACACGGACAAATATTTTCAAAATGTCTTCGAGGTCATCCTTCGCCACCTCAAAGTAGTTGATCAACTCATCTTCCCAGATGCGTTTGTGCAGGGTCACCAGGCCTCGCCTTATAAGGCGCCGTTTCTTGTCAATCGCCATCTCCTGAACTTTGTTGTGGCATTGCGCTCCAAACCTGTCGACTATCCGGTCAAACTCTGGCTCCTTACCCCATGAGAGTACTTGTCCGACTTTCATCCAAAACATCGCTTCGTCTCTGGGCGCAGCTCCATCTTCCCCTCCCGCCTTGCGCATCACATTGGACGCGGCTCCATCCTTGGTCAAAAAGCGAAACTCAAAGTTCTGTTCCTCTATCGTCGTAATCCTGTCTTCCTCATCAATGGTGTAAGGGAGAGAGAGAAGGTTGAGATAGAGGTATGTTTTCTCGTAGGCGTTTGGATTCGACTTCCGCGCATACGGAGTTTTTTCGGTATGCGTCCCCATCAGCCCGATATACATCGAACTCAAGCGCTGCTGGCCATCTAAGACCCCGATAATTTCTGGGTGCAAGAATGCGCCCGTCTTCCGGCGGTTGTATGGATCTCTCTCGTCATACTCCGTGAGAAAGTCGTAAAACACATAACTCTCTGCTTTCTGACAGTCCAATAGCCAAAACAGAAATGTCCCAAAAGGGTAATTCCGCATGAGCGAATCAAAGAGCAATCCGATCTGATGCTTGCCCCAGACGAATTTTCGTTGGATAGCTGGAAGATAGATTTTCTTTTGATCAATGTCAGTGATCACTTTCTTGATGGTTTCTTTCTTATAGCTCATACCAGCCGAATCCTCCCCGTCAGCAGTTCCTGCATCATTCCCTGCTTGAGCTGACGGGCCTTGGTGAGCTTGACTTCCAGCGCGGCGATCTCCTTGTCCATGTCGGAGAGGATGGTGGCGATGGCAGCCTGTTCCGCCTTCTCCATTGGTAGCCTGATCTTGAATGCACCCACATCATCCTTCCGGAGGCCTTTGATTACGCCGCCTTCTGACTGACTGCTCATCGCGCCAAATAGCTCATCTAACTGATACCCGATGAACGCGCAATCGTAGGCCGCATTCACTGTTAATGCGGCAACTCCACGTCCCAAACAGTACTCTCTATCTGCGACTTGACGATTGCCAATTGTTGCCCGAATGCAGAACAATAAATCCCCGCTCTTGGAGACACGAGTTGGACTGTTCGTGTATTGGGAAACTGTGATTCCTTCAGCAGTGAGATCGGCCGCGCCGTTGAGGAGAGGCATTGCGAGAGCGTTGGTGCTATATGAACTGCCGGGAGGCGATTGCCCCATCGTAACCACTCCAACATTGGACAGGTTCTCCATTACCCAGTTCCCACTGAACTTCGGCAAGCGCTTCCGTGCAGTAAGCAATTCCTGCATCACGCCTCGTTTGACGTGGCGCTTCTTGGCGACGAGTTGCTCCAAGAACTCGATGTGGGCATCCACATCGCTCAACGCCTCGGCGATGGCTTCTTGTTCGGGAAACGGTGGGACGGGAAGCGCTAGATCAATAACATCATCAGTGTTGATGTAAATCTGTGTTCCCGGCTTTGCTAGATCAACAAGAGCACTGTGAGCACGATCAGCATTTATGGTGTGATGTAGATACGCTGGAGAAACATTATGTTTGGGCCTTAACCGCATCGTTCTCTGATTAAAGACAAACAAGTCATCCTGCTCGATTAGCAGAACTCGTCCAATAATTGCGCCGGCAGATGTCTTGTCATTCAGCGACATCGTTAAATCGTTCTGCCTCAACACAAACTTCCCGACGTTTTTTTTGTGTTTAAGGCTTATGTAAACGCCATTGTCGATATAGCTGCCTATGACTGAGTAATTGCCTATGGAGATTACTTTCAAACCATCAACATGATTGAAAAAGCGCTCAAGCGAAGTTCCGTTTTGGTATTCACACAATTCACGGATTTTTCGCACGCACCAATCCTCCGGAATCACCCCCACCTCAGTCTTCTTGTAGCCGGGCCTCACTTCCATGAGAACCCCATCCGCTCCAGGTGGCGGTTCACCTTGGCCTCCAGTTCGGCCACGCGGCTGACCATCTGCGGCAGCGGAGCTTCATAACGTTCGGCCAGTTCCTTCACGCGCTGGGTCAGTGCTTGACTGATCCGGCCCATCTCGCCGTGGATGGCAGCGTCCAACGCGGCAAGCCACTTGTCATCCACCACCAGCGCCTTGATCTCGGACTCGGTGAGCTTCGGATACCTGGCGTAAGCCTGGGCATCGAGGGTGGCCTCGGCTTCCTTGAGGCATTTCTTGAGGTCGGCCTCCTCACCATTGAGCTTCAGCCAGTCGTTCAGCACAATGGCTTCGTCTTTCGCGTCCTTATCGCCGTTGATCTCCTTCAGTCGGGCGGTGACGTTGGCCTTGTTCACCTTGTCGAGTTCGCTGAGTGCGCCTTCTTCTCCACCATGCTCCTCCTCGAGCTCAGCGAGTTTGGCTGTGACAATTTCGAGTTCCGCGGAAAGTTGGTCGATAGCCGCCTGTTCCTTGGCGAAGTACCGGGCGACGATGAGGGCCTTGGGGACGAGGTCGCAGGTCCAGCCCTTGTCCTTCTCCTTACCCTTCTTGTCCTTCTCGATGATGCGATAGGTCTCGGCCTTCCAGCCGTCAGCGGCGATGAGGTAGCAGTCGTCCTGCATGGTCTCGGCCCAGTAGTCCATCAGGTGCTGATAGACGTCGTATTTGTCGATGAGCGGCTGACCGATGTAGTGGGCGAGCAGGTCTTCGGAAAGGTCGACGATGACTTGCTTCGGATGGCAGCCGGTCTTCAGCTGCCGGAGCGTCTTCGCGGTCTGCTGTTGCCAGGTGTCGAAGTGGGCATTCATCCTGGAGATGAAGGTGGCGAACTCCGGGTGCTCGTATATCGTGGACTTGATCGCTGGCTTGTCCGCAGTGAGATCGAGGTAGCCTGGACGGTTGGCCTTAAATAGCACCTGCCGGAGCTTAGGGCAGACATCCCAGTAACGCTGAAGGGCATCGACGTCGGCTTGAGGGATGCCTCCCTTCAGGTGGCCTTCGATGTTCTGCAGGTCTTCGGCCTGCTGGCTGTCGATGTAGCGTGGGAGATTGAGGTTGAACTCGTTCTTCTCGATCTCCTCCACACTGACCATGCGGGAGTACTTGGGGACTTCGAGGCGCTTGTTGAAGACATCGACGATCTTGTGGATGTCCATGCTGCGCAGGCGGTTCTTGGGGCCTTCCTTCATAAAGCCGCCGCTGGCGTCGATCATGAAGATGCCCTTGCGGGTGTGGGCATCCTGTTTGTCCACGACGACAATGCAGGCAGGAATGCCGGTGCCGTAAAAGAGGTTGGCAGGCAGGCCAATGATGCCCTTGATATAGCCCTTGCGGACAAGATTGCGGCGAATGTCGGCCTCGACATTGCCCCGGAACAGCACGCCATGCGGCAGAATACACGCGCCCTTGCCGGTGCTCTTGAGCGAGCGAGCGATATGCAGCAGATAGGCGTAGTCGCCTTGCTTGTTGGGAGGCACACCGAAGGACTTGAAACGCTCGTAGGGGTCGTTCAGCGGATCGAGGCCGGTACTCCAGCGTTTGTCGGAAAACGGCGGATTGGCGATGACGTAATCGAAGGTCTTGAGCGTGTCGCCGTCCATGAACTTGGGATCGGCCAGCGTGTTGCCCTGCACGACGAGCGCGGTCGGATTGTTGTGCAGGATCATGTTCATCCGTGCGAGGCCGCTGGTGGCGCCGTCTTTCTCCTGCCCATAAAGCGTGACCGCGGTGCTGGCCTCGTCGCCTACCTTCAGTAGGAGCGAGCCTGAGCCGCACGCAGGGTCGTAGACCGTGGTGGCGGAACTGGTCTTCGCATCACGAATGCCGATGATTTGGGCGATCACGCGGCTCACTTCGGCTGGCGTATAGAACTGCCCCTTGCTCTTGCCACTCTCGGTGGCGAAGTGCCGCATCAGGTATTCGTAGGCATCGCCCAGGATGTCGTCGCCCTCGGCGCGGTTCTTGGAGAAGTCGAGGGCCGCGTTCTCGAAGATGGCAATGAGGTTCGTGAGTCGCTCTACCATCTCTTTGCCACTGCCGAGCTTGCCGGCGTCGTTGAAGTCCGGCATGTCGGACAGTTTGTTGGCATTGGCCAGCGGGGCAATGATCTTCTTGTTGATCTGGTCTCCGATGTCAGATCTGCCCTTGAGGGCGACCATGTCTTTGAAGCTCGCGCCGGGCGGGATCGTGATCGGCGCATAGGGCTGGCCGGCATATTTGTCACTGACGTATTTAATGAACAAGAGTACGAGGACATAGTCCTTGTACTGGCTGGCATCCATGCCGCCGCGAAGTTCATCGCAACCGGACCAGAGGGAGCTGTAGAGTTCGGATTTTTTAATCGCCATGTGTCAGTCGTAACCTCGCTTGTTCACTCGAACTATTGCGCGGAAGAATACCCTGTTACCCGCAAGAAAGCACCCCAACTTGGGAGGGAGTTCCTTGGAAATGGAACCAGTCATCCCCGTCACTCGCGTGCAATCCTGCTGGGACTAGCATGGAAAGAAGGCTTTTGGGTGGATCACTGAGGTCGTTGCTTGACTTGATACTCCGCCACCAGGTGGGGTCTTGCAAAACGACATGCTCATCGGTGGACTATCCCACCATGGCCC
>Ga0315290_10002997_pt1 | contig 12026 bp, 12 predicted proteins | sample YL17G12_0_MG_FD_203627 | JGI IMG/M metagenome (GOLD analysis project Ga0315290, IMG submission 203627) | Sediment microbial communities from Yellowstone Lake, YNP, Wyoming, USA - YL17G12_0 | ecosystem: Environmental > Aquatic > Freshwater > Lake > Sediment | place: USA: Wyoming | collected...
CGAGGCAGCCCGTGACGCGGGCGTGCTTCAAGATGTCTCGGACCGCGCGGTTGATCCCCGGCGTCGTGCTCTCCAGACGGCGCCTGAAGCGGAAGGCGAGGGTGCGCCGGTCGAGGGCAAACGGCGCCCGCTGTTTCACTGTCTTTCGCCCGTGCGCTTCGGTCACCGCGGCCCCCGTCCTTCGTTCCGTCCGCGCGAACCCGGGAAGCATAAGGCAAAATGCCCGTCTTCCCTACGACGGGAATGAAACGAGGTGTGAGATGGCGCGGCGCTACTGGCTGCTGAAGTCCGATCCGAGCACGTTTGGCTGGGACGATCTGGAAAACGCCAGGGGCCACCTTACGGTCTGGGACGGGGTGCGGAACTACCAGGCGAGGAACACCCTGCGCGACGACGTCAAGCGGGGCGACGGGGTCCTCTTCTATCACGCGCAGTCCGACAAGGCGGTCATCGGGACGTGCAAGGTGACGAGAGCGGGCTTCCCCGACCCGAAAGACCCCGTCTGGGTCGCGATCGAGATCGCGCTCGAGGCCAAGTTCGCGTCCCCGGTCCCGCTCGAGGCCCTGCGTAAGGTCCCCAGGCTCTCGAAGATGGCACTGTTGCAGCGCGGGAGCCGCCTTTCGGTCCAGCCGGTTGCGGAGGCGGAGTGGACGATCGTTCTGAGGATGGGCCGGGGCTGACGATCCGTGGAGGGCGCCCGGACGATGCCCCGTTCATTGTCGGACTCGGGGCCGTGGCGTTCGCGCGTTTCGGCGACTACGGCCCGATCATGCGGGAGTTCCTCTCGAGTCCCGACGTGGTGGCCTTCGTCGCCGAGACCGCGGGGGCACCCGTCGGATTTGCTCTGGTCGACGTGCCCCCCGCGCGTCCTGGATTTGCGGATCTGGTCGCGATCGCCGTGGATTCGCGGCACCGCCGTACTGGCGTCGGCCGCGCTCTGCTCAAACGCGTGATCGCCGCCAGCGAGGAGCGCGACTGGCCGTCTTCGCTCGTCCTCACGGTTGCCGACGACAACGCCGCGGCGATCACGCTCTTCCGCTCTCAAGGTTTCGAGATGATCCCCGGCGCGCTCGGCCGCTACGCCGGCGGTCAGACGTCGCGCCGGATGGCGAAGCTGGTGCTCCCTCGAGAATCTTGACCGGAGTCAGCGGCCTAGCTTCGCCCGCACTCTGGCGACGATCGCCTGGTCGCCGGGGACGAATCCGAACAGGTTCTTCTTCGCGACCACGTCCTCGCCGACGAGCACCCGGAACTCGCCCGGTCGCCCGTGGACGAGCGTCGCGTCAAGGTCGAGTTCCTTCTTCAAGAGCGCCGCCGCACGGGCGGCGCGTCCCGCCATGCCTCAGCTGTCGCAGTACCGGATCGTGACGGTGTCCATCGCGAACCTCGAAGCGCCCTAGGCGTCCACCCGCACGTGGGTCTTTTCCTTGTAAGCCGCGGCCACGAAGATGAAGATCACACCCATGATCCCCATCACGACGATGAAGAAGTAGAAGTAGTTCGGGCCGACCAGCCGATAGGTCGCCACTTCGCCCGCGCCCGCGTACACCCCTTGCGTTTTCAGGGGAGCGCGTTCGACCACATCCATGAGGCGCACGCGGCTTTTGGCCGCGTCGATCTCGGCGACGAGGAACGTGCCCTGCAGCGGTTCGGGCTTGGCCCCACCGAGCACCTCGACCCCGTTGTCGCCGGTGAGGTCGATCTTCTGCCCGGTGACGAACTCTTTGGCCTCGGTCACCGTGACCCACGTCTGCTCACCGACCTCGATGGCGGAAGCGTGCAGCGGCTTGACCATCCAGGCGTTGACGCCCGCGATCATGAAATTGCCCAGGCTGATCGAGAGCAGGAAGAGAGCCATGATGAAGCTCTTCATGCGTAACGGCGCCTGCTTGTAGCTGAACTCGAGCGCGGTGATCGACACCAGAATTTCGGACGCCGTGAGCACCACGTAGGCCAGGATCTGCCACCACACGCTGACCGTGTGACCGCTCTGGATCTGCTGCTCGACCCAAGCGACGATCAGGAACGACGCGGCGACCGTGAACAACCCGGCGCCGATCCTGCGCAGCGGCGTCACCTCGAAGAACCGGCTGCAGAACGGATAGATCACGTAGGTGAACACCGGAATGAGCGCCAGGATGAACAAGCCGTTGACCACCTGGATCTGCGCGGGCAGGACCGTGAAGTTGAAGCCCAGGAAGCTCACGTTCTTGTCCATCAGTGACGACTGCGCCTGGAGCGTCCAGGTGTTGCCGTTCGATTGGTCCCACAGCATCCAGAAGCAGGCGACGAAGAAGTAGATCACGATCAAGTTCAGCACGAGCCTGCCGCCCTCGACGCTGAACACGTCCTTGAACCAGGCCTTGCCCGCTGGAGGGACGGTCACGAATTTCTTGCGCCCGAGCCAGAACACCAGAGTGGCCACGAACATCATCGCCGCCGGCATGCCGAAGGCCCATCGTGGGCCGTAGTTCGGACTGCTCAGGAGGACGGGACAAAACCAGATCGAAATCGACGATCCCCAGTTGATCGCCATGTAGAACCAGGAAAACGCCCGCTCGATCAGGTGTTGGTTCTTGGATGTGAACTGGTCGCCGACATTGGTCGACACGCACGGCTTGATCCCGCCGGTGCCGAACGCCACCAGGAACAGGCCCAGTCCGATCGCTGTGGGCGTGTCGCTGAACAGCGCCAGCGACACACAGCCGGCGCAGTAGACCGTCGAAAAAACCATGATCGTCTTGAACTTGCCCCAGAACACGTCCGCGACGATCGCGCCGACCATCGGGAAGAAATACGCGCCGGACTTGAACAGCGATTGCCAGGCGGCGCCCTTGGCGTCGGTGAAGTGCAGGAACTGAACCAGGAAGATGGTCAGAATCGAATTGACGCCGTAAAAACAGAACCGTTCGGCGAACTCGTTGCTGATGATGTACGGGATGCCCGCGGGCATGCGGTCGTCGCGGGCCTCGATGAGTTTGTTCGGGGTCTTCGTGGGCAAGTTCCACCTCGATGAGAGCGGAGCAGGGCGTAAAGGACGCGCGATCATACAGCAGGAGCAGATCGGGGATTCCCGCCGATTCGGAGGGAGACCTAAACGCTGCCTGGCCCCAAATCGAGCAGCCACGTCGCGGTCACCTCTGCTACGACGTCCCCGGCCTCGTCGCGGATCTCAGCAGAGGCCAGGGCGGTGGTCGGGCCGGAAACCGCGGGCGGCGTGCACGAGCAGCTCGCGGTGACGATGCCCCGCGCTTTCTTGGCGTAGGTGGTCTCGATCCGGAGGACGATCCCGCGGACACCGGCCGGTGTCGCGGTCAGCATCGCTAGCCCGGTCGCGACCTCGCCCAGGTTCGTCAGCGCGATCGCGTGGATCGAGCGTAGGTGGTTCCGTACGCTCCGCCGCTCGCGAAGCGTCACCCGGGCGAACCCGGGCCGCAGTTCTTCAACGCGCGCGCCGATCGATCCGGTGTAGGGGACGCGCAGGCCCAGAAGTTTCGAAAACAGCCAGCGTCCGCCGGGATACGAACGTAGGCGGTTCCAGAGGGTCAGAAGCTCGACCATGGGCCGCATCGTACAGGGTTTCACTTGACAGCCCAGGCCGGGTCGCTTCACGCTTGGAGGATGCAACGGGATCGAACCCGAAGGAGAGAACCCATGGTGAAGCGCATCGGTGGTTGGGCTGCGGCCGCCCTCGTCCTAGGCGCGGCCTCCGTCGCCGCGCTCGCGGCCGACACGACAACGGCGAGATTCGACAACCTCAAGGCCCTAGCGGGCGAATGGACGATGAGCGGCGGCGACGGGTCGGTCGCCGTGACCTATCGCGTCACAGCGGGTGGCAGCGCCGTCGTCGAAACGCTCTTCCCGGGAGCCCCGCACGAGATGGTGACGGTTTACACGATCGACGGGGGGGATCTCGTGCTGACGCACTACTGCGCCGAGGGGAACCAGCCTCACATGAAGGCGCTCAAAGGAGGCGACGCGAACGCGATCGCGTTCAAGTTCGACGGCGGCGGCAACATCAAGTCGCCGAAGGACGGCCACATGCACGAGGCAACGTTCTCCTTCAAGGACACGGACCACGTGATGACCACCTGGCTGTTCTACAAAGACGGCAAGGCCGGCGAGAGCAAAGAGTTCGTCCTCGTGCGCTTGAAGAGCTGAGCGGATGGCGATCCAGGAAGGAAAAGCAGCGCCGGCGTTCACGCTGGCCGACGCAGACGGAAACGACGTCGCGCTCAAGAGCTTCGCCGGGAAGCACGTGATCGTCTACTTCTACCCTAAGGACGACACCCCCGGTTGCACCAAGGAGGCCTGCGGATTCCGCGACGGCTGGAAAGACCTGCAAAAGGCGGGCGCCGTGGTCCTCGGCGTTTCCGCGGATTCGGGCGCCTCGCACAAGAAGTTCGCCGCGAAGTACAAGCTGCCGTTCACCCTGTTGTCCGACCCCGACCGCGCCGTGATGACGAAGTACGGCGCGTGGGGGGAGAAGGTCATGTACGGGAAGAAGGTGACCGGCGTCATCCGTTCGACCGTGTGGATCGGCCCCGACGGAAAAGTGAAGAAGCACTGGGCGCGGGTTCGCGAGGCGGCCTCGCATCCCGACGACGTCATCGCGGCATTACGTGGGGCCTAAGTGGCGAGACAAGGGGCACTCCCCTTCTTCTTCCGAAGCTCCCCGGATACCGCTTCGCGCGAAGAAGGGGAGTGCCCCTTGTCTCGCTCCTTAGGCCCCTAGTTCTTTACGCGCGTGGCGATCCAGGCGTCCCACTGGCCGAAGGCCTTCATCTGCTCCTCGAGGTGGGTCGCCTTCAAGAGCGCCTCCACTTCCGCGCGCGACTGACGCGGGCCGAGGCGGGCGTCGCGATTGGAGATATCCCAAACGAGCGCCGCGAGCGCCGCCTCTCCTGCCTTCGCCTCGCGCGCGTCCACTTTGTCGAACGTATCGGACTCTGCGTGGTAGTCGGGGAGATAGGGGGCTGGGTCCTGCATGCCCACCAGGTTCGGCACGCCGGCGAGCAAGAAGTAGAAGTTGTCCGTCCCGTCCAGGGCCTCGATCGAATGGTCGAACGGACCGAGCGAGGCGACGTGGGCGAGCGCGCCGTCGACCGGGCCGCGAAGCTCCTCCCGCCCGTTGAGGTACATCCCCGCGAGCTTCCCCGATCCGATGTCGTAGATCACGACGGCGACGTGCTCGTCGAGCTCCGCGGCGTGTCGCGTTGCATAGGCGCCGGAGCCGAGCATTCCCTGTTCTTCTCCGGTGAACAGGACGAAGCGGATCGTCCGCCGCGGTTTCAGGCCGAAAGCGGCGATCTGCCGGGCGAGGTCGATGACTTCCGCGCAGGAGACACCGTTGTCGTTGGCCCCGGTCCCCAAGTCCCAGGCGTCGAGGTGAGCCCCGACGAGCACGATCTCGTCTTTCTTGTCGGTACCGCGGATCTCCGCAACCACGTTGCGAGAGGGGACGTTTGGGGCGATCGCGTTGTCGATGGCGAGGCGGACCCGAACCGGCCCCTCGTCGAGCAATCTGAAAAGCCGCTGGGCTTGCTCGCGCGCGACCACGGCGACCGGCATCGCGTCCACGGTGCCGTTGACCGTCATCGGGTGGCGGTACAGGAGTCCGCGAGGCCGGCTGGATTCCAGAAGGATCGCGGCGACCCCCGCCTCTCGCGCCGCCTGCAGGATCGTCGTGCTCTTCATGTATTCGGCGAACAGATCCTCGAGGTTCTTCATCTCGGGGTTGCGCACGATCGCGATCGCACCCTTCGCGGTCTCACCGAATCTCGCAAAGGCCTCGGCGCTACCCGTTCCGGCGTCGACGAGGCGAGCCTCGATGGGCGTGCCGGTGGGAGTCGAGGCGGTCCCGGGTGCAGCTGCGACGCGAAGGGGGAACAGTGCGGGAGAGACGCAGGTGGCCTCGACGCTCCCGGGCGCCCACGCCATCGCCATCGTGAAGGACTCCAGCGTCACCGTGTCGACCCGCGCGTCGCGGAACTTCCGGGCGGCCCATTCGATCGCGCGGTCACACGCGGGGGTCCCCGAGATGCGGCCGCCGATCCGGTCGGTCAACTCGCGCAGGTCGTTCATCGTCGGGGTTTCGCCGAGGACATTCCCGGTCAGGCGGACGACGTCGTCCGCAGGCTCCGCCGCGCGCGAGGTGGCCGCGAGTACCGTCGCCAGCATGAGCAGCAGGAGGATCGTCGAGGCGATCCATGCCGCCCGCGCGGGAACCGAAGTGCGAGTTCGCACGGCGGCGCTCACGCCGCACCCAAGGCATCAATTTTCGCCGCGCCGATGAAGTCGTTCTCGGAAAGCCCCGCAACGGAGTGCGTCGCGAAGACGACGGTCACCTTGTTGTAGCCCACCGTCAGGTCGGGGTGGTGATCCTCGCGGTGCGCGATCCACGCGACGGCGTTCACGAACGCCATGGCGGCGTAGTAGTCCTTGAACGCGAATGTCCGGCGGATCTCCTTCGCCTCGGCGTTCATTGTCCAGTCCGCGAGCTGTTTCAAGAGAGTCTCCGCGGCGTCGCGGGACAAGGCTGGGCCGAGCTGCGGCGAACAGTGCTTCGAGACGAGATCGTTCATGGGGCACTCCGAGTTGCGACACTTGAAACAGCGGTCAATGTAACCTCTAATCACGCGCGATGCGGAAAAGCTTGGCCGTTGCGTTCGTCTTCGCCCTCCTCACGTCCGCAGAGGCGGGTCACCGCGCGGCTCCGCTTCCGACCGTTCCGCGGACGCCGCGCCTCGCCGTCGTGATCGCCGTGGATGGCTTGTCGTGGGATCGATTGCAATCGTGGCGTCCGTGGTTCACGTCAGGACTCAAGCGTCTGCTCGACGAGGGGGCGGTGGAGACGGAGTGCCGCTACGGCCACCTGAACACCGAAACCGGACCGGGGCACGCTTCGCTGGCCACTGGCGCGCCGCCGCGCGTGCATGGCATCCCGCTGAACCAGTGGTACGTGACCTCGCCGCAGGGAACGACCATGGCCACGATCTACTCGGCGTCCCAGCCGCTTCCCGGTGAGCCCGAGAATTCGGCGAAGGCGATCCTGGGTCCGGGGCGGCTCCGCGTCGCGACGCTCGGCGATCGCCTCGTCGCGCGCGACCCGCGATCGAAAGTGGTCGCGATCTCCAACAAGGACCGCGCCGCCATCTTCCTGGCGGGGCGCGATCGTCGGCACGCTGCGTACTGGTATTCCTCCAACGATGGGACCTACGTGACGAGCGCCGCGTACGACGCGACATCGCCCGCCGGCTCTGCTTCGGCTTCGGTCGTCGCACGCTTCAACACGGACAAGGCCGGCGCGAAGATCGCGGATCGTCTCGGGACCACGTGGTCGCGGCTGCCCGTGCCGGACCCGGCACCAGCGCCCGGATTCGAAAGCGGCCTCGCGGCGTACCAGGACCCGATCGTCGGCGCCGAGTTTCCGCACGAGCTCGCGAACGTGAAGCGCCCGCTTGCGTCGGCGCTCTTGTGGACGCCTCTCGCGGATCGGCTTCTGTCCGACCTCGCCCTGGACCTCCTCGCCGATGACGCCCTCGCGCTCGGGCGGGACGACGTGCCGGACCTGCTCGAAGTGTCGTTTTCCGCGAACGACTACGTGTCGCACTTCTACGGTCCGGGGTCGGTCGAGGACCTGGAGATTCTCCGCGCCCTTGACGTCGAGATCGGACGGTTGCTCGACGATCTGGCGGCGCGCTTCGGCAAGGGGAGCGTCGTCGTGGCTCTCAGTGCGGACCACGGATTCTTGCCGCTTCCCGAAGCGACAGAGCGACACGACCCGAAAGCCCGAGGGAGGCGCGTCGCGGACGTCAAGATCCTGAACCAGCTCAACGAAGCGGTGAACGTGGAGCTGAAACGGGCGGGGGGCGCCACACCCCTGGTCTATCGCTTCGAAGGATGCAGTCTCTGGCTCGACCGCGCCGCACTCGCCTCGACGGATGCTCCAAGCGCCAAGCGCGTGCTCGCGATCGTCTGGCGCGAGTTGGCCACGACCTGGAAGGACGTCGTCTTGCGGACGCTCGTCGTGGACGGCGCCTTCCCGGACCGCATCGCGGATGACCTCATGAGACGGGCGTGGAACGCCCGCGTTCCGGGTCGATCGGGGGACCTCTTCGTCGTGCCGCGGTACGGATTCCTCGTGGATCCTTACGACGGCAAGGGGTCGAGCCACGGAACGCCGTGGGAGTACGACACCCACGTCCCGATGATCTTCTGGGGCGGCGGGATCGCGCCACGCATGATCTCGACCCCATCGACGCCTTACGACCTGGCACCGACGCTGGGATCGCGGCTGGGTGTGGATCTTCCCGACGCCACGGGCACGCGCATCGACGTTTGGGAGAAGTAAGGGATACCGGAGAAGGGGAGCGTCCCTTCTCCGGTATCCCCTATTCCCGCGATCCCAGCTCGAGCTGCAAGAGGCGCATAAAATCCTGGGCATTGGTGACGACGCCGAAGGCTTGGTGCGTTCCGCGGTCTTTCAGTTTCGACACCAGGAACTCGGTCTGGTCGACGCAGATCGTCGTGATCTCACGGATCTCGCCGCACGGCGCGACGCAGAAGGTGGGCAGCATGTTGCCGGCGGCGATGCTGTGGAGAGCGCTCGCGACCATCACAACCATCGTGGCCCTCGTCGTCTGCTCCCGCATCGCGGCCTGGGCTTCGAGTGTGTCGACGATCGTCTCGGGGAGCGGCCCGTCGTCCCTGATCGACCCGGCGAGGACGTAGGGAATCTTCGCAATCGTCAGCGCGTGCATGATGCCGCTCGTGACCCGCCCGTCCTCGACGAGTGCGCGAATCGATCCGGCCTTTTTGACCTCATTGATTGCGCGCATGTGGAAGACGTGGCCGCCTGCGTGGCCGCTGCCGTCCGCCTTCATGCCCAGGGTCGAGCCGTAGAGCGCGGCCTCGACGTCGTGCACGCCCACCGCGTTTCCCGTGAGGACCGCGTGGGCGAAGCCGTTGTGGATCATCCATTCCATCGCCTGGCGGCCGCGGGCGTGGACGAGCGCGGGGCCGATGACCCAGACGATGAACCCGGATGTCCCCCGGTTCTCGAGGAACTTCTCGAAGATCGCTTCGTAGTTGACCGGCTTCTCGCGGCTGACCTCAGAGGCCATGAACGCGAAGGTCTCGTCGTGGGTCACGTCGGCCTCGTCCTCGAAGCCGTGGTCCCAGACCAAGACTCCCTCGGAGCCGTTTTCCTCGGTGGCGACGGCGACAAGGTCCGCCTTCTTGACCAGGCGGAATTCCTTCACGTCGAGCCGGCAAGTCGCCGGGTCCCAAACGAGGTGGGAGTCCATACGTGGATGCTCCGGCATGCGCCACGCGCCGCCGATGTGGACGTACGTCGGGAAGTTCGTCGTCGACATGAATCCGTCGGGGAGCGTCGTGTCCTGCGGTGCCGGCGCGAAGCGGCATTCGGGGGCGTTTGCGAGCCCGAGCGCATCGAAATCGGGGTGACGGTAGGACATGCAGGCTCCTCTGGCGGTGGACTCAAAGCGCCACTACATTCCGGATTCTACCGGGTGTCCACAAGGGCGCAGGTTTTATCGAGGATCCCATGAGTGCTTCCGCCCCTTCGAAAGCGATCCACAGCGACCGCGAACGGGAGTCGCTCCGCATCGCGGAGGCCGCGCGCCAGACCGAGTGGACCGAGCCGAGTTTCCTCAAGGAGATCTTCCTCGGGAACCTCCAGATGCACCTCATCCGCCCCATCCCGGATGCGATGAGGCAGCGTCCCGAGTTCACCTCGTTCTACGAGCGTCTGAAGACGTTCCTCAGGGACGAGGTGCGGCCCGGCGAGATCGACGCGACGGGCGAGTACCCCCCGGCGGTCGTCGACGGTCTGAAACGCCTGGGCGCCTTCGGGATGAAGATCCCCACCGAGTACGGCGGCCTGGGCTTCAGCCAGATCGAGTACGGGCGCGTCATGGAGCTGCTCGGCAGCTACGACGGGAACATCTCGGCGCTTCTCTCCGCGCACCAGTCGATCGGCGTGCCGCAACCGGTCAAGATCTTCGGCACGCCCGAACAGAAAGCACGGTTCCTCCCGCGCTGCGCGGCGGGGGCGATCTCGGCCTTCGCCCTCACCGAGGACGGCGTCGGGTCCGATCCGGCGCAGCTCGCGACCACGGCGGAACTGACGAAAGAGGGTGACGCCTACGTCATCAACGGCGAGAAGCTCTGGTGCACGAACGGCACGATCGCTGAGCTGCTCGTCGTCATGGCGCGGCACCCGAACTCGAAGAAGATCAGCGCCTTTGTCGTCGAGGCGTCGTCGCCGGGGGTCACCGTCCTCCACCGGTGCCGCTTCATGGGATTGAAAGCCTTAGCGAACGCGGTGCTCTCGTTCAAGAACGTGCGCGTTCCGAGAGAAAACTTGATCGGCGCCGAGGGCCAGGGGCTGAAGATCGCGCTCGTCACGCTGAACACGGGGCGTTTGGCGCTCCCGGCGGGCACGACCGGCGTCGTCAAGATCGCTCTCGAGACGTGCCGCACGTGGGCCGGCGAGCGCGTGCAATGGGGGCAGCCGATCGGGAAGCACGAGGCGATCGCGCACAAGCTCGCGGACATGGCCGCCAACGGCTTCGCCATGGAGTCGATCTCCGACCTCGCCTCGCAGATGGCGGATCGGGGCGGCTACGACATTCGCCTCGAGGCGGCGGCCGCCAAGGAGTGGAACACCGTCACCGGCTGGCGCATCGTCGATGAAACGATCCAGGTGCGCGGAGGCCGGGGGTACGAAACCGAGCATTCGCTGGCCGCCCGCGGCGCGACGCCGTATCCGGTCGAGCGCGCGATGCGCGACTACCGCATCAACCTCATCTTCGAGGGCTCCTCCGAGATCATGCATCTGTTCATGGCGCGGGAAGCGGTCGACAAACATCTCGAGGTCGCAGGCGCGATGATCGATCCCGACAAATCGCTCGGCGCCAAGCTCGCGGCCCTCCCGAAAATCGCGCTCTTCTACGCCGGGTGGTATCCGACGCGCTGGATCGGCTGGGGCCGCTGGCCGCGGTATTCGAGATTCAAGTCCCTGGCGCCGCACCTGCGCTTCGCGGAGCGTGCGACGCGCAAGCTCGCGCGCGAGATCTTCCACGGGATGATCGTTCACAAGGCCAAGCTGCAGCGCCGTCAGGCCTTCCTGTTTCGCACGGTGGACGTGGCCATGGAGATCTTTGCGATGGCGGCGTGCATCTCCCGGGTGCGCACGATGCGCGAGGAGAATCACCCCCGCGCAGCGGAGGCCGCGGAGCTCGCCGATCTGTTCTGCCGCAGCGCACGCCGCAAGATCCGCCGCCTCTTTAGCGATCTGTGGAACAACGACGACCTCGTGAAGTACCGGGTCGGCCAGAGCGTGTTGAAGGGCGAGCACGTGTGGTTCGAGGCCGACACGATGGGGGCGAGCCCGCACGGGAGGTAGCGGTCCCTGTATGCTCTCCCCGCGAACGCACCAGGGGAGGGGAGCATGAGCGAGGCATCGATCGACCGGCGCCACGTCTTGAAGGTCTTATCCGCCGCGGGGGTCGGCTCCGCGGTGTTCGGGCGCGCGCTCTGCACGCTGGCCGCGGACGCACCCAAGGTCACCGACGAGATGATCCGGCAGGCCTCCTGGATCTCGGGGACCGCGATCACGGACGAGCAGCGCAAGCTGATGCTCGAAGGGCTCAACCAGGCCGACGCCGACTACGGGAAGCTGCGCGCGATCGCGCTGTCGAACGCCGTGCCCCCGGCGTTCACGTTCGAGCCGATGGTCGGGGGCAAGGTGCCGCGGGACGCGACCCCGCGGCGTCGCCCCGCGCCCGCCGCCGGGAAGCACATCCTTCCGCCTGGATCGAAAGACGATGTCGCCTTCGCGCCGGTGACGATGCTCTCCGAATGGCTGCGGCGCAAGACGATCTCGTCCACCGAGTTGACGAAGCTCTACCTCGAGCGGATCGAGCGCGCCGACCCGAAGCTGCACGCGGTGATCACGTTGACGCCCGAGCGGGCGTTCGAGCGCGCGGCGGCCGCCGACG
>Ga0315290_10003003_pt1 | contig 12019 bp, 4 predicted proteins | sample YL17G12_0_MG_FD_203627 | JGI IMG/M metagenome (GOLD analysis project Ga0315290, IMG submission 203627) | Sediment microbial communities from Yellowstone Lake, YNP, Wyoming, USA - YL17G12_0 | ecosystem: Environmental > Aquatic > Freshwater > Lake > Sediment | place: USA: Wyoming | collected...
CTTTATTATCACGGCATCTATTTTGGGAATTCCACTATACCTCCCGGATGTTTTGGTACGGATATTTATGGATTCTTTGGGGCAGTTTGTCCGGAATATGATTTGCCGTTCAGCTCATATGCATTGGCTTATACAGGGCATATCAACGAAACCAAAAATATTGCTGATTGGGTATATTCCGTTCTTCCAAAATGCAAAGAACAGGCTGTTAATGGTGTAACACATCATAATGTGTTCAGACAATACGATAGTGGAGCAATATATACAACCTTAATGGGATATGATGGGATAATTACAATTCAGGGTGAACCATCTGAAGGTGGGAATTTACATCAAAATTATCCCGGACTTAACTCAGCCCGCATGGCTCTTAATTATCTCGATTATAGTGATGATCAGACCTTCAAAAATGCTGCCTATGATGTTTTAAAATCAACTACCTATGTTGCATTAAAGGATTTAGTTTCTGATGGAAGAGGATCATATAAGGACGGGCTAATCCCTAACAGCATGCAGGAAGGAGCTGTTCTGATGGGATATGACCAATGTGTGAAAAGGGGGATTGCCGATCCTGAATGGATATCAACATACAATGATAAAATTTTAATGTCTCAGGGTGTGCTGAATGGTGATACTTTAATATCTGCTGGTGTCGGGCATAATCCTTCATATGGTGATGGCGGAGCTACCTGGTTTTATCCGTTGTGGTGGGCTACTGTTATTGACAAGCATGATCCCCGGGCAGTAAAAGCCATCGATAATTACCATGGTACTTTCCAGGATTATTGTTTTAATAATGGATGGTCAGGAGTGCATAGCGCAAAAGTATATCAGGGAGATGATGCATTGATGTGGCTGACAAACTTCCAAAGACCCGATGTGCTTATGGATGAAACAAGCTTTGCAGAGAATGCAGGGGAGCCTGGTTTTAATTACACTCCCGAGATTGGGGCACATGGAGCATATATCTGTAACCTGACCCAGATGCTGATAGATCCTGATGACGACTCAATAGCAGATGTTTTCCCTGCGATACCGAATGAATGGGAATACCAGAAAGTTGCATTTGATAATTTTCTGACAACGGGTGCACTCTCTTTCACGGCCGAACGTGATATCAATGGTGTAAAAGTTGAAATTACTAATAAAGCTACCTCAGCAAGAGAAAGAATAGTCAGAATAAAAACCCCGAGGTTCCTGGATGTTCATGGTGCCGAAAATCTTCCTGTAGAAGATGGATTTATAGTTATCAATGTCTCTTTATTGCCGGGAGAAACTAAAAGTTATGAATACACTTTTAGCCCTATGGATATTTCTACCGGTATTAATACGGAAGGTTTCAAATCTGGGACAGACTTGTTTAAAATATACCCAAATCCAAATTTAACAGGCACTTTAAATATTACAAACTCCGAGAAAATTGACCAGCTCTTGATTTATTCCATGAAAGGAGAAATGGTAAAGAAATTTCAGAATCAGGCGAATAGTTATGATATCGGGGGTTTAAAAACAGGCATTTTTATTGTGCAGGTTAAATCTGATAATATTTATTATGCCAGGCGATTAATCATCATGAATTGAGCCTGTTCCAGAAGAGAAGCCAATTTGCATCAAAAAAAATGCCGAGTTTGTAAAACTTAATTCTGCAAATCATAGGTATTTAAGAAGATATGAAAGTACCCGGGATAAAAAATAAAATCCTTACCATCTGTTTGCTTATGGCAATTGGATTGGTTGCCCAGGATAAAGTTGTTTTTTATCCCCGTCCTGGGAATTTTGCCGGCTCTGATCAATCCAAACACCCGGGTACTAATCGTCGGCCAAACATATTGTTTCTGCTGAGCGATGACCAAAGATGGGATTCGCAGGGATGTTATGGAAATACGGTAATAACCACACCGGAAATAGACAGGTTGGCAAGAGAAGGAGTAAAGTTCAGTAATTCTTTTGTTACTTTTTCTGTTTGTTGCGCCAGCCGAGCAGTAATTCAGACAGGCATATACTCCCGCTCCAGATCAGGAGGTGCAGATAATGTGACAGCTATTGCAACACCACGGAATTGGAATGCAACGCTACCTGCTATACTAAAAGACAACGGCTATTATACAGGGTATATTGGGAAATGGGATGTTGGTGTTGGAGAAGACGGATTTCGGCTGGGAATGGATCTTTATGATTACTGGGGCGGAGACAGATGGCACGGCAATTACTGGCATGAGCGTAACTGCAGCTTTGTTACCAATGATGGGATGCAACACAAAAGTGAGATACGATGCACCTGTGTTTCCGGTACTCCCTGGGAGTCGTCGTTTCCCCGTACTGGTTATAGCGGAATGGCAGATCCGATCCACACCGATATTGAAGTAGTTCCGATAAAGCTGAAAACATTCCTGGATTCGAGGGATAAGGATAAACCTTTCTTCCTCCAGATTTCTTTCAGGTCGCCGAAAGACCCCTGGTCTGATTATCCTCTTGAAGTAAAGGATTTTTATAAAGCAGATAGCATTCCTGTTTCACCTACAGCTAATCTTGAAAATGCTTTGCTGCAACCGGAATTCCTTCAAAAATCAATGGCGGCTGATCATGCAAGACGCATGCTGAGTACGAAAGGCTTGTTGGAAAGCGAAATACGAAAGCATTATCGGCTTGTAACCGGGATTGATATCGCGATAGGGAGATTGAGGAAAATACTTGCCGATGCCGGGGTGGATGATAATACCATAATAGTATTTTCTTCAGATAACGGGGCTTTTCTGGGAGAGCACGGCTTTTGGGGAAAATGGTTACCTTACGAGGAATCCATACGTGTTCCCCTGATCATTTATGATCCTCGTGCACCCTCGGAGAAAAGAGGAAAAACCGTTGATGAGATGGTTCTGAATGTTGATTATGCTCCTACCTTTTTCTCTTATGCAGGTATAAAAGCTCCGGATGAAATGCAGGGAATGGATATCAGGAAATTATTGTCAGGAAACAAAACGGATTGGCGAAAAGACTGGTATTATGAACACACATGGACTGCAAAAGACCTTGGTGCTAAGGTTGTTCCGATAGTTCCAAGCGAAGCTGTAAGAACAGACGAATGGAAGTACATAGTTTTCTACAATGAAGTGCCGGTTCTGGAACAGCTGTTTAATATTAAAAAAGATCCTTTCGAAACCAATAATTTAATATCAAACCAGGAGTGCGTTTCTATTCTTGGTCATCTTAGAGAAAGGCTAGTTTATTACAGGGGATTATATTTTTCAGGAAAACCATTTTAACAGTAAAACATGAAAACAACTGCAACAAGATGTCGAAACATTAAAGTACTGACATTTCTGTTTTTATTGTATTCAATTGTTTTTATTCCAGTCTTATCCAACGGGCAGGTAAATGGCTCGCAGAAATCCAGGTATGAAGCTATCGACGGAGCTATTGTTGGGCATAATCCTGGATACTATAATAACCGGCCGCTATACATCAACAACACCGACGCATTTATCCTTACCGGTGATAAACCGATAGCCCGTTTGGCAAAAGATCATTATCTGTATGGAACTTTCATGATGGCCATCGAACGAAACGGGAAAGTGAAATGGCTGCAGGATTGTGATCAGATAACATCTGCCTATCGTCCGGGAAAGATGAGCTGGCAGATTGGTGATAAGGAATTTCCCGGGCTGAAAGTGAATTTGGAAATAGTACCGATGGCAACCACAATCGGCATGACCATTAGGGCAAAAGCAGAAGGCACTATTGAAGGAGATAAGTTAATCTGGATTTATGGAGGCGCAAAATGGTATAAAAATAATTACTTATCACATTTTTTTGATGTGTTTGTAAGTCCAAAAATGATTAATTGGGGGTTCGATCCCAATGACTGCAATTTTAATAAAATCGAGAACTCAACATTGAATTCTAAAGTTAGTTATAATGAAGAGGATGTTTGCTTCGGTACAATTGTTAATTGCAGCGAGCCTTGTGATGTAAAAGAATGCGATGCTTCAAAATGGAATGATGGACAATTTTTATTTTCAAAGTCTCAGGATTATCCTTTGTTGAGTGGTTCATGTATTCTGCATGAAGGTACCCCTGTGTTTTTTAGTTTTGAGACATTTTCAAATTCTGCAGATGCCAAATTAAAGGCATATAATGACCCAATTATTGCGTTCAGGAATGGTATCAAAAGAACAGATTTGTTTAACGAAAGAGTTAAAATAAACACTCCTGACGAACAGCTAAATTCTATTGTAAAGGCACAGGTAGCAGCAGTGGATGGAACTTGGTATCCGCCTGTATTTGTTCATAGTGGTATGCAATACAATACAGCATTCCCGGGTTGGCGTTCAATCTTTGGCGGAACAATGTTTGGTTGGCATGATCGTGTTCTGGAAGAAGCAAAGTATTATATAAATTCTCAGGTTAAAGTATCAGATAAGAAAGAAGCTAAAGCTGATCCCAAAATTTTATTGGCATTGCAACATTCTGATTCCAGGTTTTATGGAGCAGGGCACATAGAAAAAGACCAGCTATTCTATAATATGCAGTCTCAGTTTTTTGATCAGATTATTGAAGACTGGCGCTTTACAGCAAATCAAGAATTGGAAAGCATCTTACGACCGGCATTAGAATTACACTTACAATGGCTGGCCGATTGCTTTGATCCGGATGGAGATGGAGTATATACCAGTTATTTAAATACATGGCCTACAGACTCGCAATGGTATAATGGCGGTGGAACTGCCGAAGAAACTTCTTATGCTTATCGTGGCCATTTAGCTGCAAGAGATATGGCTAAAAAAGCCGGGGATAAAAAGTCCGAAGAGCACCACACCGCTATGCTGGAAAAGATAAAAGCAGGTTTTTTTCAAAAAATGTGGATAACACAGTTTGGGCATTCCGGTTCTTATATTGAAGAAGGTGGACATAAACGCTTACACACGGACCCATGGCTTTATAGTATATTCCTGCCAATTGACGCTGGATTAACATCATATCAACAGGCAATTGAATCTGTATATTATTCTGAGTGGGCTTTACAAAATGATTTGATGCCCAATGGGGGCAGAATGGTGTGGACTTCTAACTGGACGCCAGGTAGATTCTCAGTACGGGAATTGTGGCCAGGTGATAACTATGCTTTAGCATTGAGTTATTACCAGGCGGGACTGCCAAATGATGCCTGGGAGATACTTAAAGGAACATTTGTTGAAACAGGGTATAATGGAGTGGTTCCAGGAAACCTTGGAGGCAAGCAAGGAGGTATTGATTTTGGAGATTGTGTTCCTACTTTTACAAGGGCTATTGTTTCCGGTTTATTTGGATATAATCCTGATTATCCGAACGGAATAGTAAGATTTCGTCCACAATTTCCAAAAAACTGGAAATATTCATCAATTGAATTACCAGACGTAAAAATTCATTTTAAAAGCAATGCAAATGTATCTACTTATTCCATAGAATTAAATAATCCTGCAAGTCTTGAGGTACTTCTTCCTGTTCAATGTAATGGCATTGAATATGTGACAGTTAACGGTGTAAAATCAACCTGGGAATTAGTTCCAGCTGCTGGAGAGAGCTTAATTAAAGTTAAAATAACAAGCACCAAGAAAGTTGAAATAACGTATAAACTTAAAAAATCGGTACCATACTACATGCCGGAATCTTTAATTGGCAATGTAGGGGATGATCTGAAAATAGAAATTAAGGAAGCCCGAATAATTGATGTAGTAGATTCTCAAGGTGTTTTTAAAAAGTTTAATAAGTCAAATAATTTTATTCTGGGTACTCTTTCCAATAATATTGGTTTTCATACTTTTTTTGTAAAAGTGAAAATTGGTTCTGCTGAACAATGGCGCGTTTTTAGAATAAAAATAAGCGATCCGATTGGCGATAAGAGTAAACAGGCAAAATTTGTTCGGGAAGTTCCTGCGAATGCATCCTGGAGTTGCATAGATATTAGTAAGGATTTGAATACAGATGTTACTAAAATATATGATCAATTATATTTAACTCCAAGAGCAAATACAGTTTCTGTCAGAATTGGCACAGATGGTTATTCACTATGGACACATCCATTTTGGAATTTATCTCGTCCAGTAATTAATTTAGATAATGTAAAGGGTCTGCTGGATAACCAAAGTCGTCTTATTACTCCTCAAAAAATTCCATTCCTCTGGAACCCTGTTTGGGGGTTTAAAAACATCGCATTTACTTCCTTGTGGGATAATTATCCTTCGAAAATTGATTTTCAGGTCAATAGTAAAGGCGATGCGATCTATTTCCTTGTCGCAGGTTCAACCAATATGATGCAGTGCCAGATTGCTAATGCGGTTATCAGGCTTAACTACTCCGACGGGCAAACAGATTCCCTTGAACTCATTCCTCCATTAAATTTCTGGAGCTTATGTCCAATTGCGGGTCAGGACTACACAGATGAAAAGGATAAATTCTGTTTGCCTGATGAATTGCCTCACAGAGTACAACTGGGTGAAAACTGCAGGGCTATGTTACTGAACTTAAAAATGAGAAAGGGTGTGGAATTAAAAAGCATTACACTTGAAACCCTTTCACAGGAGGTGGTAGTAGGTTTGATGGGAATTTCAATCATGAAGCTGTAAGCTTTATTTAATAAGTCTTTCGAAAAATTGCCAGGATAAAGTGAGCAAAAGGCAAGTGTAAATTTCAGAAAGACCTTTCAAAAGTTATAAGATCAATTGATTTATCAAAAACGGGAAAAGGATTTAAACGCTAAAAACAAATTATCCAAACCACATTAATATGTTTAAAAAACTAACTCTTGTACTCACATCCTTACTTATCATAAACTCGATGAGTGTTGGGCAGGTCCGGGATATATATATGCCTTTATCTGCAGGTAGTATAAAATTGAATGGATATTTGGAAAATGACATTCAAAATTCAATTGCACATTGGAACAAAGGCGTAGTTCCATATGCAGCGCTTGTAGAAAAATTCAGGACAGGTAGATCTTTTTTTGCCCAGGGTGAGATGTGGGGCAAGGCAGTCCGATCGGGTTGCATGTTTTACAGGTTCACACAGGATCCGGAATTAAAGAAAATTCTGGATGCCACGGTTGCCGATCTATTGACCACACAAAGAGCAAACGGAAGTATTAGCTGCTCTGAAATTGATAAACAACCGGATGGCCCTGGAGGAGATTTATGGGAAAGAAAATATGTGTTGCTGGCGCTGAACCAATATTACACAAATGTAAACAAAGATCCGAAAGTGCTTCAATCAATGATTGATCAGGCAAACTGCATTATTTCACAGGTCGGGTATCCGCCTAAAACACGAATTACAGATCTTGGCTGGAGTCCGAACCACATTGAATCCAGCACCCTCCTTGAACCCATAATGCAGCTTTACAATTTAACCGGAAATCAAAACTATCTTGATTTTGCCAAATACATTATTAAAGAAGGCGGGGCAAAAGGATATAATATAATCGAAGATGCCTGTAATAATATAGTTCCGGAGAAAATAGGCGGAGTATATCCAAAAGCCTATGAGATGATGTCATTATTCGAAGGACTTGTTGAATACTATCGCGTAACAGGCGACGAACATATAAAAACAGCTGTACTTAACCTTTATCATAACATTATTAAAAATGAGCTTACACTGATTGGTAATGGCGGAGGAGATCAGCCTTACCATCCTGCTGTTTTGGGCGAGGCCTGGGACAATACTGCCCTTGAGCAAACCAATCCGGATATTAAAAGGATGATGGAAACCTGCGTTGGCGTAACCTGGATTAAATTGTGCAGCCAGATTTTACGATTAACCGGCGATCCTTCAACCGTCGACATGATTGAGAAGTATGCCTATAATGGGCTGCTGGGAGCTATGAAGCCTGAAGGTGACGGATTTAGTTATGTAAATCTCCTCAATGGTGTAAAAACCAATAAGGAAGGTTGGGGAGGAGAAGTTGATGGTGTTTATGTTACCTGCTGCAATCTGAACGGACCGATGGGATTGGCATACCTTCCCTATGTTGCCATCATGAATTCGGAATCGGGACCCATAATAAACCTTTATAACCAGGGAGAGGCAAGGGTTCAGATTTCGAATAAAAAGTTTGTTGATCTTAAAATCGAAACAGACTATCCCCTATCAGGAAATATCACAGTGAAAGTTACCCCTGAAAGCCCAAACGATTTCACACTTAAATTGAGGATACCTGAATGGAGTAACAATACGGTTTTAAAAGTTAACGGTGATCCTATCAAAGTGGTTCCGGGAACTTATGCAGAAATTAACCGCAAATGGTCAAAGGGCGACCGCATTGAGTTAAATCTTGATATGCGTTGTAAAATAGTTGAAGCGCCTCATGGAAGCAACCGGAAAGGAGACAATTTTGTGGCACTGATCAGGGGACCTGTAGTCCTGGCAAGAGATGAAAATATCGATCAGAACTATACTCAGCATGTTTCAATAATTTCAAAAGATGGTTATGTTGACGTTTTACCGGAATCCCCAAACTCTAAAAGCACAAGGATGCAGTTTCTGGTTCCGACAAATAAAGGATTAATCCATATGGTTGATTATTCATCCGTGAACAGTTGGGAAGGTAAAAAAATATGTACCTGGTTACCTGTAGATTAGCCTGATCCACAGGTATTAAATCTATTTATTAGGGGGTATTCTTGAAAATTAAATAATCCATACAATTACAAACATAACAAACAAAAAATCATGAAACGATCAATTATTTTTTTAGTACTGTTTGCCATTTCATCTTATTTGAGCCCGGGATACTCTCAGAAGAAAACGGATCCTCTTAAAAATGGCCGGGGAGGGTATGAATATTTTATAGGAATTGTCGGAAATCCTTCTGTTGTAGCTGACATGAAATGGGACGATAAACAACTGGAAGATCTTAAGGATCTTGGAGTAAACATGCTTCAGCTGAGTATTGCCTGGGGAGGCAAACCCGGAAATGAGGTACTTAACCTTGAAGACCTGGACGAAGAGCAGATAGCAAAGTGGAAATTCAGGATAAAGCAGGCAGAAAAGCATGGGTTTAAAACAATAGCACATTTTGGTATCCCCAGAATGTTGAATTATGATGTTTACAAACCTGCCTGTATTTTAGATCCTGTAGTAATTGAGAAATATGTTGCTTTAATGAAGAATTTCATGACTACTTTCCCTGAAGTGAATGATATTCTGGTATATACATACGATCAGCAAGCCTGGATTTGCAGTGAGTTTGGGCCTTGTCCACGGTGTACTGGTATACCCATTAGTGACAGACTTCCCGGTTTCTTAAACTTGCTCAAGAAAACCATGCAGGATTGCCGTCCTAACACTCAGACAACATTATGGTGGAAACCCTGGGAGCTTTCCAAAGGCCAGACAATCGATATAGTTAGAAAGATTGACCCCAAAGGTTTCGGTTTAATGCTCAATTCCTCAACCAGCAACGAAGTATATCCGTTCAATGATGGTTCACTTAAATCAGATCTTGGCGTAAAGAGGTTGGTTCAGTATGCATATGAGAAAAACATCCCGGTTGTCGGGGAATTTGATCACACCTTATACAAGCCGCTTTATGGAGTTGATGATTATTTTCCTCGCCTGGTTTATGAGCAGATGACCGGATGGAAAGAGTTGACAGGCGTAATCGGCGTTAAAGAATATTACGGTTTTGCGCCTTCTACATATTCGGTAAATTACGCTATGCTAAAAGCATGGATGAAGGCTCCGGATGCTTCACTGGATCAATTGTTGCAACAAATTTCTGCACCTTATGGCAAGAAAAGTGCTCCTTTGATGATAAAAGCCTGGGAATATGTGGCACAGGCTGTCGAGGCTTTCCCGTGGGATGTAACCTATCTGATCGGGCCAATGGGATTAGATAGAAATGATTTAGGTGAGCATAGCTGGGATTTTATTAAAATCGAAAACAGTACCTGGGATACCCCGATCTGGGAATCGAACCGTAGAGCTAATTTTATGCTTACAGATGCTAAGTCAGCCCACCCCTGGATATTTGAAGATGCAGGTTTGAGATTAGAAGACGCTGCCAGGCTGAACAATTTGGCAGTTGATTATTTCAACCAGGCTATTGCACAAAATGAAAGTATGGTTGAGGATATTAAGATGCAAAGGGATTTTATCAAACATACAGCACGTGCCTTAAAAGGGAAAAGCTTGCATTTTGCTCTTACTATTGCTGCTCAGAATGCAAGAACTGTTCAATATGACCAGGCACAATTTGAAAAAGTATGTGCCCGGATTAAGCGTCTTCTCCAGGAAGATGTTGACAATGGGTATCAGTTAGCATCTGTAAAACTGGAAGAGTTTAATAAAGATCCAAAAACCTGGTTAAAGAGAAACTTTAGCCCTTTAACGTGGAAGTCAGAAGCTCATCCGGACTGGAGTAAATGGATTACACCTTAAAGATAAATTTATGCGCTACTAATTTCTTTTTGCCGGGAATTGGTAGCAGCATCTTTAACAAAAGTGAAATGTAATATTCAAAAATCAAAATTAATAGTTATGTACAAGGTAGCACTGATTTTATTACTGTCTTCTTTTTTAATCTCCTGTAACAATTTAAATAATACAAAAGAAGCTCAGAATGTTGATTATAAGGTTGGTATAATAGGTGCCCCATCCTTTCCGAATGTTGAATGGAACGACCGGAATATGGAGCTCATGAAAAAGCTGGGATTTAATGCATTGCAACTAAACATTGCATGGGGATACAGACCCAATGATAATCCATTGAATCTGGAAGATGTTCTGGTTTTACCTGAACAATTTAAGCTGCCGGTGGATATTGATTCCACGCTTAATACAAATGTGGGATCAAGTAAAACCTTTATCCGCAGCCCTGATAAAATTGCAGCCCGGGCTCAGGAGCTAAAACGCAGGATAGCCTTATGTAAAAAGCATGGTTTCAGAAGCATTTTTCACTTCGGCGCACCGTTTGTTGCCTACCCTGCCGTTGAGCCTCTGTCACAGTGCATTTCCGATCCTTTAACCATTGAACGGTATGTGACATTGATAAAAAACTTCCAGAAGGAATTTCCCGGAGTTGATGATTTGTTGCTATACACTTATGATCAGAATGCCTGGCTGTGCAGTGAAAATGGTGTTTGTGAAAGATGCAATGGTGTGCCCTTAGATAAGCGTGTGTCTGCATTTGTAAATAAGCTGGCTCAAACCTGGAATAGTCTGAACCCGGATGGTAAATTGTGGTGGGAGCCCTGGGAGATTTCAGCAGGACAAACCTACTGTATAATTGAGCAGCTTGATTCAGAGTGCGTAGGGCTTTCGATGCATTCAAGCATTACTGAAGTGCAGATAGCCTTACCGGCCGACAGATGGTTTAAAAACATGCTTACCCTGGCGGAAGAAAGGAATATTCCTGCAATAGGCGAATTATGGATGGGCACAGCAACTGAAGAGGTCGAAACATATCAATATCTGCCAACACCCCTGGCTACTTTACGGGCTTTAAGGGCAGTGAATAATGCAGGAAAACTGAAGGGCATAAAAGAATACTATGGCAATATCCCTGAAAGGGAAGATCCCAACCTTCGTATGACCTCCATCTTTTTCAATAATCCGGGCATTTCCGATGCCGAGGCACTTAAATTAGTGAGTAAGCCTTATGGTAATGCCGCTGAAAAAGTAGCTGCCTACTGGAAATATTCATCTGAAGCAATTGAAACCTACCCCTGGGATATCTCATGGAATTCGAGGGAAGTGGGACGAAGCGATCCGCATCATCTAATGTCTGCCGCAACACTAAAAGGAGTAAGCTGGGAAACTCCATCCTGGCAGTCGAACCGAAGGGCTGCATTTATGAGGACAGTAGAAACTGAAACACCTCATTTCTGGATGATGGAGGATGCGCAGTTGCGGTATGAGGCAACTGCAGGAAAGATCGATAAAGCATTAGAATATGCCAAAGAAGCCCGCGAAAATGTTCCCAAAGAATATCTCTCTGAATTTGAAATGAGTATAAAAGAACTTGAAGGATTCCGGCAGCGCGTTT
>Ga0315290_10003004_pt1 | contig 12015 bp, 9 predicted proteins | sample YL17G12_0_MG_FD_203627 | JGI IMG/M metagenome (GOLD analysis project Ga0315290, IMG submission 203627) | Sediment microbial communities from Yellowstone Lake, YNP, Wyoming, USA - YL17G12_0 | ecosystem: Environmental > Aquatic > Freshwater > Lake > Sediment | place: USA: Wyoming | collected...
GAAGCGACGGCCAAAAGGCGTCAGCTGCGGGAACGCGTTATGGCAAGACGCGCAGGGCTGGCCGGTCTGGCGGGCAAAGCTCGGCAAAGCGGATGCTGGCTGTGTGGGGAGCACAACGGCTGCCCCCACCAACAGCAATGCGAAAGCCGTAGAGCCGCCAAAGGCATAGAAGACAGCCGCGTCGCTACCATCGCTTGCGCGTGTGGCGACCTGACCATCTCTTGTCCGAATCCTGGCGGCTTTCGAGTTATAGCGTCCCACAACGCATCCCCCAATCTAGAGGGTTGAGGAATATACTGAACGGTCTCAAGGAAAGGTGCCAATGAACAGTCTTGACAGCTCCGAGGAGGGGCGCATGGCAGTCCTATTGATCGAGGGCAACAACATCGACCTTCCGATCCGCAGTGGTTCGATAGGCCCGGACGTAATCGACATCGGAAAGGTCTACCGCGAGACAGGTTGCTTTACCTACGACGCGGGATTCACCTCGACGGCGACCTGCACCTCCGGCATCACCTTTATTGATGGTGATAAGGGCGAGCTTCTCTACCGCGGCTACCCAATCGACCAACTGGCGCAAAATTCCAATTTCCTCGCCGTTTGCTATCTGCTGCTCCACGGCGAGCTGCCGACGAACGATGAGTTTAGAGAGCTTCGGGACATCATGACGCAGCACACTATGGTGCACGAGCAGCTGCTGCGCTTTTACAGCGGCTTCCGCCGTGATGCTCACCCAATGGCGGTCATGCTCGGCATCGTCGGTGCGCTGTCGGCCTTCTATCACGATTCGATCGACATCGCGGATCCGGTGCAGCGCATGATCGCGAGCCACCGCATGATCGCCAAAATGCCGACGATCGCGGCCATCGCCTACAAGTATTCGATCGGCCAGCCCTTCATTTATCCGAGGAACGATCTCGACTACACATCGAATTTCCTCGAGATGTGCTTCGCCGTTCCATGCGAGCCATACGTTGTCAATCCGATCGTCGGGCGTGCGCTCGACCGCATCTTCATTCTGCATGCCGACCACGAGCAAGATGCCTCCACGTCGACCGTGCGTCTCGCTGGCTCCTCGGGGGCCAACCCCTTCGCCTGTGTTGCCAGCGGCATCGCCTGCCTGTGGGGACCGGCCCACAGCGGCGCAAGCGAGGCCGCCTTGAACATGCTGGAAGAGATCGGCACCGTCGATCGTATCCCGGAGTACGTGGGAAAGGCCAAGGACAAGACGTCCGGTCTCCGTCTCAAGGGTTTCGGGCACCGGGTTTACAAGAACTACGATCCGCGCGCAAAGGTGATGCAGGAGACCTGCCACCAGGTCCTCGATGCGCTCGACAAGCGGGACGAGCCGCTCTTCAAGGTTGCCCTCGAGCTCGAGCGCATCGCGCTGCAGGACGACTACTTTCTTGAAAAGAAGCTCTACCCCAACTTCGACTTTTACTCGGGCATCACGCTCAGGGCGATCGGCTTTCCTGTCGACCTGTTCGCCGCGTTGTTCGCGGTTGCGCGCACCGTCGGCTGGATTGCACAGTGGAATGAGATGATCGAGGATCCCGAGCAGCGCATCGGGCGCCTGCGGCAGCTCTATACTGGCCCCAGGAAGCGGGCCTTCCCGGGGGAGTAAACACGACGGTGGTTGCGCCTACATCGTCGCAGGCACGTGTCTCTATCGAGACGACGCCGAGCGCGAATATGCCTATGGCCCAGCCGAGGGCCTCCCCGAGGCACTGTCACGTTATAATCGGAAATTTGCAGGCCAAATGACCATGGCCGCAACGGTTCACGCTGCGACTGTTGCTTGGCGCCATGTCAGCATAGCCTGATCGCGAAACACGCGCAGGGTTCGGCGGGAGGTCAGCGCTCGTCCTGCCGCAGATGGTTATGTTAGACAGCAATTAATATGACGAATTCCGAACACCCCCCGCGCCGTGTCGCGCTCGAGGACCGCAGCCGCACTGGCGACGGGAGGCAATTCTCGCCCTCCGCCGCGCGCAATAGTGGACCAATTCGAGAGGTGCTGACCCGCATTCTTCCGAGGAGCGGTACCGTGCTCGAAATTGGGTCCGGGACCGGGGAGCATGCCATCTGCTTCGCCAAGGCGCTTCCCGGCCTGGCCTGGCTGCCGTCCGATCCCGACGCTGCCTCGCGCGCCAGCATCGAGGCATGGATTGCTGCCGAACGGCTCGCAAATGTGCGTGCGCCGGGCGCCATTGACGTCTGCCAAGCGGTATGGGGCGTGGAGGACGACGCGCCATTCGGCGCGATGATCTCCCTGAATATGGTCCACATCGCGCCTTGGCAGGCGGCACTCGGGCTGCTTGCCGGCGCCGGGCGCCTTTTGCGACCGGACGGGATCCTCTATTTCTACGGCCCCTTCATGTCGGGTGGGACACACTCAGCCGCGTCCAACGCCGCCTTCGACGCAGACCTCAAGAGGCGCGACCCGCGCTGGGGCATCCGCGACGTAGACGACCTCGCCGGTGAGGCCGCGCCCCACGGGCTTGAGCTGCGCGAGGTCGTGGAGATGCCGGCGAACAATCTTTCGCTCGTCTTCGTCAAGACGAGCCGTTCCGTCCCGGGCTGACATCTTCCGCGAGCCGCAGGGTCGCGCCGGCATCAACTGGCGGGAATACAACAGCGTCGAGGGCAAACGATCAAACCATCACGGTCGTGCCGCAGCCCGAGCTCCTAAAGCGCTGCGTCGTTCCGCTCGACTAGCTTCAGCGCGATCCGGCGCGCGGGCGCTTAGGCCCGCGCCGTCTTCAGGGTGATGTCCGTAAGCGCCGGCTCCTCGGCGCCCAGATACATGGAAAGCATGGGCTCATCGGTGAGGATCACCTCATCATACTCTCCGAACCCATTGAAACGATTCGCCATCACGCGGCCATAGGCCCCGACCTGACCGATCTCGATATAGTCGCCCTCGCGCACCGAGGACGGCAGCATGAAGGGCCCCCGCATGTAGTCCGAGCTGTCGCAGGTGGGCCCATAGAGCGAGAACTCGGTCTCTGGCTTCGCCCTGCGGCCCGTCGCGCCGACGAGCCTCGCCGGATAGCGAAAGTTCAAATAGGCCGCATCGAACAGCGTGCCAAAGGCCCCGTCATTGACATAGAGCGCGTTGTCGCGGCGCGCATCGACCCGCAGGATGACGGACTCTGCCTCTGCCACCAGCGCCCGCCCGGGCTCGCAAAGGAGCTCGCAGGAATGCTTGACGGCAAGCTCGTCCCACGCCTTGACGATCTCATCGGTGTAATCCGCGAGGTCGGGTGGATCGGAATGCGGGTAGCGGCTCGGGAACCCGCCGCCGATGTCGATCGCATCGACCAGCACGCCGGAGGCCACGATCAATTGGCCGACCTGCCGCAGCGCCTCACCAAATGCTGCCGGGACCACCGCCTGGGATCCCACATGGAAGGTAATGCCGAGGCGCCGCGCGACCTGGCGCGCGCGGAGCAGCAGCGCCGGCGCTTCGGCGCTTGGCGTGCCGAACTTGCCTTCTAGGGGAATGAGGCTGTGCGTGTTGGGGCAGGCCAGCCGCAGAAAGAGGTTGAGGTCTTTCGCCTGTCCGGTCTCATCGAGGATCTTGTCGAGCTCGTCGTCGCTGTCGAAGGCGAAGCTTTTGATCCCGAACTCGTGGTAGGCGCGTCTGATCGCTACCCGCGGCTTCACCGGGTTCATGAAATAGAGCTCGGCCCCCGGGATGGCGGCCAAACGGCCGATCTCGGCAAGGGATGCCACATCGAAATGCGCAATCCCCGCCTCCACCAAAGCGTCGATGACCGGACGAGCGTCGTTCGCCTTGGCGGCGTAAAGCACCCGGCCGGGAAAGTTGGCCAGGAACCAGTGTGCCGCCCGAGTTGCAGCGTGGGGCCTTAGCGCAAGGACCGGCCGCTCGGGGCGATGGTAACGGAGAAGCTCCGCGGCAGAAGTGAAAACGTCCATCCCATGTCTACTCCCACACGAGATTGAGATTGTCAGTTGCTGACCTTGGGCGAGAACGCCTGGAGCCGGGTGGTCCCTATGAAATCCTGCACCCCTTGTAAAGCGGTTTTCGCATCGGCGAGCATCATTCCCGCGCCCGCCGGATTGTGATCCCCGGATTCAGCCGCTTGGAGCGCGGGTCCTGGCTGCCGCTGGCTTCAGCTTCGTCTGCGGCTGGGCCGCTGGCTGCGCCTGATTGCGCGCGCCTGGACTGGGTCTTGCAGCGAGCCGAGGGTCTGGGTCTGGTCAGGCGCCGCGGCGGCGAGGGAGGAAACATCAACCCCTCGCCACCGTCTCCCTCTCTATTTGATCTCAAGCTTGATCGCGGTGCGCGACGGGGTGTTGCTCGTGGCCACGGCCTCGACCTTCGCAGCGCTGCCCGACTCCTTCGCCTTCTGACCTTGGGCGACCTTCGCTTGGCCCTCGACGACAATCTGCCGCGTGAGGAACTCCCGGTAGTTGCCGACCTCGGTGAACCCGCGCGTCTTGAAGTCGTGCTTAATGCCGTCGACATCCTTGCCCGAGGCGTTGCAGATGGCGATCACTGTCTCGGTCCCGGGATCTCTGAGGCGGAACTTAAAGGGTGCACCAGCACCAGGGAACTGAGCTTCCTTCCCGGCAGGCAGCAGATTGTTCTGCTGGAATTTGTTCGGAAAAATCACGACCCCTTCCCCACTACCGTCGACATCGATCAGGGTGAGGTTGCAGTCCGTCTTGGATTTGATGGTGAAGATCGGCTGATCGTTGACCTTGTAGGCGGTCCGGTCGGAGATGAGAGTCAGCTCGCCCGTGTCCCCGACCTTGGCGACCTCCGCCGCGGGCGCTGCACCGGCCGCTGCTGCTGTGTCAACCAGTAGGCCGTCGGAGACCAGCGTGATCAACTCCTTGAACTCAGGCTCGAATTGGCTGCGTGGCAAATGCCCTTGCTCTAGCTGGCGCTTGACCGCGATAAATCCGCCACCGACATCGCCCAACCGCGTTTTAAAGGCCTCGCGGTCGAGCCCGAACTCGGCTGCCGCCATGTACTGCCGCAGGTCACCTTCATAGCGGCGCGACAGGGCGTTGATGCTTTCTAGCGAGCCGCTCGTGTCGAGCCTGGGATCGAGCCCCGCGGCGACGAGGGCCTCCTGGTACCGCTTGGCATCCTGATCGAAGATGGCGTTCATCTCCTCGACAGGCGGATACAGCGCTTCCACTTGCTTGCGCACATCATTACTGAAGGCGCGGTCGCCCAATACCCGATCTCGAATCTCGTCGTGGTTGCGGTTGATACCGTCCTTGTGGCAGCCGAAGCATGAGATGGCATCAGTGACGGAGCGGTCGCGCTGACTGTCGTCCACCACGATCTCAATGGGCCCCTTGTCCAACCGCTCGCCGGAGGCCCGGTTGAGATAGTAACCCTGGAAGCCGTTGGGGAGGCTGAAGATGGTCTCGCCGCCGTCGTGATGGAAGGCGTCAGGTCCATCGGGTCCGAGCGGATGGATGAAAAGGCTTTTCTCGGGCGTATCTTCCTTGAAGTCGTACGACGTCCAGAAGTATCCGGTCGAGATGGTGTGCCGCTCGATGAGGCGATTGTGCTTGCTCACACCCGATTGCTGGAACGCTGACCGCTTGACCAGAAAGTTCTCGATGTCCTTCTTGACATCGACGTTCTCGGTCTTTTCGAAGTCGGCAAAGTTCGCAGGCAGCTTGAGCAGATCGTAATAAAGCGGCGGCCGCGAGGCGGTAAAGGCGAACCAATCACCGCGCACCCAGGCGAGCGGGGTGTCGGTCAGCGTCTTGACCGTCTCATAGAGCGTCGAATCCGGCCGCATCGCGTACGGGTAAACCGAGATGATGCGGTTCCAATCCGCCTCGGTCCAATTCAGATCGACGAGATTGAAGGCAATGATTGTGGCGGCAGGATCGATCGTCGTGAGCTTCAGCACATCGGAGTTGCGGCTGAGGCTGTTGAGCAGTTTCACCACGCCCTGGCGGTAGAGCTGCATGTCGTCGTCTTTGACGCACGCGTTGTAGAGATTTGCCAACGTGATGTAGCGCATCCCCTTGCGCCGATGTTCCTGTTGTTTGTCGAGATCGGCCGCGATTGCTCCCACGATGGCCGTGTCGTCAATCAGCGTGTGATCGGCGCAATTGGGGTCACCCACCGACTTAATCCAGTCGTAGATCGCCTGCACTTCTTCCTTTCTGGGCTCAGCCTTGCAATCGAATTCCTGGTAGCAGTCATAGGGCATTTCTTGGTTGGCGATCATCTTGAAGAGCTTGGAGCCTTCGGGATTGCCGGGAACAATGAGCTCGGAGGTATCGGCGAGCTTGTCGAGCTCCATGACGATGCCGAAATTCTTTGGCGGCCTCGATTTCTTGAGCAGCGGGCCGACCTGGTGGCAGCGCGCGCAATTGTTCTCGAAGGCGTGGAAGGCAGCGGCCTCGACCGGATCCTTCGGCACCGGAAGCCCCGACGGATCGGAAGCCTCTTCTCCCGCGGATGGGGCAGGCTCTGGCTTGGCCGGCTCGGCGGCCTTTTCGGGCTTGGCTGCGGGTGCTTCGCTCTCTGTGGGCTTCGCTTCGGGTGCCCCCTCGGCGGGCCCGGCTTTCTCCGCCGCAGGAGAGCTGCCAGCCTTGTCGCCAGGAGGTTCGCTCTTTTGCGCCTTCTCGTCTGGGGTGTCGGCTTCGTCGCCACCGGGCCCTGCGGCCGGAGCTGCGTCCTCGCTCTCACCCGGCGCCGTGTCGGCGTCCCCTGGGTCAGCGTTCTCGCCCGGACCGGCTGCGGGGGTCTGCACGCCCTGGTCAGCGGCTTGGGGCGCGCTTGAGCCGAACGCCACGCATGTCAGCGCCGCAATTGCGAGCGCGGCAATCAGAGAGTTCCAGCGCAAAGTCATAGGGAATCTCCCGTTCCAAGGAAACCTAGCCATTGTTTCGTCTTAGCGGCCGGCAGCTGAACGCAACATGAACGGTACGCCCTCGGCGTCAATCCTGGCGAAAAACTATGACGGACCGTGATGGCCAGCACATCAGCCTCCTGCGCCCGTATAGATGTCGATAACCCCGATCTGTACATCCTTACCCGAGAGTGCCTGCTCGAGCATTGGTCGCAAGGCCTGCGCCCGCTCCGGCGTTGTCATCGAGGCAAGCGCGGCATGGAGGTCGGGAAGCTCATCCTTGGAGAAGATCGCCACCATATGCTCGGCGCCGTAAGGCGGCTTGTCGACCTTGAACTCCTCATCGATGGGTTCGCGGCTCCAGTCCTTGGTCGCTTCGTCAGGCTTGTTGGGGTCCGGGATGAAGAACTCGACGTGGCCGTCGGGAGGCAGATTGAACAAAGTGAGGTGCGGATATTTTGCGCCTTGCAGCTCGATCTTGACGTGGTCGCCAATGGCGTAGCGCTGATTGCCGCTGGTCAGCACCGCAGGCCCGGGCGCCAGCGCCGCCTGCTGATTGAGCCATTTGAGCGCGGCCCATTTGGAGACCACGCCCTTGATGCTTGCCGCATCCACATTCTCCGCGACGACGCCGCCCACGACGTGTTCGACGGTACCACGCGGCACCGACCAGACGAGATCGGCTTGCGTCTTGTCGGCGACGACGCTGACAATGGACAGATCGGCCAACGCCGCTCCGTCGCCGCCATCGATCGCGAGTTTGAGCTTGAGATCATCCGCCCCGGGCGCCGCTGGGTTCGGGGTCCTCGCCTCGCGCAGCGTCACGAGCGGCACCGAACGAGCTTTGAGCGGAAGCACCGTGGGCGTCTGTTGGCTCTCGACCAACGTGTGCACTACGGGCACGATGTAGCTCAGCAGCTCGAGCTCGTTCAGCTGTCCGTCACCGTTCTTGTCGGCGCGGCCCTCGAGCGCTCGTGCGACGGCCCAGCTCAAGGCCCCCCGCTTCTTGCCCTCGATGGTCACCTCCGGCGTGAGCTTGTCCTCGGCGACGGCGCCCACAAAGGTGACGTTCTCGAAGTCATCCTCGGTCAGCTTCGAGATTTCCGGCGGCGGGAGTTGCAATTGGTCGGCTGCGATCGTGGGTACGGTCATCTTGCGAAACTTCACGCCCGCCGCACTCGCGCTCCGTTCCATGCCGCCGGAGTGGCAGGAATCGGCAACGAAAATGACCTTCACCTCTTTCTTGTCGGCATCTTGCATCCATTCGAAGACTTCGTCGTCGAGGATGCGCTCCCGTGTCCCTGGCCCAGTCGCCTCGAAATGCCCGAGCAGGAAATTCTCGTTGAGGCCATCGGCTTCGTCATGACGTCCTGGCGGCTCGTGCTCCTGCCCGCCATGCCCCGCATAGCTGAAGACGATGGTATCGCCGGCCTTAGCCTTGGCGACCAGCCCCTGCCACGCCGCGACGATCCGGTCCTTACTCGCATCGTCGTTGAGCAGGCGTACCACCTCTTTGGCGCCCGCTTCCGTGAGCGAGTGGGCCACGTCTTGGGCGTCGTTCACGGCCCCGTCGAGATCGTTGGCCGTTCCGATATAGTCGTCGATGCCGACCGAGAGGCCGTAAAGCTCGGCCGCTTTCGCCGGGCCGGCCACACCAAGACACAGCGCAAGAGCCAGCGCGCCAGAGAAGCTTCTGCATCTATGCCGGCTCTTGCTCCGCTCACTCATCGAACGTCTCGTCTGTCACTACTCCGAGCCGTCAGGTTTCTGAGCGCCCCCCTCACCATCCTCGCCGCCGCTCTCGCCCTGGTCCGCGTCAGAATCCTGATCGGACTTTTTCTTCTTCTTCGCGGACTTCGGCACCGCATCTGGCCGCGGGGGCAGCGCTTTCAGAAAAGCGGCGATGGTGGCGCGATCTTCTGGTTTGAGCTTCGCCATGTTCTCCTGCACCGGCGCCATGTTTCCGCCAATCACATCGAAGTCGGGCGTGTTGCCGGTCTCGAGCATATAGGCGATGTCATCCGCGCTCCAATCGCCGATGCCGTCATCGCTCGGCGTAATATTCGGAATCCTGCCCCGACCCTCAGGGTTGCGCGCGCCCGCAAACGCCTCGCTCTGCATGACGCCACCCAGAAAATTTCTGGGCGAATGGCACTCGCCGCAATGACCCGGACCCTCGACCAGATAAGCGCCGCGATTGAGCTCGGCGCTCAGTTTGGGATCAGGCTTGAGCGTCTTGCCGTCGACATAGAGCAGCTGCCAAAGGCCGACCGCCCGCCGGATGTTGTAGGGGAAAGTGAGGTCATGCGGTGGCACCTCGTTCTTCACGGCAGGCAGAGTGTCGAGATAGGCCTTGAGGTCGATCAGATCCGCATAGGTCATGTGCTGATACGAAGCGTAGGGAAACGCTGGGTAGAGATGCTCGCCTCCGGGGGCGATCCCCCGCTTCATGGCGTTGACGAAATCGAGCGTGCTCCATTTCCCGATTCCGGTGTCCTTGTCGGGAGAGATGTTGGGCACGTTGAAGATGCCGAACTCCGTCTTCATGCAGCGGCCGCCGGCGAGGACGTGCTTGTCCTTGGTCTTCGTATCCTTGCACTTCGACAGAGGCACCGCATGGCACTCGGCACATCCCCCAGCGGTGAACATGTATTCACCGTTGGCAAGATCAGGAGTGTGCGCCGGCAGCGCCGAAGCTGGGATCGTTTTCGGTATCGTCAATAGGAAGAAACCGATCGCTCCGGCGATCCCAATGACGACCAGCGCCCACCACCCAGCTCTGGGCATGCTTCCTCCCTAGACGCAGAACGTCACTTTGACGACCGTACCCTTCGGATCACTGTTCGAGCTTCTCGCGATACGTTTCGTGGCATTCCTTGCAGACTTTGGTCATGTCGTTGAACGCCGCGGTGAATGTCCCCTTCCCTTGCGCGGCGGCGCCGGCAGCCTTGGCGCTTGCGTCCTTCAGTTTCATGGCAATGGCCTTGAAGTTATCGAAGTCCTCCCAAACCTTTGGCGTAGCCTCGCTGTCCTTGATCGCGCCATGCTCGGTGCCCTTCGGGAACAGGGTCACATATTTGTCCGGCACGCCGCTGATATCGTTCATGGCTTTTGCCGCCTTGTCGGCGTCGAAGGGCTCGACTCCCTTCACCATCTGCCCGCCGAGCTTGGCCGAAGGCGCCACAGTTTTTTTCATCAAGTCCCGCCTCTCCTTGACGGCTGCCGCGAGATCTTCGGCAGAGATTGCGACCGTGGCATAGATTGCCAAACCCGCGAACGCACAAACGATCATCATCAGTTTCCGCATTATCGTCTCCCTCATCGCCGGGCACGCTCAAGGCCCGTTCCATGTCAAAATCGGTAGAATTTCTCATCGCGCCGTCGGCTTCGTTTTGTCTCGGCCGTGGCTTTGGCGCAGCTCCCGGGTTGGCAGGCCAAAGGACCCATCCTGGTGCGCGGCTCTCCGAGCTCGGGTCTTAGCCCCCCTGACTGATCATGAGGTTGAGGAGTTGCGGCGAGGGTCGACCATCGACCGGCAACCGATTGGCGTATTGATACCGGCTGATCGCATCTGCCGTACGCTTGCCGTAGACGCCATCAACCGCACCCGGCTCGTAACCAAGCCGCGTCAACGATGCCTGTAGATTATAGACGAGAGGAGGCCCTCCCGGAGGCGCCCCGTAGGACTGGCCTTCATAGGCGGCGCGAGCCCTCTCATTGGCATCGGCTTCAGCCGCACCGGTGATGATGCCGACGCCGGCCCCAATGGCAGCGCCTGTTCCGGCACCTCTGCCGCCCCCGACGATACCGCCGATGATCGCCCCGGCCACGCCGCCCTGCACGCCGCGTTCGATGACCTGCGCTCGCGCCACATTCAGGTGCAGGGTACTCGCGAGCAGAATTGCCAACGCCAAAGCTGGAAGCGATCCGATCAGGTGCGATGAAGCTGCGGCACTGCGCGTCACGACGTCCTCCTCATCTCTCGCGCCCGCCTTTAGCCAAGCGACCAGCGCTCGGCAGGTGCGACAGTTCTTGCGCCTGAATCCTGCAGGCTTGGCGGCTGCATTCTGCCATAGCAGCCGCGCGCCCCGCTATACCTTACGCGACGCGCCGATCAGGGCATGGGGATGCTGCCGTCACGGGGCGGCACGTTCCAGCCCCTTTTCACAGCGGGCCGTTCTGCGATCGCCATGTACCAGCGCTTCACGTTGGGATAATCGTCAAAGGTGACGGTTTGCCATTCGAATCGGGAAATCCAGGGCCAGATTGCAATATCGGCGATGGAATAGTCGCCCGCGACATACGCATTCTCGCCAAGGCGCCGGTCGAGCACGGACCAGAGCCGCTTGGCTTCCTTGGTATAGCGCTCCTCCGCATAGGCGCTTTTCCCCGGATTGAACTTCACGAAATGGTGGACCTGACCGAGATACGGCCCAGGGCCGCCCACCTGCCACATCAGCCACTCCATCACGCGCCATTTGGTGGGCACGTCTTGCGGCCAAAGCTGGCCGGTCTTCTCGGCGAGATAAAGCAGGATCGCTCCGGACTCCATTAGGCGGAGGCCGTTGTAGGTATCGACGATCGCTGGGATCTTATTGTTGGGAGCGACCGCAAGGAAGTCCGGATCGAACTGCGCCCCCTTGCCAATGTCGACCGGGTGCACCCGGTACGGCAAGCCCACCTCTTCCAGCATGATCGACGCCTTCTGCCCGTTCGGCGTCGACCAGGTGTAAAGCTCGATCATGTTTCTCCGCACCCTCTCGACATCCCGGTTGGCCCGCGCGCCTCTACGGGTGATCGGGTGCCTTGCTAACGAATTCGCGCCGCCTTGGTAAGCAGCATCGCGTGAAGTGCGATGCAGCACAAAATCGTCGGCCTCTTGCTCGCATGTGCGAGACGATTCGATTCATCAACTATTCATCGCTTGGCCCCCCTATCGACAAGAACCTGTCGCCTCCACGCCACACGACAAGAGTAGTGAGGTGATTGCTATTCGGCGAGGCCGCCTACTGGGAGGAACCAATGCTCAACCGTGCCCAACTACATCGTGACCTCACGGGCGCGCACCAGGCGAGCTTCGTCCGCTATGCGATCTATTTCACGCCGCAGCCCGGCACTCCGCTGGCGTTGTTTGGACGGTCCTGGTTCGGCCGCG
>Ga0315290_10003007_pt1 | contig 12012 bp, 9 predicted proteins | sample YL17G12_0_MG_FD_203627 | JGI IMG/M metagenome (GOLD analysis project Ga0315290, IMG submission 203627) | Sediment microbial communities from Yellowstone Lake, YNP, Wyoming, USA - YL17G12_0 | ecosystem: Environmental > Aquatic > Freshwater > Lake > Sediment | place: USA: Wyoming | collected...
AGGTGTACGACCAGATGAGGGAAGTAATGGGGATCGCCAGCACGCCGCCGCCCGGAGGGGCCTTTCATGCCGCCGCCATCGGCGAAGACGGCAACATCCGGATCTTCGAGGTCTGGGACTCCCGCGAGCAGGCCGAGGCCTGGAGCGAGAAGGTTGCCGCCGCTCGTGACAAAGCAGGCCTTGGCGGAAGCCCACCGTCGATCGAATACCTCGAGGTCCACAGCATCGTCCAGCGCTAGTTGTTGGTTTGGCGCGGGCGGCCCTCGGCTGCTCGCGCCAGACTCCTCGCTCGGCTTCGAGCGCCGGGGCACCCGCTCTCTGAGCTGGAAAGAACGATGGGCGGTGCAGGGCTCGAACCTGCGGCCACCTGCGTGTAAAGCACAATTCAGGGGCGCTGACAGGCTCTAACCGTCATGGTTGAGCCACTCTTGAGAAGTTAGGAATGGTCGGGTTCCCCGTCCTCGCCCCACGCCACCTGCGCGGGTGGAAAGAAGCGTCATGTTCGATCCTCATCGATACATTGGCATCTGTCTATGATAGTTATCTCGAATACAGTTGTTTTTCCAATGAAATCTCACTAGCCTCGCGGGGATACCCAACAGGTGGAGAGGTGACGAGAACGCTATGAGCTCGACTGCTGACGGGAATAGCACCAAGGAGAAAGACCGCTGGTCGGCCGGCGTCAGTCCCTACGCGGAAATGGGCTTCTACCAGCCCGACTACGAGCCCGCAGACACCGATATCCTCGCCGCCTTCCGGATTACGCCGCAGGCCGGGATCGAGCCCGAGGAGGCAGCGGCGGCCGTTGCGGGCGAGTCGTCGACCGCCACGTGGACGGTGGTCTGGACCGATCGCCTGACCGACTACCGCCACTACCAGGCGAAGGCGTATCGCATCGATCGCGTCCCCGGAGTCGAGAACCAGTACATCGCACGAATCGCCTACGACCTCGACCTCTTCGAAGAGGGCTCGATCGCCAATCTGACCTCCTCGATCATCGGAAACGTGTTCGGCTTCAAAGCGCTCAGTGCGCTCAGGCTCGAGGACATGCGAATCCCGCCGCACTATGTCAAGACCTTCCAGGGGCCGCCCCACGGCATCGTCATGGAGCGTGAGTACCTGGACAAGTTCGGGCGCCCGCTTCTTGGTGCAACCATCAAGCCTAAGCTCGGTTTGTCCGCGAAGAACTACGGTCGGGTGATCTACGAGGCGCTCAAGGGTGGACTCGACTTCACGAAGGACGACGAGAACATCAACTCCCAGCCATTCATGCGGTGGCGGGATCGCTTCCTCTTCGCGATGGAGGCCGTCAACCGGTCCTCCGCCGGCTCCGGCGAGATCAAGGGTCACTACCTCAACGTGACCGCAGCGACGATGGAGGAGATGTACGAGCGTGCGGAGTTCGCACGGGACATCGGCAGCGTGATCGTCATGGTCGACCTGACGGTCGGCTTTACCGCGCTGACGTCCATGGCAAAGTGGGCGCGAAAGAACAGCGTCCTCCTCCACCTGCATCGCGCCGGGCACAGCACATACACACGCCAGAAGTCCCACGGCGTCAGCTTCCGCGTAATCGCCAAGTGGTGCCGCCTGCTCGGAGTCGACCACCTCCATGCTGGAACCGTCGTCGGGAAGCTCGAGGGCGACCCGGGCAACGTGCGCGGGTACTACGACACGCTGCGCGAGAACTTCGTCCCGGAAAACCCCGCACATGGGATCTACTTCGACCAGGACTGGGCGTCGATGCCGGGGGTCATGCCGGTGGCATCCGGCGGCATCCACGCCGGACAGATGCATCAGCTGTTGCACTACGTCGGCGAGGACGTCGTCCTGCAGTTCGGCGGGGGCACGATCGGGCACCCGATGGGCATCGCGGCCGGGGCGACCGCGAATCGCGTCGCCGTCGAGGCGATGATTCAGGCTCGCAACGAGGGTCGCGACTACCTCCAGGAGGGTCCGGATATCCTCGCCCGCGCTGCACGGCGCTGCCCCGAGCTCGGCGCCGCACTCGAGGTCTGGAAGGACGTGACATACGAATTCGAGTCGACGGATACGCCGGACGTCCTCACCACACCCACGATCGGCTAACGAGCACAGAAGGAGCCAGCAGTGAGACTCACGCAAGGAACGTTCTCCTTCCTCCCCGACCTGACCGAGGAGCAGATCGAAGCCCAGATCCGCTACGCGCTCTCCAAAGGCTGGGCGATCTCCGTCGAGTACACGGATGACCCCCATCCCCGCAACTCCTACTGGGAGCTCTGGGGATTGCCGCTCTTCGACCTCGAGTCGGATCAGGTCAACCTCGCCATGACGGAGGTGAACGCCTGCCTTGAGGCCTTCCCGAATCTCTACGTCAAGGTGACGGCCTTCGACGCCTCGTACACACGCCAGACCACGGCGCTCAGCTTCATCGTCGGTCGGCCACGGGACGAGCCAGGGTTCCGACTCGAGCGCCGAGACGATGCCAATCGCGTCGTGCGCTACAAGCTGCACCCGTATGCGCTGGACGCACCGGAGGGGCGGCGCTACGAGAGCGGTCCTGTCCAGCCATGAGTGGCCGGTCGTTCAAACTCCCGCGCGGCGAGCCGCCTGGGGAGCCGCCCGCCGACACCAGCGCAGCTGGTCAGGAGCTGCTGCCGGCTGCCAGTCCAGTCGCCGACGACGCCGATGTGGGGAGCGTGTTGCTGGAGACGGACGTCACCGAGGTGCTCGACCGCTTGGATCGCGAGCTCGTCGGCCTCAAACCGGTGAAGACGCGCATCCGCGAGATCGCGGCCCTGCTCGTCATCGACCAGCTCCGGCGCCAGGTCGGGCTCTCCTCCGAGAAGCCCTCATTGCACATGTCGTTCACGGGCAATCCCGGTACCGGGAAGACGACGGTCGCGCTGCGGATGGCGGAAATCCTCCACCGGCTCGGCTACGTCGAGCGGGGCCACCTCGTTGCCTGTACCCGGGACGACCTCCTCGGTCAGTACGTCGGTCACACTGCTCCGAAGACCAAGGAGATGCTGAAGCGGGCCGCAGGCGGGGTGCTCTTCATCGACGAGGCGTACTACCTCTATCGTCCCGAGAACGAGCGCGACTACGGGCAAGAGGTCATCGAGATCCTGCTGCAAGCGATGGAGAACGACCGGGACAAGCTGGTCGTGGTCCTCGCCGGATACAAGAACCGGATGGACGAGTTCTTCCGCTCGAACCCGGGGCTGAGCTCGAGGATCGCTCACCACCTCGACTTCCCGGACTACACCGTCGACGAGCTCATGCAGATCGGCCAGATGATGCTCGCGAAGCAGGCCTACGAGTGGAGTGACGACGCGGACGATGCCTTCCGCCGGTATCTCGAGCTTCGTGTTTGCCAGCCACGCTTCGCGCATGCGCGAAGCGTGCGCAACGCGATCGACCGCGCACGACTGCGCCAGGCGAACCGTCTCTTCGCGGCGCGTGGGAGATTGACGAGGCGGGAGCTGATGACGATCGAGGCGGAGGACATCCTGAAGAGCCGGGTGTTCGACGATCCGCAACCCGCGAGCGACGAGGCAATGGTTCCTAAAGCAGCCGACGATGGAAGAGAGGGCTAGAGTGCCGCGGCCAATCCTCCTTGGCGTGGTAGGCGACTCTGCAGCGGGCAAGACGACGATGACCCGCGGGCTCGTTCGTGTCCTGGGCGAGGAGAATGTCACCCATGTCTGCACGGACGACTACCACAGTTACGATCGACAGCAACGGGCCGTGCGTGGCATCACGCCGCTCCACCCGGACTGCAACTACGTCGACATTATCGCCCAGCACCTCGGCCACCTTCGTGCGGGCGAGCCGATCCTGAAACCGGTCTACCAGCACAGCGACGGGACCTTCGGCGTGCCCGTGTACGTGCAGCCCGCACGGTTCGTCGTCGTCGAAGGGCTCCTGGGCTTCGCCACCGACGTCATGCGCCAGCACTACGACATCCGCGTCTACCTCAAGCCGCCCGAGGAGGTGCGGCGCAGGTGGAAGGTGCAGCGGGACGTCTCCCGCCGAGGCTACTCGACGTCCCAGGTGCTTGCCGAGCTCGATCGGCGCGAGCCTGATTCCGAGCACTTCATACGCCCGCAGGAGCGTTTCGCCGACATCGTCGTCTCGTTCACGGAGAACGGTAACCGCGACCAGGAGCGTCTCGACGCCGAGCTGACTCTGCGGCCGAGCCTCCACCATCCCGACTTCAGCCCGGTCATCGACGAGTCACGGGCGATCACGCTCGAAGAGCGGGATCGAGACTGGCTGCTGCACATCGCTGGAGACCTGGATGTGCAGCGCGGGCAGGAGGTGGAGGAAACCCTCTGGGAGCGGATGCACTTTGCCCGTCATCTGCACTTCGACCGGCTGGGTGAGTTCACGATCGGCACCGAACTGCATCGCTCGGAGTGTCTCGCGGTCGTCCAGATGCTCATCCTCTACCACCTCGTCACCGCCAAGGCCAGCGTTGCCCTCGGCGCCGACGGCGCGCGTGCACTCGACACCGAGCCCGCGTCGGTCGAACCCACCGTGAGCGACGCGATGGGCCGATGAGTCCCGACGAGCGCCTCGCCCAGCTCTCCATCGACACCATCCGGACACTCGTCATGGACGGTGTCGAGCAGGCGAATTCCGGTCATCCAGGAACAGGGATGGCGCTCGCACCCGTCGCGTATGTGATCCAACGGGAGTTCATGCGCTCGAATCCGGCGAGTCCGGACTGGCCTGACCGTGACCGCTTCGTTCTCTCGGCCGGGCACGCATCCATGCTCCTGTACGCCGTGCTCCATCTGACCGGCTACGACCTGCCAATCGAGGAGCTCCGGCGCTTCCGGCAGTGGGGATCGCTCACACCGGGGCATCCCGAGATGCATCTCACACCCGGAGTCGAGACCACCACAGGCCCTCTGGGCCAGGGTCTCTCGAATGCGGTGGGGATGGCCATGGCCGAGCGTTTCCTCGCGCAGACCTTCAACCGCCCGGGCCACACGATCGTCGATCATCACGTGTACGGGATCGCCTCCGACGGCGATCTCATGGAAGGGATCACGTCCGAAGCCTGCTCGCTCGCAGGCGGGTTCGGGCTCGGGAAGCTCATCTTCGTCTACGACGACAACCGCATCACGATCGACGGTACGACCGCTCTCTCATTCGATCACGAGGACAAGGCAAGGCGTTTCGAGGCCTACGGCTGGCACGTCGAGCACGTCGACGATGCGAACGACCTCGCTGCGCTCCGCCACGCCGTGACCGCCGCGAAGAACGAGAGCGACCGCCCTTCCCTCGTCATCGTACGCAGCCACATCGCGTACCCGGCGCCAATGGCCATCGACACCTCGAAGGCACACGGCGCGCCCCTGGGTGAAGCGGAGGTACGAGCGACGAAGGAGATTCTCGGCTTCGATCCAGACGAGACTTTTGCCGTGCCGGGCGAGGTCTACGAGCACATGAGCCTGCGCGAGCAGGGTTCGGAGCTGGAAGCTGAGTGGCAAGCGCGCTTCGAGCGCTGGCGCGTTGCCTTTCCCGAGCTCGCCGCCGACTGGGATCGTTCATGGGCGGGCAGGCTCGCTGACGGATGGGCCGATGCGCTCCCGCGCTTCGAGCCCGAGCGGAAGCCGAGGCTGGCCACTCGATCGGCCGGCGCCGAGGTCATGGCAGCGTTCCAACCCTTTGCGCCGACGATGCTCGGCGGGTCGGCCGATCTCGCCGAGTCCACGAAGACCGTCTTCGAGGGTGCCGGCACCTTCACCCGAGACGTCACGGGCCGCAACATCCCGTTCGGCGTGCGGGAGCATGCGATGGGCGCGATCGTCAACGGGCTTGCCCTGCACGGCGGGATCGTCAAGCCGTTCGGCTCGACCTTCCTCATCTTCAGCGACTACATGCGGGCTTCTGTCCGCCTGTCTGCGCTCATGGGCCTGCCCGTCGTCTGGGTGTGGACTCACGATTCGATCGGGGTGGGCGAGGACGGGCCAACCCACCAGCCCGTCGAGCACTTGGCAGCGCTTCGTGCGATCCCCAACCTGTGGGTGATCCGCCCGGCCGATGCGAACGAGACATCCGTCGCCTGGAGACAGGCGCTCGACCGCCCGGACGGGCCCGTGGCGCTCGTCCTCACGCGACAGGATGTTCCAGTGCTCGACCAGTCCCTGTTCGGGAGCGCAACCGGAGCCGAACACGGCGCTTACGTCCTCTGGGAGTCCACGACGCGCGACGAGCCGGATCTGATCCTGCTCGCGAGCGGATCCGAAGTGGCGCTCACGCTCGATGCAGCGCGGCTCCTCGAGCCGGAGGGGGTCGCTGTGCGGGTCGTTTCCATGCCGTGCTGGGAACTCTTCGCCGCCCAGCCGGCGGCGTATCGCGAGACCGTGCTACCGCCAGGTGTGGACGCGCGTCTCGCCGTCGAGGCCGGCGTCTCGCTCGGCTGGGAGCGGTGGGTCGGCGGGGGTGGCGACGTGATCTCGATCGAGCGGTTCGGAGCCTCTGCACCCGGACCGACGGTGTTCGGGAAACTCGGCTTCACGCCGGAGGGGGTAGCCGCGAGAGCGCAGAAGCTTCTGCAGGTGAAACAGCACAGCGAGTGAGAGCGCTTCGTCTCAATGGCTGAGCGACAATCAATAGGCGAATGTCCATAACGCTCGCGCAGCTCCGCTCCTTTCTCGCCGTGGCGCGGACAGGGTCGGTGACAGCCGCGGCCGAGCAGCTCGTCGTCACGCAGCCATCTGTCTCTGCCGCCGTGGCCGCGCTCTCGGAGGAGCTCGGCGTCGGGTTGACCGAAAAAGCCGGTCGGAACATCCGCCTGACCCCGGCCGGCGAGGCCTTCGCCCTCTACGCGAGCCACGTTCTCGGGCTGCTCGAGGAGGGCCGGATCGCAGCGCGTGAGGCAATGGAGTCCGCTGCACGGCACGTTCGCATCGCAGCGGTGACCACGGCGGCCGAGTTCCTCGTCCCACCGCTCATGCGGGCGTTCGGCGCTGCGCATTCTGGTATCGAGCTGTCGCTCGAGGTGGGCAACAAGCAACGGATGTTTCAGCGCGTGCTCGACCATGCGGCAGACGTCGTGATCGGCGGCAGCCCTCCGGGCGACGGCAGGCTCGTTGGCGAGCCCTTCCTGCAGAACGACATCGTGCTCATCCTGCCCCCGGGGGACGAGCTGACCCAGCACCGTTCGCTTTCCTGGGAGAAGCTCGCGGAGCGCACCTGGCTTCTCCGCGAAGAGGGCTCGGGTACGCGCGCACTGGTCGAGAACCTGATGGCACAGCACGGGCTCCGGCCGCGGACGCTCACGCTCGGCTCGAACGGCGCGATCAAACATGCTGTCCGTACCGGCCTCGGCATCTCACTCCAGTCGCGCATCGCTGTTGACCTCGAGCTCGAGGCCGGCCTTCTGGGGACAGCGCGTTTGCGAGGCCTGCCTGCCCGCGACTGGCACGTGCTCTGGAACCCGGTCGGCCCGCTGCGCCCACCGGTGCGCATGTTCCTGGACTTCGTTCGCAGCGCCGACGCGGTGAGGGCGATCGAGATCTCACACCGCGGCGAACCTCCCCAACCGCCACTGACCGCCGCCCTCGTCGAGTGAGCGAGCAATTGCGAGCCGCCCCCGCTCGGCTCCTCGTGCCGGAGGTCGTGCCGTCGCTGCTCGCAGCCGACTTCAGCCGGCTCGCAGAGCAGGTCGATCTCGTCATGGCAGCCGGTGCGCGAATCCTTCAGATCGACGTCATGGACGGTCAGTTCGTCCCCGAGATCACGATGGGACCCCTCGTAGTGCGTGCACTCCGAGACCTGGTGCACGAGCGCGGCGGGCTTCTGGACTGCCACCTCATGGTCGAGCGCCCGGAGCGGCAGATCGACTCGTTTGCGGCCGCAGGAGCCGATGTGATCACCATCCACGCCGAGGCGACGCCGCACGTGCACTACGCGCTCCAGCAGATCCGTGAAGCGGGCTGCGCTGCAGGGCTCGCACTCAACCCCGGTACGGCACTGGAGGTCGTCGAGCCGGTCGTGGACCTGCTTGACCTGTGCCTGTGCATGACTGTCAATCCGGGATGGGGCGGGCAGGCGCATATCGCATCTTCGACGGACCGGATCCGTCGTTTGCGCAACCTGCTGCCCGGCAGCATCGCTCTCCAGGTCGACGGGGGCATCTCGCTGGCGACGATCGAGGGGGCTGCGCGCGCCGGGGCGAACCTCCACGTCGCCGGCACGAGCGTGTTCGGTGCACCAGAACCAGCTGCGGCATTCACCGCTCTCCGCGACGCGCTCCTCCGGGCCGTTCGCTAGCGCGATTGCAGGACGCGCGCCCTCTCACGCAGATCCGCGACCGACCAGATGAAGGCGGCGTGGTTGCGGATCGTTTCGAATGCGCTCAACTGGTGACACTCCATGACCTTGGGGCAATCGCGTTCCAGTCACACCTTCCAACCCGGGAAGTTCTCGTCGCTCTGACCCAACTGACCCTCCACTTCCTCGGAATACGGAAGGCTGAAAACAGCCGAATGTTCGAGCTGAACTGGGCCGAGCCCATTCTCGTTGCGGCCAGCGCGTCCGTGACGGTGGCCGCAGGTGCCGATCCCGTTTGCCTCGCAAAGGTCATGGGGGAATACCGATCCGGCGATCACGATGACGGTTCACACGCACCTATTCGACCGCCCGCAGTGCGAGGCGACGTTTAGGAAAGCGATGGTTGAGAACGTCGCTTGGTAGCCGCGAGCTGACCCCTCAGACACGAGAAGAGCCCGCCTTCGAGCGGGCTCTTCTCGTGCGGTCGCGTATGTCGAGGTTCCAACCGTAGAGAACACCAACGGAACGTCTTTGCACATTTCGCTGCACATCGGGGGTTTGGGAGTGTCTGCGGTGAACCAGATGCGGCGCGATCCGTTGCTGGAGCTATGGGCGGTGCAGGACTCGAACCTGCGGCCACCTGCGTGTAAAGCAGGCGCTCTACCAGCTGAGCTAACCGCCCGAGGCACGGAAAGAATCACACAAACGTGTCTCGCTCCTCCGCTGCGCCGGCGGAGGGCGGCTCCGCCGCCCAGGAGCCGGACGCGGTCGGTGGCGCGAGGTGCCCCCAGCGGGATTCGAACCCGCGCTGCAGCCTTGAAAGGGCTGTGACCTGGGCCGCTAGTCGATGGGGGCCCGCCTCAGAGTCTAGAGACGAAGGAACGCGCTCCTTCTACACTGCCTCGGCCCGGGCCGGTAGCTCAGTTGGTAGAGCAGGGGACTTTTAATCCCAAGGTCGTTGGTTCGATTCCAACCCGGCCCATGAGAGACAAGCCAGCAATAGAGCCAATTTGGGCGTCCAGCAGGCAAGCTATTTCAGCAGCCACCAAATCCGCGCTGCCAAACCGCGACCTTCGCTTGTGGGCGTCGTAAGCGTCCGGAGCGGGGCGACCAGGAGCATCGCGCGACGGTTCAAGGGACGCGCCGGCACGAGGGGTCGTCGACATCATCGTGCCGACTCGAACGCATAGAGTCCGTCTCAGTCCGACCGAGGGAGGAGCGAAGGGATGAGCATGTACGCAGTTGTCGACCCCGCGACCGGCGAGACGCTCAAGGAGTACCCGACGATCACGGACGACGAGCTGCGGGACGCGATCGCCCGCGCCGACCGGGCACACCGCGAGTGGTCGAGAGCTGCGACTGTCGCTGATCGCGCCTTGCTCGTGAGGCGCGTCGGCGAGCTGCACTCGGAACGGCGGAAGGAGCTTGCGGAGATCATCGTCGCCGAGATGGGCAAGCCGGTACGGCAAGCGCGGGGCGAGGTCGACTTCTGCGCGTCGATCTACGGGTTCTACGCAGACAATGCGGAAGCACTGATGGCAGACGAGCCGATTGAGCTCCTCGAGGGTGAGGGGTCGGCGGTCGTCCGCCGCAGCTCGCTCGGCGTCCTGCTGGGGATCATGCCGTGGAACTTCCCCTACTACCAGGTCGCACGCTTCGCGGCGCCGAACCTGATCATCGGCAACACGCTTCTGTTGAAGCACGCGCCGCAGTGCCCGCAGTCGGCCGAGGCGATAGCGGAGATGTTTGCCGACGCGGGTTTCCCCGACGGCGCATACGTGAACATCTACGCCACGAACGAGCAGATCGAGTGGGTAATCGCCGATCCGCGCGTCCGCGGCGTCTCCGTCACCGGCTCCGAGCGCGCCGGCGCCGCCGTCGCGGAGATCGCCGGCCGGCATCTGACGAAGGTCGTTCTCGAGCTCGGCGGCTCCGACCCGTTCATCGTCCTCGGCACTAACGACCTCGACAAGACGGTCGAGGACGCTGTCGCCGCGCGGATCGACAACGCGGGCCAGTCGTGCAACGGCGCGAAACGGTTCATCGTGATCGACGAGCTCTACGAGCAGTTCCTCGAGAAGTTCACGGCCGGGCTCATCGCCGTGAAGCAGGGTGATCCGCGCGAGCGCGAGACGGAGTGCGGGCCGCTGTCCTCGCAGGCCGCGGCCGACCGCCTCGAGGATCAGGTCCGGCGCGCGGTCGAGCAGGGCGCCACGGTCGTCGCCGGCGGCAAGCGCAACGGCAACTACTTCGAGCCGACGGTGCTGACGGACATCACGCCGGAGAACGACATCTACCGTGAAGAGCTGTTCGGCCCGGTCGCCCAGGTCTATCGCGTGCCGTCGGAGGAGGAGGCGGTCGCGCTGGCAAACGACACTCCGTTCGGGCTCGGCTCATACGTGATGACGAACGACCTGGAGCAGGCCGAGCGCGTCGCGGACCGGATCGACGCCGGCATGGTCTACGTGAACATCGTCGGCGCAGACGCTGCCGAGCTGCCGTTCGGCGGCACAAAACGCTCCGGCTTCGGCCGCGAGCTCGGCCGCTACGGCGCCGACGAGTTCGTCAACAAGAAGCTGATCCGCATCAGCTGAGCAAGACGATCGCCTTCTTCCCGGACGGCGCCATCGCCCGAGACCACATCGACAGGCGCGGCATATGGCGCGCCGGAGGTTCTTGGAGCTACTACATCGTTGGCTACGTCGTCGGCCGCTGGGCGGCAGGACGCCCGCCTGCGCGAGCGTGCGGGAATGTCTCTTGAAGCTGTGCTTTCGCGGCGTAGCAGAGTAAGTTCGCGGAGTGGCAGATGTGCGGTTGAGGACCGTGGACGCCTTTACGGACAGGCCGTTCACCGGCAACCCTGCGGCTGTGCTCGTGCTCGATGACGCACCGTCGGACGAGTGGATGTCGGCTGTTGCTCGGGAGACGGGTGTCCCTGACACCGGGTTCGTGATCCGCGAAGCGTTGGCAGATGCCGACTTCCGGATTCGTTGGTTCACGCCCACGGTCGAGATCGATCTGTGCGGCCACGCGACACTGGCTTCCGCGCACTGCCTCCTCGAGGATGGCGTTCAGGGGCCGATCCGGTTCGCCTCCCGAAGCGGCGTTCTCACCGTCAGCCAACTCGCAGATGGTTCGCTGGCGATGGACTTTCCGTCGTGGCCGGCAACCCAGATCGAGACTCCAGGCGCAGTGGGAGAAGCACTAGGCGTGCCCGTGGAGTGGACAGGCTACGACGCCAAGGAGTTCTTCCTGCTCGCACTCGCCGCCGACGAGGCTTCGGTTCGTGCTCTGACTCCCGACGTGGACGCAATTGCCAGTTTGGATGCCTCTGCGCTGATCGCGACCGCGGTAGCGGATCCGGGGCAGGAGTACGACTTCGTCTCCCGCCTCTTCGCCCCCAAGGTCGGCATCCCGGAGGATCCGGTGACCGGATCCGCGCATTCGGTGCTCGCACCATTCTGGGCCGACCGCCTCGGACGGACATCGCTCGTGGGCCTACAGGTATCTCCCAGATCAGGACTGGTCGGTGTTCAACTGAATGGCGACCGAGTGACGATCACCGGCCACGCGATCACCGTCTTCGACGGCACGCTCAGCCCAGCGGCGAACCCGAGGTAACGGAAGCCGTCTGCGGCTCGTGCGACAACAGCCCTCAGCTGCGCGAGCGATGCTTCTATGTTTGTCAAGTCGGCATTGGCGGGTTCTCAAGTAGGCGGTAGAGGTTGCGAGCGAGGTAGC
>Ga0315290_10003011_pt1 | contig 12011 bp, 9 predicted proteins | sample YL17G12_0_MG_FD_203627 | JGI IMG/M metagenome (GOLD analysis project Ga0315290, IMG submission 203627) | Sediment microbial communities from Yellowstone Lake, YNP, Wyoming, USA - YL17G12_0 | ecosystem: Environmental > Aquatic > Freshwater > Lake > Sediment | place: USA: Wyoming | collected...
CCTCAGCGACGCAGGCGGCCTCGGCGGCGAGGGCGTCGCGGGCGTAGTCGGCCACCCGTCCTGCCGTCGCGGCGACCGCAGGCCAGCGTTGCCGCAGCGCCGGCAGGACCTCGAGGCGCAGGTAATTGCGGTCGAAACGACGATCGAGGTTAGAGGGATCCTCCTGCCAGCGCAGGCCCCGCGTGCCGGCCCAGGCGGCCAGCTCGTCGCGCGTGAATTCGAGCAGCGGCCGCGCGTGCCATGCCACCGTGCCGAAGCGGCCGAGCGGCGCCATGCCCGCGATCGAGCGCAGCCCGCCTCCGCGCAACCATTGCAGCAGGATGGTCTCGAGCTGGTCGTCGGCGTGGTGGGCGGTGAGCAGCACCTCACCGGGTTCGAGCCGGGCCGCGAGCGCGGCATAGCGGGCTTCGCGGGCGGCAGCTTCCGGACTCTGACCCGCATCCAGATTCACCGCGACCCGGACCTCGTCGTAGGCCACGCCGTGCGAGTTGGCCAGCTCACGGCACGCACGCGCCCACTGCGCGGAATCGGCGTGCAACGAATGATCGACGTGGATGGCCCGCAAACGCGTGGTCAGACTGCCTGCGTTCGCCAACTCCGCCAGCGCGACGAGCAATACGGTGGAGTCGAGCCCGCCGCTCAGTGCGATGCAGAGTCCCGGAGCTTGTGCGTGGCGCGCGGCCGGGACCACAGCGAGCACGGGATCGAGGCTTGCCGCCAGTCGGTGAGGGGTGAACACGTGCTGCGGGCCCGGGTGGGCGCGGCGGCGCTCAGTTGACCGCGCGATAGACGCCCTGGCCGCGCAGGCGCTCGTACCGCTGCACGAGCAACTCGTCCTCCGACTGCTGCGAAACCTGGTCGAGGTGCCGCACGAGCGCGTCCTTGAGCGAATCCGCCATCGCCTGCGGATCGCGGTGGGCACCGCCGAGCGGCTCACGCAGCACTTCGTCGACCAGGCCGAGCTTGTCGAGACGCTCCGCGGTGATGCCCATGGCATCCGCCGCGAGCTCCTTCTTGTCGGCGCTCTTCCAGAGGATGGACGCGCAGCCTTCGGGCGAAATCACCGAGTAGATCGAGTACTGCAGCATGATCAGCCGGTCGCACACGCCGATGGCGAGCGCGCCGCCCGAGCCGCCCTCGCCGATGACTGCAGTGATCACGGGCACCCGCAGCGAGGACATCTCGAACAGGTTGCGGGCAATCGCCCCGCTCTGGTTGCGCTCTTCGGAGCCGACGCCGGGATAGGCCCCCGGGGTGTCGATCAGGGTGATCAGCGGAGTGCGGAAGCGCTCGGCGAGCTGCATCAGCCGCAGCGCCTTGCGGTAACCCTCGGGCTTCGGCATGCCGTAGTTGCGACGCACCCTTTCCTTGGTGTCGCGGCCTTTCTGGTGGCCGATCAGCATGACCGGCCGGCCGGCAAGTCGCGCGAAGCCACCGACGATCGCGAGATCGTCCGAATACATGCGATCGCCATGCAGTTCCTGGAACTCGTCGAAGATCGAAACCGCGTAATCGAGGGTGTACGGACGCTGCGGGTGGCGCGCGAGTTGTGCGACCTGCCACGCCGTCAGGCTGGCGAAGATGCTGTTGGTGAGCGCGCGGCTCCTGGCCCGCAGGCGCGCGATTTCCTCGCCGATGTTGACCTCGGCGTCGGAGGAGACGAAGCGCAGTTCGTCGATCTTCGCCTCGAGCTCGGCGATGGGCTGCTCGAATTCCAGGAAACTCAATGCCATGGGCCGGAAGGATGCCGGACACCCGGCGCGGGCGCAAATCAGCCTGTGGAGCGCTGGCCGCGCGATCTGGCAGGACGCCTGACTGACGGGTTGTCCCGCGCGGCCGCCTCAGCTGCGCAAGGCCGCCCGCCACTGCGTGGCATTGCGCATGTCGAGCGCGCCGGCGATGGTCTTGAGCGCGGCATTCTCCGCGTCGGTGCGCGCGGACTTGAGACCGAGCAGGCCACCCGCCGCGTCAGCTACGTCCTGGCACCAGGCGAGCAGCAGTTGCTCCTCGTCGGCGCCGAACTCTTCCTGCAGCTTGCGGTCGCTGCGTGCGAGTGCATTGAGCGCCGCGAGGTCGGCCTGCAGCTGCTGCTTCGACGGGGGCTCACTCAGCCAGCGCGCAAGCGCATCTTCGCCGCCGTGATCGAGCATGCCGCGCTCGCGCGCGATGTGCAGGATCAAGTCCCGTTCGCTCTTCTGGATCTTGCCGTCGGCCCACGCGACATACACGAGCGGCAACAGCGACACGACGCGATACGCTTCGCGCGGCACCCGGAGTTCCTTGAGCCAGCCTTCCATGTCCATGTACCGCCTCCCCGCCATTATTGATTTGGACGTATTCTTACATGGGTTCGGGGAACGGCCGCAAGTGCCGTCGGTGCGACGCCGATGAGCGTTCTTCAGGTATCGCGCGGCGCGTAATACCACTCGACGCCTTCGCGGCCCACCAGACCCCCAAGCCGTTCGATGAGTTCGCGCGAAGGCCGCACTTTCCACTGCTCGCCGAATTGCAGGATCGCTGCGGCCTCGCCCGTCGCGTACCGGATGGCGACGTTGCAGCGTCCACCCTGGCTCGGCTTCAGCGCCTGCTCGAGCGCGGCAACGAGCTTGCTGGCATCCCCGTTTTTCGCCTTGGCGGCCGGCCAGCGCAACACAAGGTTGCGGGCGTACTGTTCACGCGCCTGGTCGACGTCCAGGATCTTCTTCGCGCTCAGGCGCCAGTCGTCGATGAAGTCGTCCCAGCGCAGGCCGCCCTCGACCACCAGGATCGCGTCCTTCGAGACCAGCGAGCGGAACTGCTGGTAGACGTCCTCGAACATCGTGACCTCGAGCCGGCCACTGCGATCGTCGAGGATGAAGCTGGTGCGCCCGCCGCGCTTGCGGATCTCGAGTACCAGCCCGGCGACGGTCACGCCGCGCCCCGGGCCGCGCCATGGGCTCCCCTTCTCCTCGCCCCCGGCGCCGACCGGCTTGGCGCCGCCGACGTCAGCGATGCGCCCGCTGGTGATCGGCCGCAGTTCGCGTTCGTATTCGGCAATCGGATGGCCGGTGAGATAGAGGCCCAGCGTTTCGCGCTCGCCCGTGAGGCGGACGGCCTCGCCCCATTCGGGCAGCGTCTCCTGCATCACCTTCGCGTCAGCCGCGTCAGCCTCGGCCGCAACGCGTGTCGCCGGGGTGGGCGCCGGCTCAGCGAGTCCGAACAGGTCATCCTGCCCGGCTTCCTTTGCGCGGGTCGACTGGTCGGCGGCCTGCATTGCCGCCGGCAACTGGTGCATGAGCGTCGAGCGGTAGCGCATGCCGCCCATCGAGTCGGCCGCGCCGGAGCGAATCAGTGCCTCCAGCACGCGGCGATTGACCTTGTTGAGATCGAGCCGACGGCAGAGGTCGCGCAGGTCGCGGAAGCGCCCATTCTCGTTGCGCTCCTCGAGCATGTTCGCGACGGCCGCCTGTCCCACGCCCTTGATCGCGCCGAGGCCGTACCGGATCGACTTCGGTCCCGACACGGTGAACATGTACTGCGAGGCATTGACGTCGGGCGGCTCCACGGTGAGCCCCATCCGGTTGCACTCGTCGATGAGCGTGACGACCTTGTCGGTCTTGTCCATGTCCGACGACAGCACCGCCGCCATGAACGCCGCCGGGTAATGCGCCTTGAGCCACGCCGTGTGGTAGGACAGCACGGCGTACGCGGCAGAGTGCGACTTGTTGAACCCGTACCCCGCGAACTTCTCCATCAGGTCGAAGATGTGCGCGGCGACGTTCCCCGCGACCCCGCGGGAGGTGGCGCCGGCGATGAAGATGGAACGCTGCTGCGCCATCTCCTCGGCATTCTTCTTGCCCATCGCGCGGCGCAGCAGGTCGGCGCCGCCGAGCGTGTAGCCCGCCAGCACCTGCGCGATCTGCATGACCTGTTCCTGGTACAGGATCACGCCGTAGGTCGGGAACAGGACGGGCTGCAGATCCGGGTGCAGGTAGTCGATGCCGCCGCCGATGCGGCCGTGCTTGCGATCGATGAAGTCGTCGACCATGCCCGACTGCAGCGGGCCCGGCCGGAACAGCGCGACGAGCGCGATGATGTCCTCGAACGTGTCCGGCTGCAGGCGCTTGATCAGGTCCTTCATGCCGCGCGATTCGAGCTGGAAGACGGCCGTCGTCGCGCAGCGCTTCAGCAGCGAGTACGTCGGCGCGTCGTCCATCGGCAGTGCGGACATGTCGAGGCCCGGCTCGCCGGAGGTCGCGCGCTCCGCGTTGATCGTGCGCACGGCCCAGTCGATGATCGTCAGCGTGCGCAGGCCGAGGAAGTCGAACTTGACCAGGCCCGCGGCCTCGACGTCGTCCTTGTCGAACTGCGTGACGACGCTGGTGCTGCCCGCTTCGCAGTAGAGCGGCGCGAAATCCGTGAGCACCGAAGGCGCGATGACGACGCCGCCCGCGTGCGTACCGGCGTTGCGCACGAGGCCTTCCAGAGCACGCGCCATGTCGATCAACTGGCGCACCTCGTCCTCGCTCTTGTAGCGCCTGCGCAGTTCCTCTTCCTTGTCGAGCGCGTCGTCGAGCGTGATGCCGAGTTCGAACGGGATCAGCTTGGCGATGGAATCGGCGAAGCCGTAACTCAGTCCCTGCACGCGCGCGACGTCGCGCACGACCGCCTTGGCCGCCATGGTGCCGTAGGTGATGATCTGCGAGACGCGCTCGCGCCCGTAGCGCTGCGCGACATAGTCGATGACCCGGTCGCGCCCTTCCATGCAAAAATCGACGTCGAAGTCGGGCATCGACACTCGCTCGGGATTCAGGAACCGCTCGAACAGCAGGTCGTAGTGCAGCGGGTCGAGGTCGGTGATGCCGAGCGAGTACGCCACGAGCGAGCCGGCGCCCGAACCGCGCCCCGGTCCGACAGGCACGCCGTTCTCACGCGCCCAGCGGATGAAGTCCGCGACGATCAGGAAGTAGCCGGCGAACCCCATCTGGCAGATGACGTCGAGTTCGCTGGCAAGGCGGCCCTCGTATTCGTCGTGCGGTATGCGCGTGCCGAGCTGCGCCGCGACGACGGGCCAGCGCTGCTCGAGGCCGAGCTTCGATTCCGCGCGCAGGTGCCCTTCGGTCGTCTGGCCGGCGGGCACGGGATAGGCCGGCAGCGACGGCTTGCCGAGCTTGATTTCGAGGTTGAGTCGGCGCGCGATTTCGACGGAATTCTCGAGTGCCTCGGGCAGGTCGGCAAACAGCGTCGCCATCTCGTCGGGCGAGCGCAGGTACTGCTCTTCGCTGTAGCGTCGCGGGCGCGACGGATCCGCGATCATCGCGCCTTCGTGGATGCAGACCCGGGCTTCGTGCGCTTCGAAGTCCTCGGGCCGGATGAAGCGCACGTCGTTGGTCGCGACCACCGGCACGCCGAACCTGACCGCGAGCTGCAGCGAGCCCGCGATGCAGTCTTCCTCGCCTGGTCGGCCCGTGCGCTGCAGCTCGAGGTAGTACCGGTCACCGAACAGTTCGAGCCACGTTTCGAGCGCTGCACGGGCGTCCGGTTCACGGTTGCCGATCAGCGCGCGGCCGACGTCGCCTGCACGCGCGCCGGAGAGCGCGATCAGTCCCCGGGTCGTCTCGCGATCGAGCCATTCGCGATACAGCGTCGGGCCGTGCTTGCCCTGCCCTTCGAGGTAACTGCGCGTGACCAGGCGCGTGAGGTTGAGGTAGCCGCGTCCGTCCTGGCACAGCAACACCAGCCGCGACGGCTCATTGCGCTCGTTGTCGTCGCGCACGAGTGCGTCCACGCCGATCAGCGGTTTGACGCCCTTCGATTGCGCGGCCTTGTAGAACTTGACCAGTGCAAAGAGGTTCGCCTGGTCGGTCAGCGCGACCGCCGGCATCCGCATGCGCGCCGTGGCGTCGATGAGCCCTTCGCGCAGGACGCGCCCATCCGACGTGTCGCTCTCGATGCGGACGACGCCGTCGACGAGCGAGTACTCGGTGTGAACGTGAAGATGGATGAACCGGGCGGCCATGGACGGCGGGCTTCTGCGGTCAGCGGGGAAGGCAGGATTGTACCGGCGCGAAGCTTCTCCGGTGCACCGGGGAAGGTCCCAAGCGACGCAGGGCGTCGAGGTGCCCGGGCGTGCCATACCCCTTGTGACCCGCAAAGCCGTAGCCGGGGTAGCGCACATCGAGCTCGCACATGAACCGATCTCGCGCCACTTTGGCGAGGATCGACGCCGCTCCCACGCAAGTCACGCTGGCGTCGCCCGCGACGACCGCCTCGATGGTACAGTCGAAAGGCAGGCCGGCAAGGCTCGGGCAACGATCGCCGTCGACGATCACGTGCGCCGGAGCGCAGCGCAGGCCGAGCATGGCGCGACGCATGGCGAGCAGCGTCGCCTGCAGGATGTTGATCGAATCGACTTCGCAGGCGTCAGCCCAGCCGAGCCCGAAGGCGATGCTGCGCTCCTGGATCAGCAGTGCCAGTTCTGCGCGCACTGCGGGTGCGAGGACTTTCGAATCCGCGATGCCACGGAGCGGTCGCCTGCGATCGAGGATCACGGCGGCCGCAACCACCGGGCCGGCGAGCGGACCGCGACCAGCCTCGTCGATGCCTGCCGTGAGGCCGGCGTTGCGCAGATCGAAACCGGCTTGCTGCGGAGCGGCGCGCCTCATCGCGCGCCACTGCGCTGGTTCCGCAACTCCAGGATGGCCTCGGCGGCCCGCGCACTCGCGTCGCGTCGCAGCGTCGCGTGAATCGCGGTGAATGTCGCGATGAGTTCCGCGCGGTCGGGACGCTCGAGTTGCGCCAGCAGCGCCGGACCCAGGACCTCGGGTCGCACGTCTTCCTGCAGATACTCCGGCACGACCTGTCGACCCGCCAGCAGGTTCGGCTGTGCGAAGTAATCGGCCTTCATCAACTTCATGCTGCGCATCACCCACGCCGTGAGTGGCGCGAGCCGATACGCCACCACCATCGGCCGCTTGATCAGTGCCGTTTCGAGCGTCGCGGTACCGGACGCGACCAACACCGCATCGGCGGCAGCCAGGGCCTCCTGCGCGCGACCGTCAATGACGGTGACAGGCACGCCTGGAGCGTGCTGCGCGAGGCTGTGCTCGAACATCGTCCGCACGGCGGCGTTGGCCATCGGCGCCACGAAACGGATGTCGGGACGCCGTTCGTGCAGCCACGCCAGCGTCGCCGTGAAAGGGCCGCCGAGCCTGGCGACCTCGCCACGACGACTGCCGGGAAGCACCGCCACCGTGGGCGCGCTGGCCTCCAGACCCAGGGCCGCGCGCGCGGGACCGGGAGGCGATTCGAGCGGAATGCGATCCGCCAGCGGATGCCCGACGAACACCGCGCGCACCTCGTGCGCGTCATAGAACTTGCTTTCGAAAGGCAGCACGCAGAGCACGAGATCGACGGACTGGCCGATCGTGCGCACCCTGCCCTGTCGCCAGGCCCACACCTGCGGACTGACGTACTGCACGGTGGGAACACCCTGCGCCTTGAGCTGCGCTGCGACCCGGAGATTGAATTCGGGTGAGTCGATGCCGACGAAGACGTCGGGTCGCGCTGCGAGCAGTCGCGCCACGAGGTCGCGGCGCAGACGCAGCAGGCGCGGCAGGTGCCTCAGGATCTCGGCGAGACCCATGACCGCGAGTTCTTCGGACGATACCCAGGCTTCACAGCCCGCCTCCACCATGCGCGGTCCGGCCACGCCGAAGGCACTCAGCGCTGGCTGCTGCGCATGCAGTGCGCGCAGCAGTCCACCTCCGAGGTTGTCGCCCGAGGCTTCGCCGGCCACGAGCGCGATCTTCACCTCTCGCGCTGCAGCGGGAGGGGTGACGCCGGAGTGCTGCATGGATCGTGCGGACGTCAGCGCACGAGGCTGCGTGTTGACTGCGGGATGAAGTCGACCAGCAGCTGCACCTCGGGCTGGTCCTTCGCCGCTGCCTGCAGGCGTTCGACCGCGTCCTCGAGCCGCAGGCCCGAACGGTACAGCGTACGGTAGGCGTTGCGCAGGTTGCGGATCTGCTGCGGCGAAAAACCGCGCCGCTTGAGCCCTTCGGAATTGATGCTGTGCGGCTTGGCCGGACCGCCGACTGCCATGATGTACGGAGGGACATCGCGCGTCACCGCGGCATTGTTGGCGAGGAACGCATGGGCGCCCACCCTGCAAAACTGGTGCACGCCCGCGAAGCCACCCATGATGACCCAGTCGCCGAGCACGACGTGGCCACCAAGCGTGGCGCAGTTCGCGAGCACACACTGGTCGCCGACGACGCAGTCGTGCGCTACGTGCGAATACGACATGAACAGGTTGTCGTTGCCGATCCTGGTGACGCCGAGATCCTTGGTCGTGCCCCGATTGAGCGTGACGAACTCACGGATGACGTTGCGGTCGCCGATCTCGAGACGCGTCGGCTCGCCTTTGTATTTCTTGTCCTGGGGCGCATCGCCAATCGAAGCGAACGCGTGGATGACGTTGTCGACGCCAACCCTCGTGTGGCAGTGGATCGCCGCGTGCGCGCCAAGGCGCGTGCGCGCGCCGATCTCGACGCCGGGACCAATCACGCAGTACGGCCCGATCTCGGCGTCCTCGCCGAGAATCGCGTCCGGCGCGACGATCGCCGTCGCGTGGATGGAGCCACTCATCGATGCCTCTCCTTCGTGCGCCTGGGGCTTCAGCCCGGCATCACCAGCATTTCTGCCGTGCAGGCTTCCTGGCCCGCCACTTCGGCCACTGTCGAGAACTTCCAGATCGTGCGAATCCTGCGCTCGAGCACCACCTTGAGCAACAACTGGTCCCCCGGCACGACGGGGCGACGGAACCGCGCCTTGTCGATGCCCGCGAAGTAGAACTTGACGTTCTCGTCGGGATAGATGCCTGCGGTGACGAAGCAGAGGATGCCGGCGGCCTGCGCCAGCGCCTCGAGCATGAACACGCCGGGCATCACGGGACGCCCCGGGAAGTGCCCCGAAAAGAACTGTTCGTTGGCCGTGACGTTCTTGACCGCGACCAGCCGTTCGCCGGAGACGCATTCGAGCACGCGATCCACCAGCAGCATCGGGTAACGGTGCGGCAGGCGCCGCATTACTTCGTCGATCCCGAATCCACCCTGCGCTTCGCTCATGTGTCCCTCCCGTCCGGTACGTCTTCTGCTGCGGAGCCGGCGCCTTTTTCGAGGGCACGCACGCGGCGCGCCAGTTCGTCGAGTTGCTGGAACCGCGCGCTGTTGCGGCGGAAGCGCCGCGCTTCATCAAAAGGCAACTGCCCCGAGTACAGCCCTGGCTTGGTGATCGAGTGCGTCACCATCGTCTTGCCCGTGAGATACACGTCGTCGGTGATCTGCAGGTGCCCGACGATGCCCACCATGCCGCCAATCATGCAGCGCCGGCCGATCGTGACGCTGCCTGAAACACCGACGCAACCGGAGATCACCGTGTGCTCGCCAATGCGGCAGTTGTGCCCTATCTGCACCTGGTTGTCGATCTTCACGCCATGCTCGATGACCGTATCACCGAGCGCCGCGCGGTCGATGGTCGAATTTGCACCGATCTCGACGTCGTCCCCGACCAGCACCGAACCGACCTGCGGGATCTTGACGTAGCCGTCCTTGTCCGGCGCGTGCCCGAAGCCGTCGGCGCCAATGACGACGCCGGGATGCATCAGGCAACGCTCGCCGAGACGCACGCCCGCGCAGAGCGTCACGTGCGCGACGAGGCGCGTGTCAGCGCCAATCACCACGCGGTCGAACACGACGCTGTTGGGACCGATCTGTGCCCGAGCGCCAATCTTCGCGCCCGCGCCAACGTAGGCATTCGGGCCGATCCAGGCGGTTGGATCGACTGCGGCGTCCGCTGCGATCACCGCACTGGAATGGCGGCCCGACGGGCTTGCCGCCTCGGGATAAAGCACCTGCGCAATCCGCGCGTACGTGGCGTACGGATTGGCAGTGACCAGCGCGTTGGTCGGGCAGTCGTCGACGGTCGACGCGTCGAGCACCACCGCAGCGGCGCGCGTGCCTGGCAGGTGGCGTCGATACCTGGCGTTGGCCAGGAACGAGATCGCGCCCGCGCCGGCTTCCTGCAACGTCGCGACACGCTCGATCGGCGTCTCGGGATCGCCGCGGAGTTCGCAGCCGAAACGTGCCGCCAGTTCGCCCAGGCGCACTGGCATGCTCAGTCGGTTTCCTGCGTCCTGACCCGGCCTGGATCAGGGCTTCGCGGGTGCGCGGCCCTTCGCCTGCAGCGCCGACAGCACCTGGCTGGTGATGTCGATCGACGGGCTGGCGAAGAGCGCGTCGGCGATCACGAGGTCGAGCCCCGCGGTCTTGGCGTAGTTCTGCACTTCCTGCAGCACCGAACGCTGCAACTGGCCAAGGGCCTCGTTGCGGCGCACGTTCAGGTCTTCCATGAATTCGTTCTGCTTGCGCGCGAACTCGCGCTGGCCGTCGCGCAGCGCCTTTTCCTGGTTGCGGCGATCGGCTTCGGCCATGGTCGCACCGTCCTTCTGCAGCTTGTCCTCGCGGGCCTTGAGGTCGCGCTCCAGGTTCTGGAGGTCGCGCTTACGCGCGGCGAACTCGTTTTCGAGCGCCTGGGAGGCGGCCTGGGCCTGGGGTGTTTCCTGGAGCAGACGCGCCACGTTGACGACGCCGATCTTCGTCTGCGCCTGCGCCGCGGAGAGCGGCACCGAAACGGCAGCGAGTGTCAGGAAAGCAAGCAGGGTGGTCTTGATGCGCATGGAACTTGGTACCTCAGAAAGCCTGGCCGATCGAGAACTGGAAACCTTCCGTCTCGTCGGGATATTCAACAGCGTTGCCCTTGAACTCGTTGAGCGGCACGGCGTAGCTGAACCGGAAGACGCCGAGCGGCGCCATCCACTGGACTGCGACGCCGGTCGAATAACGCAGTTTATCAAACGCGAAGTCATAAGACACCGGCGTCACGCCGTCGCGGCCGACATAGGCGACATCGTCGTTGGAGAAGACGTTGCCGGCGTCAAAGAACAGGCTGAAACGCGCGCTGTTCTTCCATTTGGCCGGCATCGGCAGCAGCAGTTCGAGCTGGTTGGTGAACTTGATGTTGCCGCCATAAGGGTTGCCGAACGAATCCTTGGGGCCGAGGCGGCTTTCGCGGAAGCCGCGTACCGTTTCCGGGCCGCCCGCGAAGAAGCGCCGGTACGGTGGCATCGACGTCGTGTCGCCGAGCGCCTCCCCGTATCCCGCCTCGCTGTTGAACATCAGCGTGAACCACTTGCCCATCGGGACGAACTGCAGGTAGTCGTAGTTGAGACTCACGAAATCGATATCGCTGAAAGGCAGCGCGTACGAGGCGCTCAGCCGGTGGCGTGCGCCGCGGTCCGCGAACAGTGCGCGGTTGCGAGAATCGTACGACCAGCCGACCGAGTATTCGAACGTGTCGAACTTGGTGCCGTAATAAGTGAGCCCGATCGGCGGGACGCCGACGTTCTGCACTTGCGTGTAGGTGTTGCCGTTGTTCTGCACCCAGTAGAGCGCTTCGGCGGCGCTCGACCTGGGGTCGGTGAACAGGTCGGAGCGCTGCGCCGCGAGGCCCATGCGCACGGACTGGAACTCCGTGACCGGCCAGGCGTAGTCGAGGCCGAGCGTGCCGGTCTCGGTCTGGAAATCCGAGGACGACGTCGTGAACTGGGAGATGCTGCGCCAGGTCGCCGAGACCGTGCGCGAGACGCCGTCGATGGTCGTGTAGGGATCGGTGTGCGAGAGGCTGAACACCTTGCTGTACTTGCCCGCGTTGATTTCCGCGGCCACGCGGTTGCCGGTGCCCATGAAGTTGCTGTGCACGAAGCTGCCGTTCAGCAGGATCGACTGCGACTCCGAGTAACCGATGCCGCCGCTGAACTGGCCGGGCAGGCCCTCCTTGATGTCGTAGGTGACGTCGACCAGGTCGGGCGTGCCCGGCACCGGATTGGTCTCGACTTCGACCTTCTCGATGAACGGCAGGCGCTGCAGGCGGATCTTGGAACGATCGATTGCCGCGTTGGAAAGATAGCCGCC
>Ga0315290_10003012_pt1 | contig 12011 bp, 7 predicted proteins | sample YL17G12_0_MG_FD_203627 | JGI IMG/M metagenome (GOLD analysis project Ga0315290, IMG submission 203627) | Sediment microbial communities from Yellowstone Lake, YNP, Wyoming, USA - YL17G12_0 | ecosystem: Environmental > Aquatic > Freshwater > Lake > Sediment | place: USA: Wyoming | collected...
CTGACTTTCAGTCCACAATTCTTCAGGACAGCGGTACTTTTATCTTTGCAGATTCGCTGCATGCCGGCAGCAGTCTGATGTGCGATTTCGAATTTGATGTAAAAGCCCCAAAAGGGCAAAACAGTTTGCTTATCCTCACGCTCTTCGACCGAAACAGCAACACTCCTCATATAACTACCTTTTACATCAGGAAACGTGAACCGGGTAGCAGCAGTTATTTCCAAGCCAGCCAGAAAGGATCAGGGTTGCTGTATTCTTCGGTGCTTTACACCCGGCAACCAGTAGTTGTTACATGTGCAAACACGACTATTAAAAGTCTTTATGTCAGCTTGTTCCGACAAATTTTTCCATTGCCTGCACCGCCGTTTGTTCCTGATGAGCGCCCACGCTTTAATTATAAACCTGATAAGCGCTTCCTTATCCCGCTCGAAAACGGAAATTCTGCTCCCCTGCTGGAATTGAATGAACAGGGCTTTTATTTTTTCAGCACCGATTCGGCTTTTCGTGAAGGGTTTACACTCTTTCGGTACAGTCCCGGATTTCCGGAGGTAATCAACGCCCGGCAGATGCTCACTCCCTTACGATACATTACTTCGACCAAAGAATTTGAAAAACTGAAAACAAGCACTAATATAAGAAGTGCAGTGGATAGTTTCTGGTTAGCCACTGCAGGAAATTCGGATCGCGCCCTCACGCTTATCCATGATTATTATTCGCGTGTGCAGCGGGCAAATGAACTTTTCAGCTCCTATACCGAAGGATGGCAAACCGACCGTGGTCTGATCTATATTGTTAATGGGACGCCAAATGTAGTGTATCGTCGCAACTTACTGGAAGAGTGGATTTATGGCGAAGCAGGCAACATACGATCGCTTCATTTTTATTTTGCGAAAGCGGAAAACCCGTTCACAACTTCAGACTACGTACTTTCGCGGGAGCCCGACATAAAGCAAGCCTGGTATATGGCCATTGAAAGGTGGAGGAGGTGACCTCAACAGTACAAACCATCTGAACAATAAACAAACACGCATTAGCAGACAGATTCATGACATTTCAACGAAAAACCGATACGAACCGTTACGGCCATTCTTCAAACATTATTTACGGAATACATCCGGTAATCGAAGCACTGCGCTCAGGACGGGAAATCGAAAAAATCCTGCTCCAGCACAATCTCAGGAGTGAAATTGTGAAGGACTTGATGCAACTAATCAAACAGGCCGAAGTTCCTTTTCAGGCGGTGCCAGTGGAGAAGCTTAACAGGCTCGGGGACATGAACCACCAGGGTGTGGTAGCGTTTATGTCGGAAGTGATTTATATGCCTGTCGAAAACGTGTTGCCGGGGATTTTCGAATCGGGTAAGACGCCACTGTTGCTGATACTGGATCGTATAACAGATGTACGGAATGTTGGCGCCATTGTGCGTACTGCCGAATGTGCAGGTGTGGATGCGATTATCGTCCCATCGCGCGGGAGTGCCCAGCTTAATGCCGATGCCGTGAAAACTTCGGCGGGAGCCTTACATCGTGTTTCACTCTGTCGCAGCCCGAATCTGAAAGAAACTCTTACTTTCCTAAAGCAATCAGGCATAACTGTTGTCGCTGCTACAGAGCATGCAACAGAACTGTACCATAAAGTTGATTTTACCGCACCTCTGGCCATTATTATGGGTTCCGAAGAAGATGGCGTATCGCCCGAATACCTGAAGTTAGCCGATAAGCGGGTGAAGATACCGCTGATGGGGGAAATTGCTTCACTCAATGTTTCGGTTGCTGCTGGTATCTTACTTTTCGAAACACTTCGGCAGCGTGGATAAAAACGTGATTTTCTTACCTCATTTCCCTGTTTCAGGTTGCAGATGAAAATATTTCAACGCATTAAGCCCGAAAATATCATGCTGGCGGTAATTCTCGCTTTGGCGGTATTGATGCGTTTCCGGGGATATGCCGGTTTTTCCTTTTCCAACGATGAACTGAGTGCACTCTACCGTATGCGTTTTCATACGTTTACCGATCTGGTGGATAAGGGATTTTATGTGGATGGCCACCCGGGCGGCGTTCAGGTCTTTTTGTGGTTATGGATCAAATTATTCGGGACGTCGGAAGCAAGTTTGCGATTTCCTTTTGTGATTGCCGGGATTCTGTCGGTGTTGTTTTCTTACCTGATTGCGCGCCGATGGTTCGGAAGAGCAAGCGGTTTGCTGGTAGCCTCAGCTATGGCTTTCCTTGAATTCCCGCTGATTTACAGCCAGATTGCCAGGCCTTATGGTTCAGGAGTGTTCCTGGTGCTGCTCATGGTCTATGCCTGGACGCGTCTCTTGTTTGGTCCTGAAGCGCCACGAAACAGAAAATTTCCGAAGTCTGCATTGTATGCCCTGGCAACTGCCGCTTGCATGTACAACCATTATTTCAGTTTCCTTATGGCTGTAATTGTTGGTGCCACCGGGCTGTTTTACATCAGGAGGAAAGACATACCTTATTATCTCGGTGCTGGAGCTGTCGCTATTGTTTTGTTTCTGCCGCATATTTATATAACCCTTAATCACCTCAGTATCGGTGGTGTTGGGTTGTGGCTTGGAAAGCCTGACGTATTATGGTTATTCAGGCATGTCTTCTTTATTTTTAATTCTTCGTGGATTGCATTGCCGGCATCTTTGCTAATATCAGCTTATTTTTTCGTGAAGTTCCATAAGCAGATCATCGTAAGCAGGTTTGCTGCTATTTCGATGGTTTGGTTCTTACTGCCGTTTTTGATAGGATTCTTCTATTCCCGCCTTGTTAATCCTGTTCTTCAGGATTCTGTACTTATCTTTTCCTTTCCATTTCTGTTGATAGCGCTATTTGCCATCGCAGGCGACGATATCCGGCATTCTTTTCCCATCATTCTTGCAGTGTTCCTTGCGGTTGGAGTCTTTAGCACTGTGGTGGAGAAAAAGTATTACTATTCCCGGCATTTTGGAGCGTTTAAGGAAGTTGCTCACACACTCGCCGGCTGGCAGAATACCTATGGTGCTGATAGCCTGACGGTCGCTGTATGTGTCAACAATCCATACTACCTGGACTATTACCTGAAGAGGGATGATACAAAAATCGCGTATGCAATCACCGATTGCTATGGGCGTGATGGCCTTCTGTCAGTGAATAAGGTCGTGCAGACTTGCACTAAACCTTATTTCGCTTATGCCTGGGTTAAACCGGCTTCTCCAATGATTACAGATATTATCAGGGCTGTTTTTCCATACGTTATCAGCTCCACAAACTATCATGGACTATCTGAGATAACTCTTTTCAGCAGGATTAAACCTCAGGCTTTAGGCGATGCGCTGCCTTACAAGGTTGATGGAGAAGTATACAGCGACACGACGCTTTCAGCAGATTTTGCATCGCACTTCGACAGTAAGCTGTTCTGCACTGCACCATCTTCTTTCAGATTCGATTCGTTGTTAGAGTATGGTCCTGTTTATGCCATGACGATAGAAGAAGCCGGCGATCCATCTTTTGTCAGAGCCAGCATTCGCGTTTACGGTGGCGATGGAGTTACCGGCGCCCACCTTGTGATAGCGGCCGAAACGATAGAAGGCGTGAGCATTCAATGGGAAGCCTCCGAATTCGAAATGTTTGCAGGCCCTGCTGGATGGTATAACGTAGTGCATACATTTAAAATACCCGCTAACATGCAAAAAGATGCAATCCTGAATATTTACGTCTGGAACCCTGGCAAGAAAGTACTTCATATAGATGATCTTCAGGTTGGACTATATCACTAACTGTAAGCCTGTTTCTAAAGAGAGAATTCATAAATCAGCAGTTTTCCGCTTACGTTAAATCAGGTACATCATAGCTTTTTCCGCCTGCTTTATTCTTTCCATGTGTAGGCTTAATGCCGATAATCCTTAACTTTGCCCGATATCTGCCTTTGCAGGCAACGCCAAGCATTACTACTGTTACAATGGAATTTGTTAATCCTGTATTTTTATTCGGTCTATTGGCTGTTGGTGTACCGATTGTCATTCACTTGTTTAATTTCCGGAAATACAAACGCGTGTATTTCACAAATGTGCGTTTCCTGAAAGAACTCAAGGAACAGACAAAAAAGCGCTCCCAATTACGTCATCTCATTATCCTGCTGTTGCGTATTCTGGCCATCGCCTGCCTGGCCTTCGCTTTTACGCAACCTTATATTCCCTTCCCGGGAAAGAAACAGAAAGCAGATTCAGGCAATGCCGTGAGCATTTATATTGATAATTCCTTCAGCATGGAGGCTTTGGGATCGAAGGGACCCTTACTTGAGGAGGCTAAACAGAAGGCCCGTGAAATAGCAGCCGCCTATAAAACTTCAGATATTTTCCAGATTCTAACAAACGATTTCGAGGGCAAACACCAGCGATTTGTCTCCCGGGATGAATTCTACCGGATGTTGCCGGAAGTTTCCGTTTCACCTGTATCACGTAAGTTCAGCGAAGTGATTTCGCGCCAGAAGGACTTGTTTGCCAGCACATCAAAAGTGAAATCTGCCTTTGTGGTTTCCGATTTTCAGCAGATTTTCAGCAACGTTGCTGCACTCTCCCATGATTCCACCTTGTCGGTTTACCTGCTGCCATTGGCTGCCGGCCAGGTCAACAACTTGTATATCGACACGTGTTGGTTCGATTCTCCGGTACAGCAGGCTGGCTTTCCCGCCCGCTTGCATGTGAAACTGAGCAACAGTTCTGATTCCGACTTTGAGAAAATTCCAGTAAGGGTAACGGTTAATAATAAGCAGAAGGCTGTGGCTAGTGTGGATATTCTGGCTGGAAACACATCCGAAATTGTGATGCCTTTCATCAACTACGATGGTGGTATTTGTCAGGGAGTGGTAGAGATAAGTGATTACCCTGTTACTTACGATGACAAATTCTATTTTTCCTACAACGTAACAAGTACCATGTCGATACTTGCGATTGACGGTGATCATGAAAATACCTTCCTGAATGCGCTTTTTGCCAGCGACTCTTCGGTAGTTTATCAGCGTATGCAGGAGAAAAAACTTGATTATTCCTCGTTCGGGAAGTATAACCTCATTATCCTCAACAGCGTTGGCAGTATTTCCAGCGGACTTACGCAGGAATTGAAACGATTCCTGGAGAATGGTGGCGGAGTCAACCTGATACCTGCACCGAATGCGGACCTGGTATCGTATAATTCTTTTCTGCGCGACCTGAATGCCGGAATGCTGAGTGGCCCGGATACCTTGAATACGGTAGTTTCGAAAATCAACCTGAACCATCCGCTCTTCCGGGATGTGTTTGATGCATCGGCCGGTGTTGGAAAACTCCCGGCTAACGTGGAACTTCCCGCGGTGTTTTCGCATTACCGCATACTTACCAATTCGCGCAATGCGAGCGAATCGCTGATGAGCCTTATAACCGGCGACGATTTTCTGACCGCCCAGCAGGTAGGTGAAGGGATGTTATTTTTGTTGGCTTCTCCGCTTGATATTCGTTACAGCAACTTCCCAAAACAGGCTTTGTTCGTGCCGGCGTTTTATAACATGGCATTGCTGAGCCGCCCCGCGCCAAAGTTGTATTATACCATTGGCCGCGATGAACTTATCCGTGTTACCGGTGAACGCATGAAAGACGATCTGGTATATACTATGCGCAACAACAACAGTAATTTCGACTTTATTCCAGGCAAAGTAGAAGTGAATTCAGTTAATTTTGTGCAGGCTCACGGGCAGTTAAAAGAAGCAGGGAATTATTCCATGCTTGCCGGCGCCAGGAAGATTATGGGACTTTCTTTCAATTACAACAGAAGCGAATCGGGAATGAAATACTATTCTGCCGATGAACTTATCAGTATGTTGGATAAAAAGAAAATTAAGTATATCAGGGTGCTTGCCCAAAGCCAGAAAGCAGTTGGCCAGGCTATAAATGAACTTAACAAGGGTAAACAATTGTGGAAATTTTTTGTGCTGGCAACGTTGCTGTTTTTGCTTGGAGAAGCGTTGCTCATCAGGATCTGGAAAACTTAAACTTCCTTTACATTTCTTTAGCCTTAGATTTATTACGACAGATAGAAATTATTCATGGACGAAAATGAAATTCAGGAAAACGAAGCTGCTGATCAGCCTGTAATGCCCGAACTTGAGGGTAGTGAGCTTCAGCAAACTTTGCATTTATCGGGAATGTACCAAAACTGGTTTCTCGATTACGCTTCCTATGTAATCCTCGAGCGCGCCGTGCCCGATATTATCGATGGACTAAAACCCGTGCAGCGGCGCATTCTGCATTCAATGTTCGAACTCGATGACGGTCGCTTCAACAAGGTAGCTAACATTGTAGGTCACACCATGAAATACCATCCACATGGCGACGCTTCCATTGGCGATGCACTGGTTCAGCTTGGTCAGAAAGAACTGCTGATCGATACCCAGGGAAACTGGGGTAATATACATACCGGCGACAGCGCTGCCGCCTCACGTTACATAGAAGCCAGGCTCTCCAGATTCGCCCTCGAAGTGATGTTTAATCCCAAAACCACGCGGTGGAAAGCATCATACGACGGCCGAAACAAGGAACCAATTTCGTTGCCGGCAAAATTTCCGCTTTTGCTGGCGCAAGGTGTTGAAGGTATTGCCGTGGGACTGGCTTCCAAAATATTGCCACACAACTTTAATGAACTCATCGATGCTTCGATAAAAATTCTGAGGAATGAAGATTTCGATCTTTTGCCCGATTTTATTACCGCCGGCTTAGCCGATTTTTCCAGGTATAATGATGGTATGAGAGGTGGTAAGGTAAGGGTGCGGGCCCGCATCAACCAGCTGGATAAGAAAACCCTGGTGATCACCGAAATTCCATTTGGATGTACAACCGGCGGATTGATTGATACCATTATTGCCGCCAATGAAAAAGGGAAGATAAAGATCCGTAAGATCGACGACAATACTGCCCAAAACGTGGAGATTCTTATCCACCTTATGCCGGGTGTATCTCCTGATACTACAATTGATGCCTTATACGCCTTCACTGATTGCGAAATTTCCATTTCCCCCAACAGCTGTGTTATCGACAACGGAAGACCACGCTTTGTTGGTGTGAAGGAAATGCTGAGTATTTCCACGCAAAATACGGTTGAACTGCTGAAACGTGAACTCGAAATCAGGCTGAATGAACTCACTGAGAATTTACTCTTTTCGTCACTCGAAAAAATATTTATCGAAAACCGGATATATCGCGATATTGAAGAATGCAAGACGTGGGAAGCCGTTATCGAAGCTATTGATAAAGGATTGACACCTTACAAACCTCAGTTCTACAGGATAATAACCACGGATGATATCCTAAGGCTTACTGAAATAAGAATCAAACGTATCTCTAAATTCAATGCCCTTAAGGCTGATGAGTTGATGCGTTCTTTAGAAAATGAAATTGAAGAAGTAAAAAACCATCTGGCGCACCTGATCGCTTTTGCCATTTATTACTTCCAGAACATACGGAAGAAATACGGCAAGGACCGCGACCGGAAAACCGAAATCAGGAACTTCGACAATATTGAAGCCACGATGGTAGCTGCTGCCACGCTTAAGCTCTATGTGAACCGCGTTGAAGGATTTGCAGGCACTTCCCTGAAAAAAGACGAATTCGTGGGCGATTGCTCCGATATCGACGATATTATTGTTTTCCGCGAAGACGGTACCTTTATTGTAACCCGGGTTGTGGATAAGGTGTTTATTGGCGAAAATGTTCAACATATCGACATTTTTAAGAAGAACGACGAACGCACCATATACAACATGGCCTATCAGGACGGGCGGTCAGGCGCTGCTTACGTGAAGCGCTTTGCTGTAGTAGGGATTACCCGCGACAAGGAATACAAGCTCACCAAAGGGAAGCCCGGATCTAAAGTGCTTTACTTTACAGCTAACCCCAATGGCGAGTCAGAAGTTGTAAAAGTATTCCTCAAGCCTAAGCCCAAACTGAAAAGACTGGTATTCGATTTCGATTTCGGCGAGTTGGCCATCAAAGGTAGGAGCTCACAGGGCAACATCCTGTCAAAATATCCTGTTCGCAGGATTATCCAGGAAGAGAAGGGGCTGTCCACGTTAGGGGCGCGCAGTATCTGGTACGACGATACCGTAAAACGGCTCAATGCCGACCAACGGGGTTTGCTGCTTGGCGAGTTTAAAGAGGACGATAAGATTCTTACCGTTATGCGTTCGGGGCATTTCAAGCTCATGAATTTCGATCTTTCCAACCATTTTGAAGAGGATATGCTGCTGATCGAAAAGTTAAAACCCAACAAACCTTTGTCAGCCGTATATTATAATGCTGAAAAAAGTACGTATTTCCTGAAGCGTTTCCTGGTAGAGGTAACGGATAAGAAGACCGATTTTATTGGTGAAGAAAAAGGTTCTATCCTTGTTGCAGTTTCCTCCGATTGGTTGCCGGTGCTGCTTATCAGGTTTGATGAAAAGCTGAATAAAAAGCCTTTGGACAATGAAGAAGTCAATGTGTCGGAGTTTATCGACATTATGGGATTTCGCGCCAAAGGCAAGCGCATGAGCAATTACGCCATCAAACGCGTGGAACTGCTCGAACCGTTGCCTTATGACGAGCCGGAGGTTGAACTTATACCTGAAGAACCTGAACAGGAAGAAATTCAGGAATATATCGAACAGGATAATCAGGAAGAAGAAATAACAGAAATAACAATATGGCCCGGTACGACTGATGATTTTCCAAAAACAGTAAAGCCATCTGGTGATGATCCGGATAGTATTCAAATGACGCTCGAATTTTAAAATGCCAATTGCACTATCTGGCTTTAGTTTAAAAAATTGAGGTATTAATACCTTTGCCACCTTATATATGCACTGGAAGATAGGTATCCCGGATTTAATACAACTAATTTATTGTTTAACTTTTCATTTATGACTGATAACAAAGTTCTTGAAATTACCCCTGGTGTAAAATGGATCGGAGTTCTCGATCCCAACCTCGTTACTTTTGATGTGGTAATGCAAACCCGATATGGCACAACTTATAATTCATTTTTCATAAATGCAACAAAAAAAACGATTGTTGATACGGTTAAGGAACACTATTGGGAAACTTATTCAGCCAAAATTCAGCAGGTGACCGATCCTTCGGAACTCGAGTATATCGTTATTAACCATACAGAACCCGATCATACCGGCTGCCTTGGCAAATTACTGGCTATAGCTCCGAAAGCTACGGTAATTGGTAGCGGTAATGCTATCAGGTACTTTTCGGATATGATAGGAAATGATTTCAAACACCAGGTGGTTAAAGATGGAGAAGTACTTGATCTGGGGAATAAAAAACTTCAGATTATTGGCGCACCAAACCTGCACTGGCCCGATACTATCTACTCCTATTTACAGGAGGACAAAGTATTGTTTACCTGCGATTCGTTTGGGGCACATTTCTGCTCCGAAGCCATGTTCGACGATTTGGTCGGCAATTGGGACGATGCCTTTCGGTATTATTTTGATGTTATCCTTAAGCCTTTCAGCAAATTTATGCTGAAAGCAATAGAAAAGATCAGGCCTTTGGATATCTCTGCTGTATGCCCTGGTCACGGGCCAATCCTGCGTAAAGACTGGAAAAAATGGGTTGACCTCTCGGAGAAATTTGCGAAAGAAGCATCAGTTCTTCCCGGAAAACAACGTGTGTTTATTCCTTATGTTTCGGCTTACCACAATACCGGTTCAATAGCCTATAAAATTGCTGAAGGCATTAAACAGGCCGGTAATATTGACGTTCAGCTTATGGATATTGAACATATAAGTATTGAAGAGCTTGATGATCAGGTAGCTCGCAGTTCGGGAATTATCGTAGGTTGTCCTGTCATCAACCAGAATATCCTGCTTCCGATTTATCAGCTGTTCGCGGTGATGAACCCGATCAGAGAACGTGGCAAATTGGCGGGTGCTTTCGGGTCCTATGGCTGGAGTGGTGAAGCAAGGCAAATGATAGAAAGCAATCTGACCAACCTAAAACTTAAAGTCTTTGGCGAAGGCGTTTTTGTGAAATTTACACCTCATTCTGAAGAATTACAAAAAGGTTACGAATATGGTAAGGCTTTTGCGCTGCAACTGCTTACCGGAGACGAGCCAGCATCATTGTAATCAGGCGACTATTTATAATGTGTGTATTGCCATTATTGATATAAATCTTTTTTTGTAAAGTATATTTTTATGATTTTTTTCATAATGTTTTGAACCTTTTATCTTTAACCTTTTATCTTTTGTCTTTATAGAGGTTTACTCTAATCAGGTTAAGTCATAAAACAGACATATACTCATATTTTTAAAGCAACCAATTATTCCACTAAATACCGTTAATGCGCTTTACGCTATGTTCGAAGATCTGAAAAAGATTATTTTCCGTTCTGCATTTTTTCTCATCCCGGCCCTTGCTATATTGGCATCGTGTGGTCCGGAGCGCCTGATAGGCGATTATTACATAAAACACAGCCCTAAAGGATCCATATTATTGATGCGGCCTGAATTTATCTATAAGAACAATCTCATGCGCTTTGATTTATCGGATCAGATGAGCGAATCAGAAAAGGACTCCGTAGCCTATTACCGGAGTTCTTATCTGCAGTATGTTTCGGATTCTGCATTCCTGGACGAATACATGAACAACTTTATCGATCATTTGCTGTCAGCAGGTTTCGATGTGTACGCGCAGGAATATCTCGATTCGTTTATGATGGTTGGTCCACCGGCATATATCGTAAATGTGGCACAACTGCAGATGGAGGAATCGCGTGATACATCTGACAATACATTGGGAAGTTGGATATACCGGAATGACTATTATAATTCTACGGCACTTTCGATGAATACGCTACGTTTAAACAGTTGGTTCGAAGTTACAGAACTTAATGCCGATTCAGGGAAGGTGAGGAAACTGTTCTTTGCCAGCAGCATTGCCCGCGATGCTGTTAAAAGCGGGCTGAGTATTGTGCCGCAAACCGGTGAGTTTCGTTACCAATATGCTATTGATACGCTTAAGCTGAATGATGTGTACGAACTTGCCCGGCAAAGTGGGAAAACCTATGGAGCTTATCTTATCGACTATTTTATGAACGATTATATCCGTGTTCAGATGCCAAATGGCATATTACCTCAGCATTATATGCATTACGACCCCGGCCTTCACCACATCAGAGACTCCCATGGGGAAGGGTTCCGGGAAATTGAGCCTGATGAATAATGCCATTTCCAGCCCTCAAGCGGAAAAAGTTCAAACATAAAGTAAACAATCTCTCCAACCTGAATTTAAATGTCTTAGCAATGCGTTATACAAAAATTACGTTTCACTTCGAAGAATTATAGAAAGCGATACGTATACGGCGGTATTTTGCAGCGAAATTGCTTTCCGGGATGAGCCTGCTCAATTGCAATCAGGAGACTGTTTAAACGCTTATATTTGTATTCTTGTTCTGTTTTTTCACATTTCACAATTGGTTTTTGACGCATAGTATTTTCATTCCATTAACAGAATAAGTAGCATAACAAGTCTGACAGTTCCCGATATTCCTGAAGTATATATAAGAGTGCCCAAACGGCTCTGATGCTCCTTAACGCTATGGTTAGATATCTGAATAAGAATTTGATTAGTGCTGTATCAGTTCTCCTTCCAATCCTTGCAATGCTGGTTTCATGCGGTCCCGAGCGCATGATCGGGTATGACTACATAAATAACAGTCCTAAAGGATCTATATTGTTGATCCGGCCCGAATTTATTTATAAGAACAAGTTCATGCCTTTTGATTCAGCCGTTCAGATGAGCGAATCAGAGAAGGACTCAGTAGCCTATTACCGGAGTTCTTATCTGCAGTATGTTTCGGATTCTGCATTCCTGGACGAATACATGAACAACATTATCGACCGCTTGATTTCAGTCGGTTTCGATGTTTACGCACAGGAATATGTCGATTCTTTTTTGATTGTTCGCCCGCCGTTCTATCTCGTAAAGGTTGCGCAGTTGCAGA
>Ga0315290_10003013_pt1 | contig 12010 bp, 9 predicted proteins | sample YL17G12_0_MG_FD_203627 | JGI IMG/M metagenome (GOLD analysis project Ga0315290, IMG submission 203627) | Sediment microbial communities from Yellowstone Lake, YNP, Wyoming, USA - YL17G12_0 | ecosystem: Environmental > Aquatic > Freshwater > Lake > Sediment | place: USA: Wyoming | collected...
TTCAGAACATTGTGCGACAAATTATTCTGGGGAGCCCGAGCAGGTTGCGCAGCTCTTTGCGCGATTGCATGCATAGGGTCAGGCCCGGCTTATTTCAGTTGTTTTGCCTCCTGCGCGTGGGCTTGTTATAGAGGGTTCGGAATAGGGAAGGCGGGTTGTTTTGCCACGTATATCGCTATCGTGGAAGCATGCAAGCACCAATATCGTCGTTGATTTTTATGGATACCATGTACTAAGACCCAAGGTATAGCAGATAAAGTTTCTGCATGAGCAGTTTAATCTTTAAAAGCAGAGGCAAGAAGAATGAAAAACAAATACGTCGAGATTCTTGTTGGGTTATCGATTGCTGTAATGTGTGTATTAATTGGCCTTTACATTACCGGCGCAGCACAACTATCGATCCTTGATAATATCATTCGCAATGCTATTATCAAAATCATAGTTACAATCCTCGTTTCTATAGGATTTGTCGTGTACATCTCTTTGTTGTTCAAGAATCGTCTTAGAAGAAGGTACATAGTCGGATTCGCTCTCCTGTTTGAAGCAATCGGTTCTTGGTGGTTGGATAGTTGGATTGGGTATCTCTTTATTATTATCGGAACTGTTTTACTTATATTGAGTTTCTTCCCGCATTTCGATTGGGATAACTAGAAAATGGAGGCGACAAAGGGGAGGATGTGAGGACAGCTCCTATATTTTCAAGAACTCATGACGTTCCGAATGGACGCACTACCGTGACGCAGCCCTTTGACACAATCAGTTCCAACGGCTATCACATTCATGACAACCTCACAAGTGTCACCAACCCAAAAACAAATGTCACCTCATACCTATATGACGATTTCGGCAGGCGCTTCAAGGTCATCTCCCCGGATACTGGAACAACCATTTACAGCCATGACGAAGCAGGCAATATCAGTCAGAAGACCGATGCGAGAGGCACGGTGGTTAATTATACATATGATGCCCTGAACCGCCTAACGGCAGTCCAATTCTCTGATTCTTGTCAGGATATCACGTATACTTACGATTCAACCTCGGTTACGAATGGAAAGGGAAGGCTAACAGGAAGAGTCGATCCGAGTGGCTCTTACGTTTTTTATTATGATGTCCATGGGAACCTAACCAAAGAGGAAAAAACGATCAATAGCGTCCTTTACACCACTCAGTATGCCTACAACAAAGACAATAACCTGACATCCGTCACCTACCCCACGGGTAGGACAGTTACCTTCACATTAGATGTGACGGGAAAGCCTACCCAGGTTGATACCACTTTGAATGGAAATCCCAAGACCCTCGCCTCCTCTATCACATACCTGCCCTATGGTGGAATTACGGGGCTGACCTACGGCAATACTCTTTCCCTGAGTCAGGGGTACGATAACCAGTATCGTACTTCTTCGATCATCGTTGGCTCTTTAATAAATAGAGCCTATGGGTATGACGCAAATGGCAATATCATTTCTGATATAGATGCAATTGGGCCACCCTGGATCGAGGCTTTTGAAGATGCTGGGATATATACCTATCAGCAAGCCACAAACAAACTCACCCAGATCCAGGGAGAATTGAATGTGGTCTATGGGTATGATGCGAATGGCAATATTGTCACTGCCAACAACCGGACGTTCACCTACGATTTATCTAATCGGTTAATTACAGTCCAGGAGGGTTCGACAACCCTTGGTCAATATGTCTACAATGCTCTGAACCAGAGAATCAAGAAAACTGTCCAGGGGCAGACAACAATCTTTCATTACGATTTACGGGGCCATCTAATAGTAGAGACGAGCGCAAGCGGACAGACCCTGGTGGAATATTTTTATTTTGGAGATCAGCCTTTGGCAATGATAAGGCCCACAGAAACGCTTTATTATTACCATAATGATCATCTGGGAACGCCGCAGATTCTGACAAATGACAGCGGGACTGTTTCATGGAAAGCAGTTTATGGGCCCTTTGGGGAGACAGAGATTTCGGTTCAGACAGTGGAGAATCCCTTGCGCTTCCCCGGCCAATACTACGATCAAGAAACAGGACTGCATTACAACTGGAATAGATATTATGACCCAAAGACTGGGAGATACCTGATGCCTGATCCGATTGGGCTGGAGGGCGGAGTTAACCCTTGGCCTTATGCCCAAAATAATCCAGTTAATTTTACAAGCCCGTTTGGAGTAGCAGATAAAGAGCCTCCAGTGATCAGAAAGCCTGTGCCAGATGAGCCACCAATTATTAGAAATCTTCCACCAGATCCCAGGCCACCGGACGATCCTATTCCACTAGGTTGGTCTCCACCATTTCCGAGAAATTTTTGCGAGGCAAAATGTTATCTAATCTTGTTCATGGATGATTATGTGTGTGATATTAGATGGTCCATGGAATATCTGAAAGATGATCCCCACACAACAACCTGTAAGGAAGAAAAAGAACATAATAAAGAGTGCAGACAAGAAGCATATAACGACTATAAACGGTGCATCAAGCGTTGTTCAGAGTAAAATCTACTTGTTGGAAGGGATTATTTAGGAAAGTATTAGGGTCATCGATTTCAAGGACAGGGAGGCAAGGTGAAAAGGATACATTTTAGAACCGTTATTATTGGGCTTCTTATTTCTTGGGGTGTTGAGGCTCTGATTCCTCTCATTCACACTATTCTAGATTTCTTTATAGGAACAAATTTAAGTTATCCATTGACACACTATTTGCTATGGGGATATCTTGCGGTTGTTCTTTCTGGAATCTACGTTGGGTTTTCAAAAACAAATAATAAGGTAATCAACGGGATAGTGGTTGGAATATTTTACTATGTTTTTTTAAGGTTATTTATTGGACTTATTACAGGTCGTCATCTATGGAGTGACTTACTCTCATTCGGATATGCACTTATAAAACGTGGAGTCATTTGTACTATGGTAGCTTGGGGTGCATATAGAATCAGGGTATTGCAAAAGGGCTTGGGGAAGAAATGAATGGAGGGGACACTACTGTCCGGTGAAAAAAGCTAGAGTTGAGGGTTGTCGACGGCCTTGAGTTTAAAGAGAGTACGGCTATTGAGCGAAAGGATATCAACCAAGGAGACCCTGTCCAGAAGCGTTTCTCTTAGGGGAAACGGGATTGGGACGTTGTTGACCAGCCCCTCGGGGACGTACTTAAGTTATTTAAGTAACTAAAGTTTTGCACTTTTTTAGACCCATAATTGTTCAAGATAACTATCGAGAATATTTTGTTGAAATCGAATTCTCATGGCTTTAAAAGTTAGGGTAATGTTTTCCAACAAAATATGTCTTCGTACATGAAAGGCTAAAGATCGAATCGACAGGTTCCAAGAAGCGCTTGGATCCCTCGATCGCTGAAGGATTTTTAAAAGGATTAAGATGCAATAACTCAGAAGAACTAAGGCCACATGACGCTGGATGGCTTGAGGGTTTCGAACTTGATAATGTCCAAAGCCTAATCGTTGTTTCAGGGAAAACGCTTGGGGACGTACTTTAGTTATTTAAGTAACTCTAGCCCTCTCTTCGAGGGGATATGAGGTCTGGCCTTGACATTTGACGAATAAATGACCACTCACCCCAGGACCATGGGATCAGGCTTGCCAAACCCCAATTCACGGTGTGCGGAGAGAATGGAGTTAAGGCAGTTAAGAGCGGCCAAGAAAAGATGGGAACTACTCAACCATAAAGGGGAGTGGGTGTCAGGTCTACACATTTGACAGGAATTAGTTTCTGTTATTGGAGCAATCTCTTATGAGTCGACCTCTTAGGATTTCATTTCCTGGCGCTTTTTACCACGTTACCTCACGAGGGAATGAAAGGAGGTCTATTTTCCAAAACCGGAGAGATTTTGAAAGGTTTATGGGCTATCTGGAGTCAGCAACAGAAAGATATGGAGCAGGGGTGCATTGTTTCTGCCTGATGACGAATCATTACCATCTGTTGTTGGAAACTCCGAGGGCCAATCTGGGAGCGATCCTTCATCATCTGAACACCAGTTATACCAATTATTTTAACAGAAAGAGGGGGAGGAGTGGTCACCTTTTTCAAGGGCGCTATAGGGCTATCTTAGTGGAGAAAGACAGTTATGCGTTAGAACTGTCACGCTATATCCATCTTAATCCTGTGAGAGCTCAGATGGTAGGAGATCCTTCAGAATACCCTTGGAGTAGTTACCTGGCTTACATCGGGAGAGAAAGGAGATGGCGTTGGCTTTCTGAGGATTTCATCTTAGGGCAGGTGAGTGAGGATAAGCAGAGAGCTTATAAGAAGTATCGTGACTATGTGAGGGAGGGAGTCGGAAAAAATCTCCAAGATCCATTAGACCGGACCGTAGCTTCAACGATGTTAGGCTCAGAGGAATTCATCGAATGGGTAAGAGAAAAATGGGTCAAGAAGGCGAGGCCACATCGAGATATACCGGCGCTGAGAAGACTTGTGAATTGGCCAGAACTGTCTTTGATTGTGAGGGAGACCGAGAGGGTTTTTGGAAGGGGAACCTCTGAGTCAAGGAAGATTGCGATTTACCTTTCGCATCGTCTCAGTGGTTTAACGTTAGGAGAGATGGGGGAGTTTTACAGAAAGATCAGCCCATCGGCGGTAAGTCAGAATACGCGAAGGATAGAAGAACGTCTAAGAGAAGAGTCGAAATTATCAAAAAGGGTTCATCATCTAAAGGAGATGATACTGTCAAATGTGTAGACCTGACACCAGTATCTCGACGAATAATCCCCTCTTGATGACCGACCTCTTGGGGTTGCAGACATCGGCATATCCCGGGTGCGATACGCCAAATATAGGTCAATTTATCGAGATCTTAAGAGACTTTATGCTTCTGGGTAATGCCGTAAATCTAATCAATGAAGCGGCAGACCAACTTAATGAGATAGCTAAAACAGTCCCGTGTTGCAAGGCAATAAGGGTTCACGTTTGCTTTAATCCTGGCCCCCCTCCATATGGTTTAAAGGTGGGGAAAGGTTGGGAATATTTGGTTGAAAACCTAAAATGCATTAGAGGTGAATTGCCAGGCACAAAGGATTGTCCTTGTACCAATATGAATTTTTACTGGAGGAAACAACAATGATGCATATGAAAGATTTCTTATACCTCTTATCAGAAACTATAATAAGATATTTTGGAAAGATCCTATTTCTGATTTTGCTATTCAATGGTTTTCACTGCTCTGATATCCAAGCGAATGCTAAGAGTTACCATTGCTTGAATATCAAAGAAGTTGTTGACACCGAGGATAAAATTGGTATTGATTCGAACTACGAATATGGTAAAAGACTCTATCCACGATACACATATGCGGAATTATCTGAGAATTTTCTTGTCAAAAAAATCCCAGACATTTCACTTTGCCGAGACGATATCAAATTGATTGAAATTGAAAGAGAACCAATCACTCAACCTCACCTAACACCTGCCTATATTGTCTCCATACATCTTCAAAGTGCAGCGGCAAATAAGATCGGTGAATACACGAAGAGGAATATAGACAAGCGAATTGCCTTGGAAATAGATGGGAGAATTTTTGCCATCCCCAAGATTCTGGAAGAGGTGAAGATGAAGATGAGGCTATTTGCGGGTTCGGATCTTGAAGAAATTAAAAGGGAGTTGGGAAAAATATCTAATAATATCGTGATCCATGGAAAATAAGGCGAAGAAAGCGCTCGCCGTTGTTGGCTATTTGACTATTTGAAATTTCATGGAAAGGTTACATCTTCCCATGATTCAGCCCACAGCGATTATGACAAGCTACGGATATGATAAACACGACAACCTCATCAGTATTACTGACTCCAAAGCAAACCTAAGCGAATACCAATATGATGGTTTTCAACGACGCTTCGAGATAATCTCGCCGGATACGGGAACCACCACTTACAGCCATGATGAGGCGGGAAACATCATTCAGAAGACCGATGCGAGAGGTACAGTAGTAAATTATACCTACGATGCCTTAAATCGCATCACCTCCGTTCAATTCCCCGCTGACCCCACACAGAACATCACCTTTACTTACGATTCAACCTCGGTCACATATGGGATTGGAAGGCTCACAGGAAGGACAGACCCCAGCGGTTCCTATACCTTTTATTATGATGTCCATGGGAACCTAACCAAAGAGGAAAAAACGATCAATAGCGTCCTTTACACCACTCAGTATGCCTACAACAAAGACAATAACCTGACATCCGTCACCTACCCCACGGGTAGGACAGTAACCTTCACATTAGATGTGACAGGAAAGACTACCCAGGTTGGCACCACTTTGAATAGCAATCCCAAGACGCTGGCGTCTTCTATCACCTACCTCCCTTACGGAGGAATTACGGGTCTTACCTTTGGAAATACCCTTTCCTTAAGTCACGGATACGACAACCAGTATCGAACCTCATCAATCGTGGTAGGCTCTATTCTGGACAGGACTTACGGGTATGATGCCAATGGCAATGTCACTTCCATCGTTGACACTACACCGCTGGCAAGTGATGAGAATGCGGGGACCTACACTTATCAGCAGGCGACAAATAGATTGACCCAGGTCCAGGGGGAATTGAACGTCGTCTATGGCTACGATGCTAACGGCAATATCACCTCTGCCAACAACCGGACTTATGTTTATGATCTGTCTAATCGCCTGATCAGGGTCCAAGAGAACTCAGTGACAATTGCCGAATATGTCTACAATGCACTGAACCAGCGGATCAAGAAAATCCTTCCTGGTGGTGAGACGAGGATTTTTCATTACGATCTTTCAGGCCATCTGATTGCCGAGACAACTTCAAGCGGCCAGACTCTGGCTGAATATTATTATCTCGGAGATCAGCCCTTAGCCATGATCCGCCCCGGAGAAGCACTCTATTATTATCACAATGATCATCTGGGCACACCACAGATTCTAACGGACGCCACCGGTAGCGTTTCATGGAAAGCAGTATACACGCCTTTTGGCGAAGCGGAGATTTCCGTTCAGGCAGTGGAGAATCCCATCCGCTTCCCAGGCCAATACTACGATCAGGAAACAGGCCTACATTACAACTGGAATAGGTATTACGATCCAAAGACGGGAAGATATCTGACTCCAGATCCGATTGGACTGAAAGGAGGCATAAATCTCTTTCCGTACGTGCAAAATAATCCAATAAACCGCACCGATCCTATGGGGTTGATGAGTAATCTAGGTTGCAGGGTTGGCTGTGGTGTACTCGGCGCTGTGTGCATTCTAACTTGTCCTGTTTCAGGACCGCTGGGAGTCCTTTGCGTCTCGGCTTGTATTGTCGCTGCCGATTTATGTATGAAGTCGTGCGACGAAACATGTCCGCCGCCGCCAAAGAAGTGAGGGGCTTTAGGGAATACACAGGACACGATGGACTACCAAAATCAAATGTTAGGGCAGTTAATCATAAGATGGATTCATCAGCGCTTTCATTGGAACAGGCTAAGAGTCCGCTTGCTATACTATACACTTCTCGCACTTCTAATCAATTCCTACGCAGTCTTCAAGGCATACGGCAGTGATGCTATCATGCTATTCCCATCTTTCTTGTTATGGCTTTTCATGGCGGCAGTTAGTATCTATTTTGTTTGTAGACAAGTTGCCCGTCGAGTATCCGGCAATTGGTATGTGGAAGGTGACTCTATTTTCAAGAAGCGCATTCTTGTGCTCGGCACTTCGATGCTCATACTTTTCTTGCTTCGGACAGCAGATATTCCTGCCCTGCTCTTTTATTCTTTTCTGGCAATTCCGATAACGCTTTCGTTTTTCTTGTCTGCCTGTGCAGCACTCATATGGGTGATTCGTTACGAATCAAGAAAAGGCACTATCTTCGTGATGAGAAGCAAAAGAGGTAGAGATTAGAAAATCCTTAGGACGGGAAAACCCTCGGGGACGTACTTAAGTTATTTAAGTAACTCTGAGTCTCTCTGCAATGGGGAATGAGGGCTGGCCTTGAGATTTGATGAATTAAATGAGAACTTTGGGTCGGGGTTGCAAAATCGCAATTTATGGGATGTCGAGAGAATGGAGTTAAGACAGTTAAGAACGGCCAAGAAAAGATAGGAACTACTCAACCATTGATGTCGATTCGGGGGGATAAGAAATGTCATCGAGACTAAGACAGGGATTGTTGGCGAGCATGGCCATTATCGCCTTAATACTTACATCGGTCATTGCCTATGCCGGATCGGTCACTTACACCTACGACGGTTTAAACCGATTAATACGGGCAGAGTACGAAGATGGAACTATCATACGGTACATCTACGACCAAGCTGGAAACCGAACGGCTGTCTATGTCAATACAACCCCACCGGTGACCACTGCCTCTCCGCCGGGAGGGCTTTATAATTCAGCGAAATCCGTAACCCTGACTTGTACGGATTGGTCCGGTTTGGGCTGTGATAAAACCTACTACACCACGGATGGCACAAGCCCCACCACCTCATCACCGATATATTCATCTCCTATCAATATTCCGGTTACGACAACACTTAAGTTCTTCTCAAAGGACCTGGCGGGCAACAGCGAATCAGTAAAAACCCAGACCTATACCATTGATACAACCGCTCCAACCACAACTGCTTCACCTGCAGGAGGCACCTACAGTTCAGCCCAGTCTGTAATCCTGACTTGCAACGATGGGTCGGGGGCAGGGTGCGATAAGATCTACTACACAACCGACGGCACGACGCCAACCACCTCATCGCCGGTATATTCATCTCCCATCAACATTGCAGTAAGCACCGTTCTGAAGTTCTTCGCAAAGGATCTGGCAGGCAATAGCGAAACATTACAAACCCAGATTTACATCATCGGTGCTGATACCACTCCTCCGACGACCACTGCCTCCCCTGCAGGAGGCACCTATGATTCAGCCCGGTCCGTAACCCTGACTTGCACTGATGGGTCGGGCTTAGGGTGCGATAAGATCTATTACACAACCGACGGTACGACTCCAACCACCTCATCCCAAGTATATTCGTCTCCCATCAACATTTCAGTGACCACCACTCTGAAGTTCTTCGCAAAGGATCTGGCAGGCAATAGCGAGACCATAAAGACCGAGATCTATCAGATTGCTCCGGAGAGCATCTCTATTCCTTCGAATCCAAATGGTCCGGTAAAGGGCAGTCCAGGAACAAGTTATACCTATTCATCCGGAGGAGCAGAATCAAGCTACGCTCACTCACTTGAATATCTATTTGACTGGGGAGATGGAACCAACTCGGGTTGGCTTCCTGTAGGCCAAACCAGTGCGTCTCATTCCTGGAGTTCACTGGGGAATTATCTTGTCAAAGCACAGGCTCGGTGTTCCATACACCCATCTGTGGTCTCAGAGTGGTCAGGGACAACTTCAGTCTCCATTATCTTATCCCCGGGCAATGATTCCTACACGAAATCTCTGCTTCACATGGACGGGGCAGATGGATCGACCACGTTTACCGACAGCGCAGCTGGAGGGACTCACACCTGGACCAAATATGGGAATGCTCAGATAGACACAGCTATTGCCAAGTTTGGATCAGCTTTGCTTCTTGATGGAAATGGTGACTGGATTGACACCCCTGCCTCTAATGACTTTGATTTTGGAAGCGGCGAGTTCACCATCGATTTCTGGATCAATCCTGTTGATGGTCTCGGCGGTCACCAAGTAATTCTGTTTTACGGCAGTGAGTGGTTAGCAGAAAATTGGCAGTGGGTGGTCCGGATCAATCATAATGCTGGATCTGACCAGCACCTACTGATCGCCGAAGTAAATGACGGTGGCACGACGAGAAAACTCGTATCAAATGCTGCAGTGACCTTTGGGAGTTGGGAGCACTACGCCGTTGTCAGAGAAGTAAACAATTTTTGCCTGTACAGGTCTGGGGTTAAGCAGACCTCGGACTTTCAGGGTTTAGGAACACTGACTGTCCCTGGTGGGACTCCGCTTTACAGAATTGGAGATGCGACCTGGCAGACCTACCATTACTACTTCCAAGGGAGTCTCGATGAGGTAAGAGTCTCGAAGGGGATTGCCCGCTGGACGGCTAATTTCACACCGCCGGGCGCACCTTATGGTTCGGATTTTGTTGTTTCGCTTTTGCATATGAATGGAACGGATGGGTCAACCACCTTCACCGATGACGCAGCAAGTGGGATCCACGAGTGGACACGATATGGCGATGCTCAGATCGACACCGGTCAGAGTAAATTTGGTGACGCAAGCGGTCTTTTCGATGGAACCGGAGACTATATTCAAAGCGCAGATTCCGAGGATTGGAACTTCGGCAGCGGCGATTTCACATGGGATGCATGGATACGGCTCAACGCCTTACCCGCAAGTGGGGAAATGATGGTCATCGAGGGAACGGGAGATTATCTCGTTAGTCCCTACGGTGGATGGAATCTGGTTCTATACAATAACGCCGGGACGTATGAATTACGCTTCTATTTTTGGAGTGGAGCTGGAGGAGTTTTGGCTTCCAAGGTACATTCCGTTAGCGTTAGCACAGGGATTTGGTATCATGTGGCTGTTATCAGAAATGGGAATAATCTCTATATTTCTTTTAATGGCACTCTTTCGAGTGCGGCAAACTGGACCGGGGTAACTCAGGTCGATAACAACAATACGCTCCGCACAGGAGCAAAGTTTTCAGGGGGTGGGTCGAATAGAATAGACTTCAATGGTTGGTTAGACGAGCGTAGAATATCCAAGGGCATAGCCCAATGGACTTCAAACTTTACGCCCCCAGCCAATGAATACAACGCCATCAATGATACCATGCCCCCAACGACCACAGCCTCCCCCCCTGGAGGCACGTATAATTCGGCCCAGTCCGTAACCCTAACTTGCAGTGATGGGCCAGGTTCCGGGTGCGATAAGATCTACTATACGACTGATGGATCAACACCCACTACCTCATCGACAGTATATTCCTCTCCTATAAACATCTCGGTAACAGCCACGCTGAACTTTTTCGCTCGCGACCTGGCAGGCAATAGCGAAACCGTAAAGACCGAAACTTACACTATTTCAACCAACATGGTGATTGTCGAACTAAAGGACAGCACTGGCGGTCCCCTCAGTGGGGGCGTTGTTCAGTATTACTCTGGTGGTTGGCAGGCATTTGGAACGACGGATGCCACCGGACGTGTGAGCAAGGAGTTGCAGCCCGGCACCTACACATTCAGCATGAATTACGCTTACGCCCGGCAGGAGAAATCCCAGAACACGGCCACCAATCCTACGATTATCTTCCAGACCATCGGAGTGACTGTGCAGCTCAAGGACAGCACGGGTACGCTCATGGATAACGGGACTGTGCAGTATTACTCCGGAGGCTGGCGCGATATTGGGAGTACATCGGGTGGCCAGGTGACCAAGGAGTTGCTGCCTCTTAGTTATACCTTCAGTATGACCTACGGCTTTGCCCGTCAGGAGAAGGCTCAGAATATCGCAACTGATCCAACAGTGGTCTTTCAAACCACGAACGTTACGGTACAGCTCAAAGACAGCACCGGCGCACTCATGGACACTGGCACTGTCCAGTATTACTCCGGAGGCTGGCGTGACATTGGGAGCACCTCAGGTGGCCAGGTGAGCAAGGAGTTGCTGCCTGCCACCTATACCTTCAGCATGACCTACGACTTTGCCCGTCAGGAAAAGTCTCAGAATATCGCGACTGATCCAACCGTAGTCTTTCAGACGGGCCAGGTTCACTCCGACAGCAGTACCTGCACTCAGTATTATGCCGGGAGCTGGCGCGTGTTCATCCAGGATATGGAGCTCCTACCAGTCACGTACACTTTCCGCTTCAATGACGGAACATCTGACACATCATATACAATAATCACGGGTACTATAAACCATATCCATTAGCAGTGACTCAACTCGCGATGGGCTTGGGGACGGTTCTCGATTGGTTTTGCAATTGCAAATAGTTATATGCCAATTATTGGTAATTCTATAAGAATGATATGACGCAGATCTGAATGGATGCAGTGTTCAGGTTTAATCTCC
>Ga0315290_10003019_pt1 | contig 12002 bp, 11 predicted proteins | sample YL17G12_0_MG_FD_203627 | JGI IMG/M metagenome (GOLD analysis project Ga0315290, IMG submission 203627) | Sediment microbial communities from Yellowstone Lake, YNP, Wyoming, USA - YL17G12_0 | ecosystem: Environmental > Aquatic > Freshwater > Lake > Sediment | place: USA: Wyoming | collected...
TCCCCAATCCGGGCCAGGCCTTCACCTTTCACGGCTTACGCTTCGAAGTGCTGCGCCGGCAGAAGAACCGCATCACCGCGCTTAAGGTGACGAAGCTGGAATCAGATCGCGGTGAGAAAAAGCAAGACGCCGCGTCCTAGCTATATCTACTCCCCCGGCGCGAGCGCACTGATGGCGAGCGCATGCACCTTGCCTTGCAGCAGTTCGGCGAGCGCGGCGTTGACCATGCGGTGACGCTCGACCCGCGATTTGCCGGCGAAGGCGGGGGCCACCACTCTCACGCTGAAATGACTCTCGCCGGTGCCTGGCGTGCTCGCATGGCCTGCGTGCTTGCTAGAGTCGTTCACGACATCGAGCGAGATGGGCTTGAGCGCTGCAATGAGCTTTTCCTTGATCGCCTGTTCGACATGCATGGATTGGGATTTCCTTGAGAGAAAGGCGCCCTTCACAGTCCGGTCAACTCACCAGAATACTCTTATTCGCCTCGCCCTGCCATGCTTGTTCGGCATCGCAACGCTTCCCATAATGTCTCTGATGAAGCTCGACTCGAAATTCTTTGACCGCCTTAGGGTCAAGCCGGACGAGAACCGGATGCTCCGCGACACTTGCCCCTCTTGCGAGTGGCAGGGCTGCCGCGAGCCCGGACTCTACCCCGCGCCCAAGGGCCGCAACCGCGAGGGCCAGTATCACCGCTTCTGCCTGGATCACGTCCGCCAGTACAACAAGACCTATAATTATTTCTCCGGCCTACCCGATGAAGCCGTGATCAAACATCAGAAGGACGACACCATCGGCCACCGCCCGACCTGGTCGATGGGCGCCAATCCGTCGGCGAGCCGGCGCGGCATGAGGACCGCGAGGCGGACGACAGGGTTTGCGCACAGCTTCGAGACCAAGGACCCGTTCAGCCTCTTCGCCGAGGAGGCGGCAGCGAGAGCGGTAAAGCCCGAGCGCACCATCCATCGCGCCGAGCGGAAATGCCTGCGCCAGCTCAGCCTCGAGGACCACGCCACCAAGGCCGAGATCAAAATGCGCTTCAAGGAACTGGTTAAGCTTCACCACCCGGACCATAATGGCGGCGATCGGCGCTCCGAGGACAAGTTGCGCGAAGTGATCCAAGCCTATAATTATCTGAGACAGGCTGGACTTGCTTGATTTCGCTTCGCTTGACCCTAGCTTAAGGGCTTTGGCTTAAGATCGAGCCCCAAGAAACCGCGACAAACAAGAACCCAAGACAAACAGGCTTATCTCATGACGCTTCATGCTGCTTCGAACGCCGCCGGACTGCCGGATATGGCGGTTTCGGTGCGCCAAGTTTTCGGCATCGACACCGATCTGGAAGTGCCCGCTTATTCGCAAGCCGACCTGCACGTGCCGGACGTCGATCCCGATTACCTCTTCAACAAGGAGGTGACGCTCGCCATCCTCGCCGGCTTCAAGCACAACCGCCGCGTGATGATCCAGGGCTATCACGGCACCGGCAAATCGACGCATATCGAGCAGGTGGCGGCGCGGCTCAACTGGCCTTGCATGCGCATCAATCTCGACAGCCATGTGAGCCGCATCGACCTCGTCGGCAAGGACGCCATCGTCATTCGCGACGGGATGCAAGTGACCGAGTTCCGCGAGGGCATTCTGCCCTATGCGCTGCAGACCAATACCGCGCTCTGCTTCGATGAGTACGACGCCGGCCGTCCCGATGTGATGTTCGTGATTCAGCGCGTGCTCGAAGTCTCGGGCAAGCTGACGCTACTCGACCAGTCGAAGGTGATCCGGCCGCATCCGGCCTTTCGCCTGTTCTCGACTACGAACACGATCGGCCTCGGCGACACGAGCGGCCTCTATCACGGCACCCAGCAGATCAACCAGGGCCAGATGGATCGCTGGCAGATCGTCGCCACGCTGAATTACCTGCCGCATGACGACGAGGTGAAGATCGTGCTCGCCAAGGCCAAGGCCTGGAACACCGATCAGGGGCGCAAAGTCGTGTCGAACATGGTCCGCGTCGCCGAGCTGACAAGGAACGCCTTTATGAACGGCGACCTCTCCACGGTGATGAGCCCGCGGACGGTGATCACCTGGGCCGAAAACGCCGAGATCTTCGGCGATATCGGCACGGCGTTTGCGCTGTCGTTCCTCAACAAATGCGACGAGCTCGAGCGGGGCCTGATCGCCGAGTTCTACCAGCGCTGTTTCGGCGAGGATCTGCCGCAATCGACCGCCAATGTGGCCTTGAGCTAGCGAATGGCGCTGACCAAACGGAAAGACGCCCCCCTCGATCCCTTCAAGCGCGCCGTCACGCTCACGACCCGTGCCATTGCGTGCGACAGCGCCATCGAGGTCGTGTTCTCCAATGAGCCTGCCGGCCTTTCCGGCAAGACAGCGCGACTGCCCGAGCCGTCGCGCATCCCCACCAGATCCGAGCTCGCCGTGATCCGCGGCCATGCCGACGCGGCCGCCCTCTCTGTCGCCTGCCATGATCCCAAGCTCCATACGCGTCTCGCGCCTGGGAGCGGCGAGGCTCGTGCCGTATTCGAAGCCATGGAGCAGGCGCGGGTCGAGGCCATCGGCGCGCGGCGCATGAAGGGCGTCGCCGCCAATCTGAGCGCCCGCATCGAGAACCGGTATGAGCGCAGCCGCTTCAGCCAATTGACCGAACGCACCGAGGCGCCGCTTCCCGATGCGCTGGCGCTCCTCGTGCGCGAGCGGTTGACGGGAGCGGCGGCGCCGACGAAGGCCCGCGCCATCGTCAATGTGTGGCGCCCCTGGATCGAGGAGCGCGCGCGGCCCCTGCTCGACCGCATGCCCGAGCTGATGGCCGACCAAGCAAGTTTCGGCAGGCTCGCGCGCGATCTGCTGGTGGCGCTCAATCTTGCCGATCAGCTGGACACGTCGTCTGACGAAAACTCGGAAGGCAAAGAAGGCGAGCCCGACGAAAATATGTCCGCTGAGGACGAGGATGCCGACGGACGTCAGCAGTCGCAAGCCGCCGCCGACCAAGAGAGCGCCGAAGAGTCGGAAAACGACAACACGGCCGACGACAATGAAAATACCGGCACCGATCAGCTCGACCGCGACAGTGACAATTACGAAGCGCCGCAGCGCCCCGAGGCCCGACGCCCGAATATCTCGGTGCTCGATGACCCGGAGGCCTTCGGCTACACGGTTTACACCCGAGCCTTCGACGAGACCGTCAATGCCGAGGAGCTCTGCGCGGCGGATGAACTCGAGCGCTTGCGCGCCTTCCTCGACAAGCAGCTGCAGACCCTGCACAGCGCCGTGGCCCGTCTCGCCAATCGGCTGCAACGCCGCCTGCTCGCGCAGCAGAATCGCGGCTGGGACTTCGATCTGGAGGAAGGCACGATCGATGCCGCGCGGCTTGCCCGCATCGTCGTCGACCCGATGCATCCCTTGACCTTCAAACAGGAGCGCGAGACCCAGTTCCGCGACACCGTGGTCACGCTCCTCATCGATAATTCCGGCTCGATGCGCGGGCGTCCTATCATGGTCGCGGCCTGCTGCGCCGACCTTCTCGCTCGCACCCTCGAACGCTGCGGCGTCAAGGTCGAGATCCTTGGCTTCACCACGCGCGCCTGGAAAGGCGGCCATGCCCGCGAGCAATGGTTGAACTCCGGCAAGCCTGCCATCCCCGGCCGGCTCAACGATCTCCGGCACATCATCTATAAGGCGGCCGATGCGCCCTGGCGGCGCTCCCGCCGCAATCTCGGCCTCATGATGCGCGAAGGGCTGCTGAAGGAGAATATCGACGGCGAGGCGCTCGCTTGGGCGCATAACCGCTTGCTCGGCCGCCCCGAGCAGCGCCGCATCCTGATGATGATCTCCGACGGCGCGCCGGTCGACGATTCCACGCTTTCGGTCAATTCCGGCGCCTATCTCGAGCGGCATTTACGGCATGTGATCACCGAGATCGAGACGCGCTCGCCCGTCGAGTTGCTCGCCATCGGCATCGGCCACGATGTCACCCGCTATTACCGCCGTGCCGTCACCGTCACCGATGCCGAGGAGCTTGCCGGCGTCATGACCGACAAACTCGCCGAGCTGTTCGACGAGGACGTCGCTTGGCGTGCGCGGCATCGCGCGGCGCCCGCTTCCTCACGCACCCGGCGCCGGAAACTCCATTAGTGGGCCCCAGATCTTGCACCGCTCCTCGCGCCTCATTGCCGTCGGGTTCGTCACTGCTGCCTGTGCTTCCTTGGTATTGCCAGCACTTGCCGACAAGCCCACGAGCGTGCTGCAACGAGCCGAGCCGATCACCGTCTCGGCGCTGCCGGTGGACTTCAATCGTGAGAACCCTGAGCAGAAGGAGTTCGGCAAGCTCATCTTCCGAGGCGGCATCAGCGTCTTTGCCAGCAGCGCGCATTTCGGCGGCTATTCCGCGATTGCGCTCGACGCATCGGGCAAGACCCTGCTCGCTATCTCCGATGCCGGCACTTGGCTCCGTGCCAGCCTCGATTACGACGGTCGCCTGCTGAAGGGCTTGAACGATGCCACCATCGGGCCGATCCTTGGAGCCGATGGCAAGCCGATCCGCGACGATAAGCTCCGCGACTCCGAAGGTCTCGCCCTGATCGAGGGCAACCCAACCGCCGGCGTCGCCTATGTCTCCTTCGAGCGCAACCAGCGCGTCCTTCGATACCCATTCGCGTCAGAGAATTTCGGCCCGCCCAATGGTCAACTGAATTTGCCTGCGGAAGCGAAGCGGCTCGACGCCAATCGTGGCGTGGAGGCGCTTGCGCTCATTCGCGGCGGCAAGCTCAAGGGCACGATCGCCGCACTACCCGAGCGCCTCTTAACCAAAAAGGGGGACCTGCAAGCTTGGTTGATCGGCGGACCTTCCCCGGGATCCTTCGCCGTCAAGAATATCGGCGGCTTCGACCTGACGGACGTCGCCGGTCTTCCCGATGGTGGCCTCGTTTTGCTGGAACGGCGCTTCCGTTACAGCGAAGGCGTACAGATGCGCATTCGCCGTATCCGGGCCGAAGAGTTAATGCCCGGCGCAACGATCCTCGGCGAGACTCTGCTCGAAGCCACCGACCGCTACAATATCGACAATATGGAAGGCATCGCCGCCCACCGCACTGCATCGGGCGAGACGGTCATAACCCTGGTCTCCGATGACAATTTCAGCGCCTTACAGCGGACCCTGATCCTGCAATTCGCGCTGCAGGTCCAATAAGCATCTTTGTCTCACAAAAATCGACTCGACTTTTAGCGACGGCAGCAGGGTTGGATCTGAAATCGCTAAAGGGCAAACGCATGCGCGTCCGCGGGTGGGTGGAATGGCGCAACGGTCCGATGATCGTCGCCGATCACCCGGAGCAAATCGAACTCGTGCCGGAGGTCAAAAAAACAGCCGGCCCGGCCGGGGATAAACCCCGGAACCCGGCCGGCTCGATGTTGGAAGGTAACTTAGGCTGCGCGGCCGCGCGCCTCGGTCTCAGCCGCCATTTTGTTGTGTTTGGCGGTCTTGGCCAGCACGTCGTCGATCTTGGCCACGGCGCTCGCCTCGTCGATCCGTTCCACGGCGGCGATTTCTCGCGCCATGCGGTCGAGCGCGGCTTCATAAAGCTGCCGCTCCGAATAGGATTGCTCGGGCTGAGCCTCCGACCGGTACAGGTCGCGCACCACCTCAGCGATCGCCACGAGGTCGCCGGAATTGATCTTCGCCTCATATTCCTGGGCGCGGCGCGACCACATTGTCCGCTTGATCCGGGCCTTGCCCTTCAGCGTCGCGAGGGCCCGCTTGACCGTCTTGTCCTCGGAGAGCTTCCGCATGCCCACACTCGCAAGCTTTCCGGTGGGCACCCTGAGCGTCATCTTATCCTTCTCGAAGTTGATGACGAAGAGTTCCAGCGTAGCACCGGCGATGTGCTGTTCCTCAATAGCAACGATGCGGCCAACACCATGAGCCGGGTAGACGATATACTCGCCGGTGCGGAAACCGTGTCTCTGCTGAGGCTTCTTTTTATCGGGCATTATACTTGTCTCACTTCTCTCAAGGTTTGCCAGGCCTAAGGGCCGTCCGCGTCTCCCGTCAGCATGCAAAAGTTGCATATCGATCAGGATGCACCCAATCGTGTGACTTCCCCCAGTTCGGAAAAAAAGAGCGCCCGGACAAGGGACGCATCTCTCGATTGTTCACGCCGTAGCCGTTTCCGCCATTCCGACAAGAACATAACACAATTTTGGCGAATCCGCCAGCCACGGCGCAACGCAACACGACCGTTTCCGCACCGCAATATGCGGCATTTTGACCATAGGGTTAACGCCTCTTAGCGCTGAGTCCTCGATCAGTCCCCTTCGCCGGGGTTGGGCGTGAAATATTTGGCGAATTTGTCGGGTTCTTTGGTGAAAGCATCGGCATCCGCAGGCGCGGCCTTCTTGGTCGTGATATTCGGCCAGGTCTCGGAATATTGCCGGTTCACGTCGAGCCAGCGCTCAAGCCCAGGCTCGGTATCTGGCTTGATGGCATCGACCGGGCATTCCGGCTCGCAAACCCCACAGTCGATACATTCATCGGGATGGATGACGAGCATGTTCTCGCCCTCGTAGAAGCAGTCGACAGGGCAGACCTCGACACAGTCGGTATATTTGCACTTGATGCAGACTTCCGTGACGACGTAAGTCATCGATCCCACATGGCTTTGCCGGGCCAGCCCACCGGCAATCCGACCCTTCTAGAATCCTTCGAAACTGGCCGAAGAGGGCCCTGCCTATCGCAAAGCTAAGCTTTGCACAAGGATACGCGTCCTTGCGGATTGCCGCAGTGGGCCGCCATCGTTAGCGTCTTTCAGTCACCTTGAGAGATGAACGCGTCGAGGCGCCGCCGGTCTCGCTTAGTGGGACGCGGACCGCGCCCGACCGACTTCTCACCTTGCGGTGGCGACGGTGGCGACGGTGGAGTGAGGTCCTCGAATAAGCTCCGTGCCAAGCTTGCCGACACGCGCCGTTCGACCGATACCAGCACACGCACCACGACGACACGCCCGAGGCTCGCGGTGATGATGTCGCCTTTGCCGACATGGTGCGCCGTTTTTCGGACCCGCTCGCCATTGACGCGGATCTTGCCCCCCTCGATCAGCTTCGCGGAGAGAGTCCGCGTCTTCACGAGACGCGCGCACCACAGCCATCTGTCGAGCCGCTGGCTCTCCATCCCGTCACCCTCGATCCGGGCGGCGCGTGGCAAGGCTCCGCTTCAAATCGGCAAGCGCAGCGAAGGGAGAATGTTCCGTCGAGACCGGACGCTCCTTCTGGCGAGGTGTCGGTTGCGGCGGTGGCCGCTTCCGTCCGTCGCGCTCGGTTTTGCCTGTCGCAGGCCTGCCCCGATGCCGCATTGGCCGTGCACTTTGCTCTTTCCGGCGGCTCGGACGCCAGATCTCCTCGAAGGCTTGTGGCACAGGCGCTGTGTCCACTTCAGCCGCCTCAATTTCGGTCGAGACCTTCCGCCGCTCCAGCTTGAAGCCGAACGACCTCAGGATCGAGGCGAATTCCTCGCCGGAGCAGCCGACCACCGACATCAAATCCGGCACGACACAAAAGCCGCCATCTCCCGTGGCGCCGGACGGGGCAGGTTGCTCGCCGCCTGAACGATAGGCCACGCGCACGCGGATGAGGTCGGCGAGCCGCTCCAGCATATCGATGCGCACGGCACGCGCGCCCGCGAGATGGAATCCCACCACACGCCAATATGGCTCAGGGACGCGGCGATCGGCCTCGACCGAAGTAAGGCCTTGTTGCGGACGCGCCGGAAGTGCATCGAGCGCGATACCGTGATCGCGCCCCTCATGGAGCGTCCACAGCAAGACCAGAAGGTCCGCCGCCGCGGGTTTCAGTAGCGCGGGCACATAGACATTGAAGGCGCCGAAGCGGACGCCGTGCTGGCGCAAGCTGGCGCGCTCCTTTTGCTCAAGGGCTTTCAACTCGTCGGAAATGGCATCGCGGCGCAGCGTGCCGAAGTTCTCGACCAGCCTGAAGGCAATGCCTCGTGCAAGTCCGGCTAGCCCCGCCGGATCGCTCAAGCCGACGAGCGGCTTGAGCCTCGTCGAAATCTGCCTTTCGAGCCAAGTCTCGAGCCGCTTCATCACGCGCTCTCGCTCTGGCGGCACCAGATGCTCATCGGCATTGAGCTGGAGGCGAGGCTTGAGTGCGTTCTCCCCGCGTTCGAGCCGCGCGATCTCCGATCCGGCCCAGACAATCCTTCCATTCGGGGTGAACACGATGGCCTCGTCCGGCGCACTGATAAAGGCGTCGGCGCGTACGGTTAACTCGCGCGCCAGCACCCTGGCCGCCGCATGCCGCGCCGCACGACCGTCAATGCCGTCTCTCGAAGCGTCTGGTGTGAAGTCAAATCCGTCCAGCCTTCCGACATAATGATTCTCGACCATGATGGCGCCATCGCCGCCGATCTCGGCTGCCAGCTCCTCCTTGTCGCGCAACCGGCGCATCAGAACGCTGGTACGCCTATCGACGAAACGCTTCGCCAAACCTTCGTGTAGGGCGTCGGATAGAGTGTCCTCGATGGCGCGGGTACGCGCCTGCCAATGCTCCGGGTCGTCGAGCCAGTGGCCTCGATGCGAGACGAAAGTCCAGGTGCGGATTTGCGCGAGCCGGTTTGACAGCGTGTCGAGATCGCCGTCGGTACGATCCGACAGCGCGACCTGGCGTGCAAACCAATCGGACGGAATCTTAGCTGAATCGCTCATGACAAAATTATAGAGCGTGGCGACAAGCTCGGCGTGGCTCGCCGCCGAGATCTTGCGGTAGTCCGGGATCTGGCACATCTCCCAAAGCAGCGCGACCGCGGCCGGACCCGAGGTCATATCGCGGATTGCCGGATCGCGGCTCACATTCTCGAGCGCGATCACATCGTCGACCATGCGCGAGCGGACCAGCCTGCGATTCTCCGGCGTCTCCCGCAAGCTCTCCTTCAGCCGGTCAAGCGAGGCGACATCGAGAGTTCGGTTCCGCCATTGCAGGACGCCGATCTGATCGAAATTGTGGGTTTCCAGGCGATCGACGATGTCCGGCTCGAAAGGCGATGCTTGTCCCGTCACGCCGAATGTGCCGTCATTCATGTGACGTCCGGCGCGGCCGGCGATTTGGCCAAGCTCAGCCGGTATGAGATTGCGATGCGATTGGCCATCGAATTTGCGCACCCCGGCAAAGGCGACATGGTCGAGATCGAGATTGAGGCCCATGCCGATGGCGTCAGTCGCCACGATGAAATCGACATCGCCGTTCTGGTAGAGCGAAACTTGCGCGTTCCGCGTTCGCGGGCTGAGCGCGCCGAGCACGACGGCGGCGCCGCCACGCTGGCGTCTGACCAATTCGGCAATGGCGTAAACATCGCTGGCCGAAAAAGCGACAATGGCCGAGCGGCGCGGCAGTCGCGTGATCTTCTTGTCGCCAGCGTAAGTGAGAGTGGAGAGGCGCGGCCGCGAGACGAGATTGGCGCCTGGGAGCACCTCGCGGATGACATCACGCATGGTGGCCGCGCCGAGCAGCAGCGTTTCGTTTAAGCCCCGCGCATGAAACAGCCTATCGGTGAAGATGTGGCCGCGTTCGCCGTCCGCCGCGAGTTGAATTTCGTCGATGGCAACGAAATCGGGCTCGAGGTCGAGCGGCATCGCTTCGACGGTGCACACATAGAATCGTGGCGAAGGCGGCTTGATCTTCTCTTCGCCGGTGATCAGCGCCACCTGAGCCGCACCGGCCCGCGCCACGACCTTGTCGTAGACCTCGCGCGCCAGCAGTCGGAGCGGCAGCCCGATCACGCCGACATCGTGGGCGAGCATGCGCTCGATGGCGAGGTGAGTCTTGCCGGTATTGGTCGGCCCGAGGACCGCCGTGACCCCCCGCGTGCTCGCGGACTTTGCGGGGTTTGCACTCGACCGCCCGGTCATGTTGTTGAGTTCCTTATTAACAAGCCCTTACTGACCAAGACCTTAGCGCCGGAACGCCCCCGGAACGAATCCCGTCCGAATCGCTGACATCGGCCTATTCGGATTTTGTTCTTCCCGCGTCCCGCTCGCTCGAGAGATTCAACCTCTTGTGTCGGCATTCATTTCTCGTCCCCGGATAGCGTGAAGGCAAAGGGAACGAAGCGGGCACGAATCAGGGGAGCATCGATCTTCGGGGTCTGTTCCCTACAATATCTTGGGTTTGCGGCCCTTGCCATTAACGATTGGAGTTGATTCGTGGGCCGCGGACAGAGCCTTGCGGCGCGATGCTGCGATCCCGGCTGACGATTTCTGACGCTAGGGCTGCGGCGCCGGCTCGTTGCTCGCCCGTTGCGCGCCCCTCACCTGGAACGAGGTGGCCAGGGCCGAGCCATAGCCGACCGGGGTCGGCAGCACGATGCGGTAAGGCACATACATCGCGGTCCCCCGCAAGGGCACCAGCCACACCTCGATCTCATCGGTCTGCGACATCAATTGGATGCCCGGATTGTCGGGCTGATAACCGGCGATGGGGATGAATCTGACCTGGCAGATCACCGCGGGCCCGGCGTATCCGCCGCTCTTTGTGTCCCGCTTCACCTGCACGACGCGCTTCGGCGTAAGCACGATATCGAAACGCTGCCTGCCGTCGAACACGGGAACGGTCTGCTCGCAGACCTTCAGGTCGCCGTTCGGATTGTCGGAATGGGCATAGAGAAAGGCCCCGCTCATAGGGTCGAAGACCCTTTCGAGCTGCTCCTTCGTCACCGGGATGGTGCGGGGGCTCGCCCGGTGCCGCGGCACGATGTCGACGTCGCTCACCCCACCACCGGCGAAATTCATGCGGAGCTGCTCGCCTTTGCCACCGCCTTGATAGCTGAGGGCATACAATGCGGGCTCGGGCCCCTCATTCGTCATCTTGCCCTTGCCGAGCGTGCTGCCCCGCCAATCGTAGATCAGACCCTGAAGGATCGAGAAATTGCCGACCCCTCGCATCTCGTAGTCGTCACCGCGGAACCGAGCCGTCACGGTGAAATTGCCCAGATTGAAGCCGGCAAGATCGACGCGATAGACGACCACGACCTGATTGGCGGTGGTAATGCCGTTTTCGGCATCGGCCGGGCTACCGGCCAAGCCACAGGTAAGGGCTCCGACGGCTGCAAGCCTCAAGCAATGTCCTGCTGCCTGCATTGTCCCCGTACCCTGACAAAAGCCAAAATGGCTGCTTGCCCTAATAGAAACGAACTGTGGGATTATTCGCGGAATTCGTCAATTCTGAGGTTTTGGCGCCGGTTGCAAGCCGTCTTGACCTCCTCCTTTCAGCCCCGTATATCTCGCCACGCCGTTGCGGCCGTTGGGCTTTCTTGAATGCCCTACCCCGCACCGGTTTCCGCCAGATTGTGGAGAAGGATTGAAGCGATGGCGCGTCGTTGCGAGTTGACCGGGAAAGCGGTGATGTCCGGGAACAATGTGAGCCATGCCAATCGCAGGACCAAGCGCCGGTTCTTGCCGAATCTCTGCAATGTGACACTGGCGAGCGAGGCACTGAAGAAGCGGGTCCGGCTCACCATCAGCGCCCATGCTCTGCGCTCGGTCGAGCATCGCGGCGGCCTTGACGCCTTTCTCATGAAGGCCGGCGACGACGAACTCTCCTTGAAGGCCCGCCGCCTGAAGCGCGACGTAGCCAAGGTCCAGGCTGCTCAAGCCTCCTAGCCCCCGGGTAGACGGACTCCCTAACCAGACTTAGACTACCGCCTGCTTAAGCCCCGGCATGTCCGCCGGCTAGACTGGTCGTTCGCGTCAATGGTTGGGGGGAGCAATGAAACGAGTTGGCAGCATTGTTTGCGGTCTGGCCGCGTTGGTCGCAATTATTGGGCTGACGCCGGACGCGTTTGCCCGTGCGCTTTTTGCCTATCTCTTACAGGGCCAAAGCCCGCAGCAGCAAGACGCCGATCGCGCGGCATGCGCCGATTGGGCGGTGCAGCAGACGGGTTACAGTCCAACCGGATTACCGATCATCGTGCGGCCCGGCATGGCCGGAGG
>Ga0315290_10003021_pt1 | contig 12000 bp, 9 predicted proteins | sample YL17G12_0_MG_FD_203627 | JGI IMG/M metagenome (GOLD analysis project Ga0315290, IMG submission 203627) | Sediment microbial communities from Yellowstone Lake, YNP, Wyoming, USA - YL17G12_0 | ecosystem: Environmental > Aquatic > Freshwater > Lake > Sediment | place: USA: Wyoming | collected...
CTTTCCTGTATCGCCTTCACAGTACTATCCGGAAGCCGCCTAACCTGACGATTTTTCACGTCGCGCCAGAAGGTGCACATGCCAAGTGGTTCGGCATTCACCACTGGAAGCGATGCCCCGGTTCGAGACCGACACATCGGCGCTCGCTATCGCGCGGATCGAGGCGCACTACTTCGTGCATCGCGCGTTCAACGCACCGCCGATCGAGCTTGCCTGTCCCGGAAACATTCTCGTCGCGTGATTTGCCTTTCGCGACGTGACGACGAGCCTGCGGTTCGACATGGCGACCGTCAACATCGTCGGCCGCGCCCGGGTGGGCGAGTACGGCCATGCGTCGGCGTACGCTTCGGTCCTGCTCGGGTTGATGATGCTTGCGGTGCTGTTGATCCGGGCTCTGGTCGGCCGACACCGGCTTTCGGCGCGGCAGGCGGCGGCCGCGGCGGTGTAGTGCCCTTTCACCGCCCGAGTGCGTCGGCAAGCGATAACGTGAGCGCGGGCGCCGCCGCACGCAGCCGCGTGTCTTCGGTGACGAGTCTTGCGCCCAGCGTTTGCGCGGCGCCCAGAAAGCGGGCGTCGTACGCCGACACCGCAAACTGCTCCGCAAGGCGCAACGCGCGCGAATGCGGAAGATTGACAAGGCCGCGCACCCGCTTCTCGGCTTCGTCAAGCAGTGCGTAGGCGTCGCCTCGGCGCAATGAACCCGCGCGAACGTACGTCGCCAGAATATTGCTGAATTCGATCAGCAGGAACGCTTCGCTCTTCCACTCCGCGTCACGGGCGAGGAGGGCTTGCGCGTCCGGCGTTCGATCGCCGTCGATCAATAGATAGGCGAGGATGTTCGTGTCGACGACGACCATCGTGTCGGCGCCGATCGGGCCTATTCGCGACCGGCGGCGATCGCCGCCTCGATGTCGTCGATGGTCAGTGGACGGCGATGCTTGAGGTGCACCGGTTTGGGCGCCCGCACCGATGGCTGGTCATCGGACGCGGCCGCAATGCCCGCTTCCAGCAACTGCGCGACGGTATCCTTCAGCTTCTGGTTGCGCTGAACCGCTCGCATCTTCACGCGGCGCATCAGGTCGTCCGGCAGTTCGAGCGTCGTTTTCACGGTCCCAGTTTCCCATAAAACCAGTTTTCTGTCCAATGTCCGGGTATCGGCGCATGGCGGACGATGGGGCTGTTGTGCATTCGATGCACGCGGCCGTTGTTGGCGGCGCGCTTCAGGCTGGCCTGAACGGCGCCGGGCAGGCGCAGGGCTGCGCGTCCGCGGCCGGAGCGGCTACAGGCACTGGTCGCCCCGGGGAGACCTTTACTGTTTCCTGCCGCGGTACGCCCCAATCGCGCGTTCGAGGTCGTTCAACTCCTCGCAGGGCAGCAGGCATATCTCCTTGAGCGCAGCGAGGTGCTTCTGCGCGCCCGCCAGGTCTCCCGTCATCAGGTACGTCTCGCCGATGTACTCGTGCGCGCCGCGATGGCGCGGATCGAGCTCGATCGCGCGCCGGTAGTGCTTGAACGCAGCCTCGTACTGCTTCAGGTTGCGGCAGGAAAAGCCGAGAATGTTCTGCAGGTCCGCGTGGTCGGGATGGCGTATCTCCGCGCGCTGGAAGAGGCGCGCGGCCTCCGCCCAGTCCTTCTTCTCGACCGCCCTCTTGCCCGCGGCGTAGTCCTCGTCGCGCGCGGCGAGATCGGGATCCGCTTCGTAGGGATCGGCGGCGGCGACCGGGGCGAAGGCCGCGATCGCGGCGCACCACACGGTCGTGCGAAGGAGGCGGGCGAACCCGCTCACCGCTGCGCGAGTTTCTTCGCGCTCACCAGTTCGGGCCGCGCGGTGTCGGCATCCTGCGCGAGAACCAGGAGCTTCTGGTAGTAGGCGGCCGCTTTGGCGCGATCGCCCGCCATTTCCGCGGCGCGCGCGGCGCCCAGGTAGTTGCGGAAGCGGTTGGGCTCGCGCCGCTGCGACGCTTCGAACTCCTTCAACGCCGGCTCGGGCTGCTTCAACTCCAGCAGCATCTCACCCAGCAGCTCGCGCGCGGGAACGACGCGGGCCGGCGTGACGATGTGCTTCTCGTTGCGGTCCTCGAGGTCGGCGGCCGCGCGCATGAACTTGAGCGCCTCCTCCGACTTGCCTTCGCCCAGCGCGATCCATCCGGCTGCAGCCAGTCGCTGGACCTCGACCTCGGTGGCCCAGTAGGTGTTCTTCGCGGCCAGCAGCGCCTTGTGCAAGGTTTCGAGCTGCTCGGCATCCTTGCGGGCCGCGGCGAGATCGCCGCTGCGCGCCGCGCCCACACTGCGCGAGAAATGCGTGATGGCCTCGACAAAGGGGTAGGCGCTTCCGGATGGCTGCAGCTTGGCCGCCTCTTGCCACGCGCCGCGCTCGAGAGCGTAGCGCGCCGGCATCGCGGCAATGGCATAGGGCGCGGTGAAGCGCGCGGGATTGGCGCCGCTCACTTTCATCGCTTCGTCGATGGCCCGGCGAGCCTCGGCATCGCGGGCGAGCTGCAGGTACGCATACACCATGTAGTCGACCGCGTGATAGGCCTCGTCCGGCTCGTTGCCCGCCTTGGCCACTTCCATCGAGCGCGCGTTGGTGGCGGCGGACTCCTGCCAGGAACCCACGCGGGTGAAGATGTGCGAAGGCATGTGCAGCGCGTGCGGTGCGGCGGGCGCGATGCCCGCATAACGGCGCGCGGCGCTGAGCCCCTTGTCGGCGATGGGCGGCGCGTCGTAGCTGTGGATGAGGTAGTGCGCCACGCCGGGATGGTCGGGATACTTCCTGAATTCGTCCTCGAGGACGGCGGCCGCCTTGAGGTACGCCGCGTAGGTCTGGTCGGCCTGCGTCTGCGTCCCGGCGAGGTAGAGCGCGGAGAAGATCTGCGCCTCGTCGTCGGCGGGGTAGCGCTGGGCCAGCGCCTCGTAGGCTTTGGCGCGCGCGGCCTGCCGCTCTTTCTCGGGACGCGTCGCGAAGTCCTTGTAGTAGGCGCCGACGGCTTCGAGGTAGTCGCGCTCGCGCTCGGTCTTCGCGCCGACGCGGCGTCCCTGATCGATCGCCGCCTGTGCCTGCTCCGCACCCTTCGGCGATGCGCCCTGTCCCCCCAGCGGATTCGACATCAGGATTGACGCGATTCCCCAGGTGGCGATCGCGCATTGGGGGTCGTCCTCGAGCACGTGGCGGAAGGCCTTCTCTCCGGCCGAATACCAGAACGAATGCAGCATGGCCACGGCACGCTCGAATGCCGGCTGCACCTTCGGGTCGCAGCTGGTCGGGAAGGCCACCTTGCCCAACGCCCCGGCTTGGGAATCCGTATCGTGCGCTTGAGCGGGGCCTTGGAGGGCGAGCGCAAGAAGAAACGGAAGATGACGCAGGCGGAGATTCATGGCGCGCTCCGGTGATGAGACAAGGGGGGTGCCGAGCGCGCTACTGTGCGCCGAGCCCTGACGCGGAGTCAACTGCCGAAGGAGGGGCCGGTCCTCGATGGCTCGGTGACCGCGTGGGCGCCCTTCTTGTTTCCTCCATCGCCGACGGGTCACCGCTTCGTGTCCGTGCCGGGTTGGCGCGGCCCGCCTCGGGGCAGTGGCCCGAGAGCGAAACCATGCCGGAATGGCCGCTGTCGGGGACCGCCACTCGCAGGGGTCGGCCACGAACAGACGGTCGAGCATTCGTGCCGGAAGGTCTGCTTAAGACTGACACCGGCCGTTCGGCCGCCGCGGGGCAGTGGCGGGCATCGGCCAACTCCGGAATTACGCCGGCAGAAATTCTCACGTCGGGAACGGCCGGTCTCAGGGCACAGCGGACTTACGACGACGCCGTACACGCGCCACCAATCCTCCGAAGCGGACCAGCAACGGTCTTGGCCGCCGGCAGCCGCCGAATGGCGGCGCGAACGTCCGCTGCTTGAAGACCTGAACTAGCGGTATCGACCCGAAGCGGACGTACGATTTTGCGTCCGGCGTCAGAGCTCGAACTGGGAGCTACCGCCTTATCCGCACGCGGATCTCGACCAGGGCACCCACCGCGTCCGCAGATTTCTTGATAGTGCTTAGCGTCGGACGGGTGCACACGCCGCTCTCCAGACGCGACACGACGCTCTTGGTAGTCCACATTCTCGCGGCGACTTGCTCCTGCGTCATTGCCGTCGCCCTGCGTGCAGCTACGAGATCGGCCACGAGCTGTTGCAATGTGCGATCGGTCTTGAGCGTCCGTGCACGCCTTTTCTTGCGCTCTCCCGTCACTGAAGCGAGGTTTCCGGCCAGAACCTGGGAGCGCTCGTACATGGCAGCAGTAGGCGAAATGAGGGGTGGGTAGCAAAAATGCTAACTCCCACAACCAGCGATGGCCATTGGCCGTTCGGACGAATCGGCGTCGATTTAAGGCCGATTCCGCGCACTCTTGCACACCGTTCGCGGTTCGCATTATTGCTAACAGTGCCCAATCCGGCTCTGGCCCTCGAAAGGAGTAGCCTGAGATGTCTGCTTCTGGCCGACAGCCGACAGCCAGCCGGCCGATCTGAACGTCCGCTCCCGCACATTGCAGACGTTCACGCGGGAAGCATTGACTGACGGCGTCGATCGCAGCCGGTCGCTCGTGAAATCCGAATGCCCGCTTTCCAGGCTGAAGTCGCTACCCGGCCACGGCGGCTTGGCTGCGTCCGGCCCTATCTCCCATTCAATCGGCCGGCCCCGCAACCCGAGCGGCGCCGCGGCCGGCGATTCGCGGTGGTCAGGTTCCAGCAACGCGGTGATCAACTCGCGTAGCCTCGCCACCAGCGGGTCGTGCGAGGCGATCTCCGCTCTCAGTCCGCTCCGATGCCAAGTCTGTGCGCAGCCGCGCGCCAGACCATCCCGTCGGTCAGCGCGAGCATGCAGCGCGCCTCGGGGCACTGCCCCGGCGCCGTGCCCGGAAAGCGCTCGCAGCGGCGGATCCACGCGACGTCGCGCTTCATCGTGATGCGCTGGTCGCGGCACGGGAAGTCGGCGATCGTCAGCGCGGTGAACGGGCTGTCGCGCCAGAACGCGCCGGCGCCCGAGAGCAGCGCCGAGCCGGGCCCGAACAACGCGACGGTCGGGACCCCGGTGAGCCGCGCGAGATGCGCGACCCCGGTGTCCGGACACACGACGAGCGCGGCACCGGCGAGCAGGCGCCAGAGCTGCGGCAAGGACAGCGTCCCTTCGTGCCGCGGCCACTCCCGGTCGGGATCGACGGCATCGAGCAGCTGTGCTTCCCCCGGCCCGACCGACAGCACGACGCCGTAGCCGCGGGCAGCGAGGCGCGTTGCGAGCTCGCGCCAGCGCGGTGCGGGCCACTGCTTCAACGGCGTGCTGGCTCCTGGATGCAGCACGCAGTAGGGCGGCGTGGGTGCCGCGACCGCCGCGCCCTGCGGTGCCGGCCAGTCCGCGATGCGGTAGGGCGCGGGCGGCGGACCGTCGATCAACAGCGCGGCCAGATCGCCCCACGCAGTGGGCCCATCGGGATACGGGCGCAGCTCGTCGACGGGCCAATCCTTGTACCGCGGACTGTCGCCGGCAAAGGCCACGATCCACGCCGCGCCCAGCGCCCGCGCGAGCCACGACAGCCGGTTGTCCGCGGGGACGAGCGCGAGGTCGTAACCGGCGTCCGCCAGCAACGGCTGCAACGTTGCCGCGTCGCGCGGATCGTAGGGCAGCGCGCGCACGCCGTACGGCCGCCCGGCGTAGAGCGGCGCATAGGCGACGGGGCAGGTCATCGCGATGTCGGCACCGGGCCAGCGGGCGCGGCACTTGGCGATCAGCGGCGCCAGCATGAGCGTGTCGCCCAGCAGCAGGTGATGGGCGATCAGGATGCGCCGTGGACTGGCGGGCGCGCTGCGCCGGCGCCCCGGCAACGCGGCGGCCGCCATCCGCGCGCCGGCCAGCGCGAATACCACGGGGCGCGACAGTGCGCGGCTGCCCATGATCAGTGCTCCCCCGATTTCATTCCGCCGCGGCCAGCGCCGCGAGCTGCGCCAGCGATTCGTCGAGCAGCACAAGCTGCAGGATCTGTTCGGCAAGGCGCGCCCCGCCGTTGCGCCATGCGGCGACGTAGGCATCGACGCGCGCCGCGTCGAGGTGGCCCGACGTCGTGGCGTGGAGGCGTTGGCCGAGACCGTCGAGCCGCGGCGCGAGGTCGCCTTCGAGCCAGCCGTCGAGTGGTGGATTGAAGCCGCGCTTCTTGCGCGTGAACGGTTCGCGGTCGGCGAGCGGCGCCAGCGCCGGGGCGAGCAGCTGCTTCGGCGGCGTCGTGAAGCGCGCCGCGTCGGGCAGGCCCAGCACCGCCGCGTAGAAGCGGTGATCAAGAAACGGCGCGCGCATCTCGAGGCCGTGCGCCATCGTGCACAGGTCGGCCTTGCGCAGGATGTAATCGGGCAGGTAGTTGAGGCGGTCGATCTCGAGCAGCGTCGCCAAGTCGGCGCGGCCGGTGGCGGGCGGCATCCTCCAGTAATGCCCGGGGGGCGAGAAGTCCGGCGAGAGAAAGGCGCGCTCGCCCGGCGTCAATCCGGAAAAACGCAACGCATACGCGGCGCGCCAGTCGAGCCGCAACTCCTCGATGAAACGCTGCCAGCCGCGGCCGCCGACCGCCGCCGGCGCGCGCAACGATGGCAGCACGAGGCCCCGCCGCCAGCGGGTGCGCAGGTGCTTCGCGTAGCGTTTGTAGCCGCCGAACACTTCGTCGCCGCCGTCGCCGCCCAGCACCACCTTGACGTGCCGGGTCGTCTCGCGGGCGAGGTACCACGTCGGCACGCTCGACGGATCGGCGAACGGTTCGTCGAGATCGGCGACGATGCGCGCGAAATCGTCGGCGATGCCGCCGGGAATATCGACGGCGAGATTGGGAAAGCCGAGTCGCTGCGCGGTGACGCGCGCCTCGTCGCTTTCGTCGAACGGCGTGCCGGGGAACGCGGCGGTGAACGACTGCAGGCGATTGAATCCCATCCCGGCCAGCCGGCAGGCGAGCGCCGACGAGTCGATGCCCGACGACAGGAACAGGCCGAGCGGGCGGTCGGCGACCGTGCGCATCCGGATCGCCGCGTCGAACGTCGGCAGCCACGGTTCGGCGGACGGTTCGGGTTGCCAGTATTCGCGGGTCGCGAGCTTGCCGGTGGCGAGATCGTAGTGGAGGTAATGCGCCGGAGGCAGGCGCGACATCGCGGCGAACACGGTGCGCGGCGCGGGAATCGTCCGGTGCGCGAGGTACGCGTCGATGCCCTCGGCCGAGAAGCCGCGCGCGGTGCGCGGCAGCCACGGCAGCAGCGCGCGCACGGTGGAGGCGAAGGCGAAGCCGCCGCCGTGTTGCGCGTAAACGACGGGCTTCAGGCCGAGGCGATCGCGAATGACGTACACCGCGTGCCGCCCGAGGTCGCAGATCGCGAGCGCGAACATCCCGCGCAGGCGGTGGACGAAATCGATGCCCCAGTGCTCGTATGCGTGCAGGATGAACTCGGTGTCCGAGCGCGTGCGGAAGCGGTAGCCGGCCGCCTTCAGCGTCTCCGCATCGGCGGCCCAGTCGTACACCTCGCCGTTGTAGGAGATCCAGACGTCGCCCCGGTCGTTGACCATCGGCTGATCGGCCTCGGGGCGCGGATCGATGATCGACAGCCGCGTGTGCAGCAGCGCGTTCGGCGCGTTGTCTTCGGTCCGGCGCAGATCGGACCCGAAGAACACGGCGTGCTCGGCATCGGGGCCGCGCTGGCGCAGCGCCGCCATCATCCGCATGACCGCGGCGGACGGCAGCGCGCGCTGCCCGAAGTAGCCGGCGATCCCGCACATGTCAGCGCGCCGTGCTCGCCGCACGGAACACGGCTTCCATGCGGTCGAGCATCGGGTCGAGGCCGAAATCGCGCCCGGCACGCGCGTGCGCCGCGGCGGCGAAACGCGCGCGCAGCGCAGGATCGTCGCGCAGCGTCGCGAGACCGGCGGCGAGTGCCTCCGCCGAGCGCGGCGCGACGAGGAGACCGGTGACGCCGTCATCGACCGCTTCGCTGATCGCGCCGACAGGCGTCGACACGACCGGAAGCGCGCACGCCATCGCCTGCAGGATGGCCTGCGGCACGCCTTCCTCGCCGTACGAAGGCAGCGCGAACAGGTCGAGCGCCTGCAGCCACGGCACGACGTCCTCCTGCTGGCCGGTGAAGCGGATGGCGTCGGTGAGGCCGAGCTTAGCCAGACGCGCGTCGAGGCGATCGCGGTAGGGGCCGTCGCCGACGACGAGCACCTGCCATCCGGCCCATGCAGCACGATCGCGGGCGATCGCCTCGAACAGGTACTCGTGACCCTTCCAATCGCGCAGCGTGGCCACGATCCCGAGCGCCGGTTGCGGCGGCAGCCCGAGGCGCGCGCGCGCGGCACTCGCGTTGCCGGGCACGAAGCGCGCGAGGTCGATGCCGGTGGGCACCGACGTCATGTGCTCGAGCGGGATCGCGTTGTCGCGCGCGAGCTGGCGGCGCAGCGCCTCGCCGGTGGTGACGATATGAGCGGTCGCGTGGACGTACAGCCAGCGGGTGCCGATGCGGTTGCGGACCGTGGTCGACACGTGCCGCGTGCGCACGATCGGCGGCGCGTGCGGGAGCGTGGCGCAGGCCGCCGCAACGAGCCAGCTGTCGGTCGAGCTGTGGGTGTTGAGGACATCGACCGCCCCGCGGTGCGCGGCGAGCCAGCGGCGCAGCGCGACGAGACCCGGCAAGCGCTTCTTCTGGATCGGCAGGGTGACCGCGGGAATGTTCATGCGCGCCGCGGCCGCCACGATCGGCGCTTCGGGCGGCGCGATCAGCGTCACGCGGTGGCCGCGATCCAGCATGCCGCGCGCCTCGGTCAGGATGCGGATTTCCTGCCCGCCCCAGCCGCAGGAATTCTCCGTGTGCACGATCGACAGCGGGCGCATCACAGTGGGCGCATCACAGCGCGAAGTCCGGCTCGTAGCGCGCGAACCAGCGCTCGAGGATCAGCAGCACCCACAAGCGCATCGCGTGGTTCTTGCGGCCCGACGCGTGCTCGGCGAGGAGGCGGTCGATCGCCGCGGGCCGGATCAGCCCGCGCCGCTGCAGGCCCTGCGGCCCGAGCGCCGCCGTGATGTCGGGCAGCAGTTCCTGCGCCAGCCAGCGCTCGAGCGGCATCATGAATCCCTGCTTCGGGCGGTGGACGATGTCGTGCGGGAGGTAACGCTCGGCGAGTGCTCTTAGCAGCACCTTGCGCGCGTTGCCGCGGACCTTCTGCGCCGGGTCGAGGCGCGCGCACCAGCCGTAGAAGCCGTGGTCGAGGTAGGGCACGCGCGCTTCGAGCGAGAAGGCCATCGTCGCGCGATCGACCTTGGCGAGCAGATCGTCGGGCAGCCACAGCCGCGCGTCGATGTCGAGCAGGTGATCGAGGTACGACGGCGAATCGCACTCGGCGTAGAAGGCTTCGGCGCAGTCGGCAATGCGCGCCTTGCCCGCCTGCCGGAAGGCGTCGGTGAAATACTCGCGACGCAGGAGCGCGTCGAAAATGTTGGGGATCGTCGCGTAACGCCGCGCGCGCGGTTCGGCCGCGGCCTTGACGATGCGGTCGCGCGCGAGACGCGGCGGCAGCCGGCGCAGCAGCCACGGCAGCGGCGAGCCCCGCGCGCCGAGCACGGCGGTGATCCGTTCCTCGCGCAGGCGCTTCACGTAATTGCCGTAGCCGCCGAAGACTTCGTCGGCACCCTCGCCGGTGAGCACCACCGTGACCGCCTTCCGGGCGTATTCGGCGAGCAGCATCGTCGGCAGCGCGGCCTGGTCGCCGAAGGGCTCGTCGAACACGCCGACCCAGCGCTCGAGCGCGGGCAGCACGTCGTCCGGCGCGAGCATCAGGCAGTGGTGGCGGCTGCCGACGTGGCGCGCGACGCGGGCCGCCTCGACGTGCTCGCTGCCGACGTCGACGCCGGTGAAGCCGAGATTGAAGGTGTCGAGCGGCCGGCCGGAAAGCCGCGTCGCCAGGGCGGCGATGAGGCCGGAATCGACGCCGCCGCTGACGAAGGCGCCGAGCGGCACGTCGGCGACCAGCATCGACTCCACGGATCGCGTCAGTTCCGCGTCGAGCGCGTCGGTGGCGGCTTCGTCGCTCAACCCGTGCTTGGGAACGTACGACGGCCGCCAGAACGCGCCGGTCGCGAGCTTGCCCTCGCTCACCGCGAGCCAGTGTCCGGCGGGCAGCTTGCGCACCGACGCGTACACGCTGTGCGGCGCGGGAATGTACTGGCATTCGAGATAGAGCGCCAGCGCATCGAGATCGAGCGCGCGCGGCAATCCGGGAAACGGCAGCAGCGCCTTCAATTCCGAGCCGAAGACGAGCGCGCCGCCGTGCCACGCGTAATAGAGCGGCTTGACGCCGAGGTGATCGCGGGCGAGGAAGAGCTCGCGCCGCGCGCGGTCCCACAGCGCGAACGCGAACATGCCGGACAGGCGGTCGAGCAGTTGCCGGCCCCACTGCCGCCAGCCGTGGACCAGCACCTCGCCGTCGCCGCGGGTCGCGAAGACGTGGCCGGCAGCCGTAAGCTCGCGCCGCAGTTCGCGGAAGTTGTAGATCTCGCCGTTGAAGACGACGGCGATGGCGCCGTCGGCGGAGATGAGCGGTTGCCGGCTGCCTTCGAGGTCGATGACCTTCAGGCGGCGGTGACCGAAGCCGACCGGGCCGTCGAAATGAAAGCCGTCGGCGTCGGGCCCACGATGCGCGAGCGCGGCCGTCATCGAGGGCAGCGCGGCGCGGGCCCGGGGATCGTCACTCAGGAAACCGGTGATGCCGCACATGGAAGTCGTCGCGTGACGGTGCCTGTTCGAACGCCGGCGGGGGGGCGCGGGTGCGGGAATGCGGCGAGTCGATGGCAGCGAAAGCGATGGCGATTATAGCCCAGTGATCGACGCCGTTCCTCCAACGGTGCGCCAACCGGCTCTTTACTGCGCAACGCAACGACCGTACGCTCGCGCTTCGCGGTGCGACTTCCGTCGACGAGGGATTGCGGCCCGCGCAGGACGAAAGGCGATACCATGCTGACCCCGCGCAACGGCATCCTCAACATCAAGCCGCACATGCTCGCGACGCCTGCGGGCGATGGCGCGGTCGCCCGGGTGAATCTCGCCTCGAACGAGAGCGCGCTGGGCCCGAGTCCGAACGCGCTCGCGGCTGCGCACGCAGCGCTCGGCGCGATCGAGCGCTATCCGGAAGGCGGCGCGGCGCGCCTTGGCGACGCGATCGGTGCCGCGTTCGGCCTCGATCCGCAGCGCATCGTCTGCGGCCACGGCTCCGACGAACTGCTGGGACGCCTGGCGCGCGCGTATCTCGATCCCGGCGACGAGCTCATCCATAGCGTTCACGGCTACCTCAAGTTCCCGAATTACGCGCACGCGATGGGCGCGCAGCCGGTGGCGGCGCCGGACCTCGGCTTCCGCGCGTCGGTCGACGGCGTGCTCGCCTGCGTCACGCCGCGGACGCGAATGGTGATGCTGGCGAACCCGGACAATCCGACGGGTTCCTATCTCGCCGGACCGGACATTCGCCGGCTGCACGCCGGCCTGCCCGACGACGTGCTGCTCGTTCTCGATTCGGCCTACGCCGAGTACGTGGCGGCAGCGGATTACGAGCTGCCCGTGGCGTTGATCGACGCCGCGCAGAACGTGGTGATGACGCGGACGTTCTCGAAGATCTTCGGGCTCGCGGGCATGCGCCTCGGCTGGCTCTACGGTCCGCCGGCCATCGTGGACGTGCTGCGCCGGCTCAGCATCACGTTCCCGGTCAGCGCGCCGGCCGCCGCCGCCGGCGTCGCGGCGGTGGGCGACAGGGCGCACGCGGATCGGGTCTACGCCTACACGCGCGACGTGCGGCACTGGTTTGCCCAGGCTCTGGCGGACCTTGGCCTTCACGTCTACCCGAGCCAGGGCAATTTCGTGCTCGTCCGCTTTGACGATGCGGCGCGTCCCGCGCAAGGCGCCTGCCGGTATCTGCACGAGCGCGGCATCGTCGTGCGCATGTTCGGGGCGCCCG
>Ga0315290_10003022_pt1 | contig 11998 bp, 10 predicted proteins | sample YL17G12_0_MG_FD_203627 | JGI IMG/M metagenome (GOLD analysis project Ga0315290, IMG submission 203627) | Sediment microbial communities from Yellowstone Lake, YNP, Wyoming, USA - YL17G12_0 | ecosystem: Environmental > Aquatic > Freshwater > Lake > Sediment | place: USA: Wyoming | collected...
CGTGGCGCAGGTCACGACCGCGTCGGTGTTCGCGATGGCGGATCTCTATCGCCACCTCGGCAAGGCGCTGATGGAGTCGGATCGGCCGAAGAATCTCGATGCCGAGGAACTCGAGCAGTACGACGTGCTGCTCGAGGAGCAGGCGTTTCCGTTCGAAGAGAAGGCCATCGGCATCCATGAGCGCAATGCCCGGCTCGCGGCGCAAGGCGTCTACGACGAGTGGGTGCGGAAGAGCTACGCCGAACTCGCGCAGCTGAATCCCGGCCGGTATGCGCGGGCGGAAGTCGCCGATGCCCCGGTAGCGCCGGTCGCAGGACCGCTAGTGCCGCCCGAGGCCGATCCGGCGGTGCAGAACCAGCTGGCCGTGCAGCTTCGGCAGGCAGGGCAGTTTGCCGACGCGAAGGCGGCGTACGAGCGCGCGCTCACGCTCGATCCGAACTACGCGGACGCCGAGCGCAATCTCGCGATCCTGCACGACCTGTATCTCGACAATCCGGTGGCCGCGCTGCCGCACTATGAGCGCTATCAACTGCTGACACAGGGCGCCGACACGCAGGTGACCGCGTGGGTCACCGAACTCAAGGCACGCATTGCCGCTGTCACACGCACCGCGGAGGCCACGCCGTGAAGACCATTCTCCGTTCCAGTCTCGCCTTCCTGCTGCTGGCAGGCCTCCCGGTTGCTCTGGTCCAGGCCGCGGATCCGGCACCGAAGGGAGCTGCGTCCGCGAAGGCCGTCGACCGCCTGCAGCTCGACGCCACTGCCATCACCGGCAACCGCGAACTGCCCAAGGTCATGAGCATCGTGCCGTGGAAGGCCGCAGAACCGCCGGGTGGTCCCGACCGCCCCATGGGCAGCCTGATCGACGAACTGCTCGCGCCGCTCGATCGCGACGAATTCCGGCGCGAAATAAATTACTACCGCGACCTCGCGGCACCCACTGCAACCGTTTCCCCTGTCCCCGTTCCCGGAGCTAGCCAGCAATGAACGCCATCGATCTGATCGTCAACTTCTTCAAGCAGGGTGGAGCGTTCCTCTACCCGATCGCCGCCGTCTTCGTGATCGGCCTCGTCATCGCCGTCGAGCGCTTCATCTACCTGACGCGTGTTTCGACCGGCAATCGTCGCCTGTGGGCGGAACTGTCACCGCTGATCCAGGCCGGTAACTTCCGCAAGGCGATGGAAGTTGCCGAGAACACCGACTCGGCCCTCTCGACCATCATGCGTTACGGCATGTCGCGCATCACGACGGCCCGCCGCCGCGAAGACATCGAGAAGGCCATGGAGGAGAGCCTGATCGAGGTGATTCCGCGCCTCGAGAAGCGCACTCATTACCTCGCGACGCTCGCCAACATCGGCATGCTGATGGGTCTGCTCGGCACCGTCACCGGCCTGATCCAGGCCTTCGCGGCCGTCGCCGCCGTGAACCCGGCGGAGAAGGCGAGCATGCTCTCGGCCAGCATCTCGGTGGCGATGAACAACACGGCGCTCGGCCTCGGCCTCGCGATCACGCTGTTGCTCTGCCATATGTTCCTCGAGACGAAGACGACCGAACTCGTCGACAGCCTCGAGGTGGCGTCGATCAAGTTCCTGAACAGCGTCGTCGAGCGCCGCACCGAGGCGCCGCGTCCGGTCGCTGCGACCGCGCAGGCCGCGCAGGCAGCGCAGGCCGCGTCGGCACCACGCCCTGGCGTCGCCGGTGGAACCCCGGAGGCGCCTGCCCGCGGGGCCGCACGCGCATGAGGAAGGGTTCCGTCCTGGCGCGGCGGCAACAGCGCAACCATGCGCGCTACCGCGGCCGCAACGACCTGAACATCGTGCCGATGCTGGACGTGATGGTGATCCTCGCGTTCTTCCTGATCTTCACGGCCGTGTTCTCGAAGACGAGCGTGCTCGAGGTGAACCTGCCCGGACCGGGGACGCAGGCCGCCACCGAGACGCCGCGCTTCGAACTCGAACTGATCCTGCGCAAATCGGGGATCGAGGTCGCCGATCGCAGCCAGGGCGTGCTCGAGACGATTCCCGTCGTGCCCTCGGGCCAGGACGTCGCGAAGCTCACCACCTACCTTGCCGCGCTCAAGCAGAAGGTGCCCGAGGTGAGTCACGCGACCTTGCTCGTCGCCGAGGACGTGGACTACGACACGATCGTGCAGGTGATGGATGCCGCACGCGCGCGGCAGACGGTGAATGGCGGCAAGGTGACCCGCGAGCCGCTCTTTCCACAGATCGCACTGGGAGACGCTCCGACATGATTCGCACTGGAATGGGGCGCCACAAGCGCCATGGCAAAGGCGGTGGTGGGCACGGCCCGCTCGCGCTGGTGCCGATGATCGACATGCTCACGATCCTGGTCGTGTACCTGCTGGTGCACACCGCGGACATGGAGATCCTGCCGAACTCGAAGAACATCGCGATCCCGCAGTCGAATTCGGAACAGAAGCCGCGTGAAGCCACCGTAGTGATGGTGACGCGCGACATGCTGTATGTGAACGGCGAGCCGGTCGTCACCGTCGTCGACCTCGGTGCGACCAGCGGCCCGGTGAGCGAACCGCTGCGTGCCGCGCTCGATGACCAGGCGCAGGGACTGCTGCCGGGATCGGAGGCGAACCGTGAAGTCACGGTGATGGCGGAAAAGTCGTTGCCGTATGCCGTGCTGCGCAAGATCGTCGCGAGCAGTTCGGCTGCCGAGTACACCAAGGTGTCGCTTGCGGTCGTCGAGCGTGAGCAGGCCTACTCCGGACTTTCTGGCGCCTGAGGGGTCCACGCGCCATGAGCAGCACATTCGTCGTCAACAATTTCCGCATCTATGACCTGCCGTGGACGCCGTCGCCCGAGGAGGAACGCCGGTTCCGCCGCGTGCTGGGCGCAGCGCTCGGCCTGTTCATCGCGTTCGCCATCGTCATCCCGTTGTTGCCGGACAAGCCGCGCACGCATGAGATGGCGCCGGCCATGCCTGAACGCATCGTCGAGTTCATCCTCGAGCAGCCCAAGCCGAAGCCGAAGCCGATCGAGGTGGTGCAGCCCAAACCGATCGAGGTGCCCAGGGTCGAGGCGCGCGTCGAACGCCCGGTACCCGTCGTGCAGCCCGAGCCGAAACCCGATCCGCGCAAGAAGGCGGCAGCCTCGGGACTGCTTGCCATGTCGGATCAGCTGGCCGAGTTGCGGGACCTCGACGTCAAGACGAACGTCGACGCCAAGTCCCTGAATGCCGGGGCCGGGGAACGCACCCGCGTCGATCGCTCGATTCTCACGGCCAAGGTGGGGGCCGGCAGCGGTGGAATCGCGGTGGGTGAGGTGAGCAAGGGGTTTGGCGGCGGATCGACCGGCTTGAAGGGCCATGCCACGGCCAGGGTTTCGTCTGCGACCACCGAAGCCAGCGCGGCGCCCGAGGCCCAGCGGTCCGGCAAGAGCGCCAAGGCGGCCCGGACCCGTGAAGAGATCGAATTGGTCTTTGATAAGAACAAATCGGCCATCTACTCGCTGTACAGCCGGGCGCTGCGCGAAAATCCGGCCCTGCAGGGCAAGGTGGTGCTCGAAGTCACCATCGCGCCGACGGGTGAGGTGACCGAATGTCGCGTGATTTCCAGTGAATTGGGCGATCCGGAGCTCGAACGCAAGCTGGTGGCCCGCGTGAAGATGTTCCGGTTCGAAGACCGGGACGTGGCCACGATGACGACCACCAAGCCGATCGAGTTCTTCCCCGCCTGAGACCCGTTCTGAGCCCATAACCACCCGGCCTTTCCGCCGGCCGGGGGTAGCTCCCTAGCATTCACGTCCCCGCAACAGGTTCGCGGGCGAGGAATGCCATGAGCGCCAACACCGTGACGACACTGCCCCTGGGGCCGCTCGACCCCGAGCGGACCGAGTTGCTGCTGCGTGTCGTCGAAGGTCTCGAGCCCTCCACCCTGCAGTGGCTCTCGGGCTTTGCTGCGGGCGTGGCGCATGAGCGTGCCAGCGGGCGCTCTGGCGTGTCGCTGCCGGCGGGGCAGCTCGTGGCGCCCGCTGCGCGTGCCGAACCCACTGCGCGGCTGACCATCGTTTATGGGTCCCAGACGGGCAACGGCAAGCGCATCGCCGACCGACTCGGCCGCGCTGCGGAAGTCGCGGGTCTCGCGGCGCGCGTCTATGCGGCGGGCAACTATCCGATGAAGGACCTCGCCAGGGAACGCATGCTGGTGATGGTCGTCAGCACGCAGGGCGACGGTGACCCGCCGGACGACGCCCGCGGCCTCATTGAATTCCTGCAATCGCGCCGCGCGCCGCCACTCGAGCAGCTGTCGTTCTCGGTGCTCGCACTCGGCGATTCGAGCTATCCGAAGTTCTGCGAGACCGGCAAACAGGTGGACGAGCGGCTGGCCGCGCTCGGCGCCAGGCGACTGATCGATCGCGTCGACTGCGACGTCGATTACGACAGCCTCGCCAACTCGTGGCTCGAACGCGTAGTCGCCGGCGCGCGCGATGCGCTGGGTGGCAGTTCGCAGTCCGCGACCGTAACGCGCCTGCGCACGGCTCCTGTCGAGCCGCAGTTCTCGCGCGAGCAGCCGTTCGCGGCCGAAGTGGTCGCGAACCACTCGCTCACGGGGCGTGGTGCGACCAGGGAAGTCCGTCACCTCGAAATCAGCCTCGCGGGCTCTGGCCTCACGTATGCGCCGGGCGACGCGCTCGGCGTCTGGCACGAGAACCCGCCGGCAGTCGTCAGCGAAGTGCTGCACGCGTTGCGCCTCGACGGCGAGCAGCCGGTCGAACTCGATGGCGCCGCCAAACCACTGCGCGAATGGCTCACGACGGGCCGTGAACTCACGCGCCTGACGCGGCCGTTCCTCACTCAGCACGCCGAGCGTTCGCAAGACGCACGGCTCGCCGACGTGCTGCAACCCGGCCACGAAGCCGATCTGCGCCACACACTGAAGGACCTGCAGGTGGTCGACGTGCTGCAGCGTCACCCCGGCGAGTGGGATGCCAGGTCGTTCGTGCAGGCGCTGCGCCCTTTGGCGCCGCGGCTGTACTCGATCGCTTCCAGCCAGGAAGCGGTCGGCGAGGAAGCCCACCTCACCGTCGCACTGGTGGATTACGAACTCGACCGCAAGCGCCGCCTGGGCGCGGCCTCGGCGTTCCTCGCCAGCCTGCAGGGCGACCAGGCGAAAGCGCGGGTCTTCGTCGAACAGAACGAGCGCTTCCGCCTCCCGGCCGACACCTCGCGCGACGTGATCATGATCGGTCCCGGCACGGGCGTCGCCCCGTTCCGCGGCTTCGTGCAGCACCGTGAGGCGCAGGGCGCCACGGGCCGCAACTGGCTCTTCTTCGGTGCGCGTCATTTCCAGAGCGAGTTCCTGTACCAGGCCGAATGGCAGGACGCGGTCAAGCGGGGCGTGCTGAGCCGCTGCGACCTCGCGTTCTCGCGCGACCGCAGCATTGCCCGCGAGTACGTCCAGGACCGTCTGCGCCGCGTGGGCAAGGACCTGTATTCGTGGCTCGAGAACGGCGCGTCCCTCTACGTCTGCGGCGACGCCGAGAAGATGGCGCCCGACGTGAATGCGGCACTGATCGACATCGTCGCGGAGCACGGCGGCAAGAGCCGTGACGACGCAGACGCCTACGTGCGCCGGCTGGCGGATGACCGCCGCTACCTGCGCGACGTGTACTGAGCAGAGCGAGCATGACCGAGCAATCACCCGTCGAACGCATCAAGCGCGACAGTCGCAACCTGCGCGGCACGCTGGTCGAGAGCCTGCAGGACCCGCTGACCGGCGCGATCCGCGAGGACGACACGGTCCTGATCAAGTTCCACGGCAGCTACCAGCAGGACGATCGCGACATCCGCGACGAACGCCGGCGCCAGAAGCTCGAGCCCGCGTACAGCTTCATGATCCGCACCCGCTTGCCAGGCGGCGTCTGCACGCCCACGCAGTGGCTGCAGCTCGACGAAATCGCGCGCCGCTATGCGAACGGCACGCTGCGGATCACGACGCGACAGGCGTTCCAGTTCCACGGCGTGATCAAGACCGAACTCAAGACCACGATGCAGGCGATCAACGCCTCGCTGATGGATACCCTCGCGGCGTGCGGCGACGTCAACCGCAACGTGATGGCAAGCGCGAATCCGGTCGAGACGCGTGCCCACCCGGTCGTGCACGAATGGGCGAAGCAGCTCTCGGAACACCTGCTGCCGCAGACGCGCGCGTATCACGAGATCTGGCTCGACGGCGAAAAGGTGGCGAGCACGGAAGACGAAGTCGAGCCTCTCTACGGCCCGACCTACCTGCCGCGCAAGTTCAAGGCCGCGATCGTCGTGCCGCCCGTCAATGACGTCGACGTCTTCGCGCACGACCTCGGCTTCATCGCCATCATCGAGAACGGCGAGCTGCAGGGTTTCAATCTCACCGTCGGCGGCGGCATGGGCGCCACGCACGGCGATGCCGAGACACACCCGCGAGTCGCCGACGTTGCGGGTTTCCTGCAGCCCGAGCAGTTGCTCGCCGTGGCGGAGGCCGTGCTCACGACGCAGCGCGACTACGGCAACCGTGCCGTGCGCAAGCGCGCCCGTCTCAAGTACACGATCGAGGACCGCGGCCTCGAGTGGTTCGTCGCGGAAGTCACGCGTCGCATGGGTTTCGCGCTCGAGCCGGCGCGCCCCTTCAAGTTCGAGTCGACCGGTGACCGGTTCGGCTGGACCGAAGGGTTCGACGGCCGCTGGCACCTGACGCTGCGCATCGAAGCCGGCCGTGTCGCCGATACGGCCAAGGGGCCCTGGCTCACGGGCCTGCGTGAGATCGCCAAGGTGCACCGCGGCGATTTTCGCCTGACGCCGAACCAGAACCTGACGATCGCGAACGTGGATGGGAACGCACGCGCGTTTATCGACGGCCTCGTCGTCCGCTATGGCCTCGACCGTCATGCGCGAGCCACGCCCGTTGCGCTCAACGCGCTGGCATGTGTCGCCTTGCCGACCTGCGCGCTGGCGATGGCCGAGGCCGAACGCTACCTGCCACGGCTCACGCAACTGGTCGACGAACAGCTCGCCGCGAATGGCCTGGCCGGTGCGCCGCTGGTGCTGCGGATCACTGGCTGCCCGAACGGCTGCGCGCGACCCTATCTCGCGGAAATCGCCCTCGTGGGCAAGGCCCCGGGTCGTTACAACCTGTTCTTCGGTGGCGACGGCAAGGGGCAGCGCCTCAACGTGCTGCACCTCGAGAACGTCGATGAGTCCACGATCGTCGCCGCGCTGGACTCGGCGTTCAGTCGGTACGCGCAGGAACGCACGGAGGGCGAACGCTTTGGCGATTTCGCCTGGCGCGCGGGCCTGGTCGGGGCGCAGGCGGCATGAGCCGCGGAGGATTGGCACGAATGAGAGCGCTCGCATGGGATCCGGGCCGGGCAATGCACGAGCCGGTCGTCATGGACGAGGTGAACAGCGACCTCGAGCGCATGAGCGCCGAGGATCGCGTGCGCTGGGCCGTGGCGAACCTGCCGGGCGAGCACGCGCTCTCGTCGAGCTTCGGCGCGCAGGCGGCCGTGTCACTGCACATGGTGACGCGCGAATTGCCTTCGCTGCCGGTCGTCCTGATCGACACAGGTTACCTGTTCCCGGAAACCTACCGCTTCATCGACGACCTGGTCGAGAAGCTCGAACTCAATCTCAAGGTGTACCAGCCGCGCGTTTCGTCGGCCTGGCTCGAAGCACGTCACGGCCGGCTCTGGGAGCAGGGTCTCGACGGCATCGACCGCTACAACGAGGCGCGCAAGACCGAGCCGATGCACCGCGCGCTGCATGAGCTTGGCGTGTACACGTGGTTCGCGGGCCTGCGCCGCGACCAGGCCGAGACGCGCAGCCGCATCCGGCCGCTCGAATGGCGCGCTGGCCGCTGGAAGGTGCATCCGATCTTCGATTGGACCGACCGCCAGATCTTCGATTATCTGCGCCAGCACGAACTGCCCTACCACCCGCTCTGGCATGAGGGGTATGTCTCGATCGGCGACTGGCACACCACGCGCACCCTGGCCGAAGCGGGCGATGCCGAGGCAACGCGCTTTTTCGGCCTGAAGCGCGAATGCGGTATCCACGGTCTCGACGGCTGACATGCGCTATTTCCCGCTCTTCGCCGACCTGCACGGCCGCCGCGTCCTCGTCGTCGGCGGCGGTGCGGTGGCCGAGCGGAAGGTGCGGCTGCTGCTCGAGGCGGGCGCGCGGGTGCGGCTCGTCGCGCCCGCAGTCACGGCATGGCTGGGCGAGAACCCGGCCATCGAGGTTCACCGCGAGCAATTCGATCCGCAGGACTTCGATGGGGCAGTGCTCGCCATTGCAGCGACGGACGATCGTGCGGTGAACGAAGCGGTCGCGACCGCCGGGCGTGACCGCAACGTGCTCGTCAACGTCGTCGACGTGGCGGAGCTCTCGAGCTTCATCGTGCCTGCGATCGTCGACCGATCACCCCTGGTCATTGCAATTTCGACCGGCGGCGTCGCGCCCGTGCTGGCGCGGCTCGTGCGCGAGCGGCTCGAGTCACTGTTCGATGGATCGTTCGGCCAGCTCGCAGGCCTGCTGGAGCGGTGGCGTGGCCGGATCAAAGGCGGGCTGCCCGACGTCAACTCGCGCCGCCGCTTCTATGAGACGGTGGTGCGTGGTCAGGTCTCGGCGCTGGTGCGCAACAATGACCTGCCGGGCGCCGAGCGCGAACTCAAGCGCACGCTGCAGCACGCCGATGCCCCGCGGCGCGGCAGTGTCGTGCTCGTTGGCGCAGGGCCCGGCGATGCCGGCCTGCTGACCTTGAACGCGCTGCGGGCCCTGCAGGAGGCGGACGTGATCCTGCACGACCGGCTGGTCGCCGACGAAGTCCTCAACCTCGCGCGGCGCGATGCCGACCGGATCTGCGTCGGTAAAATGGCCGGTGGCCACTCCGTCTCGCAGGGTCGCATCAACGAACTGCTGCTGCAGCAGGCACGGCTCGGCCGGCGCGTCGTGCGGTTGAAGGGCGGCGATCCGTTCATCTTCGGCCGTGGCGGCGAAGAGCTGGAATTTCTCGAGCAGCATGGCATCCCGTTCGAGGTCGTCCCTGGCATCACCGCGGCCATTGCCTGTGGCGCCTACGCGGGAATCCCGCTCACCCATCGCGAGCATGCGCAGTCTGTGCGGTTGGTGACTGCGCACAGTGGCGACTCGATGGACAGCCTCGACTGGGCCACGCTGGCCCGGGAACGGCAGACGCTTGCGCTCTATATGGGTGTGGCAGGGCTCGGCACGATTCGCGACCAGTTGGTGCAGCACGGACGGGCACCTTCGACGCCGGTGGCCATCGTCGAAAACGGCTCGCGCTCGAATCAGCGCGTGGTGCTCGCGACCCTCGCCGAACTCGCAGATGCCGGACGCGCCGCAGCCGTGCAGTCGCCGGCACTCGTCATCGTGGGCGAGGTGACCGCCCTGGCCGAAAGACTGCACTGGTTCGGAGCCGCGCCCGTCCAGTGGCGCGCATTGCGGGCAGTCGCCTGACGAGCGTCCGTGCGGACGGTCACTCGGCTCGCCAGCTCAATTCCGCAAACACGGAGCGTGGGCGTCCCGGAAAGTAGCGGTAGCTGCCGAACGCAAAGTCGGCACGGTCCGCATAGGCGCGATCGAGCGCATTGTTGACGCGCAGCGTCAGCGACCATCGCGGCACGAATTCCCAGCGCGCCCTTAGATTCAGCAGCTCGTGGCCGGTGTAGCGATGGGCATTGGCGGCGTCGACGAAGTAGTCGCCCACCACGAGCCACTCGGCTTCCGCGGCCACGGCAGGCAATGGCCTGAACTCGATTGCGGCACGCAACAGATCGCGCGGCGCGGTGTCCACGTCATTGCCTGCGGTGATCGTTTCGCCGCCCTCGATGACGCGCGAGAACTCGTATCGATGCCTGGCGTAGGTGCCTGCGACGGTTGCGGAGAGGACGTCCAGCGCTTGCCACGTCAACGAGTATTCGACGCCTTCGTGCGACGTGCGACCGTCGCTCACGTAGAAGCCGTTAGCATCGCGGAGGATGACGTTGTCCTTGCGCATGTCGAAGCCAGCGAACTCACCGTGCCAGTCGCCCCGCGCGAACTTCAGGCCGATTTCGTAAGCGTCCAGCTGCTCGGAATCGAGCTCGGCCACTGACTGATTGCGCTGCAGCCGGTAGAGCTCCGTCATTTCGGGCGGACGGTAGCCGCGCGACGCATTTGCGTACAGCATCAGCCCCGCAGCCGCGTCCCAGCGCAGGCTGACCTTCGGCGTCGCGTTGGTGAAGGAATCGCTGCGATCGGCCGGCCGGCTGTAGAGGCAGCCCACCGGACGGCACGGCACGCCATTTTCGTCCGTGTTGCCAGCCAGCATATGGTTGTCGTAATCGTAGCCGACGTATTCCAGGCGCACGCCTGCGCCGGCGTGCAGCGAGGGCGTCAATGCATAGTCGAGTTGCGCATAGCCGCCGGCCACGTTCGACGTCACGCTGTAGTCGTAGTGCAGGCCGGCGGGACGGATCGCGTTGGCGGCGGGGCTGCCACCGGTCGTGGGTTCCTTCTGGTCTTCGACCAGGAATGAATCGGCCCACTCGAGGTCGAGACCCGTGATCAGCGAGGCGCGATCACCGAGATTCCAGTCGAAGCTCGTCATGACGCCTGCACTGTCCTGGCCATTGCGCTCGACGGGTTGGCCCAGCAGGAAGTGCTGCAGAAAATCCATGCGCGAGGTGCGGAGGTAGGGCCGCAGCTCGAGCCGGCCGGGCAGGGTCGTCTGCGGCTGCACCAGTCCGGTGACGCGCACCGCCTGTGCGTTGCGATAGGCCCCCGGGTTCAGGTTCTGCTTGCTCAAGTCCGGGTCGCGGTAGGCATTCTTGCCGGGAATGAAGCCGGCCGTATCCTGCTCGAGCTTCGTCGCCGCGAGATCGAACCGCGACGGAATGCTGCCGCCCGCCCCGGTCGTGAGCGTGGCGTTGAGCTTGCCTTCATCGAAGCCGGACTGGTCGCGCCAGCCGCCGTCGTGCGTATACAGCGCTTTCAAGCCGAAACTCGTGGCGTCGCCTTCGTGCGCAGCGACGAGGCGGCCGCGTGCGTAGTCGTCCGGTCCGAGACCGAGTCCCAGTTGCAGGGCCGCCAGCTCCGCTGGCGCGTCCTGCAGCACGTTGATCGTGCCGTGCATGGAATTCGAGCCGTAGAGCGCCGATCCGGTACCGCGCAGGACTTCGATCGCATCCGCCTGCTCGGTGTTGATCTCGAGCATCTCGTTGACGTTGCAGAAGCCCACGGGGCGAATCGGCACGCCGTTTTCCAGGAACAGGAACGCGCCGCACGAGCCGGCGCCGGTCAGGACCGGCGAGCGGATCGCGGTGAGGCTTTCCTGGCCGCTGCCACGCTGCACCATTACGCCGGGCACGCGATTGAGCGCTTCGGAGCTATGCGTGGCGCCGAGCAGCTCGATGGCGTCCCGGTCGACGCGCCCGATGCTGAGTGGCGTTGCCAGCGTGGCCACGGGTTGCCGTTGCGCAGTCACGACGATTTCTTCGAGCGCCGGCGACGCTGCACGCGCAGTTGCGGCTGCGGTGATGCCCGCGCCAGCGATGAGGTGCGCGAGGCAGTGCGCGAATCGAGAGTTCAGCAAAGTCATGGAGGAGGGATTCAGCCGTGGCGCGGGATGCAGTTTCGCCGGCCATTATTACCGACCGGGCGCGGGAGTGGTGTCGGTGTTTGCTACCATCGCCGCACCTCCTGGAGCTGGCAATGCGAATCCCATTCGTGCCCCGCCACTTGCGTGCATCCCGACTGCAATCTCTGTCCCGTCTGGCAAGGGCGCGACGAGCGCTGCTGGCCGGCGTCGGCATCGCCTGCATATCCCATGGCCTGCCCGGGGAAGCAGCTGCGTTGGAGACTGCGGTTCAAGGCGCGCCGGTAGATGTTGCGTCCGAGTCCGCGCGGCCCCGGATCGGGCTGGTGTTGAGCGGCGGCGGTGCGCGCGGAGCGGCCCACGTCGGCGTGATCCGCACGCTCGAGCAAATGCACA
>Ga0315290_10003025_pt1 | contig 11993 bp, 9 predicted proteins | sample YL17G12_0_MG_FD_203627 | JGI IMG/M metagenome (GOLD analysis project Ga0315290, IMG submission 203627) | Sediment microbial communities from Yellowstone Lake, YNP, Wyoming, USA - YL17G12_0 | ecosystem: Environmental > Aquatic > Freshwater > Lake > Sediment | place: USA: Wyoming | collected...
TGCAGGCTCTCGTTCCATGAAACTCTGGATAGCGCATTTCCGTTCTTGTTCTTCCGGTGTTAGTCCCATAACGCTCTACCAAAGGAGCAATGATTCCAGGGGACCTGTTTGCTGAGCCGGAGATGGTCATTTGAGGGTACCCATTTGCTGAGCCTGAATCATCCAAATGAAAAGGGAACCTGTTTGCTGAGACTTTCCAGGTAATGATTCCGGGGGACCTGTTTGCTGAGCCGGAGATGGCCATTTGCGAGGTATGTCATATAAAAAAATTTTATGATTGGCGGTAGGCTACCCATACGACAAAAATTTATCATTCTTCATCTGCGATGTGCCAGTAGTTCTGAATGTTAATGTGTCCGTCAGGCATCCTTTAAGTATAACGTCACATCCTATCGAAATGCCTTTTATAATTTTAACCAATATGCAGGGCGGATCTGAGATGGCCCCTTTCTGCATAATGTTTAATAGCATTACAATAAATGTAAGTTGAATAGAATGACAACAAAAAGCATGCTTGTACAGGTGAGGATGCCGCCCCGGTTTGTTCAGGCTCTTGACCGGCTCTCTGCAGAAGGCATCTATTCCAGCAGGTCGGATGCGATCCTTGATGGAGTCCGGAGGCTGATCCTTGCCTTTGAAACGCAGGATCCGTTCCGGAAGGCGTTCATCAGGAGTTATCTGGATAAGCCGGGAAAGGGTTCCATCGAAGAACTCCGCCACACCCTTGATCGCCAGGATATTGTGCTGGGCGTACAGGAGATGTTTGGTACAGATCGCATTGACGATATTATCGCTGAGGTGCGCCGGTGATCGTTCTTGATACCGATGTCCTTGCTATCTACCACCTCTTCACGCACGATAATAGATACGGGATTACGGAAGCGTTTATGAAATCTACCCGCAATGATGCCCGCGGGACTACCGTATTCAATCTGATGGAGCTGGCAGGGATCGTCTCTGCTTCAGGAAAAGCACCGGCTGCAAAAAAGATCCTTGAAACCTATGCAGGAGCAGCAGATATGAAGATCCTCTATCCCCTCCTTGCTCTCCAGACACCTGAGATTTTCTGGGTCGAGTATTGTGCACAGATCATGGCTCTGATGGAACGGGGAATGCGGTACGGTGACGCAAAGATCCTCTGGGTTGCCGAATCACGTGAGTGCAGCACTCTAATCACCTGGAATACGCGACACTACCAGGACAAAACATCCCTGGAGATTTTGACTCCTGCTGATTACTGTTCAGATGGCAAATCCCATTGAATAAAAAAGAAGAATTCCTGTGAATTCCTCTCAAATGTTCACTACGAATTTCAGATTAAGACTTCATCAAAAAATGGGTTTTTATAAAATCCTATTGAAAAAACAAGTGTATCGGTCATCAGTTAAAGAAAAATGCAGAGGGACCGGGAAATTCTATAGCAATTTTTTTTAGTTGTGTCCCGATGAGAAATCCCGTGGCACTTTTTGTTAATCATACCGGCAGCTTTTTGTCGATACGTGTCTTTGTCCCGGTATCTATAAGTAAAAACACAAGTTTGCACGGATCCAAATAAATTAGGACTTACGCACCTGGATCCGGCAAAAAGATCCAAGAACTAATACAACCAATAGAGGGCTATACAAACCCGGAATGAAGATCGAACAAGCGTGAATCCCCCGAAATGCACGAGCAGTGATTTTGTCTACTTTCTCATATCGATGTATCAGGAGTGCACATGCTCGGAAGCATCCCGGTGCTTTCCAAACGAGACAGACCCAATCGCCCATCAACAACCATGCGGATAACCGGTACAGGCACAGCTCCTGATCCTCCCGTTTTTGGATCTGGAGGAAGAGCCGGGTGGTTATCCGATTGTTTATGGCCGCATTTTCAAAAATAGCCGTTTTGTACAGGATAAAAGCTGTTAAAATCACGAGCTTGCAGAAGCCCCTTTTCTGAGAGGTGGATGTAGCACGGTCATGAGGAAAAGAAACACCTGTTTTGGGATCGGGATATTTCCCAAAAACCTGTGGAGACTTGCAATCTTCCCAAACATACTCTCCGTCGGAGACTTTTGATCATAAGCGGTTTCCGACTCTCATAATAGCACTAATTCGTGAAAAAACGACACTATTGTTTTCGGAATACTTCATTCTGGTGCTCTTTTGGCTTATCCGGGGCTGAATCGACGCAGGAAATCACCGCTAATAGCACCTATTGGGAGGCAAAACTCAGGAGGGCTGGGGGGGTAGCACGGTCAAAGGGAAAGGAAGGCCTGTTTTGGGGGTAAAACCGGTGAATGCTCTCGTCGGTCACCGACGTGAAATTTGGGAAGGGGCAGGGACGGGAGTGGTACCCCCAATACCCCCAGCTTACAACCGCTCGCACCGCCGGCCCGCCACCACCATGCTCAGTCGCAGCCGCACGCCGGATAGGAGAGAGATGGGGCGGACGATGAGAGCTGCTCAGCAAAAGAAATGGATAGTATCTCTCAATAATATTGCTTGATGTACGCGTACGCTTTCCTGAATAATTCCTGATCCGTGTGAAGATTATATTTCTTCAATGTCTGGCGGAGGGTTTTTTGGATCTCCCGTTCCATCGAAATCGATTGTTTCCATTCCGGGAACCGGATTGCCTTAACAATTTCCCCGTCAATATCATTGACAACGCGTTCGACAATAATCGGGGTTTTGTCCGTTTTCACTTGATTGAAAAGATCTGTGAGAGCTGCCTTTGCTTTTTTCCGCTCATCCTCTGGTTCCACTTCCTTTTCTGCTTCAAGGACCTCCTTTGCAAGACTGAGGAGCCGTTTTAAGAATTCAAGACTGCTGAAGAAACCCTTTTCGTATTCCTCTTTGAGTTTTTCCAGTTTCTCTCCCAGCCGGACGAACTTTGGATTATCGAGGTGCTTCTGAAGGCGGCGGGTGATCCTGAACTCGATATCTACGATCTTTTTCGGGATCTGAGCCTCAACAAGTTCCTTAAGGGTATTTTCATCGAGTATAGAAATTTCAAGATCATCATGAATCGCCGCGAGATGGGCATGCTCGTTCATGATGTCCAGTGTCTTCGCGCCAAGTACGTGCCAGATAAGTTTTCCCCGCCCGCTCGTGGGTTTGACGGATACATAGACCTGACTCAGCCAGCGGTATGTATCCTTGAATTCTTCAAGACACGAATCCGGTGACAGGGCCTCCCAGAGTCGTGAGAGATAAGAGAAATCTGCTGCAAATTTATCCTTGATCTCATTGTTGGGCAAATGTTCCTGTGCTGCCATCAGGCCTTCGTATCCTGTGACGGAACGATCGATACCCGGGAAGTAGTCCAGACATTTTGTTACCGCACCGGGCAGTTTCTCCCGCAATTCAGCGAGGTTCCTGACTACCGTGATCATCTCGCGTTCATCGAACATCAGGGACCGGCTCACCTTGTCAAACACCCCGATATAATCGACAATGAGCCCGTGCGATTTTTTCGGGTAGGGGCGGTTAACCCGTGAGATGGCCTGTACGAGTGTATGATCCTTCATCAGTTTGTCGAGATACATCGTCTGGAGGATCGGGGCATCGAACCCGGCAAGGAGTTTGGAGGTGACGATGAGAATGCTCAACGGATCGTTCTGGTCCCGGAACCGGTCGAGGATTTTTTCCTGGTTGTCCCGTGTCCGATCCCATTTCTTTTTCCATTCCTCCGGATCGGTTGGGGCAACGGTCATGACGATATCCGACATCTCGGGATCGAGTAAGGAATCCACCGCGTTCTTGTACTGGACGCAGGCGAACCGGTCATAACAGACAATCATTGCCTTGAACCCGTTCGGGTACACGTTCTGCTGGTAGTGTTTCACGATATGGGCAGCGATCTCCTTCACACGCTTTTCACCGTGAATAAAATTGGATTTCCTGCCGGCTCGTTTGGAGAGTTCGTTGCGCTCGTCCGGTGTGAGCTGGTCTGTTATCTTTGCGAACTCTTCGTCGATTGATTCTTGGTCGATGTGGTATTCCAGCAGGTGAGGCTCGAAATGGAGGGGCAGGGTTGCCTTGTCCCTTATAGACTGTTCAAGGGTATATCGGCTGAGATATCCCTGCTGGTCTTCTTCTGCACCGAACGCCCAGAACGTATTCCGGTCGATCTTGTTGATAGGAGTGCCGGTCAGCCCGAAGAGGAATGCATTGGGGAGAGCTGCCCGCATCTTCCGGCCGAGATCCCCTTCCTGGGTCCGGTGTGCCTCATCGACCATGACGATGATGTTGTCCCGGGTGTTGAGTACTCCTTCCGCTTCAGCGAACCGGAAGATGGTGGTGATGATAATCTTCCGGGTGTCCTGCGTAAGAAGGCGCTGGAGTTCTTCCCGGGTTGCCGCAGTAACGGTATTGGGGATCTCGGTTGCATTGAAGGTCGCGGTGATCTGGGTATCGAGATCGATCCGGTCCACGACAATAATAACTGTAGGACTTTTCAGGAGAGGATCGACGCGGAGTTTCTGGGCAGCAAAGACCATGAGGAGCGACTTGCCGCTGCCCTGGAAGTGCCAGATGAGCCCTTTCTTCGGTGTGCCGTTTCTCACCCGCTCGACAATCAGGTTGGTGGCATCGTACTGCTGGTGCCGGCAGATGATCTTGATCTTCTGGTTCTTTTTGTTGGTGGCAAAGACGGTGAAATTCTTCACGATGTCGAGAATAACGGCAGGGGTGAGGAATGCCCGGATCGTTGACAGGATCGCTGAAAGGGTTGGGGCATTCAGGTTGATCTCCTCTCGCCATGGGGACCAGCTGTCAATGGGAATTCTCACTGCGCCATAGTAGAATGCTTTTCCTTCGGTTGCGAAGGAGAATGTATTCGGAACGAACAACGCAGGAACAGATTTTTCATAGGTTTCATTGATATCATACGCTGCATCGAACCAGGTCTCGGACGGCCGGACGGGGGTCTTGCATTCCCCGATGACAAGCGGGATTCCGTTGACGAGCAAAACGACATCCATTCGCTTGGTAACAGAGCCGGTTGAAAACGAGTATTCGGTTGTGACTGTGTATGTGTTATTCTCGGGATAATCGAAGTCAACGAGCCTGACCGGGACATGCTCGCCATTTTTCCCGAAGGGCATACTGTGTTCGCCGTTGAGCCATGCGGCAAACTTTTCGTTGGTTCTCACCAGTCCTTCGCTCTGGACAGAGAGGAGAATTGCCCGGAGTTTGTAGACGACCTCATCCGCTCTCCCGGGATTTTTAGCAATCTCCGGGTTGATTTTTTTGAGAGCTTCAACGAGCTGCGGTTCAACGAAAACATCCGTTTCATCTCTTGGCAGATCTTTTCGCGAGATATAGATCCAGCCGGTTTTTCTCAGATAATCCCGGATTCCGTCGCGGACGGTGTTGGCTTCATTGAAACTCATAAAATGTCAGATCCCCGTAACCCGAATATTAGTGTGAATATATCCTGTGGATGACGATAAAGTCTGCGGGATACGTAAAAAGTCTAAAAATGTTTAATGAAAATAAGCTATTTTTTTCTTTTTGAAATTTTTTCATCAATCATTCTATCAAGTTCTTTCTCTCGCCAATTATTCAATATATTAGAGTAATCAACCATCCAGTGGGCAATATTTGCCCAGGTTTCCGGTGGCATTCGAAGTTCAAATAACAGGGTCCTCTTAATTTGTTTCGGTTTTAGGCTTAAATCTGGATTAGCATCAGACTCAATTGTATCATTAAAAAATTGTAATCTTCCTCGATTTGGATCTAATTCTCCATAAACACCATCAATGCAGATTAATTTATAATCGTCGGCTTTCTCCAGAACCATTTTTATGGGTTGATTTTGGTTTTTTTCTGTTTCACTCATTTTCTTCACCTTCTACACTGGGATCGGCTCTTTATTTGGAATAAAATGACTATTTTTTCCATAACCTGCCGGTGATTCATTAATAAATTTATATGATGACGGAATATGAGCTGAAACACTTCTTTTGAGATTATTTGGAATATTAATTTTCATTTGTATTGCTGGTCTGGATGCCATTTGACGATTCTGCATTTTATCCATGAATGTTTGATTGAAACTGGGAGAAAGTGCTCGATTCAATGAATGAACGACAGCTGCACCGATGGGTGTTGCACTATACATGGATTTTGTATTATCAAAGATCTCGTCGTAATTAGTTGCTTGGTTCGTTATCAAACCACTCTGGATTAATTGTTTCAGGATTCGATCTATATCACCAGATGAGTCAGCCTTGAATTTTCGTTTAATATTTGAAAATCTCATATCCCCATCTTTTAACAATGCGATCAGAATTGCCCAACTTTTATCGTTCGATAACGGTTTGACCGCTAATCGAACTTGATGGGGAACCTCCGCTAAATACTGATCTACAACATTCCTGTCCATACCCTCTCACCTCTTTCAGAGTAGTCCTGATTTTATGACTACTATCTTCTATCTACATGTATTTAGTCACACTTTTGTGACATATATATTTATTCCTTCTCATCTTCAATATTTTGAGTTATGGGGGCATTTCCCGAATTATTCTCTCAAATTGCCGAATCTAAACAACTTGATTCTCATCTTTTTAATCAAACCAATGTAGGAATTTTTGGATCCTTTGAAGAGAGAAGAAAAACCAGATTGAACAAAATTAAAAATTTTCTGTTAAAATATCAATTTGATGCTAAAATATCATCGGATTTAGAATTTAGTAATCCAAAAAAGCCAACGGAAGATATTGATACGTATAATGGCCGAATGAGTGATTTGTTGCTTCGTAGGAGTGACATTCATATTTTCATTTTCGTGTATGAACTTGATGGAGAACATAATCTTAATAGTTCGACATACAGAGAAATCGTATCTTTAGGAAAAAAACCAGTATTAGTTATTTTTGAGGAGGGAGCTTTAGACCAACAAAAAACTCTGTTTCACAGGGATTTGAAAAATTTTAACTGGACTCCCTTTACCTCATCAAATATTAAAAAAATAAATGACGTATGCTTGCAATATTGTATCAATCGGGTTATGGGAATACAATATCAACATTAACTGTCATAGAAATTGCAAAACTCCCTCTGCTCCCAGCATCTCATTAATCATCTTCATCTTCAGCGCATTCGCCGCCCCGACATTTGCACGGGCATCGGCAATTGTCTCATTAATAAAATGTTTATTCCCGGACAACAGGTTATTGTTAATGGATAATGAAAATCCTGAAACTACTCCACAAAATTCTCCCGAACGAGATCTCGTCCTGAAATTTGTCGACTCTGTTAATTCGGGTTGTGGGATTTTTTCCATAATTTTTGTTTTTTTCGCAGGTTCACTTGTCCTTTTCAAAAGAGAAATGATCATTCAGTTTTTTTCATTTTTCGAAATATCGAATCTTGCAATCTTTTTAGATGATATTGTGAAAAAATATGAAATTACCGCATTAATTACAATCCTAATTCTCGTTATTACCGCAGTATACTTGTACTTACGATTTTTTTCAAATGTGCAGCATAATGAGTTCAGCGATGATATGGCCAAATATCTGCAATTCTATGAAACACTTTTTTCTACCTTAGCAGATCTGACGATCATTGGGATTTTATTTCTTTACTTGGTTATTGTGAAACAGTCATACGGGGAATTTATTATTACATTATTCGTGATTGGGGGCTTTTCCCTTTCAATCTGGATAATCTCCGGGCCATATACGAAAATAATTAAAGATTATTCAGCTATCGACACGATGAATCAGCATCTGAATACACTACATACAAAATCAGCAAAAGAGTTATTTTCTGGCATAAATTCCATTTCGGATATCATATGTTACGGTTTTCTAAGAAAGAATTCTGTATGGATCACAATGACATTGTTCCTCACAATCGTTCTCGCAATATTTGGTATCGGAGAAAATTACAATGTACTCACAATAATCTTGCTTGAATTGATGGTTATAAGATATGCTCTTTTTCAGAGTCAGATTGGATCATTTCCAAGAATACCGGTTAATATCTATCTTATTGCAGGTGAAATTTACAATCGGATATACTTGATTCGGGAAAATCGTGAGATTATCGTTATATTAACACAGTATGACACTTTGTTTCTCCTAATGAAACCTCACATAAAAATGGTTGAACCTATTATTGAGTTGGATGCTTCTCAATAATTGTTGGGTTTTTCGTGTCCCAGCATCTCATTGATCATCTTCATCTTCAGCGCCTTCGCCGCAGCGACATTCGCACGGGCAGCGGCAGTCGTCTCATCGCAGCGGGTAAGGATGCCGGCGATCTGGCGTTGTTCGGGAAGTGGTGGAAGTAAAAAATTATACTTTCCAATTAGATCAATTGAAGTTCTTGGCATTTTTGTTCCATAGGATCGGTGAGTTGTCCATTCAACAAATTTTTTAGAATGGAGTAAATTAATCAAGAATTTATTTGTGGTTTTTTCATTTGCGTTTAAAACGATAACTTCAGTTGTACATACTCCATCGAAGTCAGCTATTGCCGCCTTATCCAAATATGGACGCAGTTTACTATAGAGAATGTCACCTTTTTCGAAAACAGAGCAGTTACTTCCAAATTTTTCGCTATCTCCATAACTTACCAAATGATGATTACCAGATTCAAAATGTTCTAGACCAACATATTTTATTTTTTTATGAGGGGGTTGACTTCCTGCACTCCTTTCAACAATACATTTTGACAATGAAGTTTTTTCCCAATTTTTCAACCCCCCATTCAAAGACCTTTCAAATATTTCTTTTAAAAGCACTTGCTTCGCCCGTTCCGCAACCGTATGAAACCGCTCGCCTTTCACGATGCAGTCTTCCGCTGCACAGAACGTGGCGGCAATACGGCGCTGATCAGGCAATGACGGGATAGTGAATTCCTGGTCGGCAAGAGTTTTCCAGTTGATCGTTGGTGATAAGGAGCCGACTGATATCTGGAGAGCCCGCTCCATAAACTGGTCAGACTGCATGAAGAACGGGAAGAAATCCTTATTGACAACATCTTCCTTTGGACGGAGAACCATCGCGTGAGCTGAGCAGATGCCATCGAAATCTGCAATTGCAACCTTCCGCTGGTAAACCCGACGCTTCCCGAGGATGATATCGCCTTTACACACCCGTAGTTTTTCGCCAATCACATCCTGAGGGGTACCCCGGCGTTTTATCTGGAGTGATCCAGTATCGAGGTGTTCAAGGCCGACATAGGTATCCAGCGTGGTATCTTTGGGTTTCACCTTCGTGGTGATTTGCTGCGCCATATCCCCAAACTTGACACACTGCAATTCACTCATGGAGCCCCGCCTCCTTCAGCGATGCGAAGAGTGCACTAGCAGAATGGTTCCGTTTCAGGATGCTCGTCTCCCACTGCTCCGTAGTCTCTTCAAGAGTGTGTTCGTGCCCGTTGTTCCCATTGCGGGAGAGATAGAGCGGGATGCTCATGTTGCCGTCGTTCGCGAGCACCTCCTTGATAGGAATGACTTTGGCAAATTCATCAATATCCTGAAACGTCCGATATGCTGCGACAATCTTTTCGATATGCTGTTTTTCGAGGAAACTCTGCGCCTTCTCATGCGTCACCTCATCGATGGCATTGATAAACAGGATCTTGCCTTTCTGCTCGTCCGGTTTCTTCATCCGGCAAACAACTACACAGGCTTCCATCGGGGAATTGTAAAAGAGATTGGGACCAAGACCAAGAATACATTCGATAAGGTCATCGGCCACCATTTTCTTCCGCATCTCTTTCTCAGCGTCACGGAACAACACCCCGTGCGGGAACAGGATCGCACACCGTCCCGTCTTCTTGTTCATGCTCTTTATGATGTGCTGGAAGAACGCGTAATCCGCTCGTCCCTGCGGCGGCAGACCGTACAGGTTCCGGCCATACGGATCGGCAGCGAACGCATCCCGGTTCCACTTCTTGATCGAGTACGGCGGATTGGCCAGCACCACGTCAAATTGCCGGAGCTTGTCGTTCTTGAGGAACGCGGGCTGGGCAAGCGTATCGCCACGCACAATCTCGAAGTCGTCGATGCCATGCAGGAAGAGGTTCATCCGGGCAATCGATGACGTGATCAGGTTGATGTCCTGCCCGTAGAGTTTCAGGCTCCGGTACTCCTTCCCCTGCTCCTTGAGCTGGAGTGCAGCGACAAGCAGCATGCCGCCCGTGCCGCAGGTTGGATCATAGATTGACTCGCCCTCTTTCGGGTCGAGCATGAGTGTCATGAGCTTGACGAGCGTCCGGTTGGTATAGAACTCCGCAGCCGTATGCCCTGAGTCATCTGCGAACTTCTTTATCAGGTACTCGTAGCCCTGCCCGAGCTCATCCTGCGGTACACGGGAAAGCGAAAGCGTCTCTGATGAGAAATGCTCGATCAGATCACGGAGTGTCTCATCAGAGAGCCGGCTCTTGTTCGTCCATGGGGCATCGCCAAAAATCCCGGCCAGCCGTTCGGGATTGGACTTCTCGAGCTCACGCATCGCGTTCTGGATCGCAACACCGACATCGGTCGTCTTCTCCCGAACATCAGCCCAGTGGGAGTCTTTCGGAATCGTGAAGCGGTGATACTCCGCAAAATCTTCCCCAACACCGGGACCATACTCCTGCGTAACTTCTGCGGACTCCTCATCGAACACATCGCAGACGCGCTTGAAGTAGAGCAGCGGGAAGATGAACTGCTTGTAATCGCTCGCGTCGATATACCCGCGAAGAAGTACAGCAGCGCCCCAGAAGTACCGTTCGAGATCCTGCTGCGAGATCGTCTCTGACATCAGAGCACCCCCGACTCGGATAACAACTGCTTCAGCCGGTTTTCGGCTGCCTCGCAATCCGCTGCCGCCTTATTCAGATCAGCAAGCGCCTCTGCCACCGTTGTAGTATCCTCTTCTATTACCGGTTCCACATACAGGGAAATATTCAGGTTGTAATCCTGCGAGCGGATATCGTCGAGCGTTGCAACCCGGGAAATCCCCGTCCGGGTCTCATACGCTTCATACGAGGAATAGATCTGGTCCACATGTTCCGGAAGCAGTTCATTCTGGTTCTTGCCTTTCTTGAACATGCCTGAAGCATCGATGAAGAGCACCCGGTCCTTGTGCTGCTTGTCCTTCTGGAGCCGGAAGATACAGACGCACGCGGCAAGTGTTGTCCCGTAGAACAGGTTCTGCCCGAGCCCGATCACCGCTTCCAGCAGATCCGACTCCAGCAGTTTCGTTCGGATCTTCCCCTCTGCTCCTTTCCGGAACAGAGCACCCTGCGGAAGCACAATCGCCATTCGCCCGTGCGGTTTTGCCATCGATTTGATCATGTGCTGGACCCAGGCATAATCCCCGTAACTCGCAGGAGGCATGCCGGCAAAGTTCCTGCCATAGGGATCATTCTCCCAGACTTCCTCGCCCCATTTCTTCAGCGAGAACGGCGGGTTGGCGATCACACAGTCAAACGTTCTGATTTTATCGCCCACATAGAAAGCGGGACGGCGTAGGGTATCGTCACGAATAATTTTAAAATCCTCAAGCCCGTGAAGAATCAGGTTCATCCGGGCAATAGAGGAGGTCGTCAGGTTCTTCTCCTGCCCATAGAGCTGGAGCCGCCGGTAATCCCCGCCATGAATCCGGACATAATTGAATGCCTCTAATAGCATACCGCCGGTACCGCAGGCAGGATCATAAACAGTTTCTGCATCGTGCGGCTGGAGAATCAACGTCATGAGCCGGATTACCGGTCGCGGCGTATAGAATTCCCCGGCCTTCTTGTTCGAAAGATCCGCGAACTTCTTGATCAGGTACTCATATGCCTGCCCTGTAAGATCCGGCTCAACATTCCGGTTGGCAAGATTATGCTCGGAAAAATGCTCGATCAGATCGATGAGAAGCTTATCAGAGAACAATTGTTTGTTTGTCCACTGGGCATCACCGAAGATCTCGTAGAGCGTCTCCTGGTTCTCCTTCTCGATACACCGCATCGCACCCGAGAGTGCCTGCCCGACATTTTCGGTTTGCTGCCGGACAT